>Ga0100379_10001759_pt1 | contig 21430 bp, 16 predicted proteins | sample CryGeymeta201503_FD_80418 | JGI IMG/M metagenome (GOLD analysis project Ga0100379, IMG submission 80418) | Groundwater microbial communities from Crystal Geyser aquifers in Utah, USA - Crystal Geyser metaG 2015-03 | ecosystem: Environmental > Aquatic > Deep subsurface > Groundwater | place...
CAACGGCGCAGTCGAAAGCAATAAAGAGTATTGGAGCTGATCATTTTATTGCTATGAGCGGAACTCCCGTTGAAAATCGACTAAGTGAGTTATGGAGCATTTTAGATTTCAGTAATAGAGGTATTTTAGGAAATGCCAAAGAATTTCACGAAAAATTCGGCAGTCCAATCGAAGTCTTCAACGATGTGGCAACTGCGGAAAAATTGAAAAAAGTTACTGCTCCTTTTTTAATGCGTCGACTAAAATCAGATAAATCAATTATTAGCGATTTACCAGATAAAATTGAAATGGATTGTTTTGCAACGTTGACGAAAGATCAGGCAGGTTTGTATGAAAAAACATTGGAAAAAGCAATGAATCAAATTGAAGGCATTGACACTTCAGATAAAAAAGGTCTATTCGTGCGACAAGGTCTAGTGTTACAATTGATTCTAGCCTTGAAGCAAATTTGTAATCATCCAACTCAATTCTTAAAAAACAACATTCTCGATGCCTCATTAAGTGGAAAATTAGATTTATTATTTGACAAATTGGACAGTATCGTCGATAGCAATGAGAAAGTTCTAGTATTCACACAATTCAAAGAGATGGGAACTTTATTACAGCACTTTATCACGGAAAGATATAAAGAATCACCACTTTTTTATCATGGTGGTTGTAGTGTTGAACAACGAAAAGAGATGGTGAATTCTTTCCAAATGAATCACGCCGATAAAATTTTTATACTTTCTTTAAAAGCAGCTGGTACAGGTCTCAACCTGACCGCTGCAAACCATGTAATTCACTACGATTTATGGTGGAATCCTGCTGTTGAAGCTCAAGCAACCGACCGCGCCTATAGAATTGGACAAAAAAGTAACGTAATGGTTCATCGATTTATATCAAAAAACACGTTTGAAGAACGTATTAATGATATGATTCAATCAAAAAAAGCCTTAGCAACTATGACCGTTAATACAGGAGAAAATTGGATTGGTAATATGAGTAATAAAGAAATTAAACAACTATTTGAACTAGGTTAAAAATATGATTCCATAGAACAAATCGATAAATAATTGGATAAGAATATGAATCCACAAATAAAACGGAAACTGTTTAAATACATAACTTTCAGCGTAGGTTTTTGAGTACTGGATTTAAACGGATATTCTTAGAACAAACACTGCGCATCAACACATTAAAATTTGTATTAGAATACAATCTAAGCAAAAAAAGGTCATCTCGTGCTCCGACACCATTCGAAGAACCACGAAGTGCTATCTCGTCGGAATCTATGAGTTTGATCGTAACACTACCTATTTCGAATTTGATTTTGTTGTGCATTTTAAACAACGATTACCTTACTGCATTTTAGAAACTCAAAAAAATCAAGGCAGAATTTGAATCTAAATAAGCAAAAAAAATGTTCAAAGCTTTGATTCTACTCGAAATTAATAATCACTATAAATCATTAATGATAGTTTTTTTCTAGTTTTGTAGAATCTGAAACCAAAAATATTTTCAGATTAAGTTTGATGTTCGACTATTGATCAAAAAAAAAGCCATTCATTTTATTATGAACGGCTTTTTCAGTGTGGCGGGGACAGGACTCGAACCTGCGACCTTCGGGTTATGAGCCCGACGAGCTACCAACTGCTCCACCCCGCGGTGTAGATTCGTAATATACGAAATATTAATGAGGTTTGTCAATCAATTTCTATGCATTTGTGAGTATTTGTGAATTAAACACTGAACCCACACTAGAAAGTCGATTTTTTTTCTTTAAACTCTTCCCATTCCTTAGAATTTGCAGCATATTTTGGAAAAACGACTTTTCAGAATAGTCTCAACTCTACACTATTTCTAAAGTAACTGATGCGATTCAGGTTGTAGTACAATTTCATTTAATACTGCACCATTTGGCATGCTAACTGCGTAATAGGTTGACTTTGCAATTTCATCCGCTGAAAGCATTTTTTCTTTTTGAACTTTCATTTCAATCGTTGGATTATCCCAAAATGGTGTATTTACACCACCTGCATAAATCAGTGAAAATCGGATTGAATTCCTTTTATTTTCTTCTACTAAACCTTTCGTGAAGCCAACTAGTGCATGTTTAGCCGCAGAATAAACAGAAGAGCCTTTCATCACAAATTTCCCCATAGTTCCAGGATACATAACGACTGTACCTTTTTTTGCGGTTTCCATATAGCGCATAACTGATTGGGTTAACAAAAATGTTCCATAGACATTCACATCAAATACTTTTTTTGCATCATTGGGATTGATATCTAACAATGGCTTAATTATTCCAACTCCAAATGCATTTATTAAAACATCGATTTTGCCTAATTCTTTAGCTGTTTCATTAACAAGTGAAGTAACTGATGAAATATCGGTTACATCTAAATAACTAACATAGGCATCTCCCCCATTTCCGTTAATCTCTTTAGCAATTTCTTCAGCTTTTGCGACATTTCTAGCAGCTAAAACTACTTTGGCTCCTGCTTTTCCAAACAAACGAGCACAAGCACTTCCAATTCCGCCTGACGCTCCCGCAATTAATACAACTTGATCTTTCATATTTATAAAATCATCTAAAATTTGAAATTTATTTCTTCTCTTATTGCTAAGTATAAAAAGATATTACTCTGATTTTAATTTTTATTTACCTATTTGTGACATTTAGATCATCGATAAGTGCACTTAAATCATCAATAAGTTTGAATCAATTCTTTAAACTCAGATCTGTCAATAAATTAATTTGAACAAGTAAAATAAATAGTTTAGAAATATCATTTCATATTTTTAAATCTCCTTTCTTATTGATAATATACTACTTAACTACTTATTATTTTTTTTTGATTTCTTATTTGGGTTAAATCTGAAATTATTTAACATAAAGTAGCGAAGGGTTTTCATAAGATCGACATCTAACCATTTGTAACCCAAAACCAAATAAACCTATTATGAAAATAAGATTCCTCTTCATCGCTTTATTCTTCTTAGCAATTAGTTCTATCCAAGCCCAACCAGGCAATAAAATGGGAAATGATAGAAATAGAGATGATTTCAGACCACGCTTTGAACAAAACGATCCTGGTGATAGATTTGAACAAATGGCAAAACGTCTCGAATTAACCGATGAACAAAAAACAAAAATTGAGGCACTTCAAACTCCTCACATGAAAAAAATGATTGCTTTTAGAAATCAACTCGGTGAGAAACAAGCACAAAAAAGAACTCTTATGAGTGCTGACAAACCTGATCAAAAAAAATTAAATGCACTCGTTGATGAAATTTCTAAAATCCGTGCTGATCAAGAAAAAGAACGCATTGGTCATGGAATTGAAGTAAAAGCTTTATTAACAGACAAACAAAAAATTAAATTTGACATGATGCATCAACGCCAAGGTAAAAAAGGTGGAAATGCAAGAAATTGTGCCCTAAGAGGTTAATTTTTTGAATACTTTGAACATTTGATAACCCATAGAAAAGCTGCTTTGAGAAGGTTAAAATCGGATTATTGCAGCTTTCTCTTTTATACTTTAAAGAACAACAGTACTTTAAGCTTCAAATCTTTTAGATTAATATTGTGAACGAACAGCATCTAGTTGAAGAATTACGAAATCAAAATGAAAAAGCTACTCGGCTTTTCATTCAAACCTATCAGCGCGATGTTTTTCGAGTCATTTTAAAAATTGTTTTTAATGAATTAGATGCCGAAGACTTGACTCAGGAAACTTTTATGGATGCTTTATTACACATTCGTGATTTCCAAAGTGATTCTAGTTTAAAAACTTGGCTTTTTAGAATAGCGGTAAATAGAAGTCTTCAACATTTGCGATCATCAAAACGAAAAAAACGGTTTGCCGTTTTGAAATCGATTTTTGCAACTGAAAGTGACGAACCAATTGCAATTCCTGACCCATCTGCGTCTATTTCAGATATTATGGAGAACAAGGAATTGAACAAAGCCCTTCAGTTAAACATTGAAAAACTACCAGAAAATCAGCGGCTAGCATTTTCACTGATTTATTTAAATGGACATAGTTACCAAGAAACAGCTTCAATTATGGAAGTTTCTGTGAAAGCCATTGAAGCACTTTTGTCCCGTGCGAAATTGAAACTGAGAAAATCATTAGGAGAATTCCATTATGAAACCACTTAATACCGAACAATTTGACTTACTAGCTCAATCTTTGAGCAGACAATTAGATTCTGTCGAAGTTCCTGATGTTACTGAAAAAGTACTTGGTGCAAAAAGAAACCATTCTGCTACAGTTTTCAGTTTAAAGCGTTTTGCAGTTGCAGCAGCAATACTTTTAAGTTCCATAAATGGAGCCATTTTATGGTATAGTTGGAATTACTCACAAGAAAAGAATCAAACAGAACTTATCGATTCTCTTTACAGCACCGATTCTGATTGGACAACCCTTCTCACTTTAAATGAATAAGATTATTATGTTTGAATCAAAACGCTTTTGGATCATTTTAACTGGGATATTATCCTTTTTAAATATCAGCTTAATTGCTGGATTTATTTTTCTATTTGTAAATAGACCAATGTCTCCTGAACCTCCACCCGATCCGGTTTTTCAACTAGGAAACCGTTTAAATTTATCTGATGACCAAAAATCAGCTCTAAAAGAAGAGTTTAGACCAAGTGAAGTTCAACGCTTTGCTCAACTTCAGATGATGAAGCACCGAAATGATTTATTGCGTTTTGCCCAATCTGATTCACTTGACGAAAAATATGTTGATTCATTAATAAATGAAATCGCATTAATGCATGCCGAAATGGAAACTCAAACATTTTATCGAATTCGTAAACTCTATCAGGTTTCCAATGAAACTCAGCGTAAAAGACTTCGCAAAATGATGGAGAATAGAACTAATCACATGGAAAGAATGCAAAATCGAGATATTAATAAAGAACGATTTAAGCGCCAAGATTCTAGAAATCGAAAAGATAAAAAGAATCGAATGCCTGATTCCAACTAAGAAAGTATTTAAATAAAAAAAGCCCCAAATTGGGGCTTTTTTTATTTATTGATTTTTATGTTTAAATATGATTAAACAACAGGTACTTCTGAATATTTAGAATGTAGCATACCTAATGGAACATACAATTTAAATTCAGATTTAGCCGTTTCCCAATCCTTCAAAATATATTTTGCTTTAGAAGAATTGGTTTCTCTTTGATAATCGTCTAAAAGAACATACAACTGCTGATAATTTTCATCAGAAATTTGGCATTCAGAGATATATTCTTTGTTTATGTAACTACCTGGATCACCGTAGATGTATAACTCTCCACCTGTCATACCAGCACCAATATTGTGATAAGCTTGCCCAAGAACAACAACATGTCCGTTTGTCATATATTCACAAGCATGAAGACCAACGCCTTCAACCACTGCAGTAGCTCCTGAGTTTCTCACTGCAAAGCGATCTCCAGCTTGCCCATGAATGTATAATGTACCACCAGTTGCTCCATATAAGGCACAGTTTCCAATAATTGCAGAATGGGATGGATCATAAGTAGCTTCTAAAGATGGATTTATCGTTACTTTTCCACCTGACATTGCTTTACAAACTGAATCATTTGCTTCGCCGTAAAGTTTAACATCGATGTTATTTACCATAAACACACCAAAACCTTGACCAGCGCTTCCACTAAATGTCAATTTGATTTGTTCTGTATAAGGTTTCGTTGGCTGCTCCTCACCTTTTATTTCAGCTAAACGGCGTTCACTTCTTCTTTTTGCCAAATAGCCAGATAAAGTGGATAAAACCGCTCTGTCTGTTGAATAAATATCGAATGAGCCTTCAAATTTTTCATTATTCTGAATAAATGGTTTAACGGTATGAACCAATTGTTGATTTAAAGGGCTAATTCCATCATTGAATAAATCTGTTCTTTGAACTGTTACAGGAACTGGCGCATCGAAGAAATAACTTAAATCGAGATTTCTATTTCTAATTAATTCAACTGTTTTATCATTAACAGTTAATAAATCATTGCGTCCAATAATTTCTTTAATTGTAGTAAATCCCATTGCAGCAAGATAACGACGAACGTCTTCAGCAATATACTTGCAGACATTAACGACATCGTCTTTTGTGCCTTTGTATTTTGCTTTAAACTTTGGATCGTGTGTTGCAATACCTGTTGGGCAGGTATTTTTTTCACAAATTCTCGCCATTACACAACCTTCAGCAACTAGAAGTAGTTTACCAAAATCGTATTCGTCAGCGCCTAGTAATGCAGCCATAATAATGTCTTTTCCAGTCGATAAACCACCATCAGTTCTTAGAACAACATTTTTACGTAAGTTGTTATTAATTAGTGTTTGATGAACCTCGAATAGACCAAATTCCCATGGCATTCCAGCGTGTTTCATAGAACTTAAAGATGCGGCACCCGTTCCACCATCACCACCAGAAACGTGGATAACATCAGCACCGGCTTTTGCAACTCCAACAGCTACTGTTCCAATATGAGCACCTGCTACAAGTTTAACTCCGACTTTCATTCCAGGCTTAACTTGTTTCAACTCATAAATTAATTGCTTTAAATCTTCAATTGAATAAATATCATGCAATGGCGGTGGTGAAATTAGATCAACTCCAACGTTTGCATGTCTTGCTCTTGCAATAAACTCATCCACTTTGATACCCATTAGCTGTCCACCTTCACCAGGTTTCGCGCCTTGGGCAACTTTAATCTGTACTTCGTCACCTGAAACAAGATATTCTGCAGTTACACCAAAACGACCGGATGCAACTTGTTTTATACTTGCAGAAATTCCATCAGAATAATAGAATGGGTTTTCTCCACCTTCACCGGAATTACTTCTACCGCCAATTTCTTTCATGGCTTCGATAATATCGCGTTGAGATTCAGCAGAAATTGCTCCAAAAGACATTGCACCTGAGCCAAAACGTTTTGTAATTGCTTCTATTGGTTCAACTTCTTCTTTAGAAACAGGTTTTTCGCTGTTTTTCACATCAAATAAGTGACGTGGATTTATAGGCTCATCATCTAAACCTATTTTTAAATAAGCTTCAAATAATTCAGTGCTTTTTAAAGAAAATCCAGTTTCACGAACTAACTCATGAATTAATTTTGAACGCGTATTGGTCATTGAGTGCTTTTCACCCAAAAGACCTTTGTTATGTTCTTTAAACTGATAGGTTTTTAAAGGTAAACTATTTGTATTGAATGCTTCTTGAGCTATTCCTGATACAAGAATAACTTGTTCAACAATATGTTCTAATTCATAACCACCTATTGGGCTAGTTGCACCACTAAAAAACTTCTTAACTAACTGGTTTCCAAGTCCAATAATGGCAAATGGTTTAGCTGATTGATAACTACGAACAACAGAAATACCAACTTTTGACATGATTTTTAGCAATCCACTTTCAAGTGATTTAATCAAATTGGATTCACGTTTATCGGCATCAAGGGCTTTTAGTTTTCTGTCATCTTCAAATCTTGCTATTTCTAAGGATAAATATGGACAAACTGCATTTGCTCCAAAACCAATAATACAAGCAACATGATGTGTACTTTTAACTTCTCCCGAGTGGACAACAATGGAAGTATCCAAACGAAGACCTGCGTTATTTAAAGCTGTAACAACAGCTCTAAGAGCAATAAGTGAAGGAATCGCTGGGCGCTCAAAACTTGCATTTTCATCTGACAAGATGATACAAGTCATTCCACGTTCTGTTGCTGCAACAGCTTGTTTTTCCAAATCTTTAATTCGATCTTTTAAACCAACAACACCATGATTCCTAATAAATGTTGTATCAAAAACTACTGGGCGAACACCTGTTTTTTCATCAGGTTCATTCATCAGTTTTTTTAAATACTCCATTTGTCCTAATGACAAAACGGGGCTATCTAACTCAAGACCAGGTGAAATTGGAATCAATTCTTTTGGTTCAAAAATATTTGGCTTTTTACCTAAGTAAGTGGTTAAATCGGTTACCATTTTTTCACGTAGGTAATCTAATGGTGGATTAGTAACCTGAGCAAAGTTTTGGTAAAAGAAATCGAAAAATGAACGTGGTTGATCTGAGAATATCGCGATTCTAGCGGTATCTCCCATCGACCCTATTGATTCTTTACCTGACAAAGCCATTGGTAACAAAACCATCTTTAATTCTTCATCAGTGAAAGCAAAAACTGCTTTTTTCTTTTCTAAATCACTTGGTTCTTGAGCTTGGAGTGATCGTATTTTTTGAACTCTTGCATCATATTTAAAGGATTGATTCTCTACCGAATGTGATGGATCTCTAAATAATACTTCACCAGAACCTAGATCAACGGAAACTCCATGCCCAGCATTCAACGTTCCTTTTGCATGAATTAATTTTTCGTTTAAATCAAAAACCCCTGCTTCTGATGATAAATAAAAATGATTATCGGTAATTGCCCAACGGCAAGGTCTAAATCCATTTCTATCTAAACGAGCTCCAATTCGATTACCTTCTGAATAAGTAATAAAAGCAGGTCCATCCCAAGGTTCTACTGAGCGGGACCAGAATTTGTAGAACTCATTTTGCTGATCAGCAGGTGGCATCATAATTGAAAGCGAATCCTCAACTTCTGGTATACCACTTCTATAGCGAAGACTTTCAACCATTTCATTCAAAGACCCTGAATCTGAAATTCCTTCACGTGATAAAAGTTCGTCTTTCTGAACACCAAGTGATTTTTCACGTGCAATTGCCCAAGATCGATTTCCTTGAATCGTGTTAATTTCACCATTGTGAGCAATTAAACGGAAAGGTTGTGCTTTGTCCCAAGATGTCTTGGTATTGGTAGAAAAACGTCTGTGAAATAAAACAAAACGTGTTTTAAAACGAGGATTTTTTAAATCAAGATAAAACTGATCGAGTGCATTCGATTTTGTAAGTGCTTTATAAACAATAGTTTTAGGAGATAAAGAAACAAAAAAGAAATCATTTTGGAATCCAGCTTCTTTCACTTTTAAACGGACTTGCTGCTTCGCTGTAAACAATAATTTATCAAATGATAAATCTGTACGACAATGAACAGGACGCTTAATAAAAGCCTGAATAATTACAGGAAGTGTAGCTTTTGCTTCTTCTCCTAATACCGAAGGATTGGTCGGAACATCACGATATTTAATGATTTCCATTCCATAGAAATGAAATATTTCTTCGAAAATCTTAAGAGACTGACGTTGTTTATGAGGTGTTGTTGGAACAAATAAAGTTGCTACAGCTGAAGTATTTCTTTCAATTCCAAAAAGTTCGAATGGAATATCAGTCATAATCCCAGCACCGTCACCTGTTAACTGATCTGCGGCACAAGCGCCACGGTGTTCAACACATCGAAGTGCATGTAGCCCTAACTCTAATTGTGCGTGACTAAAAATGTTTTTTCTGCTAGCTAAAAAGCCTACTCCACAGGCTGATTTATCAAGAGCTTGAAATGAATGCATTTCAATATTCCTTTCCTTAAAAACTGGGTTGATTATTTGCCAAACTAAAACAGGTTGTAATGGTAATAGTACCAAATAAGCGAAAAAAATTAAGTATTTGCAAGTATTTAACTGAATAAATGATGCTTACACTTGCACTTGTATCACTATTTTATACTGATATTTTTTAGGAAAATTGTAAAGTCTGTAATAAAAGATTTCATAAAAAAATAAATCAACTGTTAAGTCCTTAATTTTTTTGTCAAAAAAGCGCTTTTTGAAGAATGATGCCTTGTATTTAAAATGAGAAACAAGATCGCTTTTGACTTACCATATGAAACGCTCTTCTCATTTTCTATTTAAAAAAAATCTTTGAATTAAATATTTTTTAGACATTTTTTGGACGATTCTACTCTGGAAAGGCTTTTTTATGGTTTTCAAATAAATACCAAATCTGTTAGCTTCTGATATTTTCAAGAAAACAATTTGATTAAATTTACTTTAGTAACGACAATGATCAATTCATATAACCATGATGTTGCTTGAATACTTAAATTTGAATATTAAATTTGATCATCATATTAATAATTAATGATTTATAAAGGCACCATGATTCAACGATAATTAAAAATTTCAACTACTTTGATAAAAGATTTAAACCAAATCATTTCAACTAGTGTAATTCTCCATACCTATGAGCTTCGATATTTTCAATAAATCAACTTCGCGAAATTCTTGCACTTTTATAGCTATTAGTTCACTTCTTTAGATTATTTTTCGTGAAATGAATAGCATTTCAAGTGAACAATTTTTTACTTTTTCAATACTAAGTTCTGAATTTATTGGACAAATTTATCCCTGCATTTCAGTTACTGAAGCTCAAAACCTTCAAAAAATAGCACGCGAATTACATCCAAAAGCCAATCATCATTGCTTGGCCTATCGTATTGGATCAGAGTCCATTCAAGAGTTTGCATCTGATGATGGCGAGCCTGGTGGTACTGCGGGCGTACCAATGCTTAATGTGTTAAAAAGAAATGATTTAACGAATTGTTGTGCTATTGTTATTCGTTATTTTGGTGGTACAAAGTTAGGTAAAAAAGGCTTAATTGATGCTTACAGAGAGTCGATTGAAAAAGTACTTGAGCTTTGCACCATAAAACCGATTGAAAAACGAATTCGTTTTAAACTTAGCTATGATTATAGTCAAACAAGTCAGATTCAAAAGTTATTTCATGCTTATTCGTCATTGAAAATTGAGAAAGAATCATTTGAAGAAAAAGTTTTTATTGAAGCTTCTATAAAATTTGAATATTCAAAAGACTTATTAGATCGACTGGAATCATTTGAACATCAAGGCCTTACACTGGATGATGTTGAAAATTATTTTAGCTAATCCCATCTAGTATTTAGTTCTTAAGTTTTGGGGAAATTCTACAATCTGAAAAGGAGCTAACTCAAAAAGTTTAAGTAGAATTAATTAAAAAAGAAACGTATCAACTTAGTTTAATCATTAATTAACCGAATATCGAATAGCTAACCATTTTATACTTTCCTATAAATAATTGATATTAATTACTTTTAATTTATAAATACTTAGTGTCTTGGAATATTAATCAACGCGATTGATAATGCAGCCAAAACTAATCGTTCATCCTTATTTAAATTTGGATTAATCCAAACTCTGTTTGAGTTTATCTCAACACCACCTAGTAAATGTGTATTATCTTCATTTTCAAAAAGCACACCTATAAATTTCAAATCTTCTAATGGTCGATAAACAAAATATGGAAGAAGGCTAAGTTTATAAGAATCAATACTAAATTCACTTGGTTCAGTATGAACATATCTAACAGATTTCTTTCCTGATTTAGTCGTTTGTTCAATATAAAAAGCATAATCGACACTTGGTTTGTAAACAGAGTTAATTTGTCTTTCAGCATCAATTTCCTGAATATCTTCTAATTGAGCAACAGGTACTTCTGTAAATCCTGTTAGCTGCTTTTGATATTCAAAAGAATGCTTTTCAGCCAATTCTGTTTTTTCTTTGCAGATAACACTTATAGAATCACCAGAACCATTTCTTATCACAAAATTGAAATTAGTTTTATTCAGTAGATTTATCGTATTTGTAGTGAACTCTCCAAAACTAAAATCAAGATTCCAAGCTAAACCACCTTTTGTAATTATTTGATAGGGATTTCCAAAGGAATTAATTTCATCTGCTACAGTTTTTGTTGGATTAATATGATAAGTACTACATGCATTTATAATAAATAGACTTAAACTTAGTGCTATTGTTTGATTGATAAAACGTAAAAACGCTACTTTTTTCATATAAATATTGAAATCTTATTTTTTTACTCTTTGAAATATCAAATTGGTTCCTAAGTATAGGAATTCCTTAAATCATAAAATGTAGACAAAGAGATATCCAAACATCACATCTAAATTTAACGAATATCAATTCAGGGCTAACTCTAAAAAGTGTATTTCAACATAAAATCAGCGATAACATTCAATTTGTAAGATTTCAAACCGAAAAGTTTACATCTCTTTATGTGTTCTATTTCTTAAGAATTTCAAATTCAAGGTAATTAGAACACTATTCCTACAAATGAAACAGATTAGATTCAATTGCGAATAGCACTCCCCGATTTCAAACTTATCAATATTAAAAAAAACATACATCACAAAGTTTCATAATGCATTTATCTTTAAAATCTCTCCTATATATTTTATTTCAGCTCTTTTTTATTTCCATACATGCTCAAACGGTTAACCTTTCTCTCAAAACAACCTTTTCTGAACATCAGAGAGAGGTTTGGGAAGCTCAATTTAGTCCTGATAATTCATTAATTGTCAGTGGTGGAATAGACTCAGTTGTAAAAATTTGGAATCGCAAAGATGGTTCATTACTTCATAATTTACCACATCCTTATGGAACTCCAAGTGTAATTTTTAGTCCAGATGGCAAAACAGTCCTAACAGGTTGTTACGATGGAAAAGTCAGAATTTGGGATGTAAAAAGTGGAAACTTAAACAAAACTCTTTCTGGTTTAGAAAAAACTATTTGGTGTTTAGCTATCAGTCCATCAGGAAAATATATTGCTGCTGGTGGCGAAGACAAAAATCTACTTCTATGGGATTCAAAAAGTGGTGAAATTATTAGAAAATTTGATAAAGTTGATGGAACTATTTGGGCAGTGACCTTTAATCCCGAAGAAACTATTGTAGCAAGTTCAGGAAGAGATGAACTTGTTAGTTTATACGACTTAAACAATGGTAATCGAATCTTTGCATTAGAAGGTCATACTCAAGCGGTTTTATCGCTTGATTTTAGTCCCAATGGAAAATTATTGGCAAGTGCCGCTGACGATAAATACGTTAAAGTATGGAATACAAAAACTGGAGAACTTTTACATAGTTTAAAAGGCAAGAATCAAGCACTTCACTCTGTTGATTTTATCAATGACAACTATTTATTCTCTGCAGGAACTGATAAAAATATTTTGGGAGAATTTTTCCAGTATCATTTTCACTATCAGGGTTCAAAAAACATTGTTGGCAGTATTTGGGATATTGAATCTGAGAATGTTGAATTTACAATAAATGATCATTTAAATGATGTAAATCGATGTGATGTGAGCGCTGACAAAAAATGGATTGTTACCGCAAGCGATGATTTCACTGTTAAAGTCTGGAGTTTAGAAGGAATTGAATGAGTTTTATTATCTCAACTTTCGGACTTCTATGTTGGGCTTAAAGAATTAGACAATTTGGTTTTCTTTTTGAAGCGGATTTGAGCAAATAGCTTACATTTTAGTAGGAATGCCTTTCGGATTTTAAATTTAATCTTAATTTTATGAAAAAAGTACTTATCGCATTTAGTTGTTTATTCGTTTTTTCTTGCCAATTTGATAAAAAAACTAACTCATTAAACCCAATTTCATCAGATGATATTGCTGCAGCGAAATCACTCATTCAAGGTTCTTTCGATGATTTATGGGCTGGCCTAGACTCTACAAAAATAAATACTTACCACACAGATGATTTTATTATATTTGAACAAGGTCAAGTATGGGATAATGCAATGATAAAAGACTATATGAGAGGACAATTAAAACAAATAAATAGACCAATAAGAACCAATAAAATGGAATTCTTTTTGATTGAGAAATATGGTAGCAGTATTCAACTTGCCTATCATAATTATGCAACATTTTCAAAAAATGACTCCATAGTTGGAAATGCGCGTTGGCTTGAAAGTGCATTAGCAGTTAAAACAAACGATGGATGGCGTTTAAAAATGATGCATTCAACTAGGGCAAAAATGAATTAAATAGATTTCAGAGAGTTAGAATAATCTGAATATTCCTTAATTGGGGTATTTTTATAATTAATATTCTTGTGCCCACTACAAAAAGTCAATTTAAACGGTATGCACCATTTCAAATCGTGAAAATCGTTAATTATTTTTCAGAAAACTACTTTTTTGAGTAATCTCATTCTTTTTACCAAGAACAAATTTTTGCACTTAATCAAAAATAGTATTTTCAAAACACGAAGATAAGTGGTAATTAACGTTCAACTATTAATAATCGAGTTTTAAGGATCTTAAAATTTCAAATTATATTAATTAAACTCAATATTTCCATTTGATTACAATATGAATTTATCGCCTCTAAAACAGATTTTACTACAAGGTTATAAGAATCACATGATTGAGTTTCTTCACAATAATCCCGAATGTATTGATGAAGCTTTCGATTTAGCTCTAGGAAACAATCAACCCTTTTCTTGGAGATCAGCCTGGTTATTATCCGATTGTTTAGAAAAAAATGATATAAGACTTAATGATTATATCATTCCAATTCTGAATGTTATAAAAGAAAAAGAAGCTGGTCATCAACGTGAATTATTGAAATTACTGCTATTAGCAACATTAAATGAGGAAACAACTGGACTAGTTTTTGACATTTCAGTGAAATTTTGGTCTGATATTAAAAACATACCTTCTCTACGATTTACTGCCTTAAAAGCTATGGTTCAAATAGCGAAAATTATTGAGGATCTTAAAATTGAAATTCACTTCTTACTAGATGAATATTATTTAAAATCGCTAAGTCCAGGAATAAGAAACGCAGCTTTAAAAATAAAAAAGGAATTAATTTAAACGATACTAAGCTCGTTTCTCTAATTCCTCTTTCAAATCATACTTTCAAATTCTTACAAATAGTCACGTCCGATGTACGGTTTGAGCACTTCCGGAACACGAATTTTTCCACTTTCTTCTTGGTAAGTTTCCAAAAGTGCAGCAACTACACGTGGCAATGCAAGACCAGAACCATTCAAAGTGTGAAGGATTTCAACTTTTCCTTCTTTTTCTTTGTAACGCAATTGCATTCTTCTAGCTTGAAATGATTCAAAATTAGAGCAAGAACTTACTTCTAGCCATCTCTCCTGTCCTGGGCTCCAAACCTCTAAATCATATTTTTTTGTTTGAGTAAATCCCATATCACCAGTACACATCAGTAAAGTGCGGTACGCTAAACCCAATTTTTGTAATAAATTTTCAGCATCTTGGCGTAATGCTTCTAATTCATTGTAAGAAGTTTCTGGGTGAACAAATTTTACTAATTCTACTTTATCGAATTGATGCAAACGGTTTAAGCCTCGAACATCTTTTCCATAAGAACCTGCTTCACGTCTCCAACATGGAGTATAAGCAGCCATTTTTACAGGTAATTCTTGTTCCGCAATAATTTCTTTTCTGTAGAAATTAGTAACTGGAACTTCTGCCGTAGGAATTGCAAAAAATCCGTCTCTCGGCATAGTGTACATCATATCCTCTTTATCAGGAATCTGACCAGTTCCACGAGCTGAATCTTCATTTACAAAATAAGGAGGCTGAACTTCGGTATATCCTGCAGTAACTGCTTCATCAAGGAAAAAGTTAATTAATGCTCGTTGTAAACGCGCGCCAGCTCCGATATAAAATGGAAAACCTGCTCCAGTTACTTTTGAACCACGATCGAAATCAACCCATTTGAATTCTGAAATAATATCCCAATGTGGTCTTCTCCATTCTTTAGGAATAATTTCTCCCCAAGAAGCATGAACCACATTATCATTTTCAGTTTTACCAACAGGAACACTTGGGTGTGGAACATTTGGAATGAATAACAACAAATTATTTCTTTGTTCCAGTAAACTTTGTTCTAACTGCTCAAGTTCTTTAATCTTTTCTTTTAAATCACCAGTTTCTCTAATTACGGCCTGAGCTTCTTCTTTTTTGCCCTGCCCCATTAATTGACCAATCATTTTCGATTTTGCATTATTCGAAGCACGAATTTCATCTAATTCATACGTTGATTTTCTCCACCGAGTATCTAAATCAAGTACTTCATCAACCAATTCAATTTTGGTTTCTTTTTTTTGAATCATACCTGCTTTTACTAAGTCAGGTTGCTCTCTAATAAATGCAATATCTAACATAAACTGATTTTTTTTAAAATAATAAATTTCGCCAAAGATACGATTCTGAGCTATGTAATCTCAACGAAAATCAATATTTATCTTTTTTTGATAACTAAAATATGATGTAAAAAAAATGACTTCCTAAAGTGTCTGCTATTTTTAATTCTTAAAAATGAAAGAGTAACAAATCTTTACGTGCTTTAATTAATTAAAAGAATTATCTTTAGAACTTAAATTATTTATGCAAATCACTCTAAAATAACCGATAATGAGTAATCATATTGACGATATAGATATTCAAATGTTGACTAAGCTTCAACGTAATGGAAGAACACAACGTAACAAATTAGCGGAAATGGTTGATTTAAGTGTTCCTTCAGTATCAGAAAGAATGCGAAAATTGGAAGATAAAAACCTTATTGAAGGTTATTATGCCGTATTAAATGCAAAGAAATTTCATCTCGACATCACTGCATTTATCTTCGTTGAAGTTGACAGTTCTGTTTTATATCAATCCTTTGTTGAAACGGCTGTTTTAGAAGAAGAAATTCAAGAAGTTCATTCCATTACAGGTGATGGAAGTCACATTCTGAAAATTAGAACACAAAATACAGGATCTCTTGAGCGTTTACTTTCAAAAATTCAATCTTGGAATGGTGTAAAAAGAACTCGTTCAAATATCGTTCTTAGTAGTTTCAAAGAAACAAGGGAAATCCCTTTAAATGATATAGCCCTAGTTTAACGTGTTACTTCTTTTATTAATAAGTCTCCTATTTCAATCTCCAGCTACCAAACTTGAGGCTGAAAAATTAGATAGTTCATTTGTTTCACACTTTGGTGTTATTTGGAACTTTCCTGATGATATTATTACGGCAAGGCGTGAACTTATTACGTTTCAAAAAGTCGGTTATACTGCTATTCATTTAGAGCAGCTACCACCGGTTAATGTACTTGAACTTCTTAATCAATTCGATTTTGACATTTCAATAATGTTGCCGTTGAAACACCTAACCCTTAGTAGACTAAAAGCAAGTTCCACACAAATAGAAGTTCAATTATATGATTATTCTTACTACTTAAAAGATTATCAACGTGTAAAACAAGTTGGTTTATACACAACGGGTCAAGTTTATTCCAAAGAAATGGCTAAAGAACTTTTAGCTTTCTATAACTCTCAAAAAGATTCATTTCCTTTTTCAATGTTTTATGTCCATATAGAAACTATTGAAAACACTATTCCAAAAGAAATCCCATGGTTCGTATTAAGTCATGGAGAAAAAAAAATTCCCATTTATAAAGAAGACCGAATTAAAGCCATTCTTTTTGCAGACAAAGACACTCTTATTACTAACAGACAATTACAAAATTTAGTTCACGACGCAAAAGGAAGAATAATTTATTTACCATCAGATTTAGTCTTGAATAGTAGTTTTAGGGATAAACAAGAGCAAGAAATCGTCAATTTTATAAAATATCCAGGACATATTATCCCGATTGAAAAGAATATAGAAGAACCAAATAATCCAGATTATTTGGTAATGATGTTTTGGCTTTGTGTTCTTGTATTTGGATTACACTTCTCAATTGACCCCAACTTTAGAAAATCCATTTCTCGCTATTTCTTTGCACATGGTTTTTTTGCAACGGACATAATGGAAAATAGAGTTCGTTTTAGATTGTCATCATTAATTGCCGCTATTACTCAATCGGTATTAACAGGTACACTCTCAATTTTACTATTCAATTATATCCTTTCAAGTGATAGTATTGAGGTTATTACTGATTATTTCCCATATATGGAATTTTGGACGCACAACTTAGTTGGCCTTTTCTTTTTTGGATTTTTGCATCACTTTTTACTCATAATGATTCAAGTGATTTGGTTATTTGCAGGATTCACTGAATTTAAAAGTATAATGCAACCTGCAACATTAGTTATTTGGCCACAAGCGCTTAATTTTTTTATTGCCGTAATAATTGTAAATGCTTTTTTTAATGATTTAGATGGTAAATGGATAGGAGCCTTTTATTTACTCTATCTATTCGTTATTGTTGTTTCATTCATTTTAGCATGTAAAGATGTTTTCACAGCTGGGAAAAAAGTTAGTCCAAAGGACCACTTTAAAACTACAGTTCCTTATCTCGCAATTGTTTTGCTTTTTGTTAGTGTCTATTTAGTCATTATTGGTTTTTATGACGCTGCAGGTTTGGCATATCACTTAATCCATTAAGTGAATTCTTGGAGCCTTTAATATAACTATTTGAGCCGAAAAGCCTATTCATGGCCATTTATACAGCAAAAATAAGTCGAAACCTCAGAATCTATCCTATCTTGATAAAAAAAATAATTTGAAAAATTAAAATTTTTATCAGAGTTAACTAACCGCTTTGTAAGCGCTTTTCTACCCTTTAAACTACAAATACTACTGCGAATCAAGAACTTAGAAATTATTTAATGTTAAATTCGCATTAAGAAAAGTAAAATTAACGTATTGCTATTTAAATTTTTTCAGTTACATTATGTGAGAATTTAATTGGCTAACGGTAATATACCATGTTAATATCTAACCTTCTTCTTCTCGTGATTAACGTACTCGTGCTCATTAGCACTACGAGGTGAGAAAGGTATAAGCAGGATTTATGACGTAAACCAGCCTTTCTCCGAAAACGAGAAAGGCTTTTTTTTTATCTAAAAACAACCATGGAATTAAATAAATACAGTAAACAGGTCACACAAGACCCAACACAACCGGCGGCACAAGCAATGCTACATGCAATAGGCTTATCCCGTAATGATTTAAAAAAAGCTCAAGTTGGAATTGCAAGTACCGGATATGATGGTAATCCTTGTAATATGCACTTAAATGGTTTAGCAAGCTTAATCAAACAATCAGTGAATCAACAGGAATTAGTTGGTTTAGTTTTTCACACAATTGGTGTAAGTGATGGGATTTCTATGGGAACGCCCGGAATGCGTTTTTCTTTACCATCAAGAGAAATTATTGCTGATTCGATGGAAACAGTGATGCAAGCACAGGCCTATGATGCGTTAGTTGCCATTGTTGGATGCGATAAAAATATGCCTGGTTCAGTAATGGCCATGTGTAGATTGAATCGTCCTTCTATTATGATGTATGGTGGAACAATTGCCTCAGGTTCCTATAAAGGAAGAAAATTAGACGTCGTTTCTGCTTTTGAAGCACTTGGAGAATTAACAGCAGGGAAAATTTCACAAGAAGATTTTGAAGGAATTATTGAAAATGCTTGTCCAGATGCTGGTGCTTGTGGTGGAATGTACACTGCAAATACGATGTCATCATCTATAGAAGCATTAGGTTTATCTCTTCCCTATTCTTCTTCTAATCCAGCAAGAAGCACTGATAAACAAGACGAAGCGCATGAAATCGGAAAAGCTATTCGTGTTTTACTTGAAAACGATATTAAACCACTAGATATCTTAACAAGAAAATCTTTAGAAAATGCAATTACTGTTGTAATGGCTCTTGGAGGTTCAACTAATGCAGTTTTGCATTACATGGCAATTGCTAAAACTGCAAATATTCCTTTTACACTTGATGATATTCAAGCAATTAGTGATAAAACTCCATTAATTGCGGATTTAAAACCAAGTGGCGCTTATTACATGGAAGACATTTACCGAATTGGTGGTGTTCCAGCTGTAATGAAATACTTACTTGAAAAAGGGTTTATTCACGGTGACTGTATAACATGTACTGGAAAAACGGTTGCTGAAAACTTAGAAAATGTCCCTTCATTAATTCAAGATCAAGATGTAATTCATCCTATTGAATCTCCTTTAAAATCTAGTGGTCATATTCAAATTTTGTATGGAAATCTAGCTCCCGAAGGTTCTGTTGCAAAAATAACAGGTAAAGAAGGCGAAGTATTTAAAGGTACAGCAAGAGTTTTTGAAGGAGAATATGCAGCAAATGCAGGAATTATTAATCAAGAAGTTAAAGCTGGCGATGTAGTTGTTATTCGTTACGAAGGACCGAAAGGTGGCCCTGGAATGCCAGAAATGTTAAAACCAACTTCAGCGATTATGGGAGCAGGTTTAGGAAAATCTGTTGCCTTAATTACAGATGGTAGATTTTCTGGTGGAACACATGGATTTGTAGTTGGGCACATAACGCCAGAAGCACAAGTTGGTGGACCAATAGCTTTTATAGAAAATGGAGATATCATTGAAATTGACGCCGTCAATAATGTTCTTCAATTGCATGTTTCAGACGAAGAAATAGCTCGTAGGAAAGAAAAATGGCAACAGCCAGATTTAAAATTCACAAGCGGTTACTTATATAAATTCGCAAAATCAGTATCAACTGCATCCTTAGGATGCGTAACGGATCAACACGTATGACAACAGAAAAAATCGCGTTTGAGCCTCAAGCGGCCGAACGCAGTTATCAACAAAAAATAACAGGTTCGGAAGCAATAATTCATTGTTTATTAGAAGAAGGCACACACACTATTTTTGGTTATCCAGGTGGAGCAATAATGCCTTTTTATGACAAATTATATCTTTTTCAAGATAAATTGAGACATATTCTCTCTCGACATGAGCAAGGTGCTGTACATGCAGCTCAAGGTTTTGCTCGCGTTTCTGGTGAAGTTGGTGTTTGTATCGCAACTTCTGGTCCAGGTGCAACAAATCTGATTACAGGAATTGCAGATGCCATGATCGATTCAACTCCGATTGTGTGTATTACAGGTCAAGTGGCTTCTCCTCTTTTAGGAACTGATGCTTTTCAAGAAACTGATGTAGTTGGAATTTCTGCTCCTGTAACAAAGTGGAATTATCAAATTACTAAAGCAAGTGAAATTCCTGAAGTTCTAGCTAAAGCTTTTTTTATTGCTCGCTCTGGCCGTCCAGGTCCAGTTTTAATTGACATTACAAAAGATGCTCAATTTGGAGAATTAACGTTTGAATACAGAAAATGTATTTCATTAAGAAGTTATAAACCGATTCCAGAATTGAATATTGAAGAAGTTAAAGATGCTGCAGCGCTTATAAATGCAGCAAAAAAACCTTTCTTATTAGTTGGACAAGGTGTTTTATTGTCAAATGCACAAAATGAATTAAAAACATTTCTTGAAAAAACTGGAATTCCTGTTGCATCTACCCTTCTTGGTTTATCTGCAATCTCAACTGATCATCCTAATTATGTTGGCTATTTGGGAATGCATGGAAATTATGGCCCTAACGTAAAAACTAATGAATGCGATGTTTTAATTGCTGTTGGGATGCGATTTGATGACCGTGTTACTGGCGATGTTAAACGTTATGCCAAACAAGCCAAAGTCGTTCACATTGACATTGATAAATCAGAAATCAATAAAATTATTTATGCTCATGCTCCAATTTTAGCAGACGCAAAAGATGCGTTAAAAGCTTTAATTGAACACTGTGAACCTAATAATCACTCTGCTTGGATGGATGAATTTAAAGCTTGTGATCAAATCGAATTTGATAAAGTTATAGCCAA
>Ga0100379_10001760_pt1 | contig 21414 bp, 22 predicted proteins | sample CryGeymeta201503_FD_80418 | JGI IMG/M metagenome (GOLD analysis project Ga0100379, IMG submission 80418) | Groundwater microbial communities from Crystal Geyser aquifers in Utah, USA - Crystal Geyser metaG 2015-03 | ecosystem: Environmental > Aquatic > Deep subsurface > Groundwater | place...
ATTATACTATAAAATCATAAATAAACCAATATGTTAGAGCGAATTTTTGGCAGTGAGCTAAAAATCAAAATTATCAACTTTTTACTCAGAGAATCCGAGGGTCAAGCCTTTTCTTACGCTGAAATTGCTAAAAGTCTTAATTTAAGAGGTTCTATTTGGCGCCGTGAACTTGATGACTTACTTGAACTCGGTTTGATAAAAGCGGTGCTTAAGGAAGGGGATGATTCGGCCAAGAAAGACAAGAGTTTCTTTAGTCTTGACCAAAATTTCTTCATTTTTCCAGAAATCAGATCTTTATTTTCAAAATCAAGAGTTTTACTAAGTAAAAAAATTTTTACCGAGATTGAGACTCAGTGCCACCCACAACTAATACTTTTAAGTGGTAAATTTGTCAATAAAATTAACGCCCCAGTTGATTTATTGATTGTTGGTAATATTTCTCGCCGAATATTCTCTAAACTTTTAGTTGAACTTGAAACGGCTATTGGTAAAGAGTTAAACTATAGTATTATGACAGAGGAAGAATTTAAATATCGTCGTTATGTGATGGATATTTTTTTATATAACATTATTGAAGGTGAAAAATTAGTTTTAGTTGGAAATATTGATGATTTATCATTATTAAAGAAGGATGAGGAACTTTAAAGAAGAAGAAAAAACTTTAGAGCTTTGTTTAAAAATTTTAATATGTCGGAAAAAAATATTTTATCAGGGACGGCTACTATTTTAGGTCGTTTTTTTATTTTCCTTAAATATAGTTTTTGGTTGATCTTTATCTTAATTATAACTTCTATAATTTTATTCATTCCTTCTTTTAACGATTTAAACTCGGCTGGACAAAACGCTTTAAAGGCTAAGCACGATTTAGAAAAAGCAATTTCTTTAGTCTCAGAAGTAGAATTAGCCGACGCGACTTACTTTGCTAAAGAAGCACAGTTCGGCTTTAGCGAGGCTTTAGTTTCTTTAAATAAAGTTTCTTCAAGAAAAGTTATCTCCCACTTTCAACCTTTTAATTCTCAAGTTGAAGAATTAAAATATTTAGTTAGGACTGGAGAAATTATTTCTCGTTCTTTCCTTGGTGCCTTACCTTTGGCGGAAAATTTTTCATCAATATTTTTTAGTGGTGGTGTTTTAAATTCTTTAGATGACGAAAAAAGAGCCGAGCTTATTCGTCTTACTTACGAATCCGAACCAGAATTAATTGGCTTGAAAGCGAATCTTGATTTAGCTTTACTTGATTTAAAAAAGATTAATAAATTTAGCGTTCTTTATCCGGTTTATAAAGACTTGGTTTTTGCTCGTGAAGAATTAGAGTCGGCTCTAGAAATTTTAGAACAGGTTATTTATTTAACTAAGATAGTCCCAGCTTTAGCTGGTTATCCTGAGCCGGCAAACTTTCTTTTTATCATGCATAATAATGATGAGTTAAGACCAAGCGGCGGTTTTATTGGTGTTTATGGTCTAATGGCAACGGAATTAGGAAAAGTTGAAACCTTAACAACTTATGATAGTTATCATCTTGATATGCCAGCTTCTATCTCTGGTAATTGGAATTTAGCGCCGCCCGAGGCTTTAGCTAAATATTTAAAGGTTAAGAACTGGTATTTGCGTGATTCTAATTGGTCGCCTGATTGGCCAACTAGCGCTAGAACTATTCAGGAAATTTATCAGGGCGAAAAGAGAGCGATTAGTGAAGAACCAGAAAACTTTAATGGAATTATTGGTTTAAATCCAGATTTTATTGCTCAGTTAATTGATTTAGTTGGACCAATTGAAGTTAGGGGAGAATCTTATGATCGTGAAAATTTTCAAGAATTATTACAATATAATGTTGAGGTTGCGTATTTAGAGCAAGATATTTCTCCTTGGGATAGAAAAGATGTTGTTAATGAAATTCTTTATGAATTAAAGGAACGACTTTTTAACTTATCAGCAGATAGTTTCTATCAGCTCATAAATATTATGAGCACTAATGTTGCGCAAAAAAATATTCAACTTTATTTCAACGACGCTAGACTCGAGGGCTTAGCTAAAAGACTTAGTGCTGGCGGAGAAGTTAAGACGGCTTTAGCGGATTATTTATTAGTTGTTGATGCTAATTTAGGCGCCTTTAAAAGTGATGCCGTTGTTAAAAAGGGAATTGATTATGAAATTAATTTAGAAAAAAATAAGGCCGAAGTTAGTCTCCGTTTAGCTTATCGTCACGAAGGCGGTTTTGATTGGCGGACGACGAGATATAGAAGTTATACTAGAGTTTATTTACCGCTTGGTTCAAAATTAAAAAGCTTAGAGCCTTTCGGTTTAGCTAAATTAGAGGAAGGCTCGGTTATTTCTTATGATGATTTAGAGCTCAATAAAACTGTAGTTGCCTTCTTTTTCTCGCTTGAACCCTCTACGGCCGGCGGCTTGGATTTAAAATATGATTTAGCTGAAGATTTAGCCGCCACTCTTAATAGTTCTAATTATAGTTTATTAGCCCAAAAACAATCAGGACGAGAAACTGAAAGCTTTGATTTTAGACTAAAAGAAGCCGGAAAAATAAAATTTGAAAATTCATATAATTTTGAAAGCGACTTTCTTATTGACTTTCTTTAGAAAGTATGCCATAATAAGTCGAAGTGATTTTAAAATTACTTTAAATAAATTTAGCTAAGTTTAGCTATTTTTAATCTTTCAAGTTCGTTAACAATAAAAATAATATAAGAAATGGAAAAAAAGAGAAAATTTGGATCTTGGCGAAATAAGATTTTGCTAAGTTTTTTCGTAGTAATAATGTTTTTGATTTTTTCAGCCAACTCTTGTAAAAAAGTTGGACCAAGAGAAATGAAGAGTTCAGCTTATTGGACGAGTCCAATAATGAACGTTGCTCAGGCCAAAAAATTATCTCAGCATCAGGTTCTAATTATTGACATGGAAAACATGGTTAATAATAGACCGGTTTTAGAACTACTAAAAACTTTGAACCCGGAGATAAAATTGATAGCCTATTCCAACCCGATTGAATTTTTTTTACCAGTGATACCTAATCGTCGAATTCAAAGTAAGTGGTTGAGTCAGGCGATGAATTATCCAAATTGGTTTTTAAAAACCGGTAATGGTGAACAAGCAATATTTTGGCGCAAGATGGTGATGATGAACTTGTCATCGACTTGTCCTAAATATGAAATTGAAATTGATGGCAAAAAGGTCAAAATGAACTACTCCGAGTGGATTGCTTATAAAACCAACGATGAGGTATTATCAGATCCAATTTGGAATGGTCATTTTATGGATAATTCTGGAGGAAACATCTCTTGGGTTTATGAAAATAAGCCGTTTCAATTTGATATCAATAATGACGGTAGATCCAACTCTGCTATTGAAATTGACAATGCTTGGTCGGCTGGAGTCAGAAAATTTTTAAAAGCGATCAGAGATGAGCGCGGAAAAGATTTTATCATTATTGGTAACAAAGGCTCAGTTGAGTTTATGGATATTCTTGATGGCAAGTTCTTTGAGGACTGGCCCAACGATTACCTAGGTTCAAAGGAGAATGAAGGTTGGAATCAATCCATGGAAAACGCAATGAAAATGGAGGCTCTTGAAAAAAAATATATATTTTTCCAGATGAAGCCACCAACAGATTTCCAATTCACGCTCGCTAGTAGTTTGCTATTGGATAATGTCTACGTCGTTGTCGGACAGGACAATGACATGGTTTCGCCAATTTTCAAAGCAAAGCTTGGCAAGCCGCTTGGCCCTTATGGTAAAGAAGGGAATATTTATTCCCGAAATTATGAACACGCTAAAATAATTGTTAGGCCAACCACTAAGTCGGCCAAAATTGAAATATTTAATCAAAGTCTTGCTAAAAAATAAATGGGCAAGAAATTGTTAAAATATTAGCCACAGGTTTTAGGACTTGTGGCTTTTTTTAAGTTTTTATTTAAGTCTTTATTTTTCTTATTATTTAAGCTACAATATAAGAGTGAAAGACTAATTTAAACTCGCTTTCTTTAGGTTATGGCTTATATTATTTTGGCGGTATTTTTAATTTTATTTTTCCTTTTTTTAGTTAAACCTAAAGCCGGACTTTATTTAATGGCCTTAACTTTACCGGTTATTGGTTTTGAATTAGCTTTTTTTTCTTTAGCCCTGCCTTTAATTGATTTTGTTGCTTTAGCGCTTCTTTTAGCTTTTGCTTTCAGACTCGCCTTTAATTTATTATTTTCTCCGAATAACTTAGAAGAATTAAAATTACCCTTATTTTTTCCATTTTTTCTTTTTCTTTTAGTTTCTTTTGTCTCAGCCATTCTTTCGGAACAAATTTTTTATTCAGTTTGGTATTTTTGTCGTTGGCCTCTGTTTTTATATTTAGCTTATATTTTTGTTCCTTATAATTTAATTAAGGATCAGAAAACTCTTAAAAAAGTAATTATCGCCGCGGCCACATCTTCTTTAATAGTTTTAATTTTTGGTTTTCTATCTTTATACGGTCAAGATTTACGTGATAGTTTTTTTCGTATTCGTTCAGTTAGCTTGGCCGGAGTTTTTCCTTTTGGAGAAAATCATAATTTAATTGCTGAATTTTTAAATGTTGGTGCTTTTTTTATTTTAAGTCTTCGCTTTTTAGCTAAGGATTTAAGATTAAAAAGATTATTGGATGTTTTTTTTATCCTTTCAATTTTAGGAATTATTTTAACTTTTTCTCGCTCCGGTTGGATAGTTCTTTTTTTACAGGGCGTCGCTTATAGTATTATTTATCTTCGTGACCGCGGTTTAAAAAGGCATGATTTTATTTTTCCGATAATTTTACTTCTATTATTTTTATCGCCTTTATTTTTCAAGATGGGTCGTTTGCAAAGCGATAATACTAGCTCAAATGAAAATCGCTTGTTATTAACTCAAATTGCTTTTGAAGCTTTTAAAGAAAAGCCATTATTAGGACACGGAAGCGGAAGTTTCATCCTTTTAGTTGAAGATAATCTTCGTTTCGCCACTAAGTATGGCGAGGCGATTGATTCACACGGGGTTTTACAAAAAAACTTGGCTGAAAACGGAGTTTTAGGATTTTTAGCTTGGCTCTTTATTTTAGCGGCTTTAATTAAAATATTTATTAAAGCTATTAACAAATATAGCCTTAATTATCCCTGGTTAACGCCTTTAATTCTAGGGGCGCTGGGCGGCTTATTTTTTCAATTTTTAAATACCTCTTATTATAAAGGTAAGGTTTGGTTGCCGATAGTCTTAGTTTTACTTGCCATTAAATTACTTGATAATCAGAACGGAAAAATGAAAAATAAATTAAAAGTAGAGGCGGAAAGACGAGTTAAAATTAAAAAATAAATGAATAAAAAGCTGAAAATTACTTATATTATTCCTACTTTAGACCGAGGTGGCGCGGAAAGATTTTTTGTTGATTTAATTAAGAATTTAGATAAGGAAACATTTGAACCAAGTCTTATTTTGTATAAAAAAGGTGGAGAATGGCTTAAAGAGCTAGAAGCTTTGAACATTAAAGTTATAATTTTAGAAAAAAAACAGCGTCTTGATTTAAGAAACTTTTTTGAAATTAAGAAAGCGATTGAAGAAATAAAGCCAGACATTATTCATACTCAACTAGGCGGTGATATTTATGGTGTTTTAGCGGGTCGCTTAGCGGGAGTTAAAAAGATTATGACGACCGAGGTTAATACTAATAATGATGAGGGTTTTTTCTATAATTTAGTTAAGCGTTTTAGTCTTAGATTTGTTAATAAAATAGTAGCGGTTTCTCAAGCGGTTAAGGAAGAAACTAAGAGACGCTATGCTTTAAATTATAAAAAACTGGAAATAGTTTATAATGGCATTGAACTTGATCGGTTTAAATTAGCAATTAGAAAGTTTAATGATCACGAGAGACCCGATTTTGTTTTTGGAACAATCGGTCGTCTAAGTGAGCAAAAGGGCCAGAGGTATTTAATTAGAGCTTTAGCTAAGAGTAAAAATAAAAAAGCGAAATTATTTATTGCTGGTGAAGGTGAATTAAAGTCTGAGTTTGAGGCAGAAATTGAAGCTCTTAAATTAACTAAAAGAGTTGAGTTGGTGGGTCGAGTGGTAGCGCCAGATTTTCTGGCTCGTCTTGATGCCTTTGTTTTACCATCTCTTTGGGAAGGGATGGGGATTGTTTTAGTTGAAGCGGCTTTATCAGGCTTACCAATTATCGCTACTAGAGTTGGTGGAGTTTCTGAAGTTGTTAGCGACAAAGAGGCTTGGTTAATTAATCTTGAAACTAATGATGATAAAAAGTTAGCCGAGGATAAATTAGTTAAAGCCTTAAGTTTAGAACTTGATAATTTAATTAATAATTATAATACCGTTGAAGTTGCTGCTAAAATAGAAAAGGCTAATAAGAGGGTGAGAGAGAATTTTGATATTAAAGAAATAAGTCGTCAATACGAAAATTTGTATCAGAAAATATAAAAACTATGAAAATACTACAAGTTAATAAATTCCATTATCCTCGCGGAGGGGCTGATAAATACTATTTAGATTTAAGTTTAAGTTTAGAAAAAGCGGGTCACGAAGTTGCTAATTTTTCGATGCATCATCCGAAAAATTTAAAGAGCCCCTGGTCAAAATATTGGTTAACCAGAGTTAGTTTTAATGAAAATTTAGGTTTCTTCGCCAAGCTTAAAATCATTGGTCGGGTTATCTATAGCTTAGAAGCAAAGCGCAAGTTTAAAAAGCTAGTTAAAGATTTTAAGCCCGATATTATCCATCTTCATAATATTTATCACCATATCTCGCCATCAATTTTAAGTGTCGCTCGTCGCTTTAAAATTCCGGTAGTTATGCATCTTCATGACTATAAATTAATTTGTCCAAACCATACTTTATTTGTCGGGGGTAAAAATTGTGATAGTTGCCGTGGTCATAAATATTTCAATTGCGTTAAAAAACGTTGTTTAAAGAATTCTTTTTTTGCTAGTCTTTTAGTAGCGCTAGAGATGTATATTCATCACCGGGTTTTGAAAATTTATCAAAAAAATATTGCTTTATTTATTGCCCCGAGTGAGCATATGAAGAAAACCTGTCTTGATTTTGGTTGGGATAAAATTGCGAAGGATAAATTCGTCGTAGTTTATAATTCTTATAGCCCCGAATTGATTTTAACTCAGGGCGATCTAAACGCTGATTTTCAAGAGGATTATCTTCTTTATTTCGGTCGTTTAGGAGCGGAAAAAGGAATTGATACTTTATTAAACGCGCTTCCAGCAACTGGAGAAACATTAAAAATAGTTGGTAGCGGTGAGGAAGATACTAAATTAAAACTAAAAGTTGAAAGCTTAAAATTAAGAGTTGAATTTTTAGGTTATAAAAGCGGGGAAGAGTTGAGGCTCTTAATAACTAAGGCTAAAGCAATAGTTATGCCTTCTATTTGGCAGGAGAATATGCCCCTGTCTTTACTTGAGGCGATGAGCTTAGGAAAAACTGTTATTGCCTCTAGAATTGGTGGTTTTCCGGAAATTATTGAAGATGGTCTGAGCGGTTTTTTATTTGAACCAGGAAATTTTAGAGACTTAGCTTCTAAAATCAATGCTCTTAAAAATTACAACTTAAATTTAATCGGCCTTAAAGCTAAAGATAGAGTTAAGGATTTAAGTCCGGATAATAATTTAAAGGAGATTATTAAAGTTTATAGTAGTTTATAGCTTTGGCTTAAAACTTATTTTTTCAACTGTCGCCAAATTGGGGACACTTGAAGAAATATAAAAAAGCCTTGACGTGAAAGTCAGGGCTTCTTTTTTATATTCTTGATTTATATTATTCTTTAATCAGTTACGGTAAAAGAAATGCTATAAGTTAATTTAGAGTCTATTCCGGTAACTTTTATATCAGTTACCCCAGCTTTAATTTCATTAGTTCTTCCGTATTTAAAGCCAATTATTTCCAATTCCTTGCTAAAGCGACCAGCGTTATTAGCTTGAACTAAAGTAATATTACCGTCTAAAGCTATTTCTAAAGTTTCATTAGGTAAGAAACCGCCGCCGTTTACAGTAATTTTTGCCCCATTAGTAGCGCTAGGATGACTTAAATTTAAATAAAGATTTTCTAAAGGATAAGGATCTTCTTCTTCGGTTGAAGAAACTGAGGCTAATTTATTTAAGTTATGGTCTAAGACTAAAATATTAGTGTTATTAAAAATAACAATATTATCATAACCTTTATTATTAACGACACTAAGCCCCATCGCCCAACCACCATTTCCGCCTAAACTATAAGTATAAGCATAGTCCTTTAAACTCATATCAGAGGCTAAAAGCTTAACAACACCCATACCGTTTGAAAAATAAACGAAGCCATTGCCGCTTGAAGTAATATCAAAACCTTCATAATCAAGATGACGGAAACTTCCTAATAATTTACCCTCTAAAGAATATTTTTTCGCATAGTAATCATCAACAACATAGGTATTTAAGTTAGCGTCTTGGTAAGTTTTGTGGTTGTTTGGTTTTTGGAAAAAGTTAATCGCAATTTTTGCGGCCAAACTTCGGTTTTCTAAATTATGAATTTCTAAATAGTCGCCACTAACATTAGTCGCGTAAAAATTATTGCTAGCTCTTAGGCTATAAGGAGTTTCTTCATTCTTTAAATCATAGGAGCTAATAATTTCTAAATTATTATTCCAAATTTTAACTCCTTTAGCACTAATAGTAGCAATTTTATCACCAAATTTATCAACTCGGTTATACCATTCCCAATAGGTATTTTTACTTTCCTCTACTAATTCAAGCTTGTTATTTATAATTTCATACTTATAAAGGGAATAGCCGTTAATTGTATAAACGAATAGCTTTGGACCTTCTTGGCTAAACTTTAAATCATAAAAGTCTTCGTAGCTATTAAAACGAGCATTGTAGTGTTTGAATCTAGAGATAGAATCAAGACTTTTCCCATTTAGACGAAAAACTTCTAAATAACCAGAATTAGTTGAACCAAGGAAAACTTCGCCATTAAAACTGATAGCATCGCCGGAATAATAAGGGCGGTTCTTGGTTTCACCATTTTTTGCTATCATAAAAACTGCCAAAACGACAATTAAAGATAAGCTTATTAAAAATAAACTTTTTTTCATATAATTTAAAATTTTTTAATTTCTAATTATTCTATCCTATTTATAAAAATTTGTCAATATGGTTTTTGCACTGCTCTTGACAAAAATATTTAAATAGTGTATAGTTCTAAGAACATAAAAAACAGCTCATTATATTAAGGATCTAATAAAAACATTGTTATGGAGTTTAATGAATTCAAAAATTTACTTAAAAGAAAGACAGGCACTATTTTCAGCCTTACTTTTTTGTTAATAGCTTTAGTAATGATTTTTTCTTTACTTGGCGGTTTAAAATATAGTTCTCATTCAAAGTTACTGGTAGTCCAAGATACGGGTAGTGCTGACGCTTATGTCGTTTCTCGTTCTAATGAATACCTTGGCAATCTTTTGTCTCAGGTTGTTTATTCCGGATCTTTCTTTAACTTGGTGATGAGTAATTCTCAATATAAAGTTTCCCAAGAATATTTTTCTGGAACTTATAGTGAGAGATTAAAGCTTTGGCGAAAAAGCATTTCTACTAAAACTTTATCCGATACGGGAATTATTGAGGTTAATATTTATCACCCTAATCCCGACCAGGCTCGCTTAATTTCTTTAGCGGTTAATGATGTTTTAATTAATAATAACGCAACTTATCACGGCGGTGATGGTGTTAAGGTTAGTATTTTGGATCAACCTTTAGTTTCAAATTACCCTGATCAACCGAATTTAGTCGTTAATTTTGTTTTTGCTTTTGCTCTAGGACTGTTTCTTTCCTTTATTTTTATTTATCTTTATCCTGAGGAAATTTATAGTGTTAGACTTTGGCCTAAGAGTAATAAGGAAAAAAGATTAATGGAAAGGGCACTTATTAAAAAAGGACCAATTGCAATTAAGGTTGATACTGATAATGTAAAAATCAAGGAATTTAATGATTTGCGAGCTAGAGAAGTTTCAGCTGGACAAAAACAAGAATTTGCAGTAAAATCAGAGGTTGAAGTTAAAGAGGAATTATTTGAAAAAGATGTTTTTGTTCCTGAGGGTGATATCTCCGGAGTCCTGCGTTAAGAGGTTAGGAGTTTGCGCTAGCGAGAAATTAGCGCCTAAAATTGAAATTGATTTATTTAAATATAATTGAGCTTAATTAACAATAAGGTTCAATCCAAATCAAAGTACGTTAACAATTAAAAAACAGATATAAAATGAAAAAGAAATTACTTTTTTTGGTTTTGACTTTGCTTTTAGCCATTGGCACAGAAGTAAAGGCACAATACGAACTGTTTCAAGAGAAAACAAATTTCGTTTTCTTTGCTGGGACTGTAAAGTCTGAGCAAACTGATCAGTTCGGGCAGTACTACGGATTTTATGCCGATTACTTGGCATTTAAATCCGCTGACCATCGCTTTTCATTTGGTCCTTACGGCGTTATTAGTCGCTCTGATAGTCGTTATCAGGGAGACAATGGCTTTAACCGTAACCTGGAGTATGGCGGAGGGTTATCGTTCGGCTATTATGAACCGGACTTTAGTTTTCGTCATCAATCTTTTCTTGGCTTTTCCTTAGGGATTAGTAAGGGGATTGAGAAACAAGAACTGCAAATGAAAGAGGGTTTGTTTGAAGGCTGGCAGGACGATTTATATTTAAATTCCAATTTAAATTTCAATCTTCTTAAAGCTTTTGGCACCAGACCAAATTTGTTTCCGCGGAGCCAGATTCAATTTCGCTACAAGCACCCGATGAAATCGACTAAGGTCGCTTATTGGGAGGGAAAACAAATTGAAACTTATGTTTGGGACAAGAGTTATTTAGAAATCTTGACTAAACAAAGTATATATAAGAGTCTCTTAAGTTGGCGTAATAATATTTATTATTCGCCAAAACTTGTTGCTTCTTATAACTACTCTAAAGGTGACAAACGCAATTCTTATGGAATTGGTTTTGAAACCGCTCTTGCCAGAGAATACCGGGATGATTTTTTATCACTCGGAATTCTATACAAGGTGAGTGAAGACTTTAATGATAACTATTTCATTATAAGTTTTCAGTTTAATTTCAGTAGCCTTCTGGCTAAATAAATTTGTTCTTATTGTAAAATCAAAAAAAAATAGAAAAATGAGAAAAAATGTATGGTTCGGCATAATTGCCGTAGTATTGATTATGTTTGTGTCGGGGGCTTTTCTTTCCTGCGATCGAAATTCGCAAACGCAAAGGGGAAATGTAAACAGCAACCCACAGGTTGCCGCCCAAAATTATCAACGAGAAGCTTTGATATCTCAGCAACAAAACGAAATTAATGATCTTAAGCGTCGAGTTCAGGAATGTGAAAATCGCGCCGCTAGCAGTAATGTTAGTGGAGTTGTAACTGGCTTGGGCAATGACGGTCTGGCTTCCGGAAGTACTGGCACGAACTCGGGGAGCTTAAGTATGAGTGGCCCAATTGAAATGAATGTGTCTGGTGACATGAAAGTAACTGGAAAATTAATTCTGACGCCTACGGGTCAAACCGTTAAGACGAACACTAAACAGCAAAAGACAGGGGTTACACAGACGCAAAAACCAACAACTCAAACAGTTGTAGTTGAAACGCAAAAACCAACAACTCAAACAGTTGTGGTACAAGCACTAAAGTCAGTAACACAAAGCGTTAAGATGTTGCCTAGTTACTATTATGGTAGTCCTGGTGAAGACAGGGTTACCTATTGCCTAATGTATGGTGGTAATGAGAATAGGCATTTGCCTGGTTTGAGCCCAAAATCTTTTGATGCCGATATCATTAAGCCAAATCATCTGCCAGGAGGAGGCTCAAACTTCTATACTTATCCGACTAAGGGATTTGTAGGGTCCTTGGGCGTTACCGACCAAGGAATCTTCTTCTTCTCTGAAGAGCTCATAGAGGATCATATGATTCCTAATGATAACGGCCTCGTTCAGATTAAAGCCCCAGCAACAGGCTGGGTTCCACTTGATTTGATGTACGATGGGAGTGGTTATTATACCTGGTCCCCGCAGTAAAAGATTCGAATACTTGTATTACGTAATAGTATTTGGACATATTAAAAAGACTGTAAAGTAAAAAAAACAGTCGCAAAGGCCTTGATGAATTTAATATTTATCAGGGCCTTTTTTCTTTATTTTTTCCTCTAAATCTGCTATAGTAAAGCTATATGAAAATACTAATTGTTATTACTAAATCGGAAATGGGCGGGGCTCAGGTTTTTGCTTTAAATCTTGCTCGGGAGTTAAAGGCTTTGGGCGAAGAGGTTGTTGTTGGCGGTGGTCCAGGAGAATTTTTAGCTAAAGAGTTAGAGAAGAAGAAAATTGAATTTCATCGTTTTAAGAATTTAAAACGCGGTTTTAATCCTTTGAATAATTTGGCTTTTTTAAAGGAGCTTAGAAACTACGTTAAGAAAATGGACTTTGATGTTGTTCATTTAAATAGTACTAATACTCTTTTAGGAGCTTGGTCTTTAAAGTCTTTACAAAAAAAATCTAGAGCCAGAAAATTAAAACTTATTTTTACCGTCCACGGCCTTTCTTTAATTGATGGTGGACATAGGGCTAATGCTTTAATTAAAAAAATATATCGTTGGTTTTTTAAATCGGCTTTTAAGAAACTTGATGAGGTTGTTTTTGTTAGCCGTTTAAATAAAAATTTCGCAACTGAAACGAGGTTAATTAATGGCCTAGAAGAAAAAAAATCAGAACTTATTTATAACGGTCTTGATATCGGCGAACATTATTTTATTACTCGAGAGATAGCGCGGAAGTTTTTGGAAAAAGTTTTAAGAGAACAGTTTAATTTAGAAGGCGGAGAAATTCTAAGTCCTGAAAATTTTGTTTATGGCTCTATTGGCCGCTTAGCTTACCCGAAAAATTATGAATTTTTAATTGAGAATCATCGAGAAGTTTTAAAATTTGAGCCGAGGGCCCAGCTCATTTTAATCGGCGAGGGTCCGGAACGAGGGAAATATGAAGCTTTAATTAGGGCTTATGGTTTAGAACAAAGTGTATTTTTGTTTGGCGAGATGTATGAGGCGAGTCATTATTTACAAGCTTTTGATTTATTTGTTTTGCCGTCAGTTTTTGAAGGATTATCTCTAAGCTTAATTGAAGCCAAGGTTTCTGGTATTAAAGTTTTAGCTAGTCGGGTTGGGGGGAATGAGGAAATTTTAGGAAGGGAAGATTGTTTTGATTTAAACGATTCCGAGGCTTATTTAGAGAAACTTAGGTATATAGTTGAAAGACGCGCTTTAGAGCCAAGAGGGAAGCTTCTAGGTGGCGGAGAAGAGGTCTTGGGAGCGAAGTTTTCTGCTAAGAAGATGACGGAAAGATATCTTGAGATTTATTTGAAGTAGTTTTTAGGTTTATTTCAGGGGAGATAGTTTATAATTAAATCGACTTTTTGAGTCGGTTTTTTTTGATTGATAGGCTTGACAGGGTTATTGTAAATATTTACAATGATTATTGTAAATAATTACAATAATAATATGATTAACTTAAAATCAAAAATAAGCCGGGCTCTTTTGGATTATTTTTTATTAAACAAAAAAGAATCGCGTTATGTAAATGAACTCGCAAGATTATTAAAACTTGACCCAGGAAATACATTTAAAAAGCTAAAAGAGTTTGAAGTAGAAGGAATTTTATCGGCTGAGTTTAAAGGCAAGCAAAATTATTATTCTTTAAATCTTAAATATCCCCTCCTTAAAGAATATGAAAAGCTTTATGAATCAAAGTTTGGTTTGGTTAAGGCTTTAGAAGAAAAGCTCGGAAAACTTAAGGGTTTAGAGGAAGCTTTTATTTTTGGCTCCTTTGCTAAGGGAAATTTTTCTGATGATAGTGATATAGATTTGCTAGTCATTGGCAAGCACGATTTTAAAGAGCTTGCTAAAATTATTAGCAATTTAGAGTCAAGATTTAGTCGGGAGATTAATGTGGTTGATTTTGAGAAAGCAGAGTTTTTAAAGCGAAAGAAGTCGGGGGATGATTTTATAAAAAATATTTTATCAACTAAGACTATAAAAATAAAATAATTATCATGTTTGAGAAATTTACTTTTTCTTTTAAACAAATAGAAAATTATTATCGAGCTGCCTCTCGAGATTTTAATATGTTAAGAAAGGGGAAGTATGAGCCGGAAATAATATTCTTTTTTTCGTATAATGTTGTTATTAAAATTTCTATTGCCGTTTGCGCTAAAAAAGGATTAAGAATTAAGTCAAAAACAGGTCATCACATTGCTTTAATCTCTAAATTAGGCGAGATATTAAATGATGAGGAAATAGTAGCGATGGCGGGTAGGATGAGGATGAAGAGAAATAAGGATCTATATAGTGGCGGATTGTCAATTTCTCAAAAAGAAGCTGATTTTTATTTTAATTTTTGTAAGGATTTGCTTAAAAAAGCGGAGGGGTTTTTGTTTCAAAATAAGCTTTTTTAGATATTTGTGACTTATTTTAAATATAAAAATTATATACAAAAAATCTTGACAAAATATTAAAAGTAGTATATAATATATATGTATTTAATATTAGCTAAAAAGCTTATATCTTAAATACTATATTTTAAATATATAAGTTTAAAATATAATACTAATTTTAAATATATAAGTTTAAAAATATGAATAAAGATTATCAAAAAACACATCTTTACCAAGTTGATAAAAAGATATCTAAAGTCAATAAAATAAGTAATTTAATGGCGAAGAGTTCTTGGATTAAATCAGCTCGTTTAGCTTTGGGAATGTCTGCTAGACAACTAGGTGAACGCCTCGGCTTAAGTGCTCAAGCGGTTATTGCAATGGAAAAAAGAGAATTAAGTGGTTCTATAAATTTAAAGACCTTAAGCGAAGTTGCTAGGGCTATGGGACTTGATTTAGCTTATGGCTTCTTTTCCGAAGATAATAGTTTAGAGGAACTTGTAAAAGCTAAGGCACGGGAAAAAGCTTTAGAAATAGTTAAAAGAACGAATCGGGATATGTTTTTAGAGGATCAAGTGCTTAGCAAAAGAGATGTAAAAATATCTTTAAAGAGGAATACTGAGGCTTTAATTAATGGTTCTAGAAAAGTATTATGGGACTAAATATTGTTAGTAAAAAGGGGCAGACTCCAATTGAAGACGATGACCGGGAATATTTAAAGATTAAGGGCTTATCAAGTCTCGAGGAGCTTAATTTTTATGAACACGAAAATATCACCAAAGCTAGACGTTGGCTTTTGAAAAAGAAAAAGTTTAAGGCTGAAGAAGTTTTAAGAGAGAAATTTATTTTAGAGATCCACAAAAAAATGTTTGCCGATGTTTGGCTTTTTGCAGGGAAGCTCAGGGATAAAGATATGAATATCGGCTCTTCGGTCAGAAATATTAGGACGGATTTAAGAAATTTAATTGATGATTTTAAGTATTGGTTAGATAATAAAACATTTTCTCAAGAGGAGATGATAGTTAGATTTAAACATCGCTTGGTAAAAATCCATCCTTTTAGAAACGGAAATGGCCGACATTCAAGACTGATGGCAGAAGTTCTATGTGAGAAGGTTTTTTCCTTAGCCCCTTTTTCTTGGGGCAATGTTGAAAATGATGATGGGGCGAGGGAGAAATATTTACAGGCTCTTCGTTTAGCTGATAGCGGTGATTATCGGGAGATTTTGGGATTGGTTAGAGAGGCTTAAATCTTTATCTTTTCTTCAGGGCTGATATTATATAATAAAGGCGGCTTATAAATATAGCCGCTTTTAATTTATTTGACAATATGCCTGATAAGGTATATTATTAATTTATAAGATTTATGGGTATTTTTTTATTTAAGAGTTTCTTGGCTATAAACTCGCCAATACTAGACTTATTCTTTAACTTAAAAAATAGTAAAAGAAATAAAATAATAGCTATTTTAGAACATTTAGAGGAAGCTGAGAAAAATTTCTGTCCGCCCTTTGTTAAAAATATAGATCATTTTTGTGATGGCTCTATTTTATATGAGATTAGAATATCTTTTTCAAAAGAGTTATTGAGAATTTTTTGTTCTCATAATTCCGGAGATATTATATGAATATTTAATTAAACCCCATTTTTACGATAAAAGAAAAGAAAAAATTATAAATAAAGAATATTTCAATAAAATAAATAAAAGCAAGAACGATTACTATTCATTTTTATCTAAAGCAGGAGAATTAATTGAAATAGAAATTTAAGTAAAAAATAAAAATATGAAAGTCAAAAAAATAAAAATAGAGCTAAATAAAAAAGATAAAGAGGAGATTGACTTTTATAAGTCCTTAGTCATTTTAGCGAAGCTTATCTACGAAAAGAGAATGGCCCTTGATTTAACCCAGAAAGATTTAGCTATAAAATCAGGCACAACCCAAAGAATAATTTCTAACATTGAAAACGCCGAGTTAAATATAGGTATAAAATTATTACTTAAAATAACTAAGGTTTTAGATTTAAATCTAAAACTTAATGAAATTAGCTTGCTAAATAATGATAAAACAGAAAGAGTTTTAAGAGGCGCTAATAATTATTTAAAAGAAAATTTAAATACTAAGCTTTTAAAACAAGAATTAGCTCGTTAAGCCTATAATTGACCCATATTGACCCATATTGACCCATATTGACCCCTATGCTATGATTATTTTAAGAGTCTTGATATAATCATAGCTATGAATGAAGAAATAAAGCCGGGGGCAGTCTATACGACGGCTGAGGCAGAAAAGATATTAAAGGTTAGTAATTCAACGATTAAGCGCTTGCTTAAGAGCGGTTTACTTAAGGCGAATAAGGTCGGGAAGCAGTATCGGATTTTAGGTTTAGAACTTCTAAGACTCGTTTCGCCGGAAGTTGAGAAAAAGGCGGTTAAGAGTTATTTGAATTTGAAAGGAAAAATAATTGAAAAAACTAAGAATTGGTAGTTTTGACCTGAGGGTTGGGGCTACTTTTTTGATTAGAGAAAATATGAGTAATTCGGCGCTAACAAATAAAACATTAAAAAACGCTTCTTATTCTTTTATAAGTTATGGGTGGGGTTTGATTTTTGCCTTGTTTATTACCCCTATAATTGTATTTAAGTTGGGGGTTGATAATTACGGAGTTTATATATTTGTTGGAGTTGTAGGTAGTATTGCTGGTTTGATAGATTTGGGATTGTCTACGGCTATATATAAGTATATGGCTGAATACATTGGATCTAATAATAAAGAAAAATTGAGTAATTTAATTAAAATATCGAACACTTTATTTTTAATTATTGGAGTAATTGGGTTTGTATTACTATCTTTAATTGGTATTTTTGGCAATGTCTTTATTTCTAACTCAACGATGCTTATATATGATATTAAAATTATCTTTATTATTATTGGCCTAATATTTTTTATAAATGCTGCAAATTCATCTTTTACAATAATTCCAAGAGCTTTGCAAAGATTTGATATAACGACTAAAGTTGGGTTTTTTACCACAGCTCTTCCTAGTCTATCTATATTACTTGTGGTATCATTGAATATGGGAATAAAAGAAATATTTATTGTGCAGTTGTTTTTTTCCGCTATTTTTTCTTTTCTATATTATTCTATTTCAAGAAAACTATTGCCAATTGCTAAATATCATTTTTCCTGGAAAAAGCTAGAAATAAAAAAAATATATAAATTTGGTTTTGCTGCTTTTATTAGTAATTTTTCGGGACAAACTTTATCTTATTTTGATAAATTGATTATACCAATATTTATTAATCCAGCATCTCTTAGTTATTATAGTTTGCCTGGTAGCGTTGCTTCGAAAAGTAATGGAGTTTTGGGTAGTATAAGTAGTATATTATTCCCGGTTGTTTCCACTTTGCAAGGTGAAAAAAATAATGAAAGTATTAAAAATTTATATATAAGATCATTTAGATTAACAACTGTTTTAAACGCTGCAATAACTTTTTCAATTTGTTTTTTGTCTTATGAAATTATGAGATATTGGTTAGATGAAAGTTTTGCTCAAAAAGCTGGCAAAATTCTTCTAATTTTAAGTATTACATATTTTTTTGTTTCTATATATGATCAAGCTTTTAATTTTTTATTAGGCTTGGGGAAAAGTAAAATATTGGCTAAATTTTCTTTTGTAATGGCTAGTATAAATGTAATTTTATTATTTGTTCTTTTGCCAAAATACGGAATTATGGGCGCAGCTATCGCTTACTTAATTTCTTTATTGTCGGTTATTTATATTATTTATTATATTGAAAGAAAAGTTTTATTGTTAAGCGGCAGATTATTATTTTATATAAAGTTTTATTCAAAAATAATTTTTGTTGGATTAATTTTATATTTAATATCAATAATCTTTATAAAGCCATCTATAGTTGATTTTAAAAGCCTGATGTTTTTTGGGCCATTATCTGTAATCATTTATCTTACTCTTTTTAGAATTTTTAATTTTTATGAAAGACAAGATTTAGATTCTTTGAATAAATTTAAGATTATAATTTTAAATAGATTTAAAATAAAAAAAATATGATAAAACATGCTATAAAAAAGGTAACATCGGATAAGTTTCGTAAAAATATTCGTGAAATAGAAAAAATTTTAAAATGGTTTATTAATGGCCGCCCAGAACCTCTTCCGGCTTTTGCGAAAAGAAGATTTTTGAAAAAAATTGCACGAAAAAGTAAAATTAATATATTTATAGAAACTGGGACATTTAACGGCGCTACGGTTAAGTCAATGAAGCCTTTTTTTAAAAAAATAATTTCAATTGAAGTTTTTCCAGAGTTTGTTAATTCAGCCAAAGAAAAATTTAAAAGAGATGATAATATTGAAATTATTGAAGGGGATAGTGGTATTTTATTGTCAAAAATATTATTTGACATTAATGAGCCAGTATTTTTTTGGTTGGATGGGCATTATTCCGGTGAAGGCACTGGAAAAGGTGCGTTAGAAACGCCAATAATAAAAGAAATTGAGTCGATATTAAATCATAAAATAAAAAATCACCTTATATTAATTGATGATGCCAGATGCTTTAATGGTACTAGTGATTATCCGAAATTAGAAGATTTTTTTAATTTTGTTAAAAGATTGAATCCTTCAGTGAGTTATGAAGTTAAAAAAGATATGATTATTATAAAATAACATTACAAGAGGGATTGAATAATAGGCAAGGATTTTAAAGCTAGTAAATTATATATTTTCAAAATTATGAGGTGGAAAATATTTATAGTAACACATAGACCAATAATTAAAAAATATTATGAAAATGATAATTTTTTCTCGATGAAAAATTATTCTTTTCTTAATGTTTCTTCTGAAAAAATAGACACTAATTTAGATGGCTTTGATGTTATTAATATTAAGAATCTGAATAATTTTAAAAGCCTAGGTAAGTGGTGGGCAGAAACAGAAGCAATTTATAATGTCTATCTGAATGAGCTTTATAAAGACTATGACTATATTGGTTTTATTCACTGGGATCATGAGTTAAAAATAGAAAAAGAGAATAGTGAGCGTTTTAATGTAACGGAAAGTATAACTAATTTTTTACAAATGAAACTGGATAATAGTCATTTTATTGCTTTTCAAACAATAAAATTTGATTTGGATTTTAATCAAGGTATTATGATGGATGAAAAATTCCCCAATAAATTAACGGGAAGTGGCCAGAATTGCTGGCACACAATCATCAATGACTATAATAAATATTTTAATAGAAAAATTTCTTTTAATGATTTAAAGGGACGTGATATTTGTATTTCATCTACTTTCTTTTGCAGTAAAGATTTATTTGAAAAAATGATGAAATTTTATTCTTTTATTATTGAAAATAATTATTTGAATAAATTTGATGTTTATCATAGATATAGATTTCAAGGGGGTATGATGGAGAGATACGCAGGTATTTTTTTAAGTGATTATAATATTTTTAAATTACCCTTAGCTCATCATACTAAATTTAATTTTTTAAAATTTATTAAATTTTTTATTTATAAATATTTTTTAAGATTTTTGTTACTAAAAAAATATGAAAAATTGTAATTATTCAATAGGAGTTGTTGATTATCTTGGTCGTTTTGAAGAATATTTCATACCTTTAATAAAAAAATTGGTTCAGATTTTTCCAGATATTGAAATTATTTGCGTTTTAAATGGTCACCATGATATAAAAGCGCAAATTAAATATATTAAAAAAGCTTCTATTTTCTTGTCGAAATTTTCTAATATTCGTTATTATTCTTTTGATGACCACCAATCATTATCAAAGTGTTGGAACAGGATTATTCTAATGTCTTTAAATGATAGAATTTTAATGTTAAACGATGATTTAATGATTGATCCATATTTTAGGTTTGATTTTGAAAGAAATCTAAATAAAAAAAATGATTTTTTTGTTATTAATAATAGCTGGAGTCATTTTCTTATATCTAAAGAGGTTGTAAAAAATGTCGGTTGGTTTGAAGAAAGATTATTAGGTATTGGCTGGGAAGACGGTGATTTTATGTTAAGGATGGTTGAAAATAATATTACTCCCACGTCTCTCAAGTGTTTAGGTATAAAAAATTTTGTTGCCCCGGCAACAAATGCTGGATTTTCGTCAATTTCAAATTTCATTGGTAAATATTCTGAAATAAATAAAAATTTTTTTCATGAAAAATGGCATTTTAATCATTCTGATAAAGAAATTGGTTATGAGTCGTTTATTAAATATAAAATAAATTTTTTATGGAACAATCAAGAATTATCAGGAGAAATAAAAGATGGTATGTGTACCCCTATTTTTTATCCGTTTGAATTGTTAGAAACAAATAAAGTTTTCGTTATTAATACTACTAATATTAGCAAAAAGAGTTTTTTAATTTTTTATTATAAAATTAAAAACATAATGAAAGATAAGGTGAAAAAAATAATAAAAACTTTTTTTAAAAAATAATTTAATATGATTTTAATAGTTAACTAAAATAATTTTATGTTAAAGATAACAAATAAAAATTTAGAAGAAATTATCTATGAAATTCCGGAACATTATTTAGTATTAGATATTGGGGGAGCCGCGGCTCCATTAAAAAGAGCTAACCATATAATAGATTATATTTCTTATGAACAAATAAATTGGAGTCAAGCCAAGGGTGGTGATCAGGTTTATTTTAACAAAAATACATATACTCAATTTGATATTTGCAGCCGAAAAGAATGGCCTTTTGATGATAAATTTTTTGATTTTTCTTATTGCTCACATGTTTTAGAGGATATACGAGATCCTCTATGGGTTTGTTCTGAAATTATTAGAGTTAGTAAATCTGGATACATAGAGGTGCCGTCAAGGATATATGAGTCAATGTTTAAAATAGATTCTAGATTTTTTGCTGGGGCGTCTCACCACAGATGGATTATTGA
>Ga0100379_10001761_pt1 | contig 21408 bp, 24 predicted proteins | sample CryGeymeta201503_FD_80418 | JGI IMG/M metagenome (GOLD analysis project Ga0100379, IMG submission 80418) | Groundwater microbial communities from Crystal Geyser aquifers in Utah, USA - Crystal Geyser metaG 2015-03 | ecosystem: Environmental > Aquatic > Deep subsurface > Groundwater | place...
AGATGATTCAGACGCTGCAGACGCTGCAGATGATTCAGACGCTGCAGACGCTGCAGATGATTCAGACGCTGCAGACGCTGCAGACGCTGCAGATGATTCAGACGCTGCAGACGCTGCAGATGATTCAGACGCTGCAGATGATTCAGACGCTGCAGACGCCGCAGATGATTCAGACACTGCAGACGCTGCAGATGATTCAGACGCTGCAGATGATCAAAAGCCCTATGAAATTGAAACCGTTATTGACGAAATTGAAAATGATCTGAAAGACAAGGGCGATATGCTCAGGAATATAATCAATGAAATGATTGATAAAACATCAATCCGTTCTTGTCATCGGGTTTTTAGTACAGAAAAAGACAAAGTTGTCCGAGTAAAAGAAAATAAAAACACCTTTGAGTTTGATTTTTTAAAAAAAAATCTTGGCAACTTGAATTCTACTAAAAGTAAAATCGCCGCAATGTTCAAAGCAAAAACGGCGTCCAGATTTATTGGTGACCGTGAAAGAGGGAAAATTAATAATAGGTCACTGGCTAAAATCGCTACTGGCAATCGTAGAGTTTTTAAAGAAAAAATAATATCAAGGGACATCAATACCGCCGTAACTTTTCTTGTGGATTTTTCAGCATCTATGAATGAAAGTAAAATGTCTGCCGCAATGAGTGCAGCAATTGTTTTCCTTGAAACGCTGGACAATGTTGGCATTGCTTGTGAATTGTTGGGTTATACAACTGATCGAACTGAACAAACAGAGGATTGTTATAATTACGGCAGAATTGAAGGCCTGTTGACCTATGAATTCAAAAACTTCAATGAACCATACGGCGCCAAGACAAAAAGAATGATTTCCGCATACAAAAAAATCAGAAAAGCTGAAAATGTTGATCCCGACTCACTCAGGGTGGCTTATGATAGAATTGTAAAAAGACAAGAGGCCAGAAAAATAATTTTCATTCTTACTGATGGAATTGTTTCCAATTTGGCCAACAATCAAATTGGAAAAAATGAGTTGAAAAGATTAGTCCAAAACATAGAACAACAAGGCAATGTTGAAATAGTATGCGTTGAATTAATGAGCTGGGGCTCCGAAGAATATTACTCAAATGTCATAAAAGTCAAAAATTCAAATCAATTACCTGAACAGCTTTTAGGGGGGTTGAAGAAGGCTCTACATATGTAAGCCATTACATGAGTGAAGAAATTCACTCATGTAATTTGTTTGATAAAATAACTGTTGATATTCTGCCGGAACTCTTTTATAAGAAGACATCATTTAAATAAAGCAGTTGATTGATTCAAACAAAACAAGGAGAAATAAAATGATCAAGTGTCAAATTTGCACCGAAAGTGTCAATTTCATTGAACTTCATCTTTCCGAAAAACATCCGGAAATGACAGTTAAACAATATGTAGCGAAATTTCCGACCGCCCCGCTTTGTTCGGAAAGGGCAGAAGCAATGCTGGCTGAAAAAGCCGCACAATGGGCGGAAAATGCCAAGAAATTTTATTCCGTGAAAAAAACTTTTGGGATAAAAGGCTTCACGGAAGATGACAATCAGGTGTGGGGTTGGGAAAAACCCACAGAGCATGTTCCAGGGATTGATGAAGATTATGCTTTTCGCCGTGAAGTTTTGGGAGTTGCTCTTTACGCCATCAATAATTCAAATGAACCAACCTTGCTTGTTGGCCCGACGGGTTCCGGCAAAACCTCTGTTTATGAGCAAATTTGCGCCAGATTAAATCGCCCTTGCATGAGAATCAATCTTGATGGCGACATCACCAGGGCCGATCTTGTCGGTCAATGGGTGCTCAATGGCGACAATAAGATGGATTACAATTATGGCGTTCTTCCAACCTGCATGAAAGAGGGCAATGTTCTTATTATCGATGAAATTGATTGTGGCGCTGCACCAGTTGTCATGGTCATTCAAGCGGTACTCGAGGGTAAACCACTCATGTTGCTTGAAACTGGCGAAGTCATTAAACCACATCCTGATTTTCGTCTTGTGGCGACCGCCAACACCAATGGCATGGGCGATGAAACAGGCCTGTATCATGGCACCCAACCGCAAAATTATGCTTTGTTTGATCGATTTACCATGGTTGAAAAGGTTGATTATCCAGATGCAACAGCGGAGCATAAGATTTTGGAAAAGAAAACCGGATTGCAAGATACTGACAAAATTAGGACGAAGCTTATCGGAATTGCATCAATGATCCGCAAAGCTCATATAAAAGGTGAAATTGTTTGCACAATGTCGACCAGAAATCTGATTAATATCGCCAAGAAAATTCTTGTCACTGGTTCAATTCGTAGAGCCTATGAAATCAGTTATTTGAATAGATTGAATGGCGATGACAAGGATTTTTGTAACGAAATCATTCAACGCGAGTTTGCGCTTTAATCATGTGCTTGATTGATAAATTAACCCGGGAAGCTGGCATATATTTCTCGGGTTTTAGAAAAATCGGCATTGAATGTGAAGAGGAAGAGATTTTTGCCGAACTCGCACTCACATATGTAAAAGCGGCTCAAAGTTATAATAACAATCAAAATAATTCCGCAAGTTTAGAAACATTCGTCGGGCGTTGTTTTCTGAACCGAATGAAAGATTATAAAACAAAATTATGCAAAAAATCCTTTTTTGTTTGTGTTGATGATTTTGACGACATTCCGAGCACTCAATGTAATGTTGATATCAACCTGATAATAGAAGAAATCAAGGAAAGACTCAATGAGGCGGAAGAGCAAATATTTGACTGCATGCTGCACGGCCCAGGCGATTTCGCTGGGATAAGCAAAAAGACCGGAATGAATAGAAATAAAATTGACTATTCAATAATAAAAATAAGAGAAAAAGTGAGGAAATACAATGGCTGAATGGGCAAGGTTTCCAGCGAAGTTTGATTCGAGTTGTAAAAGATGCAGATGTGAAACCAAACAAGGAGATATCATATGGGGAGCAAAAGGTATGCCGGGAGTCAAAGCTTCGGCATGGTTCGTGGTTTGCGAAAGTTGCTATAACGAATTTTACAAACATGAAACCGAAGTTAAACCGCCATCGGTCGGCTTTGATGCAGGTTTAACTTCGGCAATAAAAGGATCTGAATCAAAAGAATCGTTTTCTGATTTGATATCACTATTAAAGGACAATGAAAGATTAGAAAGCACACCTGTTTCAACTGCCGACTTCGCTCCGGTTAAAGAAGAAAAATTCGTCATTAAACATGTTCCGTATTCGATAGCGTGGATTGAACAAAACGCAAGTTGGAGGATGTAATGTTACATTTACATTGTCATTCTCAGTATAGCGCCCTTGACGGCCTCTCCACAGTTAAAGAAATAGTGACCAAAGCCAAAGCTATGAAGGCTCCCGCCGTGGCCATAACGGATCATGCAAGCGTTTCCTGTCTGCCTGAATTCATGAAAGAAGCCAATGAACAAGGAATCAAGCCTATAATCGGCTGCGAATTTTATCTTGTCGATAATTTTGACGGAGAAATGAAAGGCAAAAAGCGAAGACATTTTAATGTCTGGGCAAAAAACTGGGATGGTGTGCAAAGCATCATGAAACAGCTCACCTTGGCAAATACTCAGTTTTATTACAGGCCCCTTCTTGATGTTTCTCAGTCTCTTCTTTTTGAAAACTGCATGGTAAGCACGGCGTGTTGTTTCGGGATGCTGGCAAGCGATAATTGGCGTGAAGTTTCGACGCAATATCAAACGACCTATGGCGACGATTTTTATCTCGAAATTATGCCACACAGGGTTGTTATTGACAAAACTGAAGGCACGGATCTCCAGCAAATAGTTAATGAAAGAGCCATTAATCTGCATATTGATTTCGGGATAAATTTATTGGCAACCAATGATTCTCATTATACGGATGAAGAGGACGCTGAAACTCATGCAGTAATGATGGCTATACAATATAAAAAATCACTAAAGGAATATGATGCATGGCCCGCAGTTTTTTTTATGCGCTCAATGCAGGAGATGACTGATGCATTTCGTTCACTTGGGTACATCGATTCTCATTATATTCTGGAATCGATGCTGAATACCATCAAACTGGCTGCTAAGGTTAATATTGTCCGGCCGGAATTTGAAATCAATCTTCCATCCATCCATGACGATGACAATAGCTATTTGGTCGACCGATGCTTGCAGGGCTGGAAAAAGAAAATTGATCGAAAAGTTGGCGACAGAGCCATGGAATATCGCAAACGCCTTGTGTATGAACTGAAAGTTGTCAAAGATGTTGGATTTATAAAATATTTCAACATGGTTGAAGACATAATCAGATGGGCAAGAGAACAAGGCATCATGGTTGGCCCTGGACGTGGATCTGCCGCTGGGTCATTGATATGTTATCTGATGGACATTACCCAGTGTGACCCCATTCGTCATGGCCTTTATTTTGAACGATTTTTGAATCCTGAACGAGTGGAGTTGCCGGATATTGACGTTGATTTTCAAGACAATCGCCGCCAGGAGGTTATTGAATATATTATTGAAAAATATGGTCGCAACAAAGTTGGGCAAATAAACACTTTCACTGAATTTGGTACGAAAAGCACCTTTCGCGATGTTTGTCGAGCTTATGACATTGATATTTTTAAAGTCAATTCGCTTGGGTTGCAAATAGACGGCATTGAGTCTTTTGACACAAATGCTGATTTGCAAAAGTTTTCCGAAGAATACCCGACACAGATGAAACATATTAGGCGATTAGAGGGTGCTATACGAGGCGTTGGTTGTCACCCTTGCGGAATCATTATATCTAATGTGCCTTTGGAGCAATCTTGCGTCATGGAGCGCAGAAAGGATAATGTCATGGTCTCCAATTGGGATAAACATAATTGCGAGCATTTCGGAATGCTCAAAATGGACCTTCTGGGATTGACCACATTATCGATTCTGCAGATGTGCGCCGAGCTGGTGAAGCGACACTATGACATTGACATTGATTTCGAAAATCCAGACCTTACCGATGAGCCAACGCTGAAAGAATTTGCCGCAGGGAATTGTGCTTGCGTTTTTCAGTTTGAATCAACAGGTATGCAGGACTTGCTTCGAGGATTGAAGGCTGCCGACTTCGAAACGATCACGGCCGCCACCGCTTTGTATCGACCAGGGCCGCTTAATTCCGGATTGACCGGAAAATTCGTGAAAATAGCCAAGGGCGATGAATACCCGCATTATCCGAGCCCTTTAATGATCCCAATTCTCGAGGAGACGCATTCAATCGTTGTTTATCAGGAACAGATCATGCGCATATTCCATGAGCTCGCCGGGTTTACCTGGCCTCAGGCCGACCAAATGCGGAAAATTATGGGTAAAAAACTGGGTGACGCCGCCTTTGAGGTTCACCGAATAAAATTTGTTGCCGGTTGTTTGGCAAATGGCGTTGATGAAAAAACTTCATCCGCCTTGTTTGATCAGATGAAAGAGTTTGCCGAGTATGGCTTCAACAAATCTCATTCCGTGGCATATTCAACAATCAGTTTTCTATCGATGTATTTGAAAGTGCATTACCCAGCATTGTTTCTGGCCTCTTATATGAGCTGTGTTCATAGCGATGATGGCAAAAAGATGTCAATCAGGGAGGCAAAACGACTGAAAGTGCCGGTGCGATATCCGGACATCAATATTTCCAGCGATCGATACGAATTTGATGCCGACAGCGGATCAATAGTTGCGCCTTTATCAGCGATAAAAGGAGTTGGCGGCAAAGCTGTTCAAGCAATTCTTACGGCAAGAGGTGATGGCGTTTTTTACAGTAAAGAAGATTTTTTGGAAAGGATTGAAAAGAGAGCATGCAACAAGGGAGTTGTTGAAAAAATGATCATGGCAGGAGTTTTTGAATCATTAGGGATTCGAGAGTCGGATAGCGAAATAAGAGAAAAGCAAATGGCAGAATCATTGCCGACATTTGACATTGATCCGGCATTATCAATGACGCGAGATTCAAGAGTTGATAGACTGGCCTTGGAGAGAATTAATCAAGAGATTGATGCATGGGCCGAGACAATCAGCAAAAAGCCCATCTACCCTGCCTCAGGGAGTTCTCCAGTCGTTATGATCATCAATGGTCTTGTCAAAGGAGAAACAATACCTGGCACTCACAAAGGGGCGGCGACAATTTATCATCAACTGGCCGCAATAGGACTGCCCAAAGAAAAAATTCATTACACGACGCCGGTCAAGGTGTTTTTCGATGATCCGCGCAAGGCGAGTAAGGCCGCTTTACAAACAGGCAGTGATTGGCTCAGGGCTGAAATAAAAGCCGTCAAACCAAAGCTGATTTATTGCTGCTCTGCTGATGCGGTCAATCTTTTTATCTCCGGCGGCAAGATGAGCAAGTTGTACGGCAATGTAAAATATGTAAAAGAAATGAATTGTTACGTGCTCTTCGGTCCTTCTCCTCAATATGCAAATTATAAAGCAGAACAAGTTGGTCCGATTTACAATTATTGTCTGGAAAAAATCAGCAATATGTTCTTCGGCGCAACCGTCGAAGTGATCGAATAAATAATAAAAATAGTGAAAAATAACTGTTGATCTTATGTCGGGAACATTTTATAAGTAGTCATCAATTGAATAAATCAGTTGATTGATTCAAAACAAAACAAGGAGAATAAAATGAGCGATTTGACCGTAGCAAAAACAATAGCAAAACAGATGGGTGGAACAAGAAAACTTTCTATGTTTGTCGGTGCGACAAGTTTTGGCGGCGAAGAAAACGCCCTTTCTTTCCGTTTCAAAGGCAGCAAAAAAGCGAACATGGTCAAAGTCACACTGACACCGCTTGATCTTTACAAAGTTGAATTTTCCAAAATCGTCAAATATGAGCAAAAAGAAATTGCTACTTTTGACGGCATTTATTGCGACGGCCTGATTGATCTTTTTGAAAAAACAACCGGGCTTTATCTAAATTTCTAAACATCGAGAGAGCTTTGGCCCGTTCACTAATCAAAATCAAGGAGAATAAAATGACAGAATCAAAAATGCCATCACTCAGTATTGATGAAGCAAATCTTTCCAAAGAATTGGCTGAACATTCGGCCAATTATTGTTATGTCGGTGAACAAGCAATTCATGCAGATCTGGCATACGGCGAATTTAAGCTCAAGGTTAGTGAGCTTGCCGCCATGGTCGACCGTGATATCAGGATGAAGGCTGAAGCCGACAGCAAGAAAATCACCGAAGCCGTTGTGGCGAACGGTATTCTCATGAATGAGGAAATGAAAAAAGCCAATAGACATCTTCTGAAGCTGAAAGCCAACGCCGACCTGCTCCGCGTTCATAAGGACGCTTTCAAAGATCGTGGCGGCATGCTCATTCAGATGTCCAGCAATAAACGGGCGGAAATGGAAGCTTTTGCCTATGACTCAGTAAAATCAGCAGCAGTTTAATAAACCAACTCTGGCCGTAATAATACGACCGACAAATCAAGGAGAACAAAATGACAGATTCACCTGCAGTTGCAGTATACGACGAAGAGCTTTTGAAAGGTTTGGAAGGAATGGTTGATCCGCGTGATGTGTCCACCGCGTTGAATGGCCCCGATCAACTCAAAATTAATTATGATGAAGACAGTGTTTATCCACGCGGCGCCTGGGTTCTTGGCCAGAAAAAGAACAAGGAGGGCAAAATAATTGAACAAGGCCACGTCATCACTCACATAGTGATATTGACAACACGCTTTCGTTGGTCTTTTTATGATGAAAATACCAAAACCACAGTCAGCACATTGATGTTTGAAGCCGGTTCTCAACCGCCGAATAAAGCGGAGTGTGACGCCAAAGCCGAATCTCTTGGTGGCCAACTGAAATTTCAGGTAGTTATTTTCGGTTTGGCAATTGTTGAGGGTGTTTTCAAGGAATTTGTTTCTTATCAAGGTGGTACCGGTTATGGCGCTTTCAAAGATTATTTGAAAGAGCTTGTCACCGTACAAACGACGACAAAAAGAATAACCGTGCCGCCGTTTGCTCATGTAACTATTCTGAAGGAGACTGAAAAGAAAAAGAATGGCTCTATTACTTATTGGATTCCTGTCCTTGAACGCGGTCAGATGATGACCATGGATCAACTTCAGTTTTTCGGTCAGAAACGTGATGATGCATATGATTTTATTGTGTTCGCCAATAATCGGGCATTGGAGCGAAAAGAGACAATTTCATTAACGGCTCCAGTTTCGGCTCCGTCATCTTCAATGTATTCCACCGGTGATGATGCATTCGTTATGCCGCCAGAGACTCCGAAATTTGTTATGCCGGATGTTTCAGGAATGAAATCAGCAAATGCCACCGTTGTATCTCCGGTTGTTTCGGCTCCTGTCGTTCCGGCTCCTGTCGTTCCGGCTCCTGCGGCCCCTGATGTAGATGATTATGACATCGAAGCGGCCATGCGCTCTATCATCAACGAAGGTTAATAAATCGTTTTATTGATTCAATTATTCAGGCGGGAAACAATTGTCCCGCCTGAATTGGAGAAAAAATGGGTGCAACTGAAGAATTGATTAAGGCAATTGGCGAAAATGACAGCAATCAAGATGTTAGCGATTGGCTCAGTACGGGAATATTGCCATTAAACAAAGCCATTTCTGGGAAATTTAATGGAGGTTTCCCGATGGGGCGAGTCTCCGAAATATATGGTGGTGAGTCATCCGGCAAAACTCTCATTGCCACAAGGGCATTGATTGAAACGCAAAAAAAAGGAGGTATCGCTGCCCTTCTTGATTTTGAACATGCATTTAGCCTATCCAGGGCCGAAAAACTGGGATTAGTTACTGAACCTGGAAAATGGATTTACAAGCAGCCGACAACCGCCGAAGAAGGGTTTGGCATCATAGAAAAGATCTGTGACATAGTGCGAAAAGCGGATTCGACAAAACCCGTCACAATTGCTGTTGATTCAATTGCCAGCATGGTGACAAAAGCTGAAATGGATGCCGGATTTGATGAAGGCAATATGAAAACAAGACTTTCTTTGTCGGTTTGCATGTCTTCATCACTGAAAATTATTACCGGCATAATCAGCAAGACCAATGTCACATTGATTTTTCTCAACCAAACAAGAGACAACCCAGGGATTATGTTTGGCGACAAGGAAAGTCAGCCTGGCGGCAAGGCTATGAAATTTTACGCATCACTTCGTATTCGCCTTGGCAAGAAAGGAAAGATAAAAGACGGTGATGAAATAATTGGCGAAGAAATTATGGCCAAAACCATTAAAAATAAGGTGTATCGGCCGTTCAAAGAATGTCTTTATCATTCAAATTTTGATACCGGCGTGGATATTGAGTCGACCCATATAAGTTACCTGGTTGATAAAGGAATTCTTACAGGCCCGACTGGATACATTCTGTATCAGGACAAAAAAAGACGACAAAAAGAACTGGTGAAAATGTGCCGTGAAGATGCCGTTGTCAACGCAGACATTCTTTCAATGTTCATTGATGAGGTGGAAACATGAACCAATGCTGGTCAATATTCGATTATATGAGTGATGCCGAATCGGATTTTTTCATTCGTAGTCATCCAAAAAAAGATGAAACCGTTGAAGAAAAAGTCAAACATTTGAAAAAAATCCACGCTCAAAGATGCGGGATAAAATTTAAACGAAGCAAGGTGAACAAATGAAAATAGCGATATCAGGTGACTGGCATTTCCATTCATACAAAGAGAATTCAATTTCAGTTGATGGGAAAAACTCAAACTTATTAAGAATGGGTGAAATTTGGATGAGAATGATTGAAGAGGCTGTTGCCGCCAACTGTGATGTTCTTGCCGTGGTTGGTGACACACTTCATGTCCGTGGCAGCATCAAGCCCAGTGTTTTTGTCTATGTCCATTACCTGATGTCGCTTGCTGCGAAAAAAATACCCATCTTGATTATTCCCGGCAATCATGACATGGAGGACTACAAAGGCGGTGCGACCGCAATAGATACTTTTTCAGACATTCCCAGCGTTTATGTTGCTGGGAATGTCTCTTCGATAAATATACGAGGGATGAATTTCTTTTGTCTGCCGTATCATCATAATATTGATGCGTTGAAAAAAATAATTGAAAAAAAGACCGCAGAACCAGAATTTGATAATACGGATGTTGTTTTGATGCATCAAGGCATTGATGATTTTAAACCATCCGAATCAATACCCAGCACTGGAGTAACCGTTGAATATTTGCAATGGGCTTTCGGCAATGTGCTGCCGGTGTTCTCCGGTCATTATCATACGCCAAGGATGACCGAAAACATTTATCAAGTCGGAGCCCCAATGCAACACCATTTTGGGGATGAAGGAAGCGTAAGAGGTTTTTTAATTTACGACACAACAAAAGACGTTACTTTTCACAACCTTAATGCCGCCCGTTTTATCACTATCTCTTCCAAGGCGGATATCGCCGATTTCGCCGATTTACGAACGGGTGATTTTGTCAGAATAAAAGCATCATCTGTTTCCGAGGCCGCCATGCTACAAAGCAAAGTTAAATTGGTGACTGAAAACGCCTCAACGGTCATCATAGAGCGAAAATACGAAGAATCGACCAGAGCATCGATCAAAGTTGGAAATGTCAGGGCAATGCTTGAACAGTGGATTAAAATCAATCCGGATCTTGCCACTGATTCAAACGCCATGCTCAAGATGTATGACGAGGCGACCGCATGATAACCGCAACATTAAAATCTGCGGCATGCCTTATCAAGACCGTTGATGGCGCGGTAATTGAATTCACGCCGGGTAATGAATTTGAAATCATAAAAAAGACAGATGAATTGGTTTTTTTGGAGCAAAAAGACAGATCATATTGTTGCTCAATTGAACAATTTTCCCGACTTTTCGTATGGGATGTAACCAAAAAGGAAGTGACAGGATCATGAAAATTAAACAATTACGGGCCATATCAATTTTGAGCCTGGGAAATATATTGGTGAATTTTGACAATTACAAAGGTGGTACCGTTCTTGTTGAAGGAATAAATCATGATTCTCCAGCCGATTCAAACGGGGCCGGAAAGTCAAGTGTTTTTGAAGCTTTATATTGGGGCTTATGGGGAATGACAAGGCGAGGCCTGAAAGGCGACGAAGTCATTAACCGTCATGTTAAAGGCGGTGCTTTGTCAATGATCACGTTCGAAAGTAAAAAACAGTTTTATACTATTTTGCGAACAAGGAGTTACGGAAAGCTGGGAACCTGTTTGCGACTATTTGAAGGAGTCGTGACACTCAAACCGGATTTTTCGGATCTTGAAGATATTACTGCTATTGAACTGACCAAAGGCGTAATGAAAGACACTCAGACTCTTTTTGAAGAAATTGTCGGGATTGGTCAACTTGCTTTTTCCAAAACAGCTTTTTTCGGTCAAGGAGATATTCGACCATTTGCCAGCCTGACCGATAGTGAACTCAAAACCATTTTCGAACAGTCACTCAACTTGACCGATCTCTCCATGGATTGTAACAAAATTACTGGATACCGAAAAGGCCTGGAGCGAAACATTGAATTGATGTCAACGGAATTGACGGCGGCAAAAATCAAATTGACGGCCGCCGCCGAAGACCTTGTCAGTTGTGAAAATCACAACGCCATTTTTGAAGCTGAAAAAATGGAGCGAGACAGCGTCTTAAAAAATGAACTTACCGAAGTATCGCAAAAAAAATTGGAAAACAATCGTCTTTATGAAAGCGTTGGAAACTCACTGACGCTTTCAATGACGGAGAAAACCGCATTGATGACCAAAAGAGAAACTTTGGCGGAAATAAAAAACAAAGCGCTTGATAAAAAAACAGCATTGATGACTGATATTGCCAGAGCGACAACAAGGCATAGTCACTTGACATCGACAATTAAGGATCTGGAGCAACAGATCATTCAGATTAGGTCAAAAGAAGGCGATGAGTGCGGCCTATGCGGCGTTTTGATGGATAGTAATGCAATGACAACGGCGACAAATAGAATTGCACTACGGCTCACTGAGGCACAAGAAAACGATACAACATTGGTCTCCTCTGTATCGGCTTTGAAAAACAACCTTGCGGCATTTAATGATTTGGTTATCCCGTTTGATGTTAAAATTGCCGAAATAGAAAACAGATTGCGACAAATAGAGATGAAAATTTCCGCAGATCAGACGACAAAAGCAAAATGCTCTGCAAACTCTATCAGTCTTCAAGCAACAATTGACAAACTGAAGAAAGACATTCAGGAAAACATTGAAAAAACCAACTCGGTCATCACTTCCAGAATAGCCGAATTGACCATTCAGATCGCTTTGCATGAAACAAAAATTGAAGAATTGCAGTCAAATATGCTTGGATTGTCTTATGAAGTTGAAATTGGTAAAAAAATTGAAATCGCTCTCGGCAACACTGGGGTGAAGTCACTCATTTTTGATCACGTTACTCCTGAACTAAATAAATTTGCCAATGAAGCGCTTTCCACACTTGATCCCGAAATGAGCGTCGAATTGACGACAATGAAAAAACTTAAATCTGGAGAATATAGAGACAAGTTTGAAGTGAAAGTCGAAACGAAAACTGGGGCCGAAGTCTTTGCCGGCCATTCAGGCGGTGAAAGACAAAAGGTCAATCTGGCAATCAGCTTGGCGTTTAATAAGCTGATGAGAGCGACAAGTGATTCCGTTCCAGACATTCTTATTCTTGACGAACCATTCGAGGGACTTGATGCCGGGACAAGCGAACGAGTTACCGAGCTTTTAAATTCATTCGCCGTTGATAATCTTTTTCTCGTTACACATAATCAGGATGTAAAAGATCTTTGTTCAAAAAATATCATCATAGAAAAAAGAGATGGAATCAGCACGATTGCATAAAAACAATTGACAGATAATTAATCAAGTGGTTTATTGATTGAAAGGGAGATAAAAATGATAATGGTTGGAGAGAAATACAGACTTCGCAGGCTTGATGATAAAAACATCGTCATCGAACGTGGCGGCATCCAGGAAGAAGGCAAGCAAGCTGGCGAATGGGTGTCAGGTTCAATCAGCTATTACGCGACTTTCGCCCTGGCAGTAAACGCCTTGGTGACTCGCCTTACCAATGAAGCGGTTGATGAAATATCCTGCGTTGAAGATTTGAAAAAATTGTCACTGAGACTTGAAGAAATCAGGGTTGAACTGATGCAGGCGGTGGCTGAAATCAAAAATGGAAAAGCTGAGGAGAAAGTTGAAGTATGAGTGACTGGGAAAAGCTAAATGAAGTGATGAATAAGGAGGCAACTGTTTTCGCTGAAGAGAAAATGACAATGGGAGTAACGGAACAGGCTTTCGCCGTAGGAAAAACAATGAAGGCAAAAGCGACGCTTTTTCTTGGCGGTGACCCAAACTATCGCCGTCTCGCTGAAGTTCTGCAGGGAGCTTACGAACAGGCGGCTAATGGCAAAGGCAAAGAACGCCATGCGACCGGTGAGTCCTTTGAACAGCAAGTTTGTTGCTCAGCGCTCAAACATACCGGCATCGGCGGCGCGGCTTTCCAGGTAAGCAAGAAAGCCCTTGAATCATGCCGCCTCCCCTACCCGGCCAATGTTCGAGAGCTGCAGGGCGCAATCAATTATGCTGCAGCGGCGATCATCGAGATTGAAAGGCTGGAAACAGAGAAGCAAAAACGGATTGACGCTGAAAGTGGCGTGCTTCCGGTAGACTTAATCAGCGTATCAGACCGCATTAAGGAGACTTATCAATGATCCTCGCGCTCGATATCGCCTTTAAAAATACCGGCTGGAGCGTGCTTGACGGTGGCAAAATAATAGCTTTCGGTACCATCAAAACCGAGAAGTCAAAGAAAAAGACAGTCAGGGTGTCTGACGACAAGGCTTCCAGGGCGGCAAATATGGCTACCGAGCTGCATGAAATAATCGTCAAATATGATGTTAAAGGCATAGTCGGTGAGCTTCCCAGCGGATCACAGAACGCCACTGCCGCGAACCTCCTCGGCTGGGCTGGTGGCGTTGTTGTCGGGGTTGCGGCGGCTCACGGTATGCCGTGTGAATGGATATCTGAGGGCGATGCGAAAAAGGCCGCTCTCGGCGTCCGGTCGGCAGTGAAGGAAGAAACGATGGCTTGGGCCAGAAAAACATTCCCGCAAGTGGAATTCCCGAAAACGATCTGCAACATGGAACACGTCGCGGATAGTCTCCAAGCGTACCATGGCTTACGGAACGGCATACTTGTCAGGACGTTCGGATGATCTGGTTTATCGCCATAGAGCTGGTAATTATGGTCGCGTTCTTTTTTGCGCTGAACAATATGATCAATGCGGCTATTGAAGAGACGGCAGGAAAATCAGTTGAAAAAATGATTGAGAAAATGGGTCTGGTGTTCTCGGAAGTCTCCGAAACGCCTGAAAATACAAAATAACGTTATTAAACGTTTCCGGTTTCTGGTGGTCATTATCGCCAGGAGCCGGAAAATTCAAGGAGAGTAATTTAATGAGTTGTGGCGGAAGTTGTAAATGCGAAAAACCGATCGTGTTGTTTAAGAAGTTGCATCCCGACGCTCAGATTCCCTGCTATCAATCGGTCGGCGCTTCAGGATTTGACCTGGCCTCTATCGAAGATATTACGATCCACCCTGGGGAGACAGTTATAATCAGAACCGGCCTCGCCTGCCAGATCCCCGAAGGCTGGGAAATGCAGATTCGCCCGAGATCGGGCATAGCGGCAAAAACTCCATTGTTGATGAAAAACGCTCCTGGGACAATTGATTGTGATTATCGGGGAGAGGTCGGCATCATCATGCATTGCCTTGAAGTCGGCAATACAGGAAACAGGCCGTGCAAGATCAACAAGGGTGATCGTATTGCTCAGGGAGTTATAGCTCCAGCTGTGCAGGCAACAATTATGGTCACGGCGGAGTTGACAAAGACAGTTCGCGGTCACGGCGGATATGGCCATACCGGGGTGAATTGATGGAAGAGAGAATACTGACCCCTGCTGAAGCGCTGCAGCTTCTTTCCGACAATCTGGCTGAAGAAACGTGCAGGGCGGAAGCGTATCGTGAAGCGGCAATATCACTTATTGACCATATCGCCGAAGAGATGGCCTTCAAGGTCAGGGAAGAGCGCGATAAGCAAAGGGAATCTTTTGCCAAATCAACCATTTTAAGTCATCCGTCATCAGCGACGAATTAAAGGAAATTATGAAATTGACAGCAACCGCCGAGGCGGTTTTACAGAAACGATATTACCTTGAAGGCGAAGACTGGGACGCGCTTTGCAGTAGAGTTGCCGAACATGTCGCCAACATGGAATGCGATGCGGATGAGTATGAGCAGCGTTTTTTTGAAATGATTTACAATCTGGACTTCTTGCCGAACAGTCCATGCCTCATGAATGCAGGGACACCACTGGGCGGCCTCTCTGCCTGCTTTGTCCTGCCGATTGAAGACAATCTGGGCGGTATTTTCGAGACGATAAAAAACGGAGCCCTGGTCAACAAGACCGGCGGAGGCACTGGCTACAGTTTCTCCAGGCTCCGGGCAAAAAACTCCTCGGTCTGCAGTACCAACGGCGTGGCGTCAGGGCCTATTTCCTTTGCCAAGGTGTTTGATGTGGCAACAGACGTGATTAAGCAGGGAGGGCGGCGTAGGGGGGCAAATATGGGCGTTCTCCGCGTAGATCATCCGGACATTCTGGAATTCATTGAATGCAAGCGCACTCCCGGTATGTTGACCAACTTCAATTTAAGTGTGGCCATCACCGACGAATTCATGAACGCGGTTAAAGAAGATTTGCCATATTCGATAGTTGATCCGGCAGTTTTCCCGGAATATGGCAAAAAAGTCAATACGTACTCCGCACGATGGGTTTTTGATAAAATTATTGATGCGGCCTGGGATAATGGCGAGCCCGGCATCCTGTTTATTGATGCGGCAAACAGGGGAAACCCCACCCCATGGCTCGGTGATTTTGAGGCGACGAATCCATGTGGCGAGCAATGGCTTCTTCCATATGAGAGCTGCAACCTGGGCTCAATCAACCTCGCCAGATTTCTTGACCGTGTCAACGGAATTGATTGTGACCGGCTGACGAAAATAACCAAGCTGGCTGTTCGTTTTCTGGACGACGTTGTGGATGCTTCAACCTACCCTATTTATCAAATAGTCGAAGCGACGAAAAAAACCAGAAAGATCGGCCTGGGTATCATGGGCCTGCATGACATGTTAATTAAAATGGGTATACCTTATGGTTCGCATGCAGGAAGAGAGACGGCGAGCCGGGTAATGAGGATAATAAAAGAGGCGGCTGTGGAGGAGAGCATGGGGCTTGCTATCGAGAAAGGGCAATATCCTGGCTCCGTGGGTCTATTCAACGATGGGCGAGTTCCGCAAATGATGCGCAATGCGGCCCTGACATCCATCCAACCCACCGGCACCGTGTCAATGATCGCCAATTGTTCCAGTGGATGCGAGCCATATTTTGCCGTTGTCACTCGGAAAGATGTCATGGACGGGCAACAGTTTTACATGGTCAACGCTCTTTTCAAGGAAATCGGCACCAAAGAAGGATGGTACACCGACGAGTTACTGGAAGAGGTTGCGGCATCTGGTACGGTTATTGGCAACAACAAGATTCCCGAAGATTGGCAAGCGGTTTTTGCCTGTGCTCAGGACATCTCAGTTGACGACCATATATTTATGCAGGCGGCATTACAAAATAGCGGCATTGACGCCTCGATAAGCAAGACGATTAACATGCCTGCGACCGCCACCAAGGACGACGTTAAGGACGCCTATATCAAGGCATGGGATTATGGCTGCAAGGGCCTGACTGTGTACCGTGACGGTTCAAGATCCGGCCAGGTGCTAAACGTCGGCAAGGCGGAAGAGAAAAAGCCCATCACCGTCGGGTACAATGAAGAATCAGGATGGCAAGTGGTCAACAGCAGTGAGCCATTCTCCGCTGGCAAGCAGGAACTTCCAGATGTCATCGACGCAAAACGGTTCAAGCTGAAAGACAAGGACGGTCAGAATATCTATGTGATGATCTGTTTTGACGAATTCCAGAAACCGGCGGAGGTCTTTGCTAAATTCCCCTTTGATCACAGAATTGATTTGCTGGAGAAAGCAACGATGTGGTCAACAGTTTGTCGTCTTATCTCGTTGGCTTTGCGCTACGGGGTGCCGGTCGAGGAGGTCATTAAGCAGCTCGACCGAGCCAGTGGATCAATGTTTGATCTACCGGCTCAGCTATCGAAGATCCTGAAAAGTTTTATGGCTAAAACAGACAATGGTTATGATGCCGGAAATTGCCCAGATTGTAAAACTGGCAAACTGATTTTTCAAGAAGGATGTTTGCTTTGTCCGGACTGTGCTTACAGTAAATGCTCATAAATAATTCTCCTTGTTTGTTTTTCTGTTGATTTACCACCAAGACTCTTTTATATAAGAGGTATACATTAATTAAGTGGTTGATTGATTCAAACAACAAAACAAGGAGAAACAAAAATGACAAGCGAAGCAATGAGTATTCTGATGGCAGAAATTGATGCAGAAATAGCTAAAAATTCAATATCATTATCCGTTTTTTGCAAAACAGAAGAAATGACGGAAATTGATGTCGAATTAAAATGCAGGAAATCGGGCGGTCTGGAATACATGATGATTCCTGTTGTACCCGAAGTTGTACCCGAAGTTGTCGAAGATGCTGACGCCATGCCAAAATGTTTTGGTAACCCGAAAAGTCTCAAACGATGTTATGCATGTGAATATGAAGATGATTGCAGAGACGATCGTGAATCCAAATTGGCAATCAAAAGCAAATCATTAGTCAATGTTGAATTGATTGATGTGGTTACAGAAATAATTGAAATTGAAGCCACTCCTGAAGCTGTTCCTGAAGCTGTTCCACAAAAAAAAGAAAAGACTGTTTCCGAAGAAATTGCCTTTTCTACTGAATTTGATGTTTCTGGATTCAGGCCGGAAAGAAGGTCACTTGCTGCTTTAGTTGCAGAAAAAATTGCAGAAAAAAAACCAAACGAGTTTAAGCAAATAAGAGAAATTTGTCTGCATGAATGGTGCATGTTTTACAAAAATGAGCCAACTTATTTTGCCGTGCAAGAATTTACCAGACAAATTTTGATTAAAATATTCTCCAGCGAGATTCTTGATTGGGAAAACAAAAATAAAACCCCCAAAATTATAAATTGGAAATAAGTTAAACGAAGTATAATTTTATTGAGCCGGATGAGAAATCATCCGGCCATTTTTAGGTTTAAATGCGAGAATTAACGAAGGAAGAACAGAAGTGGTTGAATGATAATCAAAGCTATATTGATCGAGACTATCGGGAAAGAGACAGCCGAGAGTACATTGAAGGGGAAATGGGCAATGCCAGTTTTTCAGAAAGGGCAGACACGCGCTCTCTTGCCGACATTGAAACAATTTCTGAGCTTAATGATGACGATTTGGTTGGATATTCCGCGTTTATTGAAAATGCAGAGTATCTGAGCGTTTTTGAAAAAGAGTTGCTTAAACTGAGATTCATAAAAAAAATGTCACTCAGGCAAATCGAAAAAATGGTTCAAATAAAAACAGTAGTCAATGAAGTTGAATTGATTGAAACATATATGTCTAATGGTCACATATGTCGACTATTAAAAAATGCTGGGGCTAAAATTCGCTGCAATTGCAGCGAATTCTCTATTAATAGAGAACAATGATTCATAATAAATCTTCAATAAATTACTTTATTTATAAATAGGAGACGAATAATAGTGTCAAATGAACAAAAAGTTTCATTAAATCATCAAGATATTCCAATCGAAAATCTCATTCCTTACGCCAGAAACGCACGTGTCCATACCGATGGTCACATTGCTCAACTTGCCGCCTCCATTCGTGAATTCGGATTTAAAAATCCAATATTAGTTGACGCTGAAAACAATGTCATTGCAGGGCATGGACGACTCCTGGCGGCACGTAAACTTGAAATGGAGAGTGTGCCTTGTGTTGTAATAGATGATCTGTCAGCGGCGCAAAAACGAGCATTCATTCTTGCCGACAATAAGTTGCATGATAATTCATCCTTTGATTACGAAATGCTTCAAATCGAACTTGATGATTTGAAGTTGGAAGGCTTTGATCTCAATATTGCCGGTTTTGAAAATTTTGAAATAAGCTCCGATGATAATTCACCATACAATGACTCATTGCCGGAGCCTGGTGATTCTTATTCTGACATTACAAGTGATATGTGGGGCGTAATTGTCACTTTAAAAAATGAAGAAGAGCAAGTGACACTTCTCCAGCGACTTGTTGATGAGGGATATAAATGCAAAGCGTTGATATAATAAAAAGTTCGGTCATTGATCGAACTCCCAGAGTAATGCAGATTGAATCAATGTTTGATGTGCCGGCTGAAGAGAAATCCACGGTTACATGGAATGTTGATTTGCCGATTCAAGATATGAATTGGAATATCGGCTTGATTGTCGGGCCTTCGGGCGCTGGCAAAACGACGGTTGCTAAAGAAATGTTCGGTAAAAACATTGTCTCCGGTTTCGACTGGAACAGAGACAAAGCAATTGTTGACAGCTTCCCGGCTGGCATGGGCATAAAGGACATTATAAAATGTCTTACATCGGTCGGTTTCAATACAATCCCATCATGGTTAAGGCCGTTTCATGTTCTTTCAAACGGTGAACAATTCAGAGTAACGATAGCCAGAGCAATGGCTGAATCCAAAGAAATGCTGGTTGTCGATGAGTTTACCAGTGTTGTGGATCGAAATGTCGCCAAAGTCGCATCTCATGCAATTCAAAAAACCATCCGCAGGCAGGAACGAAAGCTCATTGCCGTCTCCTGTCATTACGACATAATCGATTGGCTGCAACCTGACTGGATCTATGAACCGCACACCGGTTCTTTCCAGGGGAGGTCTCTTCGGCGACACCCAGAGCTCAACTTGGACATTCGAAAGATTGACAAAACCGCTTGGCGAGAGTTTAGGAAACATCATTATCTGAGCGGCAATTTGCATACCGCATCAAAATGTTTTGGTGCGTTTTATGGGGATCAGTGCATTGCATTTTCCGCTTATAGGCAATTTCCTCACCCGAAAACTCGAAACATAAAAATGAACCATCGACTTGTTGTTCTCCCTGATTATCAAGGGATCGGCATTGGCGGCCTATTTAGTGACTGGGTGGGTCAATATTTGTATGAAAGAAAATTTCGCTATCATAATGTCATCGCTCACCCGGCAATGATCAATTATTGCAGCAATTCTCCCAGGTGGAAATTGCTTCGACATGACAGATTTACCGCATTGCCAACAAAAAACGCTGTCATGTCGATTGCTAAAAAACAAGTATAATTTTCATTGCAAAGAATCAGTGCATCTTTCTGCTATTCACCACCTGTAAACAAACAAGAATCACTCAATGATAAAGGAATAATTGTCTTATGAAATCGTTCGTATCTGCAAAAATTCACGGCATAAGGGTTACCGACAAATCCATTCAATATAACGGCTCGGTATCCATTTGTCCGAAGCTCATGAAAGCGGCCGGCATTCAACAATTTGAAAAGGTGCAAGTCATCAATCTCACCAATGGGAACAGGTGGGAAACATATGCGATTGAAACAGCGATCAAAGGCTTCACGCTAAACGGCGGTGGCGCTCGCCTGGGCGAAATCGGGGATGAGTGCGTTATAATCACTTATGCAACGTCGGAAACGTTTCAGCCCGCCAATGTTGTGTTCGTAAACAAGGATAATGATATTTCAAGGACAATGCGCTACGAACAATGAAAATACTTGAAATAGGTAATTATATCATCCCCGCTTACGCTGGGATGATTCTCGCTGAACAGGGCCATGAAGTCATCAAATGGACAAACGGCAATGATCCAACTTTGTCACTCAATGACGGCGACAAACTGTGGTCATGGCTCAATCAAGGAAAAAATATCGTCAATAAAAATTTCAGTGAGATCCCCAGCGCCTTGGATGAGTTTGACGCCGTCATTGACAATGTAAAAGAAAGTTCACTGAGGCGTCTTGGCATCGATCCCGCAGCTCTTGCAGCAAAGCATCAAGTACGATGGATAAGCATGAGGAGCGAGTCAGAAGATGAAATAAGTTTCGATATAATCGCTCAGGCAAGAAGCTGGATGCAATACGCCGATTGGATTCCGTTTTACGTTGGTGACACGACCGGCGGCCTCTGGCTTGCATTCAAGCTCCTCGCCAGCAATAAACCAGAGCATGCAGTCATCTATCAAGCAAGCGCAATGCAAAAGCTGGTTGAAGGAGAACTCATTCATACTCCCGACCGCAACCGCAACCAAATACCATGGGATAATGAACCGTATGAATTCAAAGACGGCAAAGCAATCGTCCAGTACAAAAACAAAACCTATGAAGAAAGCATCAAGA
>Ga0100379_10001763_pt1 | contig 21394 bp, 28 predicted proteins | sample CryGeymeta201503_FD_80418 | JGI IMG/M metagenome (GOLD analysis project Ga0100379, IMG submission 80418) | Groundwater microbial communities from Crystal Geyser aquifers in Utah, USA - Crystal Geyser metaG 2015-03 | ecosystem: Environmental > Aquatic > Deep subsurface > Groundwater | place...
CATGCAGCTCCTCTCAGCGTGTCAGGTAAGCCCTTCAGACTGACCTTCATTCTGCTGTCGCTCCTGGTGAGGTTCACGGTGTAGAATCTAATTGAACCGCACGCGTCACTCGTTGTAGTGTCTCCCCGCCAATTCCTTTAAGTTTCGGCCTTGCGACTATACTTCCCAGGTAGTACACTCTTCGCCTTCGCTTCAGCACCAATACCTCTCGAGGAGGTACTAATGTTTAGTGTACAGTGTTTACTGCCAGGACTACACGGGTATCTAATCCGTTTTGCGCCCCTGGCCTTCATCCCTTACTGTCAGAACTGTCCTCGTAAGATGCCTTCGCTGTTGTGAGTCCGCTCGAGATTAACACATTTAACCGCTACTTCGAACGTACTTCTTACGTCTTCCAGTCTCTAGCTTAATAGTATTCCCTGCGCGCCCTATACTTTAGATATAGGATTTCACAAGGAACTTAGAAAGCAAGCTACGGATGTTTTAGACCCAATAAAAATGGCTGCGACTTGGACCGCGGGTATTACCGCGGCGGCTGGCACCCGTCTTACCCAGTCCTTATTCGCCGAACGTTTTAGATTCGGCAAAAGCATTCCAAATTGGAACGCACTCTGATTCAAACTATCACGCTTGCGCGTATTGTAGATTATTCCTAACTGCTGCACCCCGTAGGGCTGGGAATAGTGTCTCAGATTCCCTCTCAGGGCCTCTCCGCTAAGAGCCCTTATGGATCATAGGCTTGGTGGGCCTTTACCCCGCCAACAACCTAATCCACCGCAGCCCCATCCTTAGGCTCGAGTTTCAGGGATAAATCTTTCCAGGGTATATCCCCTATTAAGTGTTAGCCTCAGTTTCCCGAGGGTATCCTTAACCTAAGGGTAGGTTAGCTACGTGTTACTGAGCAGTTTGCTTTTCAACTTCTATGAAGAAACTAAAAAAACTTGCATGTCTAAGTGCAAGTCAGAGAGCCGCAGCCGCCAGCAGGATCAACTGGAATTAACAATTTCATATCTTTGCCGACGACGACAAAATCAATTGCGCAGTTTGTTTTATAAGATAACAAACCACTTCACACAAACTCCTACTATTGGCTTAAAAGATCACAAACTTTGTGACTTCATTTCAAAATATCATCTAAGAAATTTATTAAAAAACTTATTAATTATAAAATGAGCACTGCTTCTACATACATCATACCTTATATGTAAAACATTTTTTTGTTAAGGCACTCATCTTCGTTAATGTTAAACCTGAGAATTTTGGATTTATAAATGTTTCGTGGATTTTTTTAACATTCTTTTTTCAAAAAAAGATTTAATTTTCTTTTAAAAGATAATTATGTAAATTTAATTCTAACTTTCCAACAAGATTTCCTTTTTTATTTTTAGATTTATTTTTTAAAGAGTTCATAGATTTTTCAAAAATTTTATATGTTTCTAATAAAATAGGATAAAATTCATAGTAATCAGCTAGACTGTTTTTATTAATTAAAATTTCATTAAGAGAAATTTTATTTTTTCCTTCATAAAGATTAATCTCTCCATTGTTATATTCAATTTTAAATTTCATGAACTAATCTCAACATCAAAGACCCTTTTTTTGTTTTCCATTTAAAATTTTTTTTAAATCCATTTTTTTCAAGTAAATTAATTATTTTTTCATTTTTTTCTTTCACGTCACAAATAGATTCTTTACCAAGTGAATGAGATAAGTTTAATCTATAATTAACCAGTTTATTTCCTATTCCTTTATTTCCATAATTTGGATGAACTACTAATTTTCTAAATTGAAAATAATTTAATTTTTCACTTAAACCAATAAATTCTTTTTTATATTGAGTGGGAAGTGAATTATTCATAATTGTAAATGAACAATAACCTAAAATTTCATTTTCTTCTGAAAAAATTTTTTCAAGGTTTATCCTTTTTCTTTCAACAATATTTCCCAAAACAAAATTTTCATAGTTTTTTATTTCTCTTTTTAGGTTTTCAGTGTAAGGAATTCCTCCAAGAAAATTTTTGTCTTGAGAATTTTGAATTAAAAACAAATTTCTTATTTTTTCTTCAGTTTTCATTTTAAATTATCCCTATTGTAAAAATCTTCAAGTGAAGAGTAAGGAATAATTTTTTTATATTTTTTAAAATCTTTTTCATCCATTGGTTTACAAATTTTACATGGCCTATATTCATTATTAATTGCGTCTTCCATGTTGTGAAAGAAAACTCTTCCTTGAGGTTTCATTTTTCTTTTTCCAGAATCACAGTCAAGCCTTCCAAAAATTTTATATTTTTTACTTCCAGCAAATTTTCCTGGAACTAGACTTTCAATATTTTTCCCTTCCTTAAGAACTTTGTATACCTTACCAATTTTATTCTTTAGTATTCTCTAAAAGGTAACTTGCAAAATCTTCTTTTTTCCAATGTGCCTTTATAATAGGAATTGCTTGAAGAAGTCCCCCATCATACAAAACGGCATTTCCAGCCATAGAAGTTGAAGGTTGTCCAAGTTGGTATTCTAAAGGAATGTTTGAACTTGTTCCAACAGAAATTGAACCAGAATTTATTTCAATTTGATGAACATGTCCCATAACAACTTTTCCATATCCTTCCATCAAACTTTTTAAACTTCCCCTTGCCCCATTTTTTCCTAAGTGACCATGTGCTGCAAATTGATATCCCCAATAAATTCTGTCTTCCCCTGGTTTTAAGAAAACTACATTCTCAGGAATTTCTACAAACTTTTTAATTGCTTTTTCAAGAGTATTATATCGGTTTATCCCTTCTCCCAAAATTTTATATGCAATTAATCTATTTTCATCATCATTTTTATATTGGCCTTTTGTAAGCCACCTAAAAAGCATGTCATCATGGTTAGAGTAATCAATATAAATTTCTCCCCCAAACTCTTTTGCAATTTTTGCATTCTCTTGAATATATTCCCCTGTCATTACTAATTCCTTTTCTAAACTTCTTATTCCTGCAGCAGATTTGTTTGCCCTATCAATTTCACTATCTAATTCATGAACATTAATGGACCTTGCACTAAAAACGTCTCCAAAGTGAGCATATTTTGGTTGGAACCATTTTAGTTGTTCAATATTTGCTTGGTGAACTTTTGGATTCATTTCAGAAACATGTGAATCTCCAAATTTTATTGCAATTGTCTTAGCTTTCTCAGGTTGATTTTCTTCAGAATATTTTATTCCAGAATCAATAAAGGTTCCGTTTTTTTGAGCAGGCACAACTCGAGGCAAAAATATTTTTTCATCAATAACATCAATAACTACAAAGCCAGGAGTATGAGCTCTTTCAGCTAAAAATCCTTGTCTATTTGTGGTGTTATAATTTGGGAGAGTGCATGAGCCAGTAGTCATCATTAGTTTTGGATACTTTCCTGCTTGACCACTTGCAACAGGTAAAAATCTTTGTTTAGGATTTGGAATAACAATTGAAGTTCCTCCATGATCCTGAGTAAAAACTTGTTTTCCAGATAAAGGGTCTTTATTTTGAGAAGGTTCCGGAATTGCAATTATTTTTACATTTGAATTTAATCTTTTCCCGGTAGTTTTGTAATCTGTGTCAGGGATTTCTTCCCAAAAATAATGCATAGGAAATTCTCTTAAAAAAACTCTTCCTGCTTCTTCGGCAGCCTTTTTTGCAATTCTCCATTCCTCCCTTTTTCTTTTTTCTCTTTTTTTATTTTGTTCATTTCTTTGTTTTGCATTCTTTTCAACATAAACATCATCCCTTTTATGGAAAAATTCATCTAATTCAATTTCATTAATATATGAACCCGGAATCGCACAAATTTGAAGTTCTGCATTATTTTTATCTCTATAATGTTCAATATTTTTAATTAGGGAAAAGTTTGGTTTACCTTTAGAAGAATCTTCACCGTACATTCTTGCAGAATAAGGGGCTTGAATCCCTTGGGCTGAAGTTATGATATATGATTTAAATTTATTTTCCGGTTTCTCATCTATTTCATTTCCGTTTGTCATTTTTTGTAAGCCCTCTCTCTTGTTTGTTCAATTGAAAGTTTTCTTGAAGAATCAATTTTTAATATTTTTTCAATTTGATTCAGTTTTTTAATTTCAAAAATAGGTTTTTTCATTTCTTGAAGTTTTTCCATTTCTCCATAAATTCCTGCTCCAATCATCCCGTCTTCAAAAGGAAGGTAAACTCCCCCAACAATGTTTTTATTAGGAAGAATAAGATCAAAATAATAATTCATTCCGCTTCCAGTTCCATCTTTCCAAATTTTGTAATTTTTTTGGTTATGAGGTTGATTTGGATTGTAAATATTTTTATTTTTAAAAAAAGATTTTAATCTTTTAACAAGAACTTTTTCAAGGTGAGTGTTGTAAACACTAACTGGATGTGCAAAATAAATACTATTTGGTTCAATTAAAGAGATGACCTCAAAAGAACGCTCCTCGAGAAATTTTGGAATCTTTTTTACCTCTTTTCCTCTCATACTTATTCAAAATTTTTTTTGTTTTTAAATTAATATGTTTTCTAAAATATATTTGAAGAAAAAAAGAAGTTTTATATATGAAAAACCCCTAAAAAAGTTAAGTAACCAAAAATTTTTTTATAAATCTTTTTTGTCGTCGGTAAATTTTTAATGAATTTTTTAGATATTTACTTTTTCGTATTCTTTGTCTCTTGCAGCAACAATCGCTCCCCTAATATACACACAGGTAATTCCATAAATTTTTTTATAAACTTCAATTGGAGTTCCTTCAACAAAGCCATTTTCTAGAAGTTTTCTGTCTTCACAAGAAGAAATAATTGCCTTCTCACCTTCAATTAAATCTTTAATTGATTTTTTCATTTAGAATTTTAGTTTTCGTCTTCTCCAACCCACCAATCCATATCAGGCAAATCGTTTGTGTCTTTTCCCTTAGCTTTCAAATATCCTCTTGCTAAAAGATAAAGAATTAATCCTAGACTTTTTCCACTCTTATTGTTTCCAATAATTAATTGGTCTGCTCCTTTTGGAAAATTGTTTGTTCCACAAACCATCAAAACTTTTTTCTTAACATCCATTGTGTCCTTAAGAGCATTTTTGTCAAGCCATTGATCAGTTATAATTGTTAATTCAGTTTCAAAGAAATCTCTTAAATTAGTATTAGTCATAACTCCTGCAGGATATTTTTTTGTGAAAACCCTAATTCCAGTAACTTCGCTAAACTTCATTGCAGCTCTCCATCCAGATTGTCTTTTACAAACTAAAATAACATTTTGAGGTTCAAATTTAGATAAGTATTCAATTCCTTCTTTAAGTTTTTCATCAATTAAATCAGTATTAAAAATTGCAAGTCCATCAGCTCTTCTTCTATAAACATATTTTTTCATTTCAGGAGTTACAATTCTTGTTCCCAAGTAAATTCCTGTTTTAACATATTCTTCAAGATCAATAAGCATATTTGCTTTTTTCTTAACTTTAACTTCTTCTTTTAAAGATTCAGTATCAGTCTTTTCAACTTTTTCTTTAAGAATTTTTTCGGCTTTTTCTTTCAAAGCTTTTAGTTTGTCTTCTTTAGTCTTTTCAACTTTTTTTGGTTTTTTACCCTCGATGTCAAGGATAGAGGGTACACCTTCAGGTGCCGTTTCAAGGCTTTCTGCTTCAGCAGCTTTCTCTAAATCTTTTCCTTTTAATTTATCTTCAGGAACTTCCAAAACTTCTTCATCTTTTTTAGTCTTAGCCATAGGAATTTACAAGAAAATTAGTTTATAAAGTTTCTGTTAAGAAATTTGATTATATAATCTTTTAACATCCTCTTGAACGAATCTTAAAAGTCCTTCATGGTCCCTCTTTTTAATGAATTCTTCTAAAGGGTAAGGTTCTCCAAAATTTATTTTTACAAAAGGTTTTTTTTCAATTTTTGAAAGGTAGTCCTTTCCAAATGCATAAATATCAGTAAAAAAATAAAGGGGTTCAAATTTGTTTTTAAAAAATGAAGCAAACCATAAGCAAGGGTTTTCAATAGTATTTGGTTCATATTTTATTGCGATGTTACACCCATAAGGTTCTTTATTTTGTTTTTTTGAAATTTTTAAGTATCGGTTCAAAACTCCAGAGTCCCCCCTTTCCATAATTTTTCCATTATAACTTCTTCCAGATTCAACAAAGCTCATTAAGTTATGTTCTTTAGAAACTACTTCTTCTAATTTTGAATTTAGTTTCAAAATTTCTTCTTTTTTCTTTTTACTAATTCCTTCTTCCTTCATAGTTTTTCTATTTATAAAAATAGCTCCAGTTTCTTCTTCAATAAGTTTGTTTAATGGCCAATGATTAAGGTTTGAACCCGCAATTGTTGCAGGATGTTTTAATTTATAATCATTTAAAATTTTTGGAATTATGACAAAATCAAAAAGACTTAAGTGGTTGGGCAAATAAAGAATTTGTTTATCTTTCAATTTTTTAAGATTTTCCATTCCAATAATTTCAAATCCCCGAATAAATTTTTTTAAATAAGTTGTATTCAAATCCCTACTTATGCTATTAATTCTTTCTTGGTTAATATCCATAAAAAAGGGAAGAAATTCTATTTTAAAAGAATAATTATACCCAAAAATCTACTTTAATTTCTTCTCAATTTGGATTAATCTTTTAATTTTTGCTTCTCTTTCAGGACCAGTTATTCCACATTTTATGAAGTCTGATTGAAATCCGAAAGCGAGGTCAGCCAAAATATCTTCTTTTGTTTCTCCACTTCGGTGCGAGAAAATTGTTTTGATATTCTTCTTTTTTGCAAGTTCAACAACACGAGAAACATCAATTAAAGAGCCATTTTGATTTGGTTTTACAATTATTGCGTTAATGGATTTCATTTCTATTGCTTTTTCAAGTCGCTTATAGTTTGTGACAGTTAAGTCATCTCCTACAATTAAAGAATTTGGAAAAATTTTAAGAAGTTTAGAAAAGCTTTCAAAATCTTCTTCATCAAAGGGGTCCTCAATGTAAAAAAGGTTATAATTTTTAATTAAATTTTTTAAGTACATCAATTGTTCTTCTTTTGTCCGGTCAAGGGGAGGATTTTTGTAGTGGTATTTTTTCCTTTTATAAAATGAAGAGGTAGCAACATCCACTCCCAATGGAATTCCTAATTGATTTAAAATTTCTAAAACTTCTTTTTCATTTAAAGAAGTTACCCAAGCATTTTCATCATTCTTCTTTTCACCGAATTTTAAATCCTTTTTTTTAAGAAGATATTTTAATTTTTCTTTTGACTCTAAATTTATTTTTTGATTTTTAGTTGGAGAATTAGAATCTGGAATAAGTAAAAATTCTTGAAAGTCTGGTTTTTTATTTGCATTTGAATGAAGTCCTCCTCCAATAGAGTTTCCAACAAAATGAGGGAATTTTTTTGCTTCAGGATTAATTATTTGCCAGATTTCTTTTTTTTGTTCTTTAGAAATAGCTTTTAGAACTGCAGATTCAAATGCAAAAAGAGTATTTGCTCCAATATGTCCTTTTGCAACGTCTTCAATTCTTCTTAAGTCTTCAAACTTTTCAATATGTTCCTCAGAAAAATAATCCGAAATTTTTCCCAAGGAATCAATATCTTTAACTAAAGATTTATTGTAAGATTTTGCTTCATATTTTCCTTTCGATTTTCCATTGGGGGCTGTTGAACTAAATTTTCCAACGTTAGTGTTTATGGTTACTTCGATAGTAGGTTCTTTTCTAGAATCTTTAATAGATTTAGCTTTAACCCCCTTTATTATCATAAAAGTACTAAATAAATTTTCTTAATAAATGTTAGGATTTAATGTTTTTTAAATTAAATTTAAAATAGTCTTTTTTTCAGGTTTGTCTAAAAGAATCTTATTTGACAAATCAATTGTTTCACAACCAGTATGAATTCCCTCCTTATAATGAACATTTGCAAATGTAGGTCTATTTTTTGTATCTACAAGAATTTCAACATATTTTATCTCTTTCCCCAAAAACTTTGTTTTATAAGAAGATTTTATTCGAGTCCAACTATTGATAAAATTATAAGCCTCATCAGGATTATCAAAAGTTATTGACATGTTTAAAAAATAGAAAAAAAGAGTTTATATTAATTTAGATAATTAAATTTTTATTCTTCATTAGAATTATTGTTTTCAGAATCATCCATTTCATCTTCAGGTTGGGCAAGTTCCATAATTTCCCCTTCTTCTATAATTTCTTTTTCAAGTTTTTCTTCACTTTCTTCTTTTTTACTGTCACTAATTGGAGTAGCTTTTGGCCTTTTTAGTATTCCTTCTCTTCTTTTAGGCATTGGTTTATTAATTGAAATAGGCAAAACATCAGAATCTAATTCAGTTTCAGCAATTTTCATAGAATCAAAATTTATCTTTTCCAAATCTTCTTTTGAAATTTTTATAAGTAAGGGAGCATTCATCGCAATTTGAAGTGCTCTTGCACCTAAAATTCTTGCCCTTTCATATTTAGTAAAAATCGGTTGTACCATTTTAATAATTAAATTTCCTGTTTTTTAAAGGTTTGCTATTTGATTTTCTTTTCAATTTCTTTTAAAACTTTTTCTGAAGCTTCTTCTGCAATTTCAAAAATTTTCTTAATCTCATCAATTTCAAGAGCAGTGCTTTCGCTTTTTTGTAATGAGGAGATTACTCCTTTGTTTGAGGAAACTGTAACTCTACATTCACTTAGGTCTTCTTCTTCTCTTGTCGGATCTATTAAAAGTGAAGAACCAAGTTTATGAACACTTATTGCTACAGGAATCTTATCTGTTAATGGAAGAGATTCATCTGTCAATTCATCAAAAATAACTTTTTCTTCTTTTTTATCATATTTTGGAATTTTAGCTAATTTTAATGCTGCAATTGCTCCAATTGTTGCTGCATCCATTAAGTTTCCATCATCATTAATTGAATAAACATCAACAAAGACATTCCAAACTTTTTTACCTTCAATGATACAAAGCTTTTCCAAATCAATAAATCCCGATTCTCTGAGTCCCCTGTCAGTAACTCTTCCAAGTTCAATTGCTTCAAACTTTGGAGGTCCAAGTTCAAACCTCGGAGAACTAAGTGGAAGCATTTCAGCAGTTACCATTAAGTTTCCTTTTGTAGGGGAATCAGGATAAGGTTCAGAAACACCCATTTTAATTCCAACAATAACTTCTGTTTTTCCTAATCTTACTCTAACTGATCCTTCTGCTTTATCTGAAACATTTTTTTCAATAATAATCTCTCTAAATTCATAGGGTTTTCTTCCATCAAACCTTTTTCCTTCTTCTAAATATTTTCTTATTCTTTCTCCAGTAACTTCAAATGTTCTTTTTACTTTATTCATTTTATTTTTTTACTCCATTCAATTTGTTCTTTTTCAGAATTATAATTAAGATTATATTTCTGACCTAAATTATTTTGCAATCCTGAAACTATTTTTGAATAATCTTGAGATTTAATTCCAGCAATAACTCCATCATAAGAAGAAACTTTAATTGCCATAGAGTAATAATTATAATCAAAACCAACTTTTGAATTTAGTTCACTCATTTTTTCTCCTCCATATCAATTGTGTCCTTAAGTGCCTTTTTCTGAATCTCATAAATTTTTTCACAAGCTGCTTTTCCCATATCAACTGCTTCTTGAAGTTGTTTAACACCTATTTTTCCATCAAGTTGCATATGAGTAACCTTTCCAGCATGAGTCATAGAAATTGGAATATCAGTTGGTCCTTCTCCTTCGTGATAGTCTTCTTCTTCTTTTGTTAAGTCCACTACAAGAGTTTTGTCTAGTTTACCAATTGAAACACTTGAAACCATGTCTTTCATAGGTATTCCTGCGTGAGCAAGAGCCATTGCAGCCGCATTTATTCCAGCACATCTTGTTCCAGCATCAGCTTGAATTATATTAATGAAAACATCAATTACTTGATTAGGGTATTTATCCAAAAGTAAAACTGGTTCAAGAGCCCATTTGGTGATTTCACTAATTTCCATAGCTCTTCTATTTCTTCCAGGTCTAATTCTATCCGAAACTGAAAAACTAATCATACTGTAATCACATCTTAAAGTTCCTTTTGAAGGATTTTGTTGATGTTGAGGGTGCATTTTTTTTGGACCGTAAACTGCAGCAATTGCAATTGTTTTTCCAGATTTATACATTGCACTTCCATCAGCATTTGGAACTACTCCAACTTTAGCTTCGACTGGTCTCATTTCCTCAATTTTCCTTCCATCAGGTCTTTCAAATTTAGCTGTCATTTTATTTTTTGTCCCCTAATTCATTATTTGGGGGTACACCTCGTGGTGCATTTTTCCCAAACCATTTAGTTACTTCATCAGTTAATCCGTGAATAAAAGACTTTTCTGTTACAAAAGTTATAGCTTTTTTAGCAAAAAGTTCAACATCAGTTGTAGGGCCAGTTATCCAAACGTATCCATTTTGCCCAACATCTATTTCACATCCTGTTTCATCTTTTATTAATTTAATCATGCTTCCTTCCTTTCCTATAATTCTTGGAACTTTGTTTGGGTTAACTTCAAAAACGATTCCATCCTCAATTTTTCCGTATCCACGTGACTTTATTGAAAGGTCAATTCCTCTTTTTCCAATAGACCAAATTTTTGCAATTAGAAGTTCATCAATTTTGAAAACTTCTTCCATAGCATCTTTATTTACATACCTAGGAACTTCCATTAAAGAAAGAAATGCTGAATCGGCTGAACCAATGTCCACAATCCATCCATTGTTTGTGAGGTTTTCAATTTTTCCAATAACCACATTTCCTCTTCGAGGAGAATAAACTCCTGACAAAGGAATAACTTTTATTAAACTATTTTGCTCTTCAGCAAGACCATATCTAAGGGAAACAATCTTTCCGTCAGTTTTTTGTGTATGTTCTCCAGGTAGAAGGTCTTCACCCTCAGCGATAATCTCTCCTGGAATTACTACTTTTCTATCCATTTTCTTTGTATTCTAATTTTTTAGAGAAATCACTTTAAAAACATTTGTGTTAAATTGACTTTTCTTTATTTTAATTCCTCTGTTAAGGCTGAACCATGGGTCACAGAATTGAGTTTGTCATAAAAGTCAAGTGTAATTCCAGCAGGAATATTGACAACCACTTCTAAACTTCCATCATTTAGCCAATTTTCTTTTTCTTTATATTGTGTGACTAGTCCATAAGCTTTTCCAGTTTGAATTGCCGGAATTGTAATTTTTATTCTCTTTGTCTCGATTTTAATGGGGATTACTACACTAAGTTTATCCATAATTTCTTTTATTTGGGATTCAATTGAAACATTTTTAATTGCAACATGTGCCTGTTCAATTGCTGACTTTATCCTTTCGGGGGTGATTGGGTTTCCTGTTTGAGGGTCAACAGCATTTTTACTCAAAAAATCAACAACCTGTTTAACTTTTCTTTCTCTATCTTCATCTCGATGGTCTTGATCAACTAAAACTTCCCCACTTTTAACAATAATTTTTCCAATTTCATTCGGGTCTGTTGTTTTAAATGCAATTTCAAGATCATTTTTTGCAGCGACATCCCCCCTTTTAATATTGGAAAAAACTCTATCTCCATCAACAGTTAAGTAATCAGTTTGTCCTTTTCTAAATTTTAATGCATCATCCAAATCAACCAATACTTCAAAATCCATTCCATTCCTTCTAAGTCTTGCAGTTGTTTGTGTCATTTTATTTTTTTATTTTAAAATTAATTTTCTTCTTTGAAAACAAAATTTGCCCAGTCCTCTGGTGTCTTCACTTTATCAAAAATTTTATACTTTTTAGATTTATCTGTTAAAATTTCAGTAAGTTTAAAATATTTAAGCTTTGAGTCATAATTTTGGACTTCTTTTAATTCTCCAAACTTATTAACTAAAGTAAGTTTATTTTTTAAAAGAGGTTTTGACCTACCTTTTTCTATTTTTAAAACCAGTTCATCTACATGTGGAAGATTATACAAAATTATATCTCCCTTATTAACAATGATGGGTAAAAATTCCGCGCTTCCACTTTTTTCTTCAAAAAGGTATCCATTTATTTTTCTTGTACTCATTTTAATTTTTTTATTCCTAAGTGTCCTTTATTTTCGAAGAGGTATCCTTCTTTAATAAGTTCTTTTTTTATTTCTTCTTCTGGAACTTCAACTTTAATTGTAATAAAATCTAATTCTTTAGAAATTTTTTCTTCAAGTCCATTTAATTCTAACCTTTCTTTTAAATTAAGGTCTTCCATCATAATTGGTTCTCCAAATTTGATTTTTCCTTCTTTTTTATTAATATTAACATAAATTCCTCCAACTTTTTTACTCTTTAAAAGATTGAAATATCCATAAACTTCATTCCCAATTCGTTTTGTTTCAGAATACTTAATCATTTCAAAATCAATTTTTGATTTATTTATAATCTCTTCAATATTTTCAGAATAATTATTTGGAAGGTCATTCATATCTTATTTTAACTCTAGAATTTTTTTTCCTTCGAGTCTTTTTATTTCTTCTTTATCATTTTCTAAATATGCAATTTCTAATTTCTCAATTTTAAACTTATTCCCTTTAACTTTTTTCATTGCATCAACAGCAAGTTCAATTCCCTTTTTTAGGTTAATCTCTTTTTTGTATTTTTCTCTTAAAATATCTTTTATTTTTGAATCCTCTTCACCAATGGCATTTGCAAAATATTCATAATAATTTCCAGTGATATCACTTGTGTAAAGTCTTCCTTTTTTGTCTTGAAGGCCCGCAATCATAACTGAAACTCCAAATGGTCTTGCTCCTCCATATTGAGTAAACTGTTGTTTAAGGTTTGAAATTTCTTTTATAATCAATTCAGGTTCAATAGGGGAATCATAAGTAACTCTACTTTGTTGAGCTAAAACTTGAACTTTATCAATTAGAACTCTCGCGTCTGCAACAAGTCCCGCAACACTTGCAATCATGTGGTTATCAATTTCATAAACTTTTTGAGCTGAATCAGAAACAACCAAACTGTCATCATTTCTTTTATCAGCTAAAATAAATATTCCGTCAGAGCAAACCATTCCAATACTTGAACTTCCAAGTCTTACAGCTTTCTCAGCATATTCTACCTGAAGTAAATGACCTTCCGGACTAAACATTGTTGCAGCCCTGTCATAACCCATTTGTTGATGTTGCATATCTATTGGCATTTCCATTTTAGAATTTCCTTATATGTTTTTTATGTCCGTTCCATTTAAAAGGTTTTTGGACTAATGATTCTTTGTTTTTTTCCTTTTAAGAAAATTTATATACATCTCTTTTTTTAAAAAGTAGATATGAATTTATTTTCATTTATTAGGGGGGGAAAAACTTTTACTCAATTTGTAAAAAGTGAAACAAAAAAACATGTTTTTTTTAGATATCTTTTTATTGTCTTAATCATTTTAGGGTATTTTTTTTATACAATTCATCAGTTTGGAACCCAAAACGGGATTCTTGTTACTTTTTTGACTTGGAGTTTTCTAGTTTTTTGTACTCCAATTGCTGATGCAGGATTTTTAATTGATTTTCCAGTAAGACTTTTAACAAAATTAAGAATGATTTATTCAGAAATGATTGTGTGGGGAATTGCAGCAATACTGAACACAATAGTAATCTTAACCAATCCAGAAATTTATCAAAAAACAATCTTTTTACAACTTTTTTATAAAATTTTAATAAATCCTTTCCCTTTCTGGGGAATAATTATTCTTTCTGGAATTGGGACCTTTTTTTCAATTTATTTTGGAGATGAATTAATGGATGTGACAAAACATAAACACAGAGTAAAATATAGAAAACATATAAATAAACATAGAATTGTAGTTTCAATATTTATTATTGTGATGATAATAATTCTTTACAATTTTTTATTAAAAAGTATTGGAATAAATTTGCCTTTGTTTTAAAATTTATTTTTTCTTTAAATGCACATCCATTTGTGGAAAAGGAATTTCTATTCCCGCTTTGTTAAGTGCGTTGTAAATTTTAGTATTTGCTTCATCAATTGCAGCGAACCTAACTTCGTAGGATTCAACAAAGAAATATGCTTTAAAGTTTAATGAGGAATCTCCCATTTCTAAAAATCTTACAGAAGGTTCAGGATCAGAAATAAATCCTGCGACTTTTTTCAATTCTGCAAGAACAACTTTTTTCACTTTTTCAATATCACTTCCATATGCAACTGAAAAAGGAATTACTGTTCTTGATCTTGGTTCAGGCATTGCAACATTTTGAATTATGCTGTCTGACAATTTAGAATTTGGAACAATTAAATATTCATTGTCCCAAGAAGTTATTTTTGTACTTCTAAGTCCAACGTGAGTTACTTTTCCAGAAGTTCCCCCATCTAAATTTATAACATCCCCTACACGAATGCTCTTGTCTAAAATTATTGAAATTCCCCCAAAAATGTTTCCCAAACTACTTTGAAGAGCAAAGGCAATTGCAATTCCCCCTATTCCTACTCCTGCAAGTAAAGGACCAATTTCAACTCCCCAAAGGCTCAAAACATAAATAATTCCGGCGATAACTAAAATTATTTTTAAAGTAACATTTGTTAATTGAATTAAAGCGTCATTTGGTTTTCTTCTTGTTCTTTTTGCAAATCTTCTCCAAGCTCTTGAAAAACCCAAGTCAAAAATTACATAAAGCAAATAAAATCCCCCAAGTACAATTAAAGAATTTATAACTTCTAAAGCAAGTCCCAATTCAATTACTCCAGAAATTCTTTCAAGAGTAAATCTAATTCCAGTTAAAAATAACAAATAAATTATTGGTTTATTCATTTGTTTTATAATCAAGTCATCCAAATTTGTTTCAGTTTTAATAGTAATTTTTATAAAAATCTTTTTAAGAATAAAAGCAATAATTTCAACAACAATCAAATAGATTGCAAAATAAATAAAGGCTCCAAGATAAACATCTGTTGTAAGGGTATTAATAAATTCTAACATTTTTACATTTTTTCCAAAGTTTCTATACCTAGAAGATTAAGAGCATTTTTTAAGGTTTCCTTAAACGCATAAACTAAATTTATTCTAAATTCTTTATTTTTCCCTTCTAATACTGGGCAAGTATGGTAAAATTCATTAAAGATTTTTGCAAGTTCATAAGAGTAATTTGCAATAACTGAAGGATTTAATTGTTTATAACTTTCAAAACAAGATTTATAGAATTCATTTATTTTCAAAATAAGTTCAGTTTCTTTTTTATCAAATGTTTTTGGAATTTCAAGAGGGGGAATCTTTTTTGTTTTAGCTTTTTTGATTATTGAATTTGCCCGAGCAAATGAATAAAGTAAATATGGTCCAGTATTTCCCTCAAAGGAAATTGATTCTTTTGGATTAAAGAGCATATCTTTCTTTGAATCTACTTTAAGTAAAAAATACTTTATTGCAGCAAGGGCAATAGTGTGGGACCTTTTTTCAAGTTCTTTCTTTAAAATTTTTCCTCTTTTTGATATTTCTTTACTTACAAGTTTTTCCATATCAGAAATGATTTTATCTGCATCAACCACAGTTCCTTCACGAGATTTCATTTTTCCATCAGGCAAATTAACCATCCCATATGAAACATGTTTTAATCCTTTGAGGGGAATTTGGAGTTTATTTAAAATATTGAACAAAACTTTAAAATGATAATCTTGTTCGTTTCCAACAACATAATAACTTTTAGTTAATTTGAATTCTTTTTGTTTTAGGTAAGCTAGGTAAATGTCTTGAGTTATGTAAAGAGATGTTCCATCTCCACGCAACAAATATTTTTCCCCGAGACCCTCTTTAGTTAAATCAAATTTTATTGATCCATCTGGAAGTTTTTCAAAAATTCCTTTTTCAACCCCCTTAAGAATTATTTCTTTTCCCTTTGTGTAAATTTCACTTTCAAAATATTCTTTATCATGTTTTATTCCAAAATTTTTGTAAGTTTCTTGAAACCCATCAAGTGCCCACTTATTCATTTTTTTCCAAAGTTCAGTGGTTTCTTTGTCTCCCTTTTCCCATTTTCCAAGCATATCATGGGCCTCTTTTTCTATCTCTTTATTTTTCTTTTCATGTTTTGAATATAATACATAAAAATCTCCAACTAAGTGGTCCGATTTTAATTTTTTAGAAGGCTTTTTTCCTTTTCCCCATTTTTTATAGGCTAACATTGATTTACAAATATGTATCCCCCTGTCATTGTTTAAGTTTGTCCGAATAATTTTCTCACCATTAAATTCAGAAATTCTCGAAATACTTTCTCCAAGGGCCATATTTCTCAAGTGCCCCAAATGAAGAGGTTTATTAGTATTAGGAGAGGGAAATTCAATCATAACTTTTTCTCCTTTTCCAATTTCATTTCTTCCAAAGTTTTCTCCCAATTTTTTTATTTTTTTAATTACTTCTAAAGCCAGACTTTTTCTATCCCTAAAAAAATTAAGGTAAGCTCCTTCAGTTTCAATATTCTGAAATTCAGACGGACCTTTCCCAATTTCCCTTTTTATTTGAACTGCAATTTCATGCGGAGGCATTTTCATAACTGATGCCAAAATAAAACAAGGAAATGAAAAGTCTCCTTTTGAGAAATCTTTTGGAATTTCAATCGAAGACTTTATTTTTTCTTCAGGAAGTTTAACATCAAGTTTTTTTAATGCTTTTTTTATTGTTTCAAATACCAACTCTTTCATAAAAGAAAAAGAATAACCACATTAATAAATTTAATTAATTCAATCCCAAAACTTTTTTCACATCTTCATGAACTTCTTGAATACTCTTTGAACCATCTATTTCATAAAATTCAAAATTCTTTTTTAGATAACTCAAAATTGGTTTTGTTTCTTTGTGGTAAATTTCCAATCTACTTTTCATTAATTTTGGGGTGTCATCAGTTCTTTTTTCTTCTTTAGCTCGTTTTATCATCCTATCAAGAGTAATTTTTTCATTAACTTTTAGATAAAAGACTAAATCCACAAGATTTCTTTTTTTAACATATTCCGCTTGAGTAATATTTCTAACAAATCCATCAAGAGTATACTTCTTAGAATTTTTTGGAAGATTTTCTTCAAGAAGTTTAAAGAGATATTCATCCTCAAGAAAAATGCCTAAATTATATTTTCCACTTTTTTTATAATCCCCAATTACCTTTTCATTAGATTTTCTTATTAAGTCTCCACTTGATAAATGAGTAAATCCATATTTTTCAAGAAGTTTTCCTTGAGTTCCTTTTCCAGAACATTGTGGGCCAATAATCAGAATCTTTGTCATGTTTATAGTTGTAAGGGATAGTTTTTATATTTTTATTAATTAAAAAAATTTAAATTTTAATTTTTATTTGAGGAGGAGCTTTTCTAATTCATTAATTACTTTTTTTATATTTTTTTTGTTAAAATTTTCTTTGAGTTCCATGAGTTTTAATATTTTTCCATTGATGAAAACTCTTTTTGGAGAAATTTTATTTTGTTTATACCATTCAATTGCTTCTTCGTGAGTTTTTACTTTTTCTCCGAAGTGATTTATGCATGCTTTGTTTCCTTCTTCTCCTACAATAAGATAACCATTTATGGGAGGATATTCATTCTAATCAAACATGTATTCTGGATTAGTTATAGAATAAATTATTTTTTTTGTCATACTTTAAAAAAAAGTTTTTTGTATATAAATTTTTATACAAAAGAATATCTATATTTATCTAAATTTGAATAAAAATAGAACTGCAAAAGTTAAGCAGTATTTTCCATTTCTAACAAAGCTATTTAAATAAAAAATCCTTAAACTCTTCATGGAAAAAGTGATAATTATTGGAGCAGGAGTATCCGGATGGACTGCTGCAATATATGCAGCAAGGGCAAACCTTGAACCAATTATCTTTACAGGTTTAGAAGAAGGAGGACAACTCATGTTAACAACCGAAGTTGAGAATTTTCCAGGTTTTCCAGAAGGAATAATGGGTCCAGCTTTAATGCAAAATTTAAAAAAACAAGCAGAAAAATTTGGAACAAGGGTTTTTCAAAAAAGTGTGACTGAATTTAAAAAATTAAAAAATGGTTATGAAGTTACAGTTGGAAAAGAAAAGTATACTTCCAAAATAATTATTGTTTCAACTGGAGCTTCAGCAAGGTGGCTCGGTTTACCCGGGGAAAAAGAATTTCAAGGTAGAGGGCTTCATACTTGTGCTACTTGTGACGGATTTTTTTATAAAGATAAAGAAATAATGGTTGTTGGGGGAGGAGACAGTGCTTGTGAAGAAGCAAACTTCTTAACTAAATTTGCAAAAAAAGTTACAATTGTTCACAGAAGAGATAAATTAAGAGCAAGTAAAATTATGAGAGAAAGGGTTGAAAAAAATCCCAAGGTAGATTTTTTATGGAATTCAGAAATTGTAGAACTTTTAGGAGAGCCTCCACTAAAAAAAGTAAAAATAAAAGACACTCAAACTGGAGAAATAAAAGAATATTCTCCAGATGGAATTTTTCTCGCTATTGGTCACATCCCAAATACCAAAATTTTTGAAGGAGTGTTAGATTTAGATGAACATGGATTTGTAAAAACAGATAGAAGGTTAAAAACAAATTTGTCTGGAGTATATGCAGCAGGTGACGTTCAAGACACAGTATACAAACAAGCAATTACCGCTGCAGGAACAGGTTGTGCGGCAGCACTCGAAGCTGAAAAATATTGGGAAGAAATTAAGTAAAAATGAATATAAATTTTTAAAAATATAATTCTTTTTATTTTTTTAGGATTATGAATGAATTTTTAATGATGTCCTTTGCTTTTTCGCAAATGTATAAAATGTTTAATATTTCATTCAAGATAGATTATACTTCAAAAAGTCAAAAAATAAATTATGAAAAACATCCAGAGGTAACCCCTTCAAAAGGATACGCTCAAAAAAATTTCTTTCCTGCTTACGCAAAAACTTCAAAATTAATTAAGGGAAATAGATATGGAAATCATCTTAATAGAAAAAGAAGACTTTTTTCAAAACTCGAACAAAAAACGCTCAAGTAGAAATAAAAAAGAAAAACTAATTAAACCTCTTTTTTCTGGAATTTTTATGGATATAAATAAAGACAATTTAGAAAAAGCTCTTTCTTCTAAGAAATCTGAAAAATCTGAGAGTCCTGAGTTTCCGAAAATGAGTAAAGAAATGGAAATTGGGTTTCATCAAGGGTCACTCAATACTTTGGCCGCTGAAAGAATAGAACTTTTAAGAATTGTTCAAAACGTTGAGAAGATTATGCAAATGCATATACAAAGGTTACAAGAACTTGGAATTAAGTTTGAAGAAAAGAAGGAGTAGGCATTAGTTAAATTTTTAAGTAGCCCCTATCTAAAAAAGATATTATGTGGGGGTGCCGGAGTGGTCAAACGGGCTGCCTTTAAGCGGCAGTGGCTCATGCCTACGCAGGTTCGAACCCTGTCCCTCACATGCATAAAAATCAGAAAATGGTGTTGAAAAATTTGTTTATTTTTGTTTTAATATTAACTTTTGTTTTGATGAGGCTTGGAACTTTTTTGTTAGAGAAGCCCTCTTTAAAAAGAATAAAAAAAATACGCCTACAAAATTATTAAGTAAATGGACTGGGCGGGAGATTCATCATATCTATTTTGGAGTTTTAATATTAATCATTGTGGGAATATTAATTTATTTTAGGGGTTTTGAGACATAGAGCACAATTTTTATTTCAATTGGGTCAAGTTTTATTTTGGATGACCTTCCCTTTTTTCCATCTTTCAATCTGAAACTTTATTTTAGTATGAAAGGATTTTTTCTTTCAGGATTATATCATCTAGCATTAATTTTTGGGTTGTTAGTTAAAATCTAAATCCAAATTTATCCAAATCAATCTTTCCTTTTTTTATTTCAATACCTTCAACCCTAAGCATTTTATTTTTTTTAGCAGTTCCCGAGGCAAAATTTCCAACTCTTCCGTCACTATTCACTACCCTATGGCAAGGGACTTTAGGGGAATATGGGTTTTTATTCATTGCAGTTCCAACTGCACGGTAAGCTCGTGACCCCAAAGAATGAGCAATTGATTTATATGTTGTAACTTTTCCTTTTGGGACTTTAAGTAAAACTTTGTAGCACTTTTCGTAAAAAGAATTTTTATTCATCTTTTAAAGTTAAAATAAAAATATAAAAACTTTTTTGTCTATAAAAACTAATGAAAACGGAGAAGGTTTTTTTAATAATTTTTATTTTAGGAACACTTATCATAAATTATTCTTATTTTGATTCTTTACTTACTAATTATTTTGATGATTCTGAGGTTGGTTTTGTAAATAGGGTAATTGATGGAGATACTGTTGTTGTGGGAAATTATTCAATAAGGCTCCTCGGAATAAATTCTCCAGAGAAAGGAGAAATTGGTTATGACAATGCTAAGAATTTTTTAATAAATGAAGTTTTAGGTAAAGAGGTAAAACTCGTTTTCGGAAAAAATAAGTTTGACAAGTACAAGAGAAAATTGTCTTATATCTTTTTTGAGGGTCAAAATATTAATTTAAAATCTGTAGAAGAAGGTTATTCAAATATTTATTTTCTCGAGGGTAAAAATAAATATTATCCCTCTTTTTCCCAAGCATGGAAAAGTTGTTTAGATAAAAATATAAATTTATGTGAAAATTCCAAGGACAATTGTATAATTTTAGAAGAATGGGATACAAAAAATCAAGTAGTTGTTTTAAAAAATATTTGTAAAGAAGAAATAAACCTTGATGGATGGTCAGTTAAAGACGAGGGAAGAAAAAAATATACTTTCAAAGAGAAAATATTGTCTTCAGAAGAGAAGTTAACTCTTCTTCCAGAAGATTGGAATGAAACTTATATTTGGACAAAAACAGGAGATTCAATTTTTGTAAGGGATAAAGAAGGAAAACTGGTTATTTGGGATAGCTATTAAAAAACAATTATTTTAATAAATTAACAAATTTTAAATTTATTGATGGCAACATTAGACAACTGTATCGAGGAGCATCAAAAATTATGGACTCTTGTTGAGAATATCAACAAAATGAAAGATTTTTCAGACAAAAACGGATACCTCAAGGGAGAAGAAAAAAAGATTGTAGATAAACACACATCCCTTTTAAACAAAGCAATAGGAATGATTGAAGATGCGATGGGAAACTTAAGTTTAGATAACCCTTCATTTATCGATTTATTTTATCAAAATGAGCTTGTGACTTACAAAAATGCAAAAACTTTTGAAAAAGAATATCGAGAGATGATTGTGAGGTGTGGAAGCAATATCAAAATGAATGGTTCTTTGATCAAGAGTATAGAAAAAATAGATTATTAAATAAATTAAAATTTGGGCTTTAGTTAATTTTATATAGGGAAAAGTCTCTTTTTATGAGTAGGCTTGGTCAGGAAGTTAGTCCCTTCCTTTTATGCAAACGGACTTCATGGCAGACGACGGGCAGAGAGTAAG
>Ga0100379_10001764_pt1 | contig 21380 bp, 18 predicted proteins | sample CryGeymeta201503_FD_80418 | JGI IMG/M metagenome (GOLD analysis project Ga0100379, IMG submission 80418) | Groundwater microbial communities from Crystal Geyser aquifers in Utah, USA - Crystal Geyser metaG 2015-03 | ecosystem: Environmental > Aquatic > Deep subsurface > Groundwater | place...
AACTGCCATAGATGGACATGGTTTCTATAGTAAGCAAGTCGGAGAATTTATAAGATCAGTAACATTAAATCAATAAAGAACAATAATTTACACACCAACGAAAGCACTGATCTCCCAGGAGGCCATATATTTTTTTACCACACACCACAGTAAGACCGTATTCTATTATTGTTGATAGTCTTCTTAAAAAAGAACGCTTACTAAAAAAACATAGACGGAACATCCATAATAGCATAAGAGGGTGCCTTAGTATATTCATTTTCTTGAACCTCTAATAACAAGCATTTCTACCCAAGCAGCATCGATTCTAGATATACCATTCATAAAAAATGAGGATACCATTAAGAATGATGATGCTGCTGTTGATGATGATGCTGGTGATATTGATATCGGAGACATGTTCTGAACAAGTTTTTGTCGGCGACAATAACGTGCCATTACAAAATCTAATTAGTCGTGGTGCTGACCCAAATGATGGAACCTCATCCTCTATGGGAAGAACATCACGTCCGTGCGATAACTTTTACGCTCACATCTGTAGCGCAACTAATGTTGATGAAAGTCATTTCCTCACCCTTGACCAACATCACCACGACCAGATCGACGCTTGGTTGCACGAAATGCCTTTTTATCATGACTGCATGGACACAACACAAAACTCGAACAAAACCATCTTTCCTAACAAAGAAGATGACATTCATGTCACCATCACGAGCGCACACACAAATATTGCAATGAATGCCGCGGACTTGATTCGTAGCGGCTGGACGCACCCACTCAAGGTAGCAGTTGTACCATCGCTCGCAGGACCGGCTTATGTCATTGACCTGGGCATCGATCCATCGCTCTACATGTGGTGGTACACACTACTCCCCGACGAAAACCGACATAATACGATGACGACCACCATGCCCGACTGGAGTGCCCGCATCTACACAAGCCATGCTTTTAGACACTGGATGACCAGCATGTTCACCAACGAGAAAGAAGAAGAAGAGCAGGAGGGAGATCAGAATCACACACTAGAGGAGAAGGAAGACCGCCAGGCTGCTTTGTCGGGTCTTGCAAGCTATGTGCGACAGTACGAGCCATACGAAGAGATACGAGGACATCTCTCGAAGCGGGCAGCGGGTGTCCTCGACCGTGTCCTTGGTTATACACGTCAAGAAAAGTCGAAGCCGATTTGGGTCCACCGCAATGGCATGCCTTATGCCGTTCTAGAGGCCATTTTGCTGACCAGTATTGAGCACGTCACAAGTATGCAGCACGACCTGGGTCGTCTCACTCTAGAATTGCTAGAGACGGCGCCACCCCGTGGCTACCTCTATCACGCGGCCTGGCTCGAGGATGCCATGCCTGCTGCGCTCCGTGCCCACTTTCGCTTGCGCACCATGACCGAACGGCTGCGCCATGCCTCGGTCTTTGATTCTCCCAACAATCGCAAGGCACAGAAACACAACGGGGAGGAAGGGGAGGAGGAGGAGGAGCAAGAAGAGAAGAAGAAGCAGAATGATCGCAGCATCCTATGCACGCGCCTGACACGCGCCGTGCACATGGCACCTCTCAATCGCCTCTTTTTTGAGGACAATATTGCCGGTGGTATGAAAAAAAGACGCGATGCGGCCGAGGTGCTCGTGCGTGCTATCCGCGCACGTCTCCGTCGTATCGTGGACGACACGCAATGGTTGCATGTTCGAACGCGCGAGGCGGCCCTGGAGAAGCTGGACCGGCTGGCTATCTACGTGTTGGAGCCACCCCTGAACGAGACAGCAGAGGAGCACGACTCGGCGCCCCATCGGACGCTTCACTATGAGGCTGGCATCCGTGCGTGGCTGGCACGTCGAGCGGACGCTCAGTGGCGTCTACTGGAGGCGAACCGAGAGATTCATTCATTGGCCGACTATGATCGCATGGCGAGAGAGTCGCTGGCAGAACAGTGGTTCCACGAGGTGAATTACGAAATTGTGAATGCATGGTACGATCCGACACGCAACACGATTACGATCCCACCGGGCATCCTTTTTGCGCCGATTTACCGCGGTGAAAACGACGTGGCCGACATCGCCTCCATGGGCACCGTCATTGGACACGAAATGGGCCACTCGCTGGACGTATCTGGCCGTTTCTTTGACGCGCACGGCTTCTACGTCATGCCAGAAGGTGACCAGGAGGAGAAGTCTGTGGGCTGGTGGCGCGATCACGATGTGAATGGTTTCGATGCACACATGGCATGCCTGGCGGCCGAGTTTGGACACCCATGCGCACGCGACGACTATGGGATGCACACAATGGGCGAAGAGTATGACATTTTTTTATCCCAACACGATAATGCTCCCCCAAAACTACTAACTTTCTAGCATGGCGGATCAACTGGGCATTCTAGCATCGCATATGCTCACGGATGACTGGCTAGGAATGACAACGCACACAGAACAGGCCTTTTTTGAGGGATACGCGCACCTCTGGTGTGCTCACCTGAGCCACGAACAAGAGTGCAAGCGTGTTGAGGGTGACGTGCATGCACTTCCACAACATCGTGTCAACAAGGCACTCAGACAGCTGCCCTCATTTGCACGTGCTTTTGCATGCATACCAGAAGACAGGATGGTGAACAAAGACCAGTGTCTGATTTATTGATTGTCGCTGATATCCATTGATAATAAAAAAAGAAATAAGACATTTCGGGCCTTTTAGATCTGACTGACCGATTGCCCGACCGCCGCACGCAAGCGATTCATTTATTCTTCTGCAATTTGGAGCAAAGGTCAAAAAAATAACAAACAAAGACAGAAGCAACCCATCAAAATGTCTCAATCATCGCATTTCATTCGGGTACGCTCGTTACATCTTGATAACCAGGAGGGTGAGTTTTGTTTGCGTTGGCATCGGCGCGTCCAAGATGGTAACTTGGAGACAGTGGACGAGTTTTTTGATAACGTGCGCAAGACCTACCGGATTTCAAACAAGGATTCTCTTTTCCTGGTGTCTTACACTTCCAAGAAGCTTGGCGGACCTCGTGCGCCGGATTCCCTTCCAACCATATACTCGGTGAACACTACGTATGACATCGTTAACTCGGGTGGCTACAATACTCTAGTTCTGCTATGGCTTCGGGATTACGAAAGTTACGAGACGCATCACCGCCACTTTCGCTACTTTCTGGGATACGATGGACCTTCTTCGTCCATTACATCACATGAAAAGTTGAAGCGACTTGCGGATAGTGATGAGGAGGAGGAGGAAGTATCACACGAATTCTCTGAGGAAGTGAAAGATGCAGAGGAGGAGGTGATGAGACAAAAAGAACAAGGGACAATGCATGGCAGAAAAAGACGTCGTTTGAGATAAATAATTATTCATTCTCCTTTCTTTGATAATTATGAGTATAATAGCATCACAAGACCAGACACCATTGCCACCCAAGCCGTTTAGCGAAGCTCTTCTCCTCGCCCATCTCATACAAGCGCTGGATGAAAAAGGCCATGGAAATCGCTTGATGACCTGGGCCAGTGGTCAAAATAACAGAGCATCTCCGAGGAAAGGGATTGAAGATGGCACTGTGGTCTGGAATTGTTGGAAGCCAAAATCAGAGGAGCGAGATGAGGAGAAGGAGAAGGAGAAGGAAAGCAAAATATCATTGGTCGGTACACCGCGGCGATTGCCCGTCCTTGTCGGCACGTGGTTTTCTGCTCGGTCTCGCGACGAGCTACCCACAATCGTCATGAACATTGCTAACTATTGGGACAAGAACTTACAATATTCGCCCGATGATTATTTGCTTGGATTTAAGATCAGTTGTCATTATGGCAAGGACGGTACCTACGAATACTCTACACGAATGGCACTGATGTCTCCGCCTCAATTTCAAGATTCAGCGAGTAAGTGACTAAACGTGCTAACCTACCAAACGTAACCTCCAGTATCCACTAAAAACATCTTATTAATCCTTTCATTATTCTCTTGCTTCAAGTGGTCACATCTTCTATACTTGCGGTTACTTTGGCACTGGTTCATTATTGTGTGTCTATATAATCTTAATTTCATTACCACAAAGACGCACGCCATACCCGACATAATTACCATGTTTACCTATTTGCCTAATTGGTTGGCCAAGCAAGCGCGTCGTCTAAGTCGTGCTTGTTTGGGGGAGAGATTTTTCGGGAGACGACACTTTGAAACAGAAGAGGAAAAACACGCACGGAATGACGCTTTGGAAGATACAATGAAGAGAGAGGGGTTCTGGTAGGTAACAATTAAAAAAGAAACGATTTATCTATTATATTCACGGTCTCGGTAAGGAAAGAGACGTTCGCGAGCGAGTGGGTTGCGGAGAACAAAGAAAGCAACGACAACTGTGAGGACACTAACTACGATGATACTAGCTGCTGCAACAATGATATAGACACTCTGTTCGTCCAAGTGTGCTTCCAGTTTGATGTCTCCACCACTTTTGCTGCTACTTGTGGAGGGACTTGGCGTGATAGTGAATGTTGCATGCATTGAAGTTGGCGTGGTAGGATTGTTGGGAAGGGCGGATGCAGCGCTGGAGTCCTCGTCGGAAGGCAACGGGGAAGACGATGAAGGAAAAGGAGAAGGAGAAGGAGAAAGAGAAGGAGAAGGAGGGTCAATCGTAAAGCTCGTTGGCGGAGCAGGTGGAAGCACAACCGGCACATAAGCAGGTGGTCGACTATCCGGAGCAGGTGGCGGTGGTGGTGGCGGACAAGGTTGTGCACCAAAGATAATACCGAGGCCTGACGGCTGACTGCAGCCACTACCGGTGCCCACATAGCCAGTGTAGGGTTCACCAGTAGCCGACTGTCCATTGTTCGTCACATTGGTGGCCTCGATAGTATCAAAAGTACCATTGACACACGTTCCATCGATAAAGAGGACTGTTGGTGTGTTGGCTGCGGTTTCCTCGTCGCCACCGACCTGTTCAATGGCAAGTAACGTATTCTTACTGCTAACGGATGCCTGGCAACCAGAGGACGTGCTATTCCAAAAAAGGAAGCTACTGTTTGTGTCGGCCTTGATCGTCGTGTCCGCACGTATAATGAGACGGTTGCCCTTATCGCTTACAAAAAGAAACTGGGTACCGGGCATGGAGATGCTGGTATTCGGCCCGAATAATAGTGTTATGTTGGGAGGGAGTGTGAGACACCCGAGATTTCCTGCGAGCACAGTGCTCAGCGTAGGTCCACCAAGGTCGAGGATATCACCTGCAGCCAGCGGGGGCAGACTACTGGCGTCGGGCCAGAGAAGAAAGCCGCTATTGGAGGACCAAGTGTGACTGTCCGCATTGTAGACGAGGGCAGCGCTGGCTCCCGTGGATGCCGGTCCGAGCAGCGCGCCAAAAAGGAACATGAACAGGAGCACAGTGCATGCCGAAAAGAGATGACTCAATATTAATCGGCGTAGATGGCTGCGGTGGTGATGGCGTCGGTCCAGAAATGGAGAACACATAAAAGATGATTGGCTATTGATTGATGCGTTGTTAATGAATGAGAAAAGAATAATCGCAATCACCACAATGGAGAGAATGAGTGGAAGAGAATATGACTGGGAAATGCGGAACGTGTGGGATAGGTAGGTAGACGTTGTGGGCTGGGTTTTTGTTTTATTCTTGAACTATAATTATTAGTGTAGGAATAAGAATGTAGAGGAGACCACATATGAGTAAATCAACTGGTAATACTATTAGAGATACCATAAGTAACTCTAAGGTCAGAACAAATCCTATAGTATACTCGTACAGCTTGCATGGCATATATGCAGGCAATACCGCTGGAGTTTTTGATTCTATGATGGTTTTCATATCTGGTTGTCCAAGCAAAAACCACGTCAGGTATTCTGATATCGAAGAAAATGTACAGTCGTCTTTTAGATTCCAACTATTCTTGAATAAGTTGTTGGCCATTGTGGAGAATGGCATATGGGATAAGTGCGTTTTTAAGACACCAATTTCAAATATAGTCTTGCCTTCTTCCACAAGAAAATGCGTGCAAAATCCAAGGACTGCGAGGAAGAAAATGACCATGATGATATCAATCCACGTTGTACGTTCTCGTTCGTGTATGCTTTGTATATGTGCTTCTAATTGACGAAAGTTGTTCATAAATTCTTGGACCCTATCTGGCCATGGATTGTCGGCTTCAGCAAATGGCGTGTTTAGCGGCTGGCGACAGAGAGGACAGCCTACCTGATGGACTTTTAGAGACTGATTCGCAATCCAGGTAAAGACGCAATGTGCATGGTAGACATGGCCGCATGCCGTGCGGCAGAAGTCCTCATCATTTTGCGTGGGCCGTTCTTCAAAACAGATGGGACATGGATTTTCAGCGGGTTCTTCATCTTTTAGGACATTATTTTCATTGTTTGTTTCTTTGCCTTCCAGTTCCTGCATTCCTGGTTTTACCGTGGTTGACATCTTAATACAGAGAGAAAGAAGGTGGCCTGGTTTCGAGGTTGGATTGTATATTGTCCAGGGAAGAGAGAAAAATGAAACACAAACTGGGACCGATAGTGGGTGTGTTAATTTAATCATGCCAGGTATTGGTGACGTGGTGGCCGCAGTGGAAAGAGACCGGTGAGGAAACGGCACATGTAGATGAGCAGGAGGAAAAACGCTCCGACATACAGGCCCATGTTCTGCCCTGCTACTTGGAGTATTGCAGTGCAGCGCCACGCCAGAATTAACACGAGGAGCAGGATGAGGAGCGAGGCAGCAAGCCACGGCTGTGTAAAGCCGCCGGTCGGTCCTAAGTAGAGTGGTACCCAAGGTTGGAATGTTTGGGCATGCACAATGAGGATGATGACCCAGACCACGATAATAGGACTCCAATCGATGCGTGTTGTGGAATAATGATATTTCCAACACCATGGGAGCCGTAACGAAATAAGCAGTGCACCTTGCAAGAGGGTGAATACAATAATGCCAATGTGGCGACATGTGTACGGATAATGTGAGAGACAACTGGATGCGGGCTCCACCCAGGAGACCAGCACTGAGGGAAGGAGAAGGATCATCAAGTAGATGATGACGCCCCACTGACGAGCGGCAATTTTCAATGCCAGCAATGAGTCATCGCTATTTTGAATGTTGGAGAGGTGGTAGTGTTGTTGGTAATGGGGGTGGTGGTGGTGCTGCTCGTTGTGTTTGAGGTTTGTGGTGATAATTGGAAAGAGAGGGGCGAGCCCAAGAAGCGATACTAGTAGCATGCCCAATACGATTCCGAGTGTACCGCTGATGAGCACGTCGCCGAGGAGGCTACTAGCAATGGTCTCGACAGTGGTCACGTTGGTGGCAAAGAGGATGTAGTCGCCAAATAGTGCTAACAACAGGACTTCGAGACACTCCCAGAGAGCATGGAGTGCCACCACCAACCATGCACGTTGGAAGACTAGATAGAAAAGAAGGGGTGACGTTATGTGAATGGCAGCCCAGCCAGAATGGCCTTCACAAACCAAGAAATCCCAGCTCGCCTGTTTTCGGAGCGCTTCATCGAAACATATGGCCGAGAAATTTGTGCCCGCTTCTAAGCCGATCATCTGTGGTGTATTATTTGGAATGGTGTTGGGGGTGGGATGGGGGGGGGGAGGCAAGAAAAATGATGAAGTGTATATGCATACATGTTGAGGCTTGCTTACTCATATAGCATCGTTACCTTGCTTATTTAGACCACCATTCAACCACAGCACACATATACAGACACAACAATACTCCTCCTGTTTCTCGTATTTGCCAGCCCGCCCCCATTCCCACTTCTCGATTTACTTACGTCGCGTCCCGTCACGGCACGAGAGACCACACTTGCAATGGCCTCATTCTGGGCGGTTGTGGATGACATGGCTCAGGCCCTTGATTCTTTTCTGGAAAGTGAGCAACGCGAAGATGACGATGACGATGATGATGGTATCGAAAATGAAATGATATATGGACGGCACGCCGAGATACTAGCGGTCAACTCACGTCTACAAGAAGGATCACGGGGACAGATGCCGCGCTATCCTGTTGATCCACTGGACGGTGCTGGTGCCTTCTCGGAGGCACACGATGCACTAGAGAGGCGCGGGAAGCGTCTGCATGCACTCGAGGAACATATGAACGAGATGCGAGGCAACTCTTCGGACACAGCTAAGCTGGCACGAGAGCTCTCCGCTGAAGTGAATTCAGCACGTTACCGATCGTCTCGTGGATGTTTGTGTTTTTAAAAATGATGGGTGGGTGGTGTGAGGGTGAGTAGCAATATTTTTTGGAGTCATGCGACACAATAGGATGAGTTTTTGAAATAGTTTAGTTTATAATAATACAAACACCCGTCATATGCAGAGGTCCTAGGAAAATGGTCGAGAATCAAGAATTGTGCATCTGTTCCCTGCTCTCCTCGATCAGACAAGCAAAAACGCCAGTGACTAACACGAACAGTGAAATAAGAATACAGGCAAACCATGACTGCCACGCGACCAAAGCTAGATGGTAGAACAGCCAAATGAGAGCAGCCATTGGCACTGGTACCAGTGCTAGTAGCGACAACATATCTTGTTCTTGGATGTAATTAACGTTCTTCGCAAATAGAAGAATAAAAGCCATGCTTCACTTTTCCACCCAACATTCCCCCCCCCCACCCGAGGGACGATGTGAGTATCGGGCGTGGTTACACAGACCCGGTTGGAATTTATTGCCTCCCCCCCGACCACCCACCTGACCCTTTTCTCTCTGTGTTGCCTCCGTTTTACTGTCATTCTTGTTATTTGGTGGTGATGATGCATTCAAAAAAGACCGAGAAGAATGATCATATGGATATGGCTGCAAAATTTCGTGTCGATGTGTGGGAGCGCTCATTTGGTAGTCACTTGCACGCGTCCAGTGGCATGAAATACTTGTATGAGCGCACCAAGAAGGCGATTCTTGCGAGCGCCCAAGCGCGTTATGAGACAATGCCCGGTCATCAGACGGCCTTTGGCGGGCCCTGGCCGGTTCAATCCAAGCAGATCAAGAAGAGCGGTGCACGTGAGTTCTACGCCGAGCCTTGGCCGTCCTTTTGGCGTCGCTACGAGAAGATGTCAAACACCCAGCGTACCTACAATGAGTCCATCCGCCAGGGCCAACCTTGCAAACTCTACTTTGACGTGGATGCCAAGCAGGTTGAGGGTGGGCCAGAGGGTATTCGCGCATGTCACCAGCGCGTACAAGCGTTTGTCGGCTGGGTCGCCCAAAAGCTAGCCGCATGTTGGCCCGCCCTGCTTGTAGAGAGCAAAAAGAAGGGCTTGCCCATGCTGGACGTCATTTGGCTGGATGCGAGCAGCGTGGCGAAGAAACGCTTCTCCGTGCATCTCGTCTTCAACTTTGCTGGCCACTCCATGTTTGCAGATAACGCGTCCCTTGCTCGCTTTATCGACTGGCTTGTCGACCGCGCCCACGAGGATGAGTCTCAGGCCACTGTGCTACCAAAGCAATGGGCGACTGACGCCGACCAGCAGTGGGGCGCGATTATCGATCGCAGCGTCTACCACGCCAGCAAAGCACACGAAATGCGCATCCTTGGATCGCACAAAATGGGTGAACCAGACCGTCCTCTTATACCCTTTGATGGCGTCTTGCTCTGTCCTCTTTCGCTTGCTGATTCGGACAAGGAATCCTATTTTTATCGCTCTCTCGTTGGATACCAACCTGCTGCTGCCACCGTTGCTCTGCTGCTGCACTGCCAGTATGTGTCCTCACGAGTCGATGCCCTTGGTCGCAGTGATGGCACCGGTTCATCTGAGAACAGCCTGCACGGCATCGCAATCCGTCACTCAAGCAACTCGCTGAGCGGTCCCAGTCGTTTAGCTCCCGCTGTCTCCCATCACCTCGCAAACGGCCATAATGGTCATACTCATGATGATGACGACGCGGAGGACCGCATGGATATTGACGACAACACCGGAGGAGGAAACCCCACAGAAAACGCGATTGGTGCCAAGAGTAGAGATATAAGACCAGAGGACAGAAACGATGAAACGAAGAAGGCAATTGTTCCTCCTGCACACAAGCGAATGCGGGAGGCAACTGGGGTTGAAGATTACCCCACTCACAATAAGCATCTTGAATGGCCGATGGGAGACCCGCTAACCATCACAGCCGAACACGAAGAGGCAGTAGCACTCAAACTCAAGGACCTCTTGCCACGTCTTGAGGCAAACATTAGCAGTCGGGTATTAGGCTACCCTGTGCTACGTTTCCTACATTGGTCGCCCGAACTCGGATGTCTGACTTTTGCCTCGACCAACAAGATGTGTGAAATCAAGTGCGATATGCACACAAGCAACCATGTATTCTACGTGCTGTGGCTCGAGACCGGTGTCTTCTACCAGCGTTGCTTTAGCCCTGGCTGCTACCACCGCTATTATGCACGCCTCAAAGAACTTGGCTTCAAGATGGATCGCTCCCTAGCTAGTCTTCCTAGCAACGAATACGGCCGTCGTACGGCGAGAGGACTCGCTCATGTACTCGATCCTGGGCTGTGGATCGAGGCGCATGCGTGCGTGCTGTATCCGCGCTACGACATGGACGTAGGCCCCATCGCCGCCAAACGAGCTCGCAAAAACAGTAGCATGGACGTGGCCAGTGCGCTCCACAAGGCCGGACCGAGTATTCGTGGTCTCCCTGGGGTAGAAGCACCCCGGAGACACGGAGACGAGGACGATATCGACATGTTGGTGCGCGACGCATTGAGCAGTATGAATATAAGGGGTGAATTGGATTCGCTTTTTGACGATTGAGAAATTCATGTATAGTTAATAGATGTCCTCCTTCATGCTTCCCACTGCTCTACTACCCACCCATATTTGTGTGTGTATTGTGTGTTATTTTCTTCTCAATTCATCTCTTTCTTTCTCTCTTTGTTCTCCATAACATATCCACTCCCTCCTCCCCCCGCTCTCTCTTTCGATTCTTGTTTTTATCCCCATCTTTTTTTTATTATAAATACCATTCATGCAAATGCAAACAAAGGCCCTTGCTCCCTCTGACCTACTTCGGACACAGCATCGTGCCAGGCTTATCCCGCGTGCTGGCGGCGGCATGAGTGATGTTTATGGTATTGGTAGTACTATTGATGGAGACGAACATGCACACGAAGAACAACACCAGCACCGACATGACGTATTACCGGAACGCCACGATCATCAAACGGTGGGCACAATGCTTTTGCCACCTCCAGTACCGGTGCCACATGCGACGCGTCTACGTGACTGGTTAACAACGCTCGGCTACCTATTGCTGTGTTTGTATGCCAATGTTCTTGTGCAGGTGCTGGTCGATGCACGCTGGTTTGCTCTCGTGGAGGCCAATAGTGGCGTGATTCCACCTCCCCTCATGGATTTGGGCTTTGAGTGGCTGCCACGTCTCCCTTATCACCCTATTATAGGACTGACGGCACCTCTTTTTACGATCGTGATGATTTGCGTGCTCTACTTGCGCACAGGACGTTGGTTCAACGACCTGTTTCGACAGGCACTCTGGATTAGTGCCACGAACTTTCTTTTGCGTGCCTGCACCCTGCACCTTACTTTGCTACCACCATCGCTTGCGGACTGCATGCAGCCTGCACACCTCTCGCCGCTGGTCAAGAGCTGGTCTCTCCATTTGCGTCCATTGCTTGTGTTGAGCGGACACTATGCGACGTGCACGGATGCCTTCTTCTCGGGCCACGCGGCCAACCTGACAGTTGACCTTTTCTTCTGGTTCTACTGGGTAGTGATGACTGACCCGTTTGCCGGTATTCGGCCAACCGTGCGTCGCCTGCTCACTTTTTTCATGCTTTTCGCCTATGCTTTCTCTCTCTACATGATCATCGCATCACGCTTTCACTACACGATTGACGTTTTGATTGGCGTCTGGGTGGCCTGGACTGTCTGCTATGCCTACTACTATTTATATCCACCATTGCGGCATATCTAATCCTTTCTCTCTTTCTCTCTTGTGTTGTTATTATAATGAATTTTATTCAGATCATTCTTGCTCTTTTAAAAAAGGAGTGACACGAAGATCAACGCGTTAATGAAGTCGGACGAAGAAGATTGGGTTCCTATTTTCTTATCATCAGAGGCATCCCGTGCCTCACCTAAGCATCTGATTGCATTGTCCCTCTTGCCTCAAGGAAGTCCGATGGTATTTATATCTGAACTTGTACGTGTCCTGGATGAGATCACTAAAGTGGTTGCGGAAAATGCCGAAATGCAGCAGTATAAGAACGACGACGACATATTAGAGCCAATATTCGAGTTTTTCTATCCGTCAACATTTAGCGTCAGTTCGCGAATATCGGTCGTATTGAAGATAATCACGCCCACTCACTCTTTTATAGTGGCACGTCGTATTCTGTCATCTGAACTTTCAGCACATCTCAGAACCCATCACGACACTGGAAATATAGGATAAATTATTCCGTAATAACATCCTTTGTTTCTCAATTACGATTTAATAAACATATTTTATGTCACTATTACTATCTTAATCGTGTATGGTGAATTATTTTTTTCTTAATTTTACGTTCTACAATTAACTTTTCAGATTTTTATTTTTAATTACTAAATTTGTATTTTAATTGCATCCTATGTGAAAGAAAGAGAAATCAAACTCGGGTGGTGTCTATGTCTCATCGCTGACTCTCGTCCATCCATTCATTCCTTCTCTCGTTGAACCGAGCAAGTGATTTTTAGTACATTTCCATTATTTTTACTTGCACCACCACGATGACTTCTCCATCCTTATGTCATATATTTACCCTTAGTAAAATCACAGACGGGCGCGCCCAAGACGCGCACGTTCTAACCCATTCCTCGCCCCTGTCCTCCTTCACACGCGTCCTTTGTTTGTCCTCCCCCCGCCAGAACCCCCCCATATGAGCCTTTACTCTTCCTTCCTTAATGATAATTTCGACGATTGGTCCAGCATTGATGGTGACGAGCTGCTGAAGAAACCATTGGCCACAACAACTCCAACAACAACAACAACAACAACAACAACAACAACAACCAATTCCCATGCTTTGCCCACCGAGCATTTCATGTTACTTGTACCACCCTTCCCCCATTATCTTCCACTCCCATCCTCTCTCTCTCAAATTCATCTTGCTTCCTTCGTTTTTATCTCTCTCATCAATGAAGGACGAGGAAGCTTCCTATCCTATGCTAGAGACTCTGGCTGAGATAGCAAAACCCGTCCCAACCAGCAATGAGCTACTTTCCGGCAATTTCGTGTCAGCCGTGCCCGCACACGTACACACACATGCACCAGCCCCGCCCACAGCAGGAGCTGCTGCGATGGCCCCAGAAAAGATCTCATCTCTTTTGGAGCCTAGCCTATTCTCATCCAACTGGGCAGACGTGATGCACCGTACGGCGACTCAGTTCGCCTCAGAGGCGTTGGATGAGGAAGGGTTTGTGCGTGAGTTCAGCTCCCAGGACCTCGAGGACGAGCACGGCGCGGCACGGCAGTTCCTCAACACCTTTGGAGTGGTCGTGGTCACGCCTGATGACACCTGGTGCAGCACTCGCGATCAGCAGCTCCGTGCCGCCGAGGAGGACATCCGCTGCATTGTGCAACTCTCGACGGCCCTCGATGATGATCCCAAGTCCCGATGCATGTCGTCGCGTCGTCTCCGCGAGAAGCATGCCTCCGACGTCAAGAAGGAAGCGATTCAACAACTCGGCGAGGAGGGCAAGAACGCCGTCTTCTATCCCTGGCAGAGTCACCAGGGCAAGCTGGGCGGCTTCTGCTTGCCCAAGGTCGAGGGTGCCATACCAGAGTGGGCACGTCGCGATCTTCCGGCCTCGTTTGATTTCTACAAACACTGGCAGGGACGTGAGGGCATCATTGATCCGCTTGCACAGGCCGAAAGCATGTGGCAGCTGCGCGAGCTGGCCAACCCAAGCTTCTGTCGCCTTCATGGACGCGAGGACATGCTGACTGTGGTGGACTCTCCCATACTGGTCTACGGCCGCAATGACTGCACGTCTGAATCCACATCAAACAGCCTCTACATGAACGATCTCGATGTGCACTGGCAGCCTGACGTACGTGAGCGGACGCAGGACGGCAAACGTAATGCCTACCTCGGGTTCGTGGCCATCACCGAGTCCTCGTGCGTCCGTGTCTGCGTCGGCCAGCATCTCGTGGCCCACGATATGCTTCGTGTTGCTACTACTGACACTGGTGACGATGCTGCAACAAGGACACATGAGGGGAAGAAAAAGAAGAAGAACAAGAAGAAGAAGAAGCAGGAGGATGGGGATGAGGATGAAGAGGGTCACGGAAGCAGCTCCTCGTTGCTCCGATTCAAGCGCTCGGGCGAAGCGTATGTGAATCCTAATGTCTACGAGACCATGAATACGCATGGTGTGTCCATGCCAGTGCGCCGTGGCAGCCTCATCATCTGGAATGCGCTCTGCATGCAGGGTTTTGACTTTCCGACTGGCCCCAATGCGGCCCGCTTGGGTTGGAACATGGGCCTTCTTGTGCACTACCGTCCGCGCCCAGAGTGCCACCCGACCCTAATGGCAGCACAGCGCCACGCCTACCAACATGGCTACCGTGTTCCATACTCGAGCATGGCCTACAAGCAGTGTTGGATTGCTCGCAAGGACCGCTACACGCTGCCGGCTTACCTGCTCCCAAATGCCAAGGATCTAATGATGCAGCGTGGCAGGGTCATGGCCAACGGCGGTCTCCTCCAGCCTGGCACCCTGCGTGCCTGCATTCTTGGGCTGGAGGTACCCTCTGTCTCCTCCTCCTCCTCCTCTTTTTCGCAGAAAGAAGAGCACCAACCGCAAGGCGATGCCGTGCCCTATTTTGTCTGTCATGAGATGATGGCTTTCCGCAAAAAGTACCGTACAACATCGGACCGTGAGGCACTCTTGGACGATGAGGCCACTACGATTCTCTGCGGCCTTCATTTCGACGAATCTTCTGCCTACAATGGCGATGGCGGCAGTAGTAGCAGTGCTAGTGTCAAGTCCACAAGCGCTGCAAACACGAAGACTTCCTTGCCCTCTTCCTCCCAGCATGAGCAGCAGCAGCAGAAGATGAAGCGGAAGAGGAAGAGGAACAAGAAAAGCAAGAGCAACGATGATGGTATCAAGAAACACACAACCCGGAAGCGCAAGCACAGCTTGCCCTCTCATGAGCATGATGCCATTCACAAGCAGGCTCGACTGTCTCAAACGGCATTTCCTCTGCAACAAGAACAACAGCTACAGGTCGTCTCGACAACTCCCTCAGCCTCCGATGCTGCACGTGTCGCGCATACTGAGAAGAAGGATCTCCTGCCTGCCATTGTGGAGCAGTGTCCCAATGAGGCGGTCATGGCAACTCTGAAGGCGCTTCATTATCTGCGCAACGAGTTTTTTGAGAGCCGTGGTTCCAATACCTTGGATCACGTTACAGGCCTCACTGATCGTTATCTGCAGGTAAGACGTCTTTTTCAAATGGCAAGCATCGTATCGCCTGTGCAGCGTGTAGCATGGCTTTCTATACAAGAAGAAGAAGAAGAAGAAGAAGAAGTAGGAGGAGGAGGAAGAGGAGGAGAGCAAGAAGAGACAAGGTTTCTGCTGGCTGGAGATGAATGCTCGCTCTGGTCGATGCTGGATTCCACAAAGACGGCCTCTCTCATTGTGCCTGTATTTGTGCCTGCTACACCTCCTCCTGCACTGGTCATTCCTCCTCCATTTGTGATCGTTCCTGCTCCTGCTCCTGCTCCTGATCCTGTTCCTGTTCCTGCTCCTGCTCCTGCTCCTGCTCCTGCTCCTGCTCCTGCTCCTGCTCCTGCTCCTGCTCCACCTGGGCCTGGACCCAAGTATCATTGCATCTTCTGTGGTCCTTCCGTGGCTGGCACCATGCGTATCCCACGTCGCACGTGTAACCATTGTCACAAGAGGACCAAGCAGAAGAGACGTGAGGGCTCGCCTTCATGTCCGGGTTGTTGGAACGAGACGCACCACCAGCGACAGCTCTACAATGCCGACAATGTCCCCATCTATCCACCTCACCGCGGCGCGTACGTTTGCATGAGCTGTAATGATCGCCACAGCTGCGGGGCCAAGTCAAGCACAACCAATCAGGAGGAGCAGTGAACACAAAATCGATTTTTCACCCATGTTGATTAACCCTTTGTCTCTTGTTCCACCCCCCCCCACTGCTAATCCTCCTTCCTCCTGTTATTCGAGCGTTATTCTAGAAAAAAAACAACCAAAAATAAAGACACAATTGACCATCACCATGCTTCTTTTTGTCTGTTATCCCTCCCCCCCCCTGCGCCTCCCCTCACCCCCACCCGATCCTTCCTTTTATTAACCCCACTCGGGTCAGCCATTCCTTCTCTTGCAAAGTCGGGTGAGAACATTTGCGATCCTCTCGTCTTTCTCACACAGCATGAGTGCGTCGACCAGTATGACGCGCGTCCAAGAGGAAGAGCATTTGGCTAGCGCCCGCCGCAGCTACGGAGGCAAGGGTATGAAAAGCTATTCCGGCATGTACGCCCAAATGCTGCCCACAACACCATCAGCATCTGCATCATGCTCTGATGATAATGATGATGATGACAATGATGGTGACGATGATCCCTCGCGAGATGATCCAGACACGCCTGCGTCTGCCTTTGCGACTTTTCCGAATTCTGTGTCCCGTCCGAATTCAGATGCACTGAGGAGGACGATCGGAGGCAAGGCTCCCCGCCAATATCTCATGGCACCTCACAGTGTGCACCTGGGCATTCGTCCGCAGCATGTGGCCCCTCTCCGCAAGCCCAAGCCGCTCCACATGGCTGTCCCCGAGGTCACCGCGACACTCCGTGCCGATCCAGCATACGCTGATCTCTTGGAGTTTGATCAGACGAATGATGATGATGATGAGGACTTTGTGCTGCTCAACGCACCGCGTCTCTTTGAGCGACTCGGTGAGGAAGTGATGGACGCGGTGGAGACGGTGCAGGATCAGGCGGTGGACCTGGAACGTCTTTATGGCATCCCGTCTTCTTTTGAGTCGCTCCACACTGACGTGGACAGGATAGATGCGGAGACTAGGCGGTTTGAGAGAGCAATCATGCAGGACGGACGGACGATGGACTTTGATGATGCGCAGCGCCTTGTATTGAAGCACCAGTCCATCAAACAAAACCTCACTGCCCTGGAGACGAACGGGACACCAATCATGGTGCAACAGGAGTTATCACGGGGCCGCGAGGCCTATTGGAAGCTCTACCACACCATGGACAAACTTCGTCTCTTCTACACGGTCTGCGAGGGCTTCATGGACTTGGCCAAGCAGCGCATCAATGTTTATGCCCCCCTCTGGCAGCGAAGGGCCAGCCTCGTACTGGAGGCGTCTGAGATGCGTATCCACCACAGCCTGCACGTTCACATGCACTGCCTCAATCTCTCCATGCATGATCTGGAGGCCCAGTTTTCACATCACGACGACTGCAGCAGTCTCATGCGCACACTGGCCGAGAGCCAGAGCAGAGAAGCACCTTCGCCCGCCACAACATCTCGCAAGCGTCCACGCGATAACGAGCAAAATGATGGTCATGATGATGAGGATGCTGATGAGGATGCTGATGCTGATGATGATGATGCTGATGATGATGATGATGCTGCATTATTGCATGACAAGAAACGTCCTCGCCATACGGATTGATTGATTTATGATCGATTCCCAGATCGACGAGGGCTTTTCTAAAATAGGCAGAGACTGTATGGTGTCCATTCCCCACCACCACCACATGGACATTTGGTAATCCTCTATAGATATATTTACTAGTATTCCCACAAAAAACACGTTTGGTCTAGACACTACATTGTTATTAAGCTTCTTTCTCTCGCAATCTATTTTGTGCCTATCTCTGTGTGTATGTATGTATGTATGTGTGTGTGTGTGTGTGTGTGTGTGGGTTTGTCTTCCTGTCTAATCTCTTCATTTCATGGAAGGATATGGATGACTCGGCGTGGATTGTAAGGAGATATGATGCAAGGCAAGTAGGGCTCTTCTGCTGTGGATAATTACTAGAGACGGATTTCGCGGACGGTTGGGTTTTCCTGCCGACAATAGGGGCATACGTGTTGCCGCAAGCGTTCCAGACAACTGCTGCAGACGGGCTTGCCGCAGCAGCAGAGTACGTGTGTGTAAGGTCGGTCGATGCATAGCGGACAGGTGACCGCTTCTGTCTGGGCATCCATGGCGGAGCGTAGTGGGGCCTCGATAATGGTGATCAGGGTGTTGAGTGCCTCTTCGTTGCGTACGCCTAGAAAGGCCGCAGTCTCGCCGGTGAGTTCCTTTAATCGTACCTGTGCATATTGGTAGCGTTTATCGGCCGAATCAATTCGACCCTCGAGGAGCGTGAGATGGTCCCGCAAGGCATGAAATTTGTGCTGGTAAAATTGCTGTCGATTCACCGAAGCAGGTGAATCGACATTCGCCGATCCTTCTCCATACTGCTGGAACGCCGTGGCCTGGAGAGTAATTGTTTCGAGAGCGTGCTCGCACTCTCGAAAGGCGTGACGGGACTCGCAAAAGTCATCCTTGAGGCGGTCAAGACACTTTTTGGCAATCTGCACAGACTCCCGGCATGTCATAAAGTTCTTGAGCACATCACACTGGGGTTCTAGGTGCGGGCCGTTATTGCTATTTTGGTTGCTGGTACCAATCGGCGTGATACTGATGTTGATGTTGCTGTTGATGTTGATGTTGCTGCTGTTGTTGTTATTATGACGATGGTGATGGTGGTGGGGATGATGCAGATTGTGGGAAATATTGTTTTTAGCAGAAAGCAATCGTCCGGACCTGGGAAATAGAGAACACTCACTGCTGCAAGGTGGCGAGCTTGGACGCTGGCTTGCTCTAGATAGGTTCGGCCCTACCTCGACTGCGGATAATCCTGTGTTGCCAGCGGTATTGGTGGTCAGAAAAGGCGATAGCATTGTCATCGTGCTGACGGGCGAAAATGTAGGATGTCTTAACATTAATTGTTCTCCTTCTTTTTTTTATAGCCGCAAAATGATGATAATTTCTACCCAAGTCAGCACCTCCTCGTCGAGAAAGAAAGTATGGATGGGTGAGTGAACGAGGGAGAAGGCGGGGGGAGGAGGCGTCGAGAGATGATGTAGGATGATGTTCAACTTTTAGCGAGTAAAGAAATGAGTCGTTAGAGATAAAAACGGTGCAACCTGACGGCCAGATGATAGGTGTTCAGCTAGGATGTGGTTATGTGTGGTGGGTCTGTGTAATGTACATGGTGGGGGGGGGTATGTGTGTATGTATGTGTATGTGTATGTGTATGTGTATGTGTATGTGTATGTGCGTGTGTATGTGTATGTGCGTGTGTATGTGTGTGAGGCAAGATTATTGAACAACATTGCGTCGAGTACATGATGTGGGGGGGGGACATTTGTGTGTGATGCCAGCAGAGAAAAATAAACAACAAGCAAGTGGGCACCCAAAAAGTTTTTTGGAAGTGTGTCCACCTTGCCCTCTATGAACGATTATGATTGACCTGTAGAATACCCACTTCGATGATGTGCTTGAGCGTAAATATCTGCATACATGCATAACTTCTGACTTAAGCCCCACCTCTACCCCCCCCATCCATAATAAGTCGGGTAGAGGCCAAGTCTCATCGAAACTTTTTTATTCTATAGTACGTTGACTAGGCGGACTATTTTTTGTCTTCGGGCTTCCGGAACGAATTGAAGGGCTTTCCAATGTTCTTGTACGGCGGCCAGGCAAACGGCTTCTGTCTTCAGAGCTTCCGGAACAAATCGAAGGGCGCTCCCATCTTGTTGCACGGCGGCCAGGCAAACGGCTTCTGTCATATCTTTCGGAACGAATTGAAGTGCCCATCCATTTTCTTGTACGGTGGCCAGGCAAACGGCTTCTGTCTTCAGCGCGTCCGGAACGAATTCAATTGCCCATACATCTTGTTGTACGGCCGCCAGGCAGAGTGCTTCTGTCTTCAGAGCTTCCGGAACGGATTGAAGGGCTTTCCAATGTTCTTGTACGGCGGCCAGGCAGAATGGTTCTGTCTTCAGAACGTCCGGAACGAATAGAAGGGTCCATCCTTCTTGTTTGACGGCGGCCAGGCAAACGGCATGTGTCTTCATATCTTCCGGAACGAATCGAAGGGCCCTCCCATTTTTTTGTACGGCGGCCAGGCAAACGGCATCTGTCTTCAGAGCTTTCGGAACAAATCGAAGGGCGGTCCCATCTCGTTGCACAGCGGCCAGGCAAAGGGCTTCTTTCATCAGAGCTTTCGGAACGAATTGAAGTGCCCATCCATATTGTTGGACGGCGGCCAGGCAAACGGCTTCTGCCTTCAGAGCTTTCGGAACAAATTGAAGGGCTTGTCCATCTTGTTGCACAGCGGCCAGGCAAACGGCTTCTGTCTTCAGAGCTTCCGGAACGCGTTGAAGTGCCCATCCATCTTCTTGTACGGCCGTCAAATACAACCGGGACATTGGAATCCACTGGGCGGCACGACGCGATACGGCACGAAACTGGGCCAAACTCACCGGATCAGCATGTTGTAGCCACTGTAAAATCTCCGCGTTCCATAGCTCCTTCGGTAGCGCGTCTAATCCGTGACGCAACGGACTGCCAAAAACGGAGTCGTGACTTCTCTTCATGATGAGAAGGTTGTGCTTATCACACAAGAAAGAAGAATGATGTAAGCCAAAAGTCCAATAACGAATCGCCACTCCCACGCCCACGCATCCACGAATTCACGAGATGATCATACAAAAAACCAAAGAACGCACATGAAAAAAGCATCCTGCTATTTACTTTAACGCTGCTATGAGAATGTAGCATTCGCGGTGCCGACGATCACGTCACTCAACGGTCCCATCACGGTCCATCACCACCAACAACAACAAGGCCCCGCAACCCAGCGCCACGCAATACGCATCAATAGAAGGACAACCAGAGCATGGAATTGTTTGGACGCCTGTTTGGAGTCCCCTCATCTAATCGGACCAGTGGTAGTAGGGGTGCGCAGCGGCCTGATCGCGGAGACCAATTTCGCACCAAGATGGCACACACCGAACGCACGCAGGCCCAACGGGCCAAAAAAATTGAGACCGATATGAAAGCGGCAAAGCGAAAGGCATACGACGCCAACAAGGAGGGAAAGAAGGAGGAGGCACGGATTCACCTTCGACGCGCCGCCTTGCTCCAGAACCAGCTCAAGACGCTGTATGGATATGGGGCCAATAATGCCGTGCTGGCATCCCAAGCGGAGTCAACACAGATGGCTCTCGACAATGTAGAGTTAATGAAGGAGGGTGCCGAATATCAAAAGGGCATGATGGCTGAAATGGGAGACGTCCTTGATGTTGAGGAGACCATGGGA
>Ga0100379_10001780_pt1 | contig 21258 bp, 12 predicted proteins | sample CryGeymeta201503_FD_80418 | JGI IMG/M metagenome (GOLD analysis project Ga0100379, IMG submission 80418) | Groundwater microbial communities from Crystal Geyser aquifers in Utah, USA - Crystal Geyser metaG 2015-03 | ecosystem: Environmental > Aquatic > Deep subsurface > Groundwater | place...
CGCGACCTCGATCTCGACCGGCTCGATCGCCACCGGCGGAGGCAGCCTCACGGCGCGCGCGAACGACGGCAGCTTCTACGCATCCGGAACGATCGACACGCGCTCGGGCGGCGCAGCGACCGGCGGCGCGGTATCGATCAACGCCACAGACACCGATCCCTATTACGGATCGGCTTACATCAACACGCGCTCCATCCTCGCCGGCGATGCCAATGTCACGCTCTCCGGAGAGTCGATCTCCACCGCGAGCCAGCCGATCGCCACCACCGGCAACGTGAATCTCAGCGCCGCCACCGGCGACAGCAGCGCCAACGCCAGCATCTCGGCCAAGGTGAATGATGCCGCCAGCGTCACTGCAAACGCGAGTCACAGCGGCACCCGCTCCGCCTCGGTCAATCTGAGTTCGGACACCACGCTCAACGCGACCAGCGTGAGCGCCACTGCGACCAACTGCTCCGCGCTCTATTCCTGCCCGAGCGCGACTGTCACGCTCTCCGGCACGAACGGCGTGACGGTGGGCACCGTCACCGCCACCGCCTCCCGCACCCACAGCAACGAGTCCTCCTACGGACCGACCTACGACGATCCGAAGTTCGAGAACATCGGCGAGACCGTGAGCATCACCGCCTCCAACGGATCCATCACCGGGCAGAGCGCGAGTTCGCTGATCACCGCCGCGGACGTGACGCTCCAGACCGGACTCGCCTCGGGTGGCGGCATCCATGGCACCTCGCCGCTCAAGGTCGATGTCGAGCGCAGGTTCTATTTCCGGCCGAATGGTGACTTCGACGTTCAGCTCACCGGCACCGGGCCGAATCTCCTCGACATGCAGTTCGGGGTGGCGCCCACCGGAGCCACCTGGACCGGAACATTGGCGAAGAGCGGCCAGATCGCGCTCAGCGCCTCGGCCGACGATGCCACCGTGACCGTGAGCAGCTTCAACGTCACCGGCGGATTCGATCAGCGGGTCTTCAACACGAGCCCGGCGATCAGCCTCTACGTACCCAACGGCGCCCTGGCGCTCGGCAGCGTCTCGGTGCCCAAGGGTGACCAGACCGGAACCGCCTCGCCCGCCTCGCGCTATTTCTGTGCCGTCTATGGGAGCTCCTACTGCCCGCCCTCCATCACCATCGAGCCGCTGAGCGTCGCCTTCCGTTCGATCGGTGACCTGTCGGTGTCCGAGACGAGCTATACCCGCGAAGCCGGCGGCACCGTGGGCAAGAGCACCACCTTCCGGTCCTACGAGGGCAGCGTGACCCTCGGCACGGTCAGCGCCAGCCTCGACCAGGTGTCCGTCAATGCGTCGACCGGCGTGACGATCAGCAACAGCCTGACCACCGGGGGCTACACGTCGATCGACACCGATTCGGGGGATGTCTCCATCGCGGGCAGCCTGTCTTCCGCCGGCGGAGCGGAACTCACCACCGGCAACGGTAACGTGCTGATCAACTCGATCGACGGCGGCACCGGGAGCGTGTCCATCGATGCCTACGGTTCCACCAGTGTCGTCGGAGCGATCGCGGACAACACCGGGCTGGAGATCACCACCGGCGGCAGCGTCTCGATCTACGCGAACACCATCGGGTCCAACGCGATCGGCGGCAGCCCGGCGGCGAACCCGCTCGATGTCGCCGCGAGCACGGTGTCGCTGAGCAGCGGCGCCACCGGCAGCAGCATCGGCTTCGCCGAACGGCCGGTGATCGCCAACACCTCGAACCTGACGATCGACGCGAGCGCCAACTTCAACGTCGACACCGGTCCGGTGGATCTCACGAACCTGACGGTGACCGCGAGCCCCTCCGCGGTAGGCGCAGGCGGGCTGGCGCAGGTGACTTCCAACCTCACCACCTCTGCCTTCGCGAGCGACGGCGCCGACTTCACCCTGGACGGCTACACCGCCCCCGCCGCGCAGTTCGATGGCGGGACGCTCTCCTTCACCGCGACCGGCGGCAACCTCACCCTGGGCAACATCGACTTCAGCGCCTCGGGCGGCAGCCTCGCCGTGCGCACCAACGCGTACGGCACCGGCAACGTCACCCAGACCGTGGGCTCGGCCATCGATCTCGGCACGGGCATTTTCTCGATCAATGCCGACAACGCGGTCAGCCTCGAAGCCGTCAATGCCGGCGGGATGAACGTGAGCTACAGCAATTACGCCTATTCTTCGGGCGGCTGCGCTTATTACTACGTCTGCGGCGTGGCGAGCTTCACTGCCAACCAGCCGCTCACCGACGCCGCATTCGCCGCGGGAACCGGCGGAGGCGGAACCTGGAGCGTGACGAGCCGCGGGGCGATCACCACCGGCGATCTCCGGGTGGGCGGCGCGAACTTCAACGCCGTGTACAGCGGCGACATCTCGACCGGCGCGATCGGCACGGCCGGCGCGCCCGCATCGAACGTGTCCCTCTCGACCGGCTCTTCCGGTTACGGCACCGGCGGGAACATCTCCACCGGCGCGATCGAGGCCGACAGCCTCTCGGCCAACATCTTCAACGAAAGTGGCCACTCGATCGCCGTGGGCGGCCCGATCAACGCCGCGAACACCGGCGCCGGCTCGGTCAGCCTGAACGCCTCGTGGTACGGCCCGGTCTCGGTCGCGGGCGACATCAACGCCTCTTCGGTGACGATCACCGGCAGCGGAAGCATCACCAGCGGAAACATCAACGCGGCCGCGCCCGATCCATCCGACATCACGTTGCACTCGTACAGTTCAGGCACGACCGTCGCCACCGGCGCGCTGGATGCAGGCAGCATCTCGGTCGGTGCTGGCTGGTATTACCATCCGGCCTCGATCACGGTCGCCGGCGCGATCGGCAGCCACAGCCCGGGCACCTCGGCGAACATCCGCGCCGGAGCGATCACCGTCCAGGGGCCGGTGACCATGGACCCGGTTTCGGCGGCGACAGTCTCGCTCGACAGTGACAGCACCGTCCTGCTGGGCGCCGCCGGCATGGGCGATGCGATCACCGGCGGGGACGGGACCTCCATCTACATGCGAGCCGGGAATACGGATACCGCGACCCCATTCCGCTTCACCACGCTGGAGGCGGGACCGACCGGACAGGTGACGGTCGACGCCCCGGCCGGCATCCTTCAGGTGGCTGCGTCCGCGAGCGGCGGAGGCATCGACGCGGGAACCGTTTCGCTCTCGGCGACCTCCGCAGGCTCGGCGATCGCTTCCTCGGCCTCGCCGCTCACGCTGCGCGGCGCGACCGGCTTGACGATCGACGCGGGCGGCAGCGTGGATCTCGCGCTGGCAGGCATCGGCACCGGCTCGACTCCCGAGCTGACCGATCTGACCATCACCCGCTCGGACAATACCGCCGCATTCTCGCTCACCGGCTTCAATCCCGCCCAGTCGGTGTCGATCGTCAATGACACCGCCACGACCGGCGGCGTGACGCTCGAAGTCCTCAGCAGCAATCCGCTGAACCTCGCCTATCGCAACACCGACGGCACTTACGGCAATGTCGCGGCCACGGGTGCGGGTATCTCCACCGGGGGCGGATCGCTCACGCTCTCTGCCACCCAGGACATCATCAACTCCGCGCTGCTCGGGATCCACACCGCCGGCGGCTGGGTGAACATGAACGCCGGCGGCGTGCTGAGCACCGGAGCGATCGACTCCACCGGCATCGAACCGCCGGACGTTCCGATCGGAGGCAGCGTGAGCCTCAGCGCGGGAAGCTCGATCGACGTGGACGGGACCGTGAACGCCGGCCCGGCCGGCATCAGCACCTCGGCGCCGAATGTTTCCGGAATCGGGACACTTTCCGCCAGTTCCGTCGATGTCACCGCGTCCGACGGCGACATCGGCACGGTGGATATCGCCCTGGCGATCTCCTCGCCCACGGCGAACCTGAGCGCCTACGGCGCCGGCGGCAACGTGTATGCCATGCTGGCCGGCACCACCGACCTCACGCTGCGGGCGGACAACGGTTCGGCGATCGAGTCCGATACCGCGCTCGACAGCGTGAGCTTCGAGACCCGCGGCACCGGCGCCGGGGCGCTCGGCCTTTCGGCGCCCGGCCAGAGCTATGTCTTCGCGCGTCCCGCGGCGGATGCCTTCGGCGCGGCGATCACCGACACCTTCCAGGTCGTCTCGGTGGGCGGCGCGAGCCCCGCCAGCGCAACCTTCCGCGCGCTGGATGGCGACCTGCTGGTGGTCGGCGACATGAGTGGGGCGGGGGCGATCGGGAGCGCGAACCTCACGCTGGGCGCAAGCACCGGCAGTCTCAAGCTGCAGGGCACCATCACGGACCCGCTCGCACTGGAAAACGCCAACCAGACCTTCAGCGCGAGCCAGGATGTCCTCATCGACGGCACGGTCACGCTCAGCGCTTCGAACGACCAGTCGATCAGCGCCGCGCGGGATCTCTCCATCACCGGAAACGTGACGTTGAGCGCCGCTGCGACCGACAGCCAGACCCTCAACGCCGGGCGCGACCTCGCCGTGCTGGCACAGGGAGGCCGGGTCGACATCACGAGCGCCGGCAGCCAGACCCTGAATGCGAGCGGAAACCTCACCCTCCAGGGCGGCTCCGCGGCAGACGAGGCGGTGGAAGTTCAGGCTGGCGGAAACCAGACGATCCAGACCTATTACTGGGGAACCGGCAGCATCTCGCTGCTGGCCGGGACGGCGGACGGCACGTCGGTAACGGTGACGAAGACCGGCTCCGGATCGCAGCGCGTCTCGGCGGCAGGCGAACTGACCCTGCAGGCCGGCGGCAGCGGGACGACTGGCGCGCAAGTCACGATCCAGAGCGGCGGCAGCTCACAGACCATCTATGCCAACGGCACCATCGCGATCAACGCAGGCGACGGCACCGACGCCTGGGCGGCGATTCGCAGCAGCGCCGGGACGCAGAAGGTCGGCGACTCCTACAACTATTACGGCCGCCAGACCGACACCGTCACCCTCCAGGGCGGCGCAGGCACGAATGCGCATGCGTCGATCGAAGCGTCGGGCGACCAGAGAGTCGAGGCGGACTTCAACGTGAATGTCCTCGGCGGCTCCGGCTCCGGCGCCTGGGCGAAGATCGAGAAGCTTCCAGTCTCCGACGAACAGCGGGTCGGTTTCTATCGGCCCGACTGCCACTGGTGCTCCAACTCGACTGTTGACAACGTGACCGTGGGGGCAGGCAGCGGCTTCGGAAGCTACGCCGAAATCTCCACACTCGGCGTGCAGCGCGTCTCGCCCGTGAGCAGTCTGACCGTGCAGGGCGGCGCGGGCGAGGGCGCCTACGGGCGGATCTCGAACGACGCCGCGACCCAGTACATCGGCAACTCCTATGACGGATCTGCGAGCACGAACATCCTCGGCGGTGCGGGCCTTGGCGCGCATGCCACGATCGAGACCTTCGGCTCCCAGATCGTCGATCTCGGCAACACGACGCTCACCGGCGGAACCGGCAATGCCTCCGACGCCCTGATCAATGCACTGGACGGCACGCAGACGCTTTCCGTGGGCAACCTGACCCTCACCGGCGGCGGCAGCGCCGGGGCCGATACGGCGGTGGCGCGGGTGTTCGCAGCCGGAGACCAGACGATCCACGGTTCTCTGATCGCCCTGACCGGCGGTGTCGGGCCGGAATCGATCGCGCGCATCGACACCCTCGGAAGCCAGACCATCCAGTCGAGCGGCCTCTCGCTCGCGGGTGGCACGGGGGCCGATGCGGGCGCCCAGGTGGAATCGGCGACCAGCCAGACGCTCTGGTTCGGCAACGTCTCCATCACCGGCGGATCCGGAGCAAACACCGCGGCCTATATCCTGGCCGGCACCACGCAGTCGTTCAACAACCTGTACAGCCTCACCCTCACCGGTGGCAGCGGGGCAGGATCGGGTGCCTCGGCGAGCGGCGATTCGCAGTGGATCAGCAGCTCCGGGAACGTCAGCCTCACCGGCGGCACCGGCAGCGCGGGCAGTCACTCCGAGGCGCTGCTCCTGAACCGGACGGGCGACCAGTCGGTCACCGCTTCGGGGAGCCTGAGCCTGAAGGGCGGCGGCACCGATTTCGGCGGCGCGTACCTCCGCAACGCGGGCAGCGGGACGCAGACGGTCAGCGCCAACAACGGCATCACGGTCGACACGGACTTCACGGGCGTGACCGCGAACTCGCCGGCCAGAATCGAGAACCTCGCGGCGACGCTGCAGACGCTGTCGGCCTCGAACGGCGGCATCCAGGTGAGCGCAGCCGCTGCCGGTGCGGCCATCACCTCGGCGGGCGGCCAGACATCGAACTCGCGCTGGGTCGATGTGCATACCCATGGCGCCGCGACCGCGGCGATCTCGAGCCCCGCCGACCAGTGGATCCACACGACGACCGGGGCCGGCTCGCCCGCGGCCGCGGGTCTGCGCATCGCCGCGCTGGGCAGCGGGACCGCGAAGATCGAGGCCGGCACCCACCAGCAACTCGAAATCGCCTACCCGGAAATGATGCGGGTGACCGGAGACTCCCACAGCGCGAACGGCAAGATCGTCGTCGGCGATGCGGCCGCGACCGGAAGATCGCTGCTGAAGGCGGCGAGCCAGGATATCTTCGCGCAGTCGGTCACCGTGCAGGGCGGATCGGGCGACGACAGCCTCTCCAAGATCGATGTCGCCGGGGACCAGAACTTCAGCACGCTGCTGGGCGGGGTCACCGTGACCGGCGGCACGGGGGCGAACGCGCTCGCCACGATCGACCCGGCGGTCCAGACGTTGCTCGCGAACGGGACGGTCGGCGTGGCCGGCGGATCGGGAACGGGCGCGGCAGCGGAGATCGCCTCGACCGGCACCCAGACCCTCATCACCACCCTGGGCGACGTGTCGGTCGCCGGAGGCGCGGGAGCGGATGCGACCGCAACCATCGCCACCTCCGGGGCGAGCCAGACGATCGCGGGAGCGGTCGATGTCACCCTGCTCGGCGGCGGCGGAACCAGTGCCACTGCCGACATCAGCTCGGCAGGCGGCCAGCAGGTGCTGGCGTACACCGGCGACGTCGCTCTCACCGGCGGGGCGGGCGACTTCGCCAGCGCGATGATCTTCACCTCCGGCCCGACCCAGGCGGTGGGCGCCGGAGGGGACATCTTCCTGACGGCCGGAACCGGACTCGAGGCCGACGCCCTGCTGGTGGTCGGCGGCATGAGCGGCGCCGGGACGACGATCTTCGGCTGCGGCACCGGAGCATGCGCGGTGCCCGGCCTGCTCTCTTCGCCCTTCGCCAACGGGACGGCGGATGCGGGGCTGTTCAGGGCACCCACCGCCACGCCGCCATCGTCGCCGCTCGCAGACGTCATCGACCTCTTGTTCCCAGAAGTGATCGCTGGGCCGCCGTTCGCGCCGGATGATGCGCTCACCGACCTGCTGGTGCTGTACCGCGACACCTATTCCGGATTCGTCGGGGAGGGCGAGCCGGTGACGGAAGAAGAGGACATCCGAGGGAGGCTCAAGCTATGCCGCTGATGCTGCATGCGGGTGGGATGCGGGCGGGGCGGCGGTCGTGGCTGGTGCTCGGCTGCGGGGTGTGGATCGCGTGCGCGGCGCCGCAGGCGGGGGCGGACAATGCAGGACGGGTGGTCTTCGCCCAGGGAATCACCACCGCGCAGCGCGCGGGCGCCGCGCCGCGCTTCGTTGCGAAGGGCGACGCGCTCGAGGAAGGCGACACCATCAGCACCGGCAGCCGGGGATTCGCGGTGATCGGACTGAAGGACGGCGCCAAATACACGCTGCGGCCGCGCACGGTGTTCGCGATCGAGCGCTATCGCCATGATGCCGGAGAGGAGAGCGCGCTGCTGCGCCTGTTCAAGGGGGGGCTGCGCGCAGTGACCGGGCTGATCGGCAAGCGCAATCCGACCGGGGTGCAGCTCGCCACGGCGACCGCGACCATCGGCATCCGGGGCACCGATTTCGACGCCCGCCTCTGCGATCTCGACTGCGAACAGGAGCTCGCGCTGCTGCCGCCCGCGCCTGCCCTCGTCGCGGCGGCGCCCGCGGCCGCCCCTGCCGCGCCTGCCCCGCGCGTCGCGAAGAAGAAGCCCAGGAAACGGGCGGTCGCGCGCGTCGCGCGGATGAAAGGCCAGGCAGTCGCGGTGGATGCCGAGGGCAAGACGCGCAAGGTGGTGGAAGGCGCGCCGGTCTTCGAGGGCGAGTCGGTGCGCACCGCGCCCGACTCGCACGCCGTGGTGGCCTTCCGCGACCAGAGCAAGGTCACCGTGCAGGCCGCGAGCGATGTCAAGGTGCAGAGCTACCGGGACGCACCCGGCCAGCCGCAGAGCTTCGTCATGCGCCTGGTGCGCGGCGGCGTGCGCGCGGTGACGGGACTCATCGGCAAGCGCAATCCGGTCGCGGTGCGGCTGCAGACCGCGGTCGCCACCATCGGCATCCGCGGCACCGGGATCGACGCCCTGTGCACGGGCCTGTGCGCGGAAGGCAAGGGAGCGCCGCAACGCAGGATCGACCAGGAGTGCATGAAGCGCCTCGCGAGTCAGGGCAAGAACGGCGGCGGCGCCTGCGAGGTGCCGCAGGCCGGCGACGGCCTGTTCCTCGCGACCTGGGAGGGCGCATCCTATGTCGAGGCCGGCGAGCGCACACTCGACGTGCCGATCGGCCGCACCGGGTTCTTCAATCCCGTGCTCGGCCTGCTCACGCTGCTGCCCGAGACCCCCGACTTCGTCCGCGACAACCCGGCGCCGCGGCCCGACGGCATCCCGATCGACTTCGACGCGCTGTTCGGCACCGGCGCCTCGCGTGAGGGCGAACCGGGCCTCTACGTGTGGGTGCGCGAAGGCCATGTGGCCATGATCGGGGACACGGTGCTCGATCTCGGCGACAGCGAGGAAGGCCTGATCCGGGCCGGAACGCGCGATCCGATCCGCCTGAGCACGGTTCCGCGCTTCATGCTCGACGACCCGACGCCGCTGCCGGACGAATTCGACGAGAGCCGGATTCCCCTCTTCGAGATGACGGTCGATCCCTTCCTCAAGCCGGGCAGCGCCATTTGCGAGCCATGACGATACCATTTTCCGTTCCAGGGGCCGGGCGCGGCCTGGCAGCCGCGCTGTTCGCCGCAGGCCTCGCCGCCGCGTTCCCCGCCCACGCCCAGGCACCCGAGACGCCGGGTGCGCTTTCGCTCAGCATCTCTCGTTTCTCGATCGAAGGCGACAATCCGCTCCCGGCGGCCCAGACCGAGGCGGTGCTGCGGCCCCATCTGGGCGATCATCACGACCTCGGCACCATCGAAGCAGCAGCCCAGGCGCTCGAAGACGCGATCCGCGCGCGCGGCCACAGCTTTCACCGCGTCGTCGTCCCGGCACAGAAGCCCGAGGGCGGAGTCGTCGTGCTGCGCGTGCTGCGCTTCGACATCGACCGGGTGAGCGTGATCGGAAACAGGCATTTCTCCAGCGCGAACATCCTCGCCAGCCTGCCCGCGCTCAAGCCCGGAACCGCGCCCGACACGCGCGCGATCGCCCGTGCCCTCGCCACCGCCAACGAGCACCCGTCGAAGCGCGCGCGCCTGGTGCTCAAGCGCAGCAGCCGGGAAAACGCCCTGGACGCCGAGATCCGGGTGGTGGACGTCGAGCCCACGCAGACCTTCATGGGGCTGAACAACACCGGAAACAAGGAGACCGGGCCGATGCGCTTCACGGTCGGCCACCAGCGATCCAACCTGTTCGACCGCGACCATGTGCTGACCGCGGTCTACACGACCTCGCCCGACCACATCTCGGACGTCGAGATGTTCGCCCTGCAGTACCAGGCGCCGCTCTATCCGCTCGGGGCCTATCTGACCGGCTTCTACACGCGCTCCACGGTGAATTCAGGGCAGATCGGCGATGTCTTCAACGTGAGCGGCTCGGGCGACTTCCTCGGCCTGCGCTACCTGCAACTGCTCGCGCGGCTCGGGGCGATGGACCAGAGCGCCTCGGTCGCGATCGAGAACCGGTTTTTCGACAACGACGTGACGTTCGGCGGGTCGGCGATCGGCAACGCAGTCGGTTCGAGACCGGTCACCCTGCGCTACCAGTTGCGCGGCGAGCCGGCCTGGGGGCGCACGACGCTCTGGGCCGAGTACGCGATGAACTTCTCGGGTGGCGCGGCCAACAGCGACGGCGCCTATGCGGCGGCGCGTACGGGCGCCGACCGCAAGTGGGATCTGTGGCGGATCGGCGCCGACCTCTCGCACGAATTCAGGCGCGGCTGGTCGCTCGCCGGGCGGCTGCGCGCGCAGTACTCGGGCGACGCGCTGATCCCCGGCGAGCAGTTCGGCGTCGGCGGCGCATACTCGGTGCGCGGCCTCAGGGAGCGCGAGACCGCAGGCGACCGCGGTCATGTCCTCTCGCTGGAATTGCTGACACCCCGCATCCGCGACATCCAGCCGCTGGTGTTCGTGGACGAGGGCACCCGCAGCCACACGGTCGCGGTTCCCGGCACTCCGACGACCGAAGACGTGGCGAGCGTGGGCGCCGGGCTGCGCTGGAACTGGAAGAGCCGGTTCGATGTGAGCGCCGACTATGCCTATGTGCTGAACGGCGTGGCCGGCGGCACCGACGCGGGGCACACCAAGCTGCATGTAGCGCTGTTCTACCGCTTCTGATCCCCGGCCGGGGAGCGCCGCGAAGGCGCTCCCGACTCCTGCCGGACAAAACTCTTACAATCCGCGTTTTGTCGTCCCGCGCGGGTCGCGGGCAGCGGCCATGGTCGAGGCGGGAAGGATACAACGCGGGGAGGACGTCCAGCGGCACTTGCGCGACGTGCAGGCGCTGCTCGCACGGCACCGGGCGGTGGAAGAGCTCGTGCGCGGCCAGGAAATGCCGCGCCACGCGGAAGTCGAGACGCTGCTGCACCGGCAGCACGTCGCCGAGCTGCGCAAGACGCTCGACGTCATGCACGCGGCCGACATCGCCTATATCCTCGAAGCGCTGCCGCCCGAGGAGCGGCTGTTCGTCTGGGATCTGGTCAAGGCGGAGCGCGACGGCGAGATCCTGCTCGAGGTCTCCGACGCGGTGCGCGAGACCCTCATCGAGTCCATGGACCCGAACGAGCTGGTCGCCGCCGCCGGAGCGCTGGACGCGGACGAGATCGCCGACATCGCCCCCGACCTGCCCACCGAAGTCATCGAGGATCTGTTTCGCTCGCTCGAACCCGAGGAGCGCACCCAGCTTCGCGCCGCGCTCTCCTATCCCGAGGACTCGGCCGGCGCGCTGATGGACTTCGACATGGTGAGCGTGCGCGAGGACGTCACGCTCGAAGTCGTGCTGCGCTACCTGCGCCGTTTCGACGAGCTGCCGGATCACACCGACCAGATCTTCGTCGTGGATCGCGAGGAGCACCTGCGCGGCGCGCTGCCGCTGAACACGCTGCTCGTGAGCGACCCCGAGACCGAGGTCTCGGCGGTGATGAGCACCGAGGTGGTCCGCTTCCAGCCGGGCGACAAGGCCGAGACCGCGGCCCAGGCGTTCGAGCGTTATGACCTGGTCTCTGCGCCCGTGGTCGACACGCAGAACCGCGTGCTGGGCCGGGTGACGGTCGACGCGGTGATGGACTTCATCCGCGAGGAGTCCGAGAGCGAGCTGCTCGCGCAAGCAGGCCTGCGCGAGGAAGAGGATATCTTCGCCTCGGTCTGGGATTCGCTGAAGAACCGCTGGTCGTGGCTGGCGATCAACCTGGTCACCGCCTTCATCGCGTCGCGCGTGATCGGCGCCTTCGAATCCTCGATCGAGAAGCTGGTGGCGCTCGCGGCGCTGATGCCCATCGTCGCCGGGATCGGGGGCAACTCCGGCAACCAGACCATCACCCTCATCGTCCGCGCGATGGCGCTCGGCCAGATGCAGGCCACGCACGCGCGCCAGCTCTTCCGCAAGGAGCTCGGCGTGGCGCTCGTCAACGGCGTCGTCTGGGGCGGGCTGCTCGGCCTGATCGCGTGGTGGCTGTACGCGAGCGCGCCGCTGGGCGCGGTGATGATGCTGGCGATGGTGCTGAACCTCCTGCTCGCGGCCACCATGGGTGTCGGCATCCCGCTCGCGCGCACCCGCCTCGGCGGCGACCCCGCGGTCGGCTCCAGCGTGATGATCACCGCGGTCACCGACAGCGGCGGCTTCTTCATCTTCCTCGGGCTCGCGACCCTTTTCCAGAAGATGGGCTGGCTCGCGGGCTGATCGGCTCAGCGCGCGAGCTGCGAGAGGTCGCGCACCGCACCGTTCGCCGCGCTGGTGGTCATGGCCGCATAGGCCTGGAGCGCCGCGGAGACCTGGCGCTGCCTCGCGCGCGGCTTCCAGGCCGCAGCGCCGCGCGCGAGCATCGCCTCGCGGCGCGCTTCCAGCACCGCGTCGCTCACCGCCAGATGGATGCGGCGCGCGGGGATGTCGATCTCGATCGTGTCGCCTTCCTCGATGAGCGCGATCTCGCCGCCCTCCGCCGCTTCCGGCGAGGCATGGCCGATCGACAGCCCCGAGGTTCCGCCCGAGAAGCGCCCGTCGGTGAGCAGGGCGCACTGCTTGCCCAGTCCCTTCGACTTGAGATAGCTGGTCGGATAGAGCATCTCCTGCATGCCGGGGCCGCCCCTGGGTCCTTCGTAGCGCACCACGACGACATCGCCGGGGCGAATCCCGTCGCCGAGGATCAATTCGACCGCCTCTTCCTGGCTCTCGGTGACCCGTGCCCGGCCGGTGAATCTCAGGATGTTGTCATCGACGCCGGCGGTCTTGACGATGCACCCTTCGCGCGCGATGTTCCCGTACAGCACCGCCAGCCCGCCGTCACGGCTGTAGGCGTTCGCGGCCGAGCGGATGCAGCCCGCCGCACGGTCGAGATCCGGCGCATCGTAACGGCGGCTCTGCGAGAACGCCTCCTGCGTGGGCACGCCGCCGGGAGCCGCGCGGTAGAACTCGCGCACCTTCGCATCCGCGCTCGTCGCGACGTCCCAGCGGCGCAGCGCGTCGGCGAGCGTGGGCGCATGGATGGTGGGCACGCCGGCATTCACCAGCCCGGCGCGGTCGAGTTCGGCGAGGATGGCCATCACGCCGCCGGCGCGATGCACGTCCTCGAGGTGGTATTTCTGGGTCGATGGTGCGACCTTGCAAAGGCACGGCACCCGGCGCGAGATGCGGTCGATGTCGGCCATGGTGAAGCGCACGCCGCCCTCGCGCGCGATCGCAAGCAGGTGCAGCACTGTATTGGTGGACCCGCCCATCGCCACGTCCAGGCTCATCGCGTTCTCGAACGCCTCGAAGCTCGCGATCGCGCGCGGCAGCACCGAAGCGTCCCCGCGCTCGTACCAGGCGCGCGCGGCGGCGACGATGATGCGCCCGGCCTCGACGAACAGGGTGCGGCGGTCGGCGTGGGTCGCGAGCAGGGTGCCGTTGCCGGGAAGGGCGAGCCCGAGCGCCTCGGCGAGGCAGTTCATCGAATTGGCGGTGAACATCCCCGAGCACGAGCCGCAGGTCGGACAGGCCGAGCGCTCCATCGCGGCGACCTCGGCGTCGCTGTTGCGGCTGTCTCCGGCCTCGATCATGGCGTCGATCAGATCCACCGAGCGGGTCTCGCCGTGCCAGGTCACCTTGCCCGCCTCCATCGGCCCGCCCGAGACGAAGACCGCCGGGATGTTCAGACGCATCGCGGCCATCAGCATGCCGGGGGTGATCTTGTCGCAGTTGCTGATGCACACCAGCGCATCCGCGGCGTGCGCGTTCGCCATGTATTCCACCGAATCGGCGATCAGCTCGCGCGAAGGTAGCGAATAGAGCATGCCGCCGTGGCCCATCGCGATGCCGTCGTCGATCGCGATCGTGTCGAATTCCTTGGCGATCCCGCCTGCGGCCTCGATCTCGCGCGCGACGAGCTGGCCGAGATCCTTGAGGTGAACGTGGCCGGGCACGAACTGGGTGAAGCTGTTCGCGATGGCGATGATCGGCTTGCCGAAGTCGCCTTCCTTCACGCCGGTCGCGCGCCACAGGGCGCGGGCGCCGGCCATGTTGCGGCCGTGGGTGGAAATCCTGGAGCGGTAATCGGGCATGGTGGAACCTCCGGGTAGGCGGCGGTCGAAGCGCGCCTCGACGTTCCGCAATACAATCCGGGCGAATTCTAACCATATCACCCGCCCGGTGCTGATCCATCCGCAATTCGATCCGGTCGCCTTCAGTCTCGGCCCGCTCTCGGTGCGCTGGTACGGGCTGATGTACCTCGTGGGCTTCGCGCTCTTCGCCTGGCTCGCGCGCGTGCATGCGCGCAGGCTCTCCGCCCCCTTCGACGGTGCGGCGATCGACGACCTGCTGTTCTGGGGCGTGCTCGGGGTGATCCTCGGCGGCCGGCTGGGCTATGTGCTGTTCTACAAGCCGGAGTGGTACCTCGCGCACCCGGCCGAGATCCTCATGGTCTGGCAGGGCGGCATGTCCTTCCACGGCGGCTTCCTCGGAGTGCTGGCGGCGATCGCGCTGTTCGCCCGCAGGCGCGGCCGCCGCTGGCTGGAGCTGACCGACTTCGTCGCGCCCCTCATCCCGCTCGGACTGGCCGCCGGACGGCTGGGCAACTTCATCAACGCCGAGCTTCCGGGACGGGTCACCGGCGTGCCCTGGGCGATGGTGTTTCCCAACGTCGACTCGCAGCCGCGCCATCCCTCGCAGCTCTATCAGTTCGCGCTGGAGGGCGTGCTGCTGTTCGTGCTGCTGTGGTGGTTCGCGCGCCGGGCGCGGCCGCGCGGTGCGGTGTCGGGAGCGTTCCTCGCCGGCTACGGCAGCCTGCGCTTCATCGCCGAGTTCGCCCGCGAGCCCGACGACTTCCTCGGCCTGCTCGCGTTCGGCCTGTCGATGGGGCAGTGGCTGTCCGCGCCGATGATCCTCGCCGGCGCGGCGCTCATGCTCTGGGCATACCGCCGGGCGCGCCTCGGCGCCAGCGGTTGATCGCCTCGCGCGTTCGGAGCGCGGCCGCGCGCGCGGCCTGCGCGTAGTCTTCGCCGGAGCCGGCGTACAGGATCGCACGCGAGGAGTTGATGACGAGCCCGGTGCCGTCTGCGCTGCGCCCGGCGCGCACCGTGGCCTCGATGTCCCCGCCCTGCGCGCCGACGCCCGGCACCAGCAGCGGCATCCCGCCGACGACCGCGCGCACCGCGGCGATCTCCGCGGGATAGGTGGCACCGACCACGAGGGCGCACTGGCCGCCGCGGTTCCAGCCGGTCGCGACGCGCCGAGCGAGGTGCAGGTAGAGCGGCTCGCCGCCCACGTCGAGGAACTGCATTTCGGAGCCGCCCGGATTCGAGGTGCGGCACAGGATCGCCACGCCGCGCCCCTCCCACGCGAGGAACGGCTCGACTGCGTCGAAGCCCAGATAGGGATTGACCGTGACCGCATCCGCGTCATAGCGCCCGAACGCCTCGATCGCGTACTGGCGCGCCGTGGACCCGATGTCGCCGCGCTTGGCATCGAGGATCACCGGGATGCCGGGATGCGCGGCGTGGATGTGCCGAATCAGCGCTTCGAGCGCGCCCTCCGCGCGCCGCGCCGCGAAGTGCGCGATCTGCGGCTTGAAGGCGCACACGAGATCGGCGGTGGCATCGACGATCGCCGTGCAGAATTCCAGGATCGCCTCTGGCCGCTCGCACAGGCTCGCCGGGAAGCGCTCCGGATCGGGGTCCAGCCCCACGCACAGCAGGCTGTCGTTCTTCTTCCAGGCGCTGCGCAGCCCTGCGATGAAATTCATCCGGTCCTCCCGTCGGGGAAGACCGGATTGTAGCGACTCAGCGGCAGCCCGAACGCCCGCCCATGCCGCCCCCGACCACCGAGCCCAGCGCGGCGCCCGCGGCCGCCGCAGGATTGCGACCGCTGCCCGAGGCCACGCGGTAGCCGAGCGCTCCGCCCGCGATCGTCCCCAGCACGTGTCCGGCATTGAGATCGCTCTGGCAGGGGTCGACCCACTTGCCGCCCACCAGCGCCCCGGTGGCGCTGCCCACGACCATCGCCGCGGTGCGGCCTCTCCCCTGGCCGATGGCCGAACCGACGACGCCTCCGGTGATCGCGCCCAGCGTCTGCCCGAGCAGCACTTCGCCCGAGGAGGCGCGGCGCGGCGCATCGGGGCGCCCGTAACGCGGTTCGGCCACGCGCTCGATCACCCGCTCGCGAATGACCACCGGCTCGCGGACGATCTCGCGGATCACCACCGGCTCGCGCACGACATAGACGGGCTCGTAGTGGCGATGATGGCGCGGGGCCCGGTAGCGGACGACCTCGTCCTCGTCGTCGAGCACGATCACCCGCCGGTGATCCGCCGCGGCCCCTCCCGCCACCAGCAGCGCGCACAGTCCGATCAGGATTCGCCCGGTATTCATGTCGTCATCTCCGTGCAGTGGATGCGCCGCCATTGAAGCGCGCCGCGGACCGGTGCGCTGTAAGCCTTTGTAAGGCTTTGTAAGCAGGCGGCCTATAATCGGCCTCGGCGAGCGGGGGCATCGGCGCGTCTCGCAGTGAATCGCCCGGTTTCTGCAAACCCTTGGCGCATTTTGGTGCCCTGGTGGTTCAAGAGCGGTTCCCGGGATCCGCAAGGACGAGGAGAAAAGCGAGAGATCATGGTGCGGCCGTTCAGGATCCTGGGCATCCAGCACATCGCGCTGGGTGCGGCAGACAAGTCGCGCCTGCGCCGGTTGTGGATCGACCTGCTCGGCCTGGACGTGGCCGGGAACTACGTGAGCGAGCGCGAGAACGTGGACGAGGACATCGCGGTCATCGGAGCCTCAGCCCCGCGCTTCGAGATCGACCTGATGCAGCCGCTCGACCCGGCGAGGAGCCCCCGCGTCGACCAGCCGCCGCTCAACCACTTCGGGCTCTGGGTCGACGATCTTCCCCGCGCGATGGAATGGCTCGCGGCGCAGGGCGTGCGCTTCGCGCCCGGCGGAATCCGCAAGGGTGCCACCGGCCATGACATCTGCTTCATCCATCCCAGGGCGAGCGACGCCTTCCCGATCTCCGGCGAGGGCGTGCTGATCGAACTGGTGCAGGCCCCGCCCGAGCTGCTGCGCAAGCAGGATTAGCGCGGCGGCTGCGCCCAGGCGCAGCCGGGCCGCCCGACGCCGGACCGGCCGTACCGCCTCTGCGGCGGTACGGCGGACGCGGGATGACGTGCCCGGCCGGGGCGGCGGGTTCGACCAGGCGCGGCATTGCGTCGCGCCGGGCGGCCGCGATCGAACAACTTGATCAAGATCACTTTCTCAGGAGGGGAGCGCTTGTACCATTGCAGCATTTTTGTTTGCGCCAGACAGCTTTCCGTCCCGGCGCCGGATGCCCGGCTTTCCATCTCGACAGGAGGACCACACCGTGACCCATGAGGAGACCCCTTCGGCCGATCCGGCCAGGGAGCAGGAAGCCGAACGCGCGGTGCCGCCGGCATCGGCGGACCCGGCGGCAAGCGCGCCGAGGGCCTCGCGCCGCGACTTCCTCAAGGCCGGCGGCATGCTGAGCCTGTCGTCGCTGATGGGCACGGCGGCGCTGATGGTCCAGTCCGACAACGCGCGCGCGGCCATCGAGTGGGCAGAGCACTTCCAGAAGAACTACCGCCTGATGACGCCGCAGGAGAAGGCCGAGGCGCGCGCCCGGCTCGAACGGCGCTATTCGCAGGAATACGGCAGGAAGGTCAACGTCGACACCACCGATGCGCAGCCGGGAGTGCTGATGGGCTACGCCCTGAACGTCCGCAAGTGCATCGGTTGCCGCCGCTGCGTCCATGCCTGCGTGGCCGAGAACAACCAGTCGCGCGGCTCGCGCCCGGGCGAGAAGATCGAGTGGATCCAGGTGCTGCGGATGGAGCGCGGCGAGTTTGCGAAGGAGAAGATGAACCAGGGCTATCCCGAAGGGCTTGGCATCCAGGTCGGCGGCAACGCCTACACTCCGGCCGGTGAGGTGCTCGAAGGCCAGTACCGCTACGAGCCCGCGGCCGTTCCGGAGAAGGACGCCACCTACATGCCGATCGCCTGCATGCAGTGCGAGAAGCCGCCCTGCGTCAAGGTCTGCCCGGTGCGCACGACCTACCGCGAGCCGGACGGCGTGGTGGTGATCGACTACAACTGGTGCATCGGCTGCCGCATGTGCATGGGCGCCTGCCCCTACTGGGCGCGCCGCTTCAACGTCAACAACCCGGTCCTGCCCAAGGAAGAAATCAACCCGGTCACCCACTACCTCGGCAACCGGCCGCGCATGCGCGGGGTGGTCGAGAAGTGCCACTGGTGCCTGCAGCGCACCCGCCACGGCCGCTACCCGGCCTGCGTCGAGGTCTGCCCGGTGGGTGCGCGCAAGTTCGGCAACCTGCTCGACCCGGAAAGCGAAGTGAGCCTGATCCTCGCGCGCAAGAACGTCTTCCGCCTCAAGGCCGAGCTCAACACCTTCCCGAAGTTCTTCTACTTCTACGATTGAGGAGCGCGCCGTGCGACAACTGATCCATTTCGCTGCCGACTACACCGGCTACGTCCTCAGGGGCGGCGCGAAGTTCTACGCCTGGATGGGCGTTCTCAGCCTGCTCATCGCCGGCATGACGTACGTGTTCTACCTGCAGAACACCGAGGGCCTGATCGTCACCGGCATGACCAGCCAGATCCACGACGGCCTCTACTTCGCCAACCTCGTCTTTCTCGTCGGCGTGGCCGCCGGGGCGGTGACCATCGTCTTCCCGGCCTATGCCTACCACCACGAGGGCATGCACAAGGTGGCCGTGCTGGGCGAGATGCTGGCGATCACGGCGGTGATCATGGTGACGATGTTCGTCTTCGCCCACATGGGCCGGCCGGACCGGCTCTGGCACATGATCCCGATCATCGGCATCTACAACTTCCCGCACTCGATGCTGGCCTGGGACGTGCTGGTGCTCACCGGCTACCTGATCCTCAACTTCGTCTGCGGCTTCTACTACCTGTGGTGCAAATACACCGGCAAACCGATCAACCGGAAATGGTTCATGCCGGTCGTCTGGATCGCGATCGTCTGGGCGCTCTCGATCCACACCGTCACGGCCTTCCTGATCTCGACCATGCCGGCGCGCCCGATGTGGTTCCACGGCATGATGCCGATCCGCTTCATCACCACGGCGTTTGCAGCCGGCCCGGCGCTGATCATCCTGGCGTTCCTGATCGTGCGCAAGAACACCCGGTTCTGGATCGAGGACAGCGCGATCCGGCTGCTGACGGCCATCGTCACCTGGTGTCTGGGCATCGCGCTCTTCCTGACCATGTCGGAAGTCGTCGTCGAGCTGTATGCCCGCACCGAGCACGCCAACGGCCTCTATTACCTGATGTTGGGCCTGCACGGCCTCACCCGGCTGGTGCCCTGGTTCTGGGCCTCCGTGATCCTGATGGTCGGCTCGTTCGTGCTGTTCCTGATTCCGGCCTTCCGCAACGACATGAAGCTGCTGCCGATCCCCTGCGTCATGGCCTTCGCCGGCATCTGGATCGAGAAGGGCATGGGGCTGGTCGTCCCCGGCTTCATCCCGACCCCGATCGGCGAGGTGACCGAGTACTACCCGACCTTCGTCGAGTGGCTGATGACGCTGGGCATCTGGGCCTTCGGCTTCTTCATCCTGACCATCCTGCTCAAGGGCGCCATCGGCATCCTGCAGGGCGAGATCAAATACGGCGGCCAGGCCGCCGTGGCGAAGTGAGGACGATCATGAAAAAAATCGCTGCTTTCACGATTGCTCTCGCATTCCTCGCCAGCGCGCTGTACGCCTTCTCCGCCGCGGAAAAGACCGCCGACGCCGCGAAACAGGGGGCGGCACCGGCGCAGCCCGCGAAGGCGGAAGCCACGAAAGAGCCTCTCGTGTGCTTCGAAAGCCGCAAGGGCGCCTCCGAGATCACCCAGCGCGAGATCAAGCCCGGTTGGCCCAACGTGAAGTGCTCGCCGACGACCGGCGCGGCGCTCTGGTATGGCGACCCCTACGAGGGCACCGTGCCCCTGGGCAAGATGCCTGGCCTGGAGAAGATTCCCGAGGGACATGCCGTCGTCAGGCCGCGGTCCGAGAAGCTCGCCATCCTGCCGATGTGCGCAGTGGCCTGCCATAACGGGGTCGGGCCCGCATTCGTTCCGCCGGCGTTGCCGAAAGACAAGAAGCCGGTGCCGATCCCGACGATGGAAGGCCTGCTGCCCGCGCTCAAGGACTTGCAGCATGGCCGCGGCCGCATCTGGTGCCTCGATTGCCACCACACGACCAAGCGGAACATGCTCGTCGACAACTATGGCGACCCGGTCAGCTTCGACCAGCCGCAGCTCCTGTGCGGCAAGTGTCACGGCGACAAGCTGCGCGACTGGCGCGACGGCATCCACGGCAAGCGCATCGGCGAATTCGCCAGCACCGGCAGGAAGCGCTGGTTCGTCTGCACCGAGTGCCACAACCCGCACAACGTGCAGGATGGCGCGCGCAATCGGGGCTTCGCGCAGCTCCAGCCAGAGCCGCCGCCCCAGTTGCCCCGCGGCATGAAGGACGCCAGGCACGAGCTCGTGCATCCGATCCCGCACTGATGCCGGACGAGCCCGACAAGCCGGCTCCCGTGAGGGGCGATCCCGCCTGGATTCCCCCGGCGCTGACGCGCGAGGAAAAGACCCGCCACGTCGGCAAGACGCCGGTCTTCTTCGGTCCGCCGCTCGCCCTCCTCACGGACGGCCGGAAGAACACCCTGGAGATCAGCGGCAGGCTCAACCGCACCGCCGAGCGCTACCTCGAAATCCTGCGCAGCCACGGGCTGGAACTCTCCGAGCCCGAGCGCCGGTGCATCGCCCACATCTGCGCCATCGGCTTCATGTCGCCGCTGGAGATCCGCGAGCTGCCTTTCGAGGTCGGCCTGACCGGATTCGAATGCGAGGGGCTGGACAAGCAGGTGCTGGCGAAGAAACTCGAGGCGGCCAGCTTCGCCGATCTAGTGGCCGTCGTCGAGTCGCTGGGGTTCTGATCGCACCGGAACGGGCTGCGCCGGCAGCCGCGCCGCGGCTCCTGCCGCTCTTCGCAAAACGCAGGCGGGGGAACGAGTACCGCGCCCCCGCCCTCGGCAGATCAGGACTCGGCCCGCCGCAGCTTCCAGCCCACCACCCCCAACCCGGCGAGCAGCATCGCCCAGGTCTCGGGTTCGGGGACGGCCTGGACCGTGAGTCGAACGTCGTCCGGCAGGTAGCTGATGCTGAAGGCGAGCCCACTGCCCAAGGTGGGGAAAGCGGTGGACGCAAAGGTGCCGCTGATCGTGGTAGCGGTGAGGAGGTCGAAGGTGTCCCCCAGACCCGGGGTGAAGCCGCCCCACAGCAAGACCTCGAGCACACCGCCCA
>Ga0100379_10001800_pt1 | contig 21079 bp, 22 predicted proteins | sample CryGeymeta201503_FD_80418 | JGI IMG/M metagenome (GOLD analysis project Ga0100379, IMG submission 80418) | Groundwater microbial communities from Crystal Geyser aquifers in Utah, USA - Crystal Geyser metaG 2015-03 | ecosystem: Environmental > Aquatic > Deep subsurface > Groundwater | place...
ATCTTCCGGATGAGCGACAGAGACTGCTGAACCCCGATATCCGACTCGATCAGGATCTGTTCCAGGTCTTCGATGGTTTCCATATCTATCTTGGGTCGAATTGAGAAAAGGTGATCGATCCTTCCTGCCAGACCATCCCTTGTCCTGGAGAGTTTTGAACGCAGCCGCTGAAATAGAGAGGGTTTGGACGTGCTATCTACGGATACAGCGCCGCTTTTTTCCTGTCCGGCTCCGCTCTCATCGGATAATCCACGCTCTGTCTTTTTCCTGAAAAGCCCCATGTGATCTAATCCTTTTCCATAGACGAAATGATCTTCCACTCCATCCTTCTCATTCGTGCCGCATCCTTCTTTGATCTCTCATGGTCGTAGCCCAGGAGGTGCAGCGCCCCATGAACCAGAAGGCGGGTGATCTCGTCTTCAAAAGAATCTCCCGCCTCAACCGCCTGCCTGGCAGCGGTCTCCACGGAGATCACGATATCCCCCCACATCTCAGGCTGCGGATCAGGAAAATCCCCTTGATTCAAGGCAAAGGAGAGCACATCGGTGGGACGTTCGATACCCCGGTATTTCCTGTTGAGTTTCAGAATTCCGTTATCATCAAGAAACAGGATACTGATTTCACCATCTCTATTCTCGCTTTCGAAGACTCTTCTCAAGACTGACGTCACCAGCTTTTTTGAAACCCTTCGACCCCTCTGCCGCTGGTTGAGCCATACCTTCATCCTTTATGCCTCCCCCTTCATCATCAGCAAGCTTGATGGAAGGATAGTCTATCCTGTGATGGTAAATACTGTTCAAGACTGGAACCAGCCTTTTCTTGATCATCCACAAATCCTTGAGCGTCAGGTCGCATTCATCCAACTGCCCGTCAAGATAGATCCGTTCCATGATCTTGTTGACCATCCCTTCGATCCTGGACGGCGTCGGATTGGTCAGGACGCGTGAGGCGGCCTCGAGCACATCCGAAATCATGACGATGGCCGCCTCCTGGGTCTGAGGCTTGGGTCCGGGATAGCGGTAATCCTCTTCCTTGATCGTATGCATATCGGAATCTTCCATTTCCTTGGCTTTCTGGTAAAAAAAAGTAATGAGGCTTGTACCGTGATGTTGCCGGAGTATGTCAAGAATGGCCGGAGGGAGCTTATGTTCTTTTGCAATCTCAGCCCCATCCTTGATATGGGAAATCAATATCAGGGCGCTCATGCTCGGGGCAAGCTTGTCATGAGGGTTCTCAAGATTGATCTGATTTTCCACAAAATATTCCGCCTTCTGAATCTTTCCGATATCATGGTACAAGGAACTCACCCGGGTCAGGAGCGGATTGGCGCCCACCGCCTCGGCCGCCTCTTCTGAAAGGTTCCCTACCATGAGAGAGTGCTGATAGGTGCCCGGAGCATGAACCAGGAGATCCTTCAAAACCTTCTGGTTCGTATCTGAAAGTTCAAGGAGGCGAATGTCCGTCGTGATCCTGAATAATGTCTCGAAGATCGGAACCACCCAGGAAACCAGGATGGAGACCAGGATCCCGCCGATGAATGCAAATAGGGTGTTATCCAGCCCTTTCTGAAATGTAAAATCATTGTGCACCATCAGGATGGTCAGGGCGGTTACGGCATTCACCATTCCGATCCTGAGACCGCCTCTCAAAAGGGCGCTTCGTCTTCGACAGTTCTGGACCGTCATGGCGGCGGTCACGTTCCCGACAAGCGAATAGAGAGCAAAAGAAAGATCTTCATGGATCATGATTCCTGAAAGGATACTGATAATCAGGATGGGGAAAATAAAAATACGGACCTCGAACAGAACACCGATCAGCATCCCGCAGAAGGCATAAGGGATGGCATAGAGTATGGACGTCGGCTCCACGGATTCGAGATTGGACATGACTATCCTGGCTATCCAGTAAAAGATCTTATTGATGGCCAAAGAACTCACAATGATCAGGCCGAGAAGCGAGAGCTTCTGAAAATCCGCGGATATGGACCTTTTAAAGCGGTTGATGTAAAAAAGGAATATATAAAGGAGGATGGCGTTGAAAGCAAGGAGCCCGAGAAAAACCATGGAGAGGTTGCTTCCTTTCTGAGCCGCATTCAGGGCAGAAAGCTTGGCCAGATGTTCTTCGGTGACCTTTTCCCCTTCACGGATGATCATCTCGCCCTTTTTGACCTTGTAGAAGACCGTCTTGACTCCCTCCCTGGCCTGGGCCTTCCTGTACTCGGTATCATGCTTGTTGAAGGTCAGGTTCGGGACCACCAGGATGGAAGCCGATTCCTTGAGCGCTTTGACCTTGTCCTGAGGCAGAGCATCTGCTATCGAATCCGAATATTGCTGTATCAGATCTCGAGCGGTTTTAAGATCAAGAAAGACCGAGGTGTCGTTCATCACCTTCTCAAAACTTTCTCCCACCCCTTTGAGGATGATCCCCCGGTCGGCTTCATTGAGCAGAAGCTCCGGACTGCTGACCACACCCCGGCTCATCACCGTCTTCAACATGGTCCCGATCATGGCGGCGTCTTCAGGAGCAAACCCGTCCCTCTTGAAGACCTTCATGGCGTTTGCAGAGAACTTCACCTTCAGGATCTCCTCAAAGTTTCTCAGGCTCTCCTCGAAGAGCTGCTGTTCCGTCTTCTCTGCCAGGTCGTAACCTGCCGCCGGTATCGCCGCTCCAGTCTTTTTCCGGCTTAAATCCTGTATCCCGGCAGCGTTCTCCTCGCGCAGTTTCTTCCCTGTGTAATAGCGATTCATCTCAGAGAATGCATGGGTCACCTTTTTTTGAAGGGTGTCAACAAGAGAAAGATCGAAATCATAGACCGAACGGGACTCCCGAGTGACCTGCAGACGTTTCTCCTCGGTGGCCTTGATATCGGGCACATCAACGTCCTGAGGGGCCTTGATGTTCACGGGACAGATGGTTCCAATTTGATACCTGGACGGGATAAACTGAATCTCGGGAAGCAGCAACAGACTCAAAAGCAGAACCACTCCGGAAGCCAGTAAACTTTTCTGGAAGATACTGCTCTTATAAAAGGGCACATCCTTGATCTTCCATCCGCCTTGGAAAAATTTCCTGACCGCCTCCCCCTGTTCACGAATACGCAAGGAGAGGGTCTTTTTTTTCTTTCTTTTCTCTGTAACGCCGTTCATCAATCTTCCTTCTTCCTGCCATGGCGTTCGTACGCCCGGATGATGTCCTGTACCAGTTTGTGCCGGATGACATCCTTGTTTGTAAACAGGGCGATATGAATGCCCTTGATCCCCTGAAGGACCTCCTGTGCCTGGATCAAACCGGACTGCTTGTCCTTGGGAAGATCCACCTGCGTAATATCGCCCGTGACCACCACCCTTGAATTAAAGCCGAGCCGGGTGAGAAACATCTTCATCTGCTCCGGTGTCGTATTCTGTGCCTCGTCCAGGATGATAAAAGAGTCGTTTAATGTCCTCCCGCGCATGTAGGCCAGCGGCGCGATCTCTATGGTCCCCCGTTCAACCAGGCCGTTGGCCTTTTCCGGATCCATCATGTCAAAAAGGGCATCGTACAAGGGTCTGAGATAAGGATGAATCTTTTGATAAAGATCCCCCGGCAGGTATCCGAGATGCTCCCCGGCCTCAACCGCAGGGCGCGTCAGGATAATCCTTCCATATTCCTGGTTCGTCAATTGCGAAACGGCCATGGCCATTGCGAGATAGGTTTTGCCTGTTCCTGCAGGACCGATCCCTAATACGATATCGTAGGCGGCGATGGCATCTATGTATCTCTTCTGGGCCGGGGTTTTTGGAACGATCACCTTCTTCCTGGAAGGGACTCGAATCCCGCCGGTGATGAGTTCCTTGAGCATGGCTTGACCGTGGTCGCCCATGGCCCGGATGGAGTACTCGATGTCCTCCGGACGGATGCTCCCATCGGACAACGACCGGTTTAATTCTTCGATCGCAGATCTGGCCTGATCTACTTTACCTGATTCCCCATGAATCTCCAGCATCTTACCGCGGGCCGCGATCTTGATCTTAAAGACATCCTCGATCAGATTTAAATTTTCGTCATTCCGGCCGTAGAGGGCCAACAAATTCTCCGGTTCCACATGTAAAAGGGCCTGACCTCTTTTTTCGGACATTCAATCAACCTGAAAAAAACCGCTGCCTGGCCGGTTCATTAATGATCTTAAAATTATTATATTATACCTTTGGGGATGGGATGTGACAAGAGAAAAATGGTCAATGATTTCAGGACTTAATGGGAAAGGTAATCTCTTTTCAATACAGCGAACTGCCTTTCAAAACCTGTGGAAACAATCTTGTAGTAATTATAGTTGATCTCTGCATTCGTACCGAGTTCCAGGTGAAGGCCCGGACCGAATAGAGTTTGAGGACTTTTTATTGGATCATAAAGTTGTGTTGAATCAAAAAGAGACGAGGCGACCATTGCGCCGTTGATCTTTGCACCTTGCTGCAGATTGATCCCAATAGGGATAGGTATCGCACTGCTCACGTCATGAGCCGGAAGGATCAGGATCAGTCCCTCAAATGTCACATTCTGATTGAGGGTGAGCCCAATATGATACTGTTTTGTAGCCGTGTCGTAGTAATCTCCTATGATCAAAACCTTGTTCTGTAAATCTTGCGTGATGACAACATTGCCCTGGAGATAGATATTTTCAGGAATATCATGAATCACGTTCACATCATTATTATTATTATTATTATTACTTGTACCTAATTTAACCGTTGTGCCCGCCTTTCTGAGAGTTGTGTCAGCGGTGAGTAAAGACATAACGTCATGAAAGTCTTTGATGCTCGGATTCACGAGTTGACTCGAACGCTGCACCACCCCGTTGGGATCGACTTTAGCCGTGGGACGCAAAACAATATTGGCTTGCATATCCGTGGTGACAATCCCATCTTTATTATTTCCGCCATCTACCTTGGCGTTGTCTCCCACACCAATGAAAACCCTCCCTCCGTTATTATCAATCAGATTCACGGCTCCATCGTGTTTAATCTCCAGACGTCTGAGTGTGTAGGAGATCAAGTCCGTGGTCTTCGGCATCTTTGTCACCGGATCGATCTGCGAGGGATCGGTCTGCGAGACGATCAAATCAACCTTATTATTCGAGTCTGTTAACGGATCATTATCATCTGAAGGATCATTATTATCCGGATCTGTATCATCATTCTTATCGTCCTGAATCCTTATTGAATATTTAAGAGGATCATTGGAAGAAGCGGGTCTGCAGTAGACGCTGAAGAAAACCGGGGGGGGGGGCTTCTTGATCTTCTTCAGGTCCAGGTAGGAATCCAATAATGCCCCGATCTTGCCGTCGGGTTGATTGTCCCCGTCTCCGTCATACCCGAGAAGCTGATCCAGTGTTGTTATCGGGGCTCCATATTGGTCTTTACAGGTTATAGGTATAGGAGGGATAGGGTTCCCATCTGAGTCATGACACACCGCCGAACCCGAAATCAGATCCGGGAGAGCGGCCAGGGCAAGTTCCTCGGCCCCTTCGGTCGCATAAAACTTCTGTTGCGATTTATAGTCGTTCACGGCGATCATGGTGTTGATGGTCGTATTAGTCATGGCCGTGACCGCAAGCAGGGTCAGGGCCACAAGGATGAGCAGGGCCGTGACCAGGGCCATGCCTCTTTCATTGGAATGGGGTTGAACAGATTTTATTATACATTTTATATATTGTCTCACGATTAATTCCTCAGAACAACCCGCCTTGTCAGAACAATCTGGCGATATCCTCTATTGATAAGGTTTCCATTGCCGTCTTTATAGTTTAAATCCTTATGCTTGGTTCGCGACACAATGGTTAAGGTCACCACCCTGAGATCGCCTTTGTTATCATATCGAAACTGAAACATGGGGACGTCAGGATTCCCATTGCCGCTTAGATCCTCTGTAATGAAGTATCCTATATTCCCGACGTTTTGATTCGTCGCATTATAATTAGAGTCCTGCGGCCCTAACATGTAACCGATCCGTTGCGATGTCTTATCATCAACTGTATTTTTAACATCATCTACAAAATTGTAGATAATATCCCTGGTCTTCAAGATCGTCCCGACATTCTCTTCGTAGACAATCGAAATGTTGTCATCTTTCCCTCTTTTTAATGGATCAGGTATAACATCTTTTGCCTTTGCCTTTTTCAGCTCCGAGGTCAGCAGGTCCATGGATATCCTTGCATTCTGCTCCATCTCCTGAAGATCTTCCTGCAGGCTGTAGCTCTGGCTCTGTGAGATCATGAAATTTACCATCCCCGCAGTAATGAGCCCGGTGATGGCAAGAACTACAAGGATCTCTACCAAGGTAAATCCTGAATGTCTCCAATTACTTTCTTGATTTTTTTTCTGATCCATGTTTACTCGATTACGGTTTTAAAATTTAATTGATGCGGTTTCTGAGTATCCTGGGCATTCGGCCAAAAGACTGTCACATTCACCGTACAAAAAGTCACTCCGACAGGACAAGAAGCTCCGTTTGAATCCTCCAATGTCCGGGTACATCTAATAAACCGGCCGTTATACGGTAGAGTTCCGTCTCCATTCATATCGATAACACCTGTATCAAGAATTCCGTTTTTGTCCATATCCCCGTAAGGGACACTATCCGAGAAGTTATTGCTCAATGTAGTAAAGAGGTTCCCTATTCCTGAAACACCCACCTCCTTGGCCTCTTCAAGGAGGTCCGTGCCGATATTGTTGGCAATGGTCATGTCGCGGCTGAAGGAATTGGCATGGATCATCTGTGTCTGAAAGCCTGCCAGCCCAAGCAGGCCGATGGAGAGCACCACCAGGGTGATGAGAAGTTCGACCAATGTAAATCCGTGTGCCTGGGATGAATTTGTCCTACTACTTTTTCTCAATCCGTATCCCCCCGGCGTCGTTAGTCACAATATCATATCCTTTGACCGAAACATCATCATGCATCACTGAGACTGTTTGAGTGTTTGCCGTCCCTTTATTAGTAAACGTCATATCAATAGTTGACCCATTCTGCATGATTTTTGTGCCGAAAAAATCAGAATTGGACGACAGATCCAGTACGGCCGTGCCATTAGGGTACTTGCCATGAGGGTAGGTGCCATCAGGGTAGGGAATCTCCAGCTTGCCTCTTTCAGAATAGATCCCTTTCGAGTCATTTCCCCCGGCTGTGGTAAAATCGGCAGTAATGCTCGTATTCCCCTTGGTAGCCGTGAGCGTTGCCCGCTGAAGCATGGTATAGATCTCTCTGGCCACGGCCTTGGTCCTCATTTCCTGTGTGTATCCATCAAGCGACGGTCCGGCAAAGGCCATGACAAGCGCAATCATGCAAACAACCATGATCAGTTCGATGATTGTGAAACCGTTATGATTAGAGGATGTTTTCATAACAGTGAGTGATAAATATATTTATAATATCTAATTTGTATTGTAACTTTATCCAAAATTACAATTATTATTTGACATCAAATAATGATTTTATTGTAAAATACGGCTTGAATATACCAGAAAAATTCCAGGATGGCAAGTCAAAAAAAATCAAAAAAAGGATGGCCCGGACCTGGTTGGATATTTTATGCGTTTATTAACCACCTTGTTAAGCAGTCATTATAGAAAAAAGCCCTTGACGAATTGTATATTATAGTCATATACTACCATCATGACATCCTTTGTGACATCCTTTGATATTTTGACAAAATGCACTGGATTTGAATGGGACAGTCATAACGCAGATAAGATTTGGCTTAAGCATCACGTTTCTCTGTCAAACTGCGAACAGATATTTTTCAATCTCCCGTTGATTGTTGCTGACGATGTTAAACATTCAGAGCAGGAAAACCGTTTCTTTGCCCTTGGTCAAACTGATGCGGAAAGATTTTTATTTGTGGTTTTCACGGTTCGAAATAATAAAATCCGGGTAATATCAGCAAGGGATATGAATCGAAAAGAAAGGAGAGTGCATCAAGCTCATGAAGAAGAAAATACCTAAGTTTAAAAATGAAGATGTGGAAAGAGCGTTTTGGGCAACTCATGACTCAACCGAGTTTATTGATTGGAAAAAGGCAAAGAGAACTTTGCTGCCAAATTTGAAACCGTCGGTCAAGACAATCTCTCTTCGCCTTCCCGAAGCAATGCTTGAAGAACTAAAGCTGCTGGCAAATAAAAAAGATGTACCTTATCAATCGCTGGTAAAGATTTTTTTGGCGGAACGCATTGAAGAAGAACTTGATGCATACTCTAAGGCATAACAATTTACTCGTGCGGATGGCAAATAGCCACCGCACAGTTCAGCGTTATCACATATTTTTTTCTACAGGTTTTTCTTCCATGATGTTGATGTTCATCTCATATTCGGATCTGCCGCCTTGCCCGTCATCCACCAGGACCGACACCTTGGTCGAACCGTTGAACTCTTTCGGAACGTCCCATAGGATCAGTCCTGAGGTCGGTGATATCCACATGGACTCAGGGGCTGATTTCAGGGAATAGTTCAAGGAATCTTTATCCGGATCACTCGCTTTGACCTGGTACGTATAGGTCTTTCCATCAAATTCAAAATTATTATCCTCAACAATCATGGGCGGCATGTTCACAATCTCCCGGTCCAGGACCACAGAAGGCCCATTTTCTTTGCCGTCTAAGGGTGTAATCTTCACGGAAATCTTATCACCTCTCCGAACGGGAACGTCCAGAGCGCTCCCCTCGCCTGCCGACTCCCCGTTGACCCTCCATTCATAGAGCAGGGTCACCGGGTCTCCATCCGCATCGGCGCCGGCCGCCTCAATCCTTAGTGCATCGCCCGGATGAAAGACCTCGGGCATAAAATAAACACTCTTGATTTTTGGAGGTGTATTTTTTGTCTGATCCGCATTCGTATCGGCTTCTCTGCCATGGTCAGTTAAATCAGTCGTTGAGTCTTCCTTTTTCTTTGCAACGTCATCTTTTCCAACACCCAGGCGTTCCTGATGGTTCAGTTTAAAAGACCTCTCCGATGAGCACGAAAACAAAAAAGTCAGAATCATAAAAAGATAGAGTATTTTTGACAAGGTTATCTCCTTTGTTGACTAATATTTATAAAGCATGGATATCCTGCACTTCTCAGCAGTACCTGTCTGCGCTTGAGCAATAACTTCGATGGTGTAAATTAAAGGGACCGGCACACCTGGGATTTCATTAATGGAGTTGACCACGCCGGTACTCTGCTCCACATTGGGATCGCTGCCTGTATTCCCTTGCACCGTATCCACAATTTTTGAGTAGATGCTGTAGGTCGGACTGCTTCCAAGATCAAAGGACATATCATAGGTTGCGCTGTCGGCCGGATCAATGATCAGGGAATCGTTACAGGTTGCACTCCAATCACTCGTGCCGTTTTTAAGTTTAGCGTCCAGACAGGACATAGGAGTTCCGTACTGGTCCAGGAGCCCGCTCATGAGCGTATCTGCAGGAAGGGAGAAGGAAGCAAGGGATGCCGATACGTTGGGAGCGTCCTGAGCATCAACCATCTGGCGCGCAACTTGAGCCCCTGCCTCCGCGGCCTCGCAGGCGGAAGCAAACCTTTTGTGACCGCCTGAAATCTGTGCGCTCGAGGTCACCATCAGCATAAGCGCCGACATAAAGGCAAGAGAAATCGCAGCCAGGATCAGAACCATCACCAGAACGATCCCCTGTTCTGAATGCACGGTTGTGCCCCGCCGTATGACGGTAATTCTCAATTTTAGGAGTCCTCTTTTAAGACTTTTTTCTTTCATGATCACCTCAAGGATTTTATGATTATTTCGTCAGATAGTCTTTTCTGACCACAAGGGTGTAAACCCTCCATCGGTAATTAACTCCATTCGTAATGGTCGTTAAGTCAAAGTCCCTCCCCAATCCGAACTCTCCAACGGTGATGGAACTGTTCGACATGGTGTATTTCATGTCCAACGCCCCTTCGTGGGCGAGGACATAGAGTCTGACTTCCTTCAACTGATCTCGGATGAGTTGAGCGGTCAACGCGGAGATGTCGTTCATGTATAAATCTACAACGCCATCATTGGTGCCATCGCTATCCAAACCATAGACCACCTGCATATCGGCGGCGCAGTCGATCAGGGGCAGCTCATTTAAAGTGCCGTCCGCTTGACTCACCTCGGCCTTGACCAGCACACCTGTGCCTGGAGCACATTTGGAAGGCACAACAGTCGTTGAGGCATAGGGGACACTCCCGTCCGAGATATAATAATCCGCACGGTTAAACGGCATTTGTATGCTACTGGGGTTTATTCCGTAGACGATATAGGTTAGAGACCCCGTAGGCGCAAAACCGGAAACTGCATTATATTGCGTGGAAAAGCTCCCCCCATTCGTCACCAACGCATGGTTAAAAGGATCGTAGACAACCACATAGTCGGCGCCCGAAAAATCCTCTGAAGCGGCCCCCCATACTCTGGTTGTCCCGCCGGCCCCCAGCCGAGTCCATTTTTGGGCCACGTTATTGCTGGCCACACCGATCCCTTTGACTACGATATAATCCGACCCATTGAACAGTGATGGATTATCGTTGTCACTTACGATTGACCTCGGGGCAACGGCGGAGGAATCATTATAACTCGGGTTAGTGCATTCGGGATAGAAAGTGCCGACCGGTGTCCAAGGGAGCCCGTCTCCGGCCAGTTCGATATCTCTCTTCAGTATCTCAAATCCGATCATCCCTTCCATATTGGATTCTGATATGCTGGACTGCTGCTTGAATTGGCCCAGAAGGCCCAGAAAGACATTCGAGGCGGCAGCGATGGCTAAAATAAATACGGTCATAGCGACCATTAACTCGATCAGGCTGAATCCGGCTTCGCGCTTCATGATTTGATTACCTCACTATGCTGCTGGGTTTCTCACAATCGAGGCCACGGAATGGGAATAAACCTGGCCTTTCCACGTCCATGATACGGTAATCGTCACTTCCTTATTATTCGCGTCGAGAATACTGACTGCCGGTGTAACCGTAAAAGGGAAAGGTGGCATATTCCTGAAGTTTTTATTGATGTTTACCGTGGTCGTGAACGAATCCAAAGCGGCAAAACTCATGTCTCTGGCAGTCAGCATCTGTGAATTGGCGATACTGATCGCCTCCTCCCTCAGGTTGTCCCTCATATTCGAATCTATGGAAACCAATGCGCCCTGCATCAGCCCGATGAATATCACCAGAAGGACCACCAGGGAAATCATGATCTCGATCAGGCTGAAACCCTTGTTATTTGACATTACACGTCCCTCCATTCATCTGCCCCATCTTGATCCTCGTCTGCGTCAATTCAATACAGTCATAATCCGGCGGAGTGCTTGAAGCCCTTGAGATATCAAACTGTACGGTTCCCGGCGTGGTCACGATTCCCGTGACATTCATCACAATCGTCCCAGCCCCGGCCGAAACCGGATCGTCAAACAGCTTCGGGACGGCAAACAGGGGAGTATCCGCAGGGGCGGGAACCTGCACGCCGTCCTGGTCCGTATCTTCCCAGATCTGGTAACTGCCGGCGCCCACCACGGCAAAATAGATCCGATTCCGCTGCATGGCCCGGGCCCTTGCAGTCATCAAGTCAGCGTGCAGCTCTTTGACCTGACCTTCAATCCTGTTTGCGGCGATGCTCCCTTGAAACGAAGTTCCCAGAACGAGGGAGAGGATACCGATAATAGTAACTGTCACAATCAGTTCTATGAGAGTAAACCCTTTGCCGTTCATTATTTCTTCCTTTTGTGAATAAGCAACTTGGTGGGGTCCGCTCCGGACTGAAGCGCCGCTCCCTGCCCACCGGCGGGTTTACCTTCCGTTCTGACAGACTTGGGCCCTGGGATATCATCGATATTGACTTCCTGTATGGCCCCTGTGGAGACCTGGAATGTCAACTTACCATCACAGTTAGGGCGGCCTCCCGTTTTATAATCAAGCACCCAAATAAAGGATTTCCCTCCAATGGAACATTGTTCATTATAGGGTCTGAAGGTCGTAAAGAATGTGCACCCGGTCTTGGAGGTGAAGGGATCGGAAACCATCCTTTCGGAAAAATAGTTTTTCGTGACGTCCACGGCAGGATCGCCTTCGGGATAGGTACCGGACCCTTGGCCATCCAAAGCCCATTTCCAGCCGGTGCTGGGTTCCGCCCATCCACCAGCGCTGAAGCCTGTCACGGTTCGAAGATCAAAAGTGTTAAAATCCACCGTAGTTGTACATAGCCCTAACTTATCATACCCCGAGTTCGGCACATAGCAGGGGTCTTTGAAACCGAAAATATATCTCTGGCCGTCCGGATCGTCGTTTTCGGTATCGAGAGAGAAATAATATCGTCCCGTACCTGAGAAGAGCCAGAGTCTATCCTGTTTTTTATCCCGCAGACGGGTGATCCCCGCTGTGACCGGCCCGATGCCGTCCATGACCTTGCTCCAGACCCAGTTGCCCGGATTGGCATCTTCCTTGGTAACCAGCCTGCCTATCCCTCCGTTGTTCCAGAAATAATTACTACCTACCTTGTTTCTCGTCACGTAGCCGATATAGAGAACTTCGTCCTGGTAGTTGTCGTCCACATCATTGTTGGAATTGATCAGGGTGCCTGCAAAGGCATTCGTCAGTCCGGTATCGATCGTTGTCAACAGGGCGCCTGTCTTCAAATCAAGGATAAAGAGCTTGAGGTTCTGGTCGGACCGCCCCATAAATTGGTAACCTGTAGAGCTGATGGGTCCGGTGGGACCGGAGCCCAGTACCACAAACCAACTGCCGTTTGTGTCTTTGGCCCCTATCCGGATAACGGCAGGTCCTGTGGTCGCATAACCAAGGTCCGGATCGGTAAATTCCCAGAGAAGCTGAGGATTGTTCTCATCCGACACATCCAGGGCGTAGTAGGATGAATAGCCCACGCCGTTGATGGGTGTCTTCACGCAATCCGTGCAGGCTGAACCGGCGTTACTGCTGGCGCCGCCCAGCCTCATGCCGCCGATCAGGATGGTTTTCCAACTGTTTACGTCCCTTACAGCACTCGCACTTCCATTGATACTGGCGTCAAAAACCGTGGGGGTGAGATCTACCGTATACAGATGACAGTAGTCCTGCTCTTTTTGGTATCTGAGATAAGGCAGGGCATTCTTGGGGATAAAGGCCCATCGTTCCTCGCCCAACCCTGTCATCTCCCCCGAACTGTCCAGCGACGCCGCTTCATAGTTCCCCTTTCCGGCCCATTTGAGCCTCAAGGTCCCGAGTCTAAAGGCGTGAAGCATCCCGTCGTTCCCGCCGACATAGACCGTGTCCCGGTCCTTATAAGCCTGGGTTGTGATAAAATGGTTCGGGTCTGCCGTATCGCTCTGAGACGGATCCTGACAATATGCAAGTGGATCATCACAAGGCCCGTATGTGGTATCCCCATAATCTCGATCATACCGGTTCAACCGATACCATGAGACAATCTTAGGAGTCGAGTTAATGATATCCCCGAGCTTCCACGTATTCGAAACGCCGTCCATCGAAACCGTCCTTGACCGGAAATCATCCGTCCCGTCAACGTTGCGGTCCATACCAATGAAGTCCTCGCCGTGGATATACCGGATGAGATACTCAGCGTCATCGGTTTTATTTAAGTCACTGTTTTCATCCTGAACATCGAGAAGGGCGCTCAGTGACCCGGCATTGGCTACTGAGAAGTCGAACAAACTGCTTCCGTCGGTTGTGGTGTAGATCGTCCTTGGCTCCGCGGTAAGATCCCGCTGCCACAAGATCTTGCCGGCTTCCCATAAATTCTTCAGATCCTCAAAAAGAATTGTCGAATTGAGCGCCCCAATGTTTCCATCCTGATCGCTGTCGTATTTTTTGGCCTTGACCATTTGATCAGTGGTATCGAAGTAAATACTCACGATATTATCGTCAGGAAGGCTGAGGATATTGTCTTTAACCGTATCTTCTCTGACACTGCTGTTTGTGTACAGCGGGTCCACGTAATACCAAAGGTCCTGAACCACACCGGCCCACCCGATAATATCGTTTCCGATCCTCTTTCTCGGATAAAATACCGCCTGGATAAGATTGGCCCCGCTACCCTCACCGGAGGCAAGAACCGAGGCTGCCGTGCCCGAAGCGGCCCTCTTGAGTATGCTTGAAAAAGCATCCCGAATGGATTTTTCGAGTTCCTGGCCGTCTACGGCCTCATAGAAGTTGTCGGGTTCGCCGTCGCCGTTGTTGTCCCATTCGGACTGAAGATCCGGGACGTCATTCCCATTAAAATCTTCAAACCCGCCATTAATCGCTGCATATCGAAGCAGTGTGGACCCCTTGCCGAAGGCAAATACTGAATAAAGCGTTAAGACCTGTTTGCCGGTTATATCCTTGGTTGCCGCTGTCCTGAGATCGTTGGTATGAACATACAATGCCACATCTTCCATGCCGGAGACATATCCGCCCTGCCAGCCTCCATTGCATGTCGGAAAGGTGGATGCCGCAAAGCTTCCCACAGCCGGACAATAACCACCCCTGCCGGGATTGCCGGGATTTAAGTCATAACAATCATAGTTGGATCTGCCGTTGGCATAACTTTTTAAAGTTGCCGGCAGATAACCGTCCGCACACGGCTCTCCGTCGGTGATATACAGCACAAAACTCTTGGCACAGCTTGGGTAGCTGGGCTGACCGCCTGTGCCATAATTGTAAGGATCCGCTGTGTTGTTGATCGTATAATCCGCGCTGCTGTAGCGAGGCCCGGGGCCGCTTTCCATGCTTGCCGTCTGGGCAAAATAACCGGCTACCGTCCATAACGTTTCAGCTAAGGGCGTGTTGGTGCTCGGCCTGGTGAGATTGATCTGGTTTACCGTACTTGAAAGACTTCCACCAGAGACGTTGACCTGAACAAAACCGCCCTGCGGCCTGGGGGCATTCGTCTTATAAAATGAAAGCCCCAGTCGCGCCCTGGTACCGACGACACTCTGGACAACACCTTCCACGGGAGATGGCACCCTGACTGTTACATTCCAGGTTCCTTCATTACCAGTGCCATCACTCCCTCCAGTGTCGTTCCTGATGGAGAATGAAGATGTACCAGATCCACCGCCACCGCAGCCGGCACTTGCAGAATAAACATAGAGTTTCCGAGTTCCACTGTAAGGCGTGTAGAGATCTGCATTTGTTATCTTTTTGTATTTTCCTCTGCTGTCGCAATCCGCTACTTCCCCATTGAGTCTGTCGAAGCCTGAGCCTTCGCCCGTGGTTGTCTTCCCCCCAGTCATGACTTTTCTTATAATATCTATCCTTCTCATGGTCAGCCAGTTAAGAAAATTGCCATCCCATTCTGAGGAGAGCTTTGCCCTCTCGCCTGTAAGCCCGCTTCCTGTTTTTGGAGCAGTTGGGATAAACCTGTTACTCTGGTAATCGTACCAGTAGTCAGGGTTGAAATAGCCGTAATATTGGTAGGCAGGATAGGCGCCGGGTGTTGAAAATTCTGTACAGGGGCTGCCTGAACTGTAACACGGATTGTCATCTGCCGTTGTGGTTGTAGTAAAGCCGTCGGAATAGGCAAAATTAAACATACTTCCGGAATTATCCAGAACAATCATGACGTTGGGAGAAATATTCTGAACTACGTAAGGAGGAACAAGACAGTAGTCCTCCATGACGGCATCCGAGTTTTCAAAAGAACAAAATATTAAAGATAAGGACAAAAAAATAAATAAAATGCATCGTTTCATATTCAACTCCTTATTCCACCATATCTTCATGAATAATTATGGATGTGATTTTTTTGTCATGAAAAAAGATCTCCACTTTTTTCCCCCGCCGGAGCGCATCATACGATAGTGCCTCCCCTGAGCTTTTGAGGAGAGGAACCCCGATCACTTCATAATTATTGTTTCGAACTTTTATGGAATGCTCCGTCACATTTTCTATGATTCCTTCAACAACAGTGACTTTTTCCGCATACCCCAGGGAGATGGTAAAAACACTTAAAAGAGAAATGATAAAAATAATAAAGGCGATGCGGTATCCTGCACGATGAAAATTTGTCTCACGGCTTGAAATTTTTTTATCTTTAAACATATATCCTCTCCTCCATTGGATAAAACTTTCCATAGATCTATGGGACAATAGAGCAATAAACATGCCAAAAAGACATGCGAAGCATTTCTGTCTAAGTCATTGCTTTTTCTTGGTTTACATGGATGGCTTAAAAATGAACAAAAGAAAAACTATGTAACGCGTTACATAGTTGGGTAACAGATTACATAATCATTATTTAATAAAGGGGATGTCGGGCGTGAAAAAGTTTATGATGAGAAAGTGCGCTTATAACACATGGCAACAGCAACAAAACATTGACGTATATTTTCAGAACGGGTTATAATTATTATAGAATCCGATAAAACCTCTTCTATTCTGTGAGTTTGACATATAGATGGATCCACTTTGATATGATGAAATTTTTCACTTTGCCCTTCACCGGATACTCCATGTATCCCTGTCTCAAACCCGGGGACCGATTGATTGTCAGGAAGGTCCCGCCCGCTTGCCTTGAAGTTGGAGATATGATTGCGGTCCGGAACACTTATGGCCGCTTAATGGTGCATCGATTGATCAAACGGATCGGCCTGAAATGCGGAATGACTAAGGGAGACGCGCTCCTTGCACCGGACCCTGAACGGGTTGATCTTTCAAAGGCTGCCGGCAAGGTGGAACTCATCGTGAGAAGGAGACGGCTGATTTCGGTGGCCTCCGGCCCCCGATCAAGGTTCAAAAGGCTTTATGCCGCCCTTAGCCGCATGGGCCTGACGCCTGGCGCACTGGAATTTAAAGCCAAGAATGTATTAAAGCGGATCTTACCATTTCAGAAGAGTGTCGAGCCGAATCAGGAGTGAAGTTTTATCCTCTCGATCTTGAAGGGCCATAAAAAAAATTTATCATACCGGGTTTCCCATGGAACACGATGTCCCTGGCCCGGGAGTAGACCCAGCAAGACAACTTGACGCGCGATTCCCGGCACGACAGCTTGCGGCAAAAGTGCCGCCGGTTTGGCACTTGGATATCCCCATAGCTTGTTCATAGATCCCTCCTATTTCTTTAACCTTCGGAGGCTCATAATCTTTTTTGTTGTTTGGCTGATCAGTCATTACAATTTTCCTCCATTTGAAATAGGTGATTCCATATATCACTTTTCTTGGCAAATTGCAATCGGTAAGCCGGAAGGGTCTCTAAGATATCCTTGACCAGATAAAAACCCATCCGTGCAGTCTCTTGATCCAAGTATTTGTAAAAATGAATCAGATGCAGAAGGATCGTACTCATCAGTTCATTTTTTTTTATGGGTCTGATCAGATTTTCCGTACTTTGCTCTATCAGAAAGAGCTTCTTGATCTCTCCTTTCACGGATTCCACAGATCTCTCTTTTATCTTATATTGCCTGAAGGGTGAATGATAGGCATAAACTCGACCCTCTTCTTTCTTGATAATCGTCCCATCATCCGAGAAACAAACATCAGGCCTGCATAGGCGGCTCACAGTAGATTTCCCGGCGCCTGAAAGTCCAAGAAACAGAACGGCCTGATCTTCTTTCCGGACCGCTGCGCCGTGAAGCAATAATCCTCCATGATGGATTAATCGATGTGAAAGGAGGAACATCATTCCGTTCATCATCCCCATATCTTCCGAGGACCGATTCTTGATGAGAACGTTTAACCATGGGATTTGCCGGGTTCTTTCTCGAATAAAAAAATAGGCGTTTCTTGATTGGATATCAATAAAATAGAGATCAGACCCGATCCTCAAATAGATCAGGGTTTGGGGTTCATCCATACAGGAACGTATATCCTTCATCGAATTTTTTTCCGGATCAAGGGTTTGCAAAATATCAAGCGAACTTTCCGCGGCTTCCTCCACGGGTCCATTCCCTGGATACCGTTGATGAATGTTTAGAAAAAATTCTCTGAATCTCTCCAGTTCGGATGGCTTCCAAATAAAATGCCGGCCGTCAGAATATGGGATCACCTGTACATGACAGCCCGTTTTTTTCGAATGGGTTATATAATCGCCGTAGTTTTTTCCCAATGCATGGTTCCACCGATGATTCCATTTTTCAAAATAGAGATGAAAGACTTCGCCTCCTATCTCCACATCCATCTGTTTTTCCATGGTGTTCGGTAAATTAGACATAGCTGTTCTTTTGACCGATGAAAACTTTATAACAAGAAAGCGGGTCCCAACCGTCAATCCCTCTTCCCATGTTATAAGGAACTGCCGGGCATCCCCCTCTGCATAAATAAGCATATAAGCAATCATGGCACTCTTTGAAGGAATCCATGCTGCGAGAATAACGCGTCCGGAACTGACGCATCCCTTGGGAGTGCTGCCAGATATCCCTAAAAGATTCCGTTCTCACATTCCCCACTTTATAGTCCCATAGACGATCGCAGGGGATCACCCATCCATCCGGACGGATGGAACATTCCTCCACACTTCCACCACAACTCGTGATCTTATTCGAATCTGAGGGCTGCCGCTCCGTGACATCCAATTGAGAAATGCGATCCATCATCGCAATCGCATTGACCAATGATCCTCCGACCCGTTTCGGGTATCGGCTCCTTAGCCGCCTCAATTCACCTTCGACTCTCTTCTGCTCTTGAAAGCTAAGGCAAAGATCTTTCCAATGGAATAGCGCGCTCCCCTGGGGTAATAAAGACGAGAATGTAATCTCTGACACGCCGACCTGATTCGAAAATTCAACAATCTCATGGAGAACGTCTTGATTGTTCTTGGAAACAACAACAAAAAAACTAAAGGGAATATGGTATCGGCGAAGGAGATCAATGCCTTCCATACTCTTTGCAAACGATCCTTTACCGCGGATAAAATCATGAACCTCTGAATTCGGACCGTCTAAAGAAACCTGAACGTTCTCCAGACGGCGAGAGCCGGAAAGCATGGAGAGTATCTTTGCATTGAGAAGGGTTCCATTGGTGTTGATTGAAATTCTGAACGGATATTGAAGAATGTATGTCAGCAGATCGGGAAGATCAGGATATATAAAAGGTTCGCCCCCGGAAATCAGCAAACGGAAGACTTTGATGCGCGCAAGTTCATCCACCACCTCTTTCCATTCTTCAAGGTTCAGGTCGCCGGGCGCATTCTTTGTGGAAGAGACGCCGCAATAGAGGCAGTTCAGGTTGCATCGGTTGGTAACATTCAGGGTGACCTTTTGCGGCGCGGAAAAAATATTCATGAATTCCATTCCCCATGGACTCTGGACAATTCACTCTCTTCCAACAGTCTGGACTCCGGGAAAAGGCCTTTCCGGCATGCCTCTTCACAGACCTGATAAGAATTCAAGACCGTTTTCTCATGAGAGATCACGTCGGCGCGGCAGAAGCCGAGGCAATGATGCTTGAAAAGACATCGTCTGCATACGCCTTTCAGATGCAGCGGGACCTGTTCCCGAATTTCCTTAAAAAGGATGCCCTCTTCCCATATCTTAGAGACACTTTTTTCTTTGACATTCCCCATGACCAGTTCCCTGTTTCTGCTTCCAATGCCGCAAATCGAAACGTCCCCGTTGGAAAGAATCCCGCAGATATTAAAGATCGCGCAGGAACATATCGGATGTCGAGCCAGTTCCCGCATTCCTTTCAGTGCCGGGGGAAGGTAGAGATCAATATGCATATTCGGATAGCGATCCGCGTATTCGGTTTCCACTTTGTTTTCAAGGTCCAGCAGCTCTTTAAGGGACAAACCTTCGCACCCATTCTCAGACGATTCCCGGATCCCGACAAAAATCATGGGATTGATTTCAAATAATTTCACTTTCATCTTGTAGGCCAGGCGGATCGTGTTCTCAAGATCATGGGCGTTGATTTTCTGGAGACAGAAAATGACTTGCGGATCGATCTGATGTTCCATAAGAAGTTGAATCCCGTTTACGGCTTTCTCGAAGCTTCCCCTCACCCCCCGGATCCTCTCATGGATATCAGCATGACTTCCATCAAGGCTGACGGAAATCTGCGTCACGTTGTGCTTGCAAAGTCTTTGAACCATGCCGGCAGAGAGCAATGTGCCGTTGGTTTCAAAGCTCAAGGAAAGTCCATGGCCGGAGAAGCAGTCGATAAATTCGAAAAGCCCCGGATGGACAAAGGGCTCTCCTCCGGTAAATTTTACATGGGACAAACCCAAGGGAAGGGCGTCCCGAACCACCCGATCCATGACTTCAACAGAGACATTCTCCTGGTTCTGCCTTTGATAGGATTTCTCATCCGGCGCATAGGCCGGACGTATCCAGCAATGGATGCATTTTAAATTGCACGATTCGGTTGGATAAAAATAAATAGACCGTAAAGGATGTTTGGGCTGCTGGTCCATGTTGTTGCTCATGAATCCCTCTCATGATCTTCACGGTTTGCGAAAAATCCTAATTGATCCAACTCTTCCAGAAAAAGCAAGCAATCCTTAGAGATCTGTTCCTGCGGCGTTGCAGGGTACTCCTTGCATATTTCATCAATGATCTGCGCGGAGGTGATAGGTTTTCTGCATAATTTCCAAATGCTCGTCCCCAAGGCGTTGAGATGACATAGCCGGCCCGTGTCCGGTTCAAACAAAAAGGCTCCTCCTTCTTCTTCTCTTAATACAATCTCCTGATTGATCAATAAATTATGGCGCTCGTTTAACATCAACCAACCCCTTTCGTAAAGGTCTGAAAGAAAATGCTCCACGTCCTTTCTTAAAACCTCTTCAGGTTGTTCACACATCCTGGAGAAGGCCTGGATCACCTCTCTCACATTTCTATGTCCATCCAGGAGATGAAGGATTCCCGCGCCCGTCCGGTTCAGTGTATGAACCATGCGATTGCCCAAATGAAAAACAATCCCTTCTTCTTGAAGCGTTTCAAAGAGGATCCGTTCTTTTAAATTGAATATCTGATCTGCTAAAACCTTCAACCCGTCCTTTCCCGCGTATCAATGCCATCTATCAGAGGGAGGATGACTAAGTGGTCCTGTTCGTAAATATGGTAACGTACCGAGAGGGTCGTAGGGCGGTCTCATCAAGGCGCGCGACTGAGGCGTACCCACTGTGGTACACCGCAAGGAGCGCAACGCCGAGGAGA
>Ga0100379_10001824_pt1 | contig 20977 bp, 19 predicted proteins | sample CryGeymeta201503_FD_80418 | JGI IMG/M metagenome (GOLD analysis project Ga0100379, IMG submission 80418) | Groundwater microbial communities from Crystal Geyser aquifers in Utah, USA - Crystal Geyser metaG 2015-03 | ecosystem: Environmental > Aquatic > Deep subsurface > Groundwater | place...
ATGAAACCCTAAACGAATTGATACATATCTATTTAATGATTCATTAATTGAATCTAAAAAAAACTAAACTTGTGGTGGATGGAAACTCGAATCTGAGTTTAAATACGCATAGTTGTTAGCATATGAGAATAAGGTTTTATTTTTCTCAAAAAAAGAGACAATTGAATATGATAAATAAGATTCTTTGTATAATAATAAATCTTTAAAATCTATTAATTGAACTGGTGTTTTTTCACTACTTTGACTACTTTCAGTTACTTTTTTTAATTGACATTTTCCATTACACTGCATTTCTGGAGTGTCTTTATTTTCACACAATTTTTCAACAAAACCAATAGGGTCAATTGTATAATAGATATAAGTAATTGAAACTCTCAATGTATTGTAGAGAATCAGACTACTCAAAAATAAAGAAATTAAAAAAGTTCCTTTTTTCACATGGTAAATATAATGAAATGTTTCCTCTTTAATTTTTCAAAATCAGTTTTTTTTACTGAAATCCTAAGTAACATATGTTACTGACTACACTTTTTTTTCAGCCTAATTTTGCTATAATAAAAATCATATCAATGAAATACAATATGAAATATATCGCAGTTTTAATTTTAATTTTATACTTGCCAGTAAATGCGCAAGAAATAATTTCCATTGATAAATCTGAGGTAATTATAAAAATAAAAAACCGCAATTTATCCCTAAAAATATCTGCTGAAGAATTCAATAAAGCACAAGCAGATTATTGGCAAACCAATGCTATTTTTTTACCAAACATCACAGCAAGTCACACAGGATTTACCACTACAAATCCTTTGATGGCTTTTGGTTCAAAGTTGAATCAAGGGATTTTAACTCAGGCAGATTTTAATCCTGCATTGTTGAACAATCCAACGCAAACACAAAATTTTGCAACAATCATTAAAGTGGAGCAACCTTTAATCAATATGGATGGTGTGTATCAACGAAAAGCAGCAAAATCAAAAATGAAAGCCATGTCTTTACAAACTCAAAGAACAGAGGAATATTTGGTTTTTGAAGTTGAAAAAGCTTATATGGAATTGCAATTGGCATACAAAGCAGTGACAGTCTTAGAAAAAGCGTTGCAAGCTGCAAATGAAAATCAAAAATTGGCAGAAAATAGTTTCAAGCAAGGGTATTTGCAGCGTGCTGATGTGTTGAATGTAGAGGTTCGTGTCACAGAAGTTCAAAATCAATTGCAACAAGCGAAAAGTAATGTGCAAAATGCGTCCAATTATTTATCTTTTTTAATGAACGAGGAAGCTTATGTACAATACATTCCTAGTGATGAATTAAATATTCAAACGGTTTCAATGATTGACACAAAAATTTCTGAAAACAGAAGTGATATCAAGGCAATGCAATTGGCATCAAATGCTTACGGAGATATGAACAAAGCTGAGAAAATGACTTTTTTACCAAGACTAAATGCTTTTGGAAGTTATGAATTGTATGATAACAAAATTTTTCAAGCAGATGCCAATGGTTATTTGGTTGGAGCTCAATTGAGTTGGGATCTTTTCAATGGGTCAAAACGCTTTGGAAAAGTTCAAAAAAGCAAGGCAGAATTTGAAAAATCAAAATTGGAATACGATCAATATCTTTCTAAAAGTAACTTGGAATTGAATAAAGCAAAACGCATGTTGATGGATGCAGAAAACAAACTAAATCTGTCAAAATTAGCCTTAACGCAATCTGAAGAATCTTTGCGAATTAGAACTAACAGATTCAAAGAAGGTTTGGAAAAAACTACGGATTTGTTGGCTGCAGAAACTCAATTTTCCCAAAAACAGTTGGAATATTACCAAACAATTTTCGAGTATAATTATGCGCAAGCATACCTAAAGTTTTTAACCAAAGAATAATCAATATAAGTTCAAAATTCAAAATTTAAAGTTCAAAGTTTACATATAAAAAACCATTAAAATGAAAAACATACCAATCATATTATCAATTTTAGCAACTGCTTTTTTAGCAAGTTGTGATAGTGAAAATAAAAAAAATGTTGCAGATAGTAGTCCCTCAATTTCTGTAACTGTAAGTCAAGTTTCTAATAATTCGAACAATCCTTTTTTATCAGTAAGCGGAAAAATTCAGTCTGAAAAAAGTGCCACTTTAAGCACAAGAATGATGGGTTTTGTAACAAATGTTCCAGTAAATGTTGGGGATAAAGTAAACAATGGTCAATTGTTAGTAGCTATTAATAACGATGATTTACAAGCCAAAAAAGCGCAACTAAGTGCCAGCATTTTAGAGGCAACTGCTGCTTTTAAAAATGCTGAAAAAGATTATAACCGATTCAAAAACTTGTTTGCTGATAAAAGTGCCTCTCAAAAAGAGTTTGATGATGTAACTGCTCACTATCAAATGGCAAAAGCGCGTTTGGAAGCTGCAAATCAGATGAAAAACGAAATCAATTCTCAGTTTGCCTATAGCAATATTACAGCACCTTTTAGTGGTGTTGTTACTGCAAAAATGATTGAAAAGGGCGATATGGCAAATCCAGGTCAACCTTTAATTTCTTTAGAATCGCCCGGAAATTTTGAAGTGATGGCAATGATTCCTGAATCAGAAATTGCGGCTATCAAAACTGGAATTTCTGTGGATGTTGTTGTGAAATCCATCAATCAAACATTGAAAGGAATTGTGAAAGAAGTGAGTACCTCTTCAAAAAATACAGGTGGTCAGTTTTTGGTAAAAATTGGTTTAACAAAATCAGAGGTTGCTATTTTATCAGGAATGTTTGCAACTGTTCAGTTTCCAATTGCTAAAAACACAAAATCAAATAGTATTTTAATTCCAAAGGATGTGATTGTTTCAAACGGACAATTATCAGGAGTTTATACTGTGAGTCAAAGCAATACAGCCATGTTGCGTTGGTTGACTCTAGGAAAAACGGTTGGAAATCAAGTAGAAGTTTTATCTGGCTTGAATGCTGACGAAAGTTATATTGTTTCAGCCAACGGGAAATTGTTTAATGGAGCTAAAGTGAGTGTTCAGTAAACATTTTTCAGTTTTCAGTAAAAATTTAATATAAATTAATTAATTAACTAAAAATAACCCGTAAAATTTCTCCCCTTTGGGGAGTTAGAGGGGCAGAATATGAAAGAAGGTTTAGCAGGCAAAATTGCCAAAGTTTTTATGAATTCGAAGCTGACAGTGCTGTTGATGATTGTTTTTATGGTCATTGGCGTGTACAGCTCGTTTCTAATTCCGCGTGAAGAAGAACCGCAAATTGATGTGCCAATGGCAGATATTTTTGTAGGATATCCTGGTGCAAGTCCTACAGAAGTAGAATCAAGAGTTATAAAACCATTGGAAAAATTGATTTCCAATATCAAAGGTGTTGAGTATGTATATTCAACTTCGATGAAAGAGCAAGGAATGGTTATTGTTCAATTTTATGTGGGTGAAGATATTGAGCGTTCGTTTGTAAAATTGTACAACGAAATCAACAAACACATGGACCAAATGCCAAAAGGTGTTACGTTTCCATTGGTAAAAACAAGAGCTATTGATGATGTTCCCATGCTAGGATTGACTTTGTGGAGCGAAAATTATGATGATTTTCAATTGGGTCAAATGGCTCAAGAATTGGAAGCAGAAATCAAAAAAGTAAATGATGTTGCTGTAACTCACAAAATTGGTGGTAGAGAGCGTCAAGTACGTGTGGTGTTGGATAAAGACAAATTAGCTTCTGCAGGTTTGGATTTCTTATCAGTTTCTGAAATGATTAATGCCAATAATGCCCAATTAAATTCAGGAAGTTTTGATAAAAATGACACCGAATTTATTGTGAATACTGGCAAATTTTTAGAAAGCGCCAAAGATGTTGAAAATTTGGTGGTTGGTGTGCAGCAAAATCAACCCATTTATTTGAAACAAATTGCAACAGTAATTGACGGACCAGAAGTCCCAAAAAATTATGTGAGTTTAGGATTTGGAAAAGCAAGCGAAAAATCGTCTCAATTCAATTCAGAATATCCAGCAGTAACGATTCAGTAGCCAAAAGAAAAGGGGCTGATGCCATGAATATTTCAGATGTTATTATTAACAAAGTAGAACATTTACGCTCCACTTTAATTCCTGATGACGTACATGTTGAAATCACCCGAAATTATGGCGAAACAGCATCACACAAAGTTTCAGAATTGTTGTTGCACTTGATAGGTTCAATATTTGCAGTGACTCTTTTGGTATTGTTAGCTATGGGTTGGCGTGGAGGTTTGGTGGTGTTTTTATCAGTGCCAATCACATTTGCATTGACATTATTGAGTTATTACATGCTTGATTATACCCTAAATAGAATCACCCTTTTTGCCTTAGTTTTTGTAACAGGAATTGTGGTTGATGACTCCATTATTATTGCTGAAAATATGCATAGGCATTTCAAAATGAAGCGATTGCCTTTTAAACAAGCAGCTTTATATGCGATTAACGAAGTAGGAAATCCAACAATTTTAGCAACTTTTACAGTGATTGCTTCTGTATTACCTATGGCTTTCGTATCAGGATTAATGGGGCCTTATATGGCACCAATGCCTATTGGAGCTTCAATTGCAATGATTTTATCTCTTTTTGTGGCTTTGACAATTACGCCTTATTTAGGATATATTTTCTTGATTGAGAATGATAAAAAGGGCGTTGAACCAAAACCAGAGAAACCAATTGAGGAAACTTTTATTTATAAAATATATCACAAGCTAGAAAGTCCTTTATTAGAAAGCAATACCAAAAGTTGGATTTTTTTAGGAGGAACTTTTGGAATTTTATTATTAACGTTCGTCTTATTTTTTACCAATTCAGTAGCTGTAAAAATGCTGCCTTTTGATAACAAAAATGAGTTTCAAGTGGTGATTGATATGCCAGAAGGAACAACTCTTGAGAGAACTACTGTGGTTACCAAAGAAATTTCACAATATTTAGCAACAAGACCTGAAGTGGTGAATTATCAAAACTATGTAGGCACTTCTGCCCCTATTACTTTCAATGGTTTGGTGCGTCATTATGATTTGCGTGGTGGAAGCAATATGGCTGATATTCAAGTGAATTTGGTTGATAAAGAAAATCGTTCTAAGTCAAGTCATGATATCGCAAAATCGTTGCGAGCAGACATTCAGAAAATTGCAAAAAAATTCAATGCTAATGTAAAATTAGTCGAAGTTCCACCTGGACCACCAGTTTTGTCAACAATTGTGGCTGAAGTGTATGGACCTGATTATAATGAACAAATCAAAATTGCCAGAAATGTTGAAAATATTTTAAATAATACCAACGATGTTGTAGATGTTGATTGGATGGTTGAAGCAGATCAAACTGAGTATCAATTTGTGATTGATAAAGAAAAAGCGATGTTGTATGGTGTTGCGCCTCAACAAATTGCCTATACTATGAATATGGCTTTGTCTAACAGGCCTATCACAACTTTATATGATGAAGATGCTGTTCACCAAATAAATCTGGTTTTAGCTTTGGATGAAAATGAAAAATCAACTATCAGAGATATTTCTCAATTAAAAATAAAATCGAAACAAGGAAATTTGGTTTCAATTTCTGATTTGGTTGACATTCAAGAAACTATTTCCGCAAAAAGTATTTTCAGAAAAAACCAAAAAAGAGTGGTTTATGTAATGGCAGATATGGCTGGAGAATTGGAAAGTCCTGTGTATGCGATTTTAGAAATGGATAAAAGGCTTCAAGAAATTCCGTTACAAAAAGGCTATAAACTCAATGAAATGTATTTAGGTCAGCCAAATTTTGAAGATGATTATACTATAAAATGGGACGGAGAATGGCAAATTACCCTTGAGGTTTTTAGAGATTTGGGAATCGCATTTTTAGGAGCTATTATCTTGATTTATATTTTAATTGTAGCTTGGTTTCAAAACTTTAAAGCACCAGTTGTGATGATGGTTGTAATTCCATTATCACTGATAGGAATTATTTTAGGACATTGGATGATGGGTGCATTTTTTACAGCAACGTCATTCATTGGAATGATTGCTTTGGCCGGAATTATGGTGCGAAACTCGATATTATTAATCGATTTTATCAACCTTCGATTGGAAGAGGGAATTCCTCTAAAACAAGCAGTCATAGAATCTGGAGCTGTAAGAACAACGCCTATTTTATTAACTGCAGGAACTGTTGTCATTGGTGCATTTGTGATTTTGTTTGACCCAATTTTTCAAGGATTGGCAATTTCATTGATGGGAGGAACTATTGTATCAACAGTATTGACACTGTTGGTTGTGCCATTGGTGTATTACATGATTGAAAAAAAGAATTATAAATAATAAATAATATGAAATTAGTAATCGTAACAGCAGTAGAGGAGTTTCACAATGATATTTTGAAACTTTTTAAAAAAGCCAATATCGAGAATTTTAGCGAATCAACTATTGATGGGTATAAGTCTTCAAACGGTTATTTGGTAACTCCAAATTGGTTTGGAAGCAAAAAAGAAGGCAATGAATCAACCATGTTTTTTTCTTTTACAGACAAGGAACTGATTGATTCACTCTTTGAATTGATCAAAGAATTCAATAAAAATTTAGAAACCAACAACCCAATAAAGGCGGTTGTTTTACCCATAGAAAAATCAATTTAAATAAAAATAAATAGTATGTTGAACAAATATTTTAGAGCAATCGTAGGAACTTTAATTCTTTTAAGTGTCGTTTTAACGGTCTATGTCAATGAAAATTGGATTTGGTTTACCGTTTTTATTGGTGCAAACATTTTACAGTCTGCTTTTACGAAATGGTGTTTTATGGAAATTATTCTTCAAAAGTTGGGAATAAAAAAATAATTTTCTGTCATTTTTAAAACTGATTTTTGTCATAAAACAACAAACTTCAATTTATTATTTTTGATAAAAATTTTAAATAAATGTCACAAATCTTAACACTTCCATTGGTTTCTTGGCTCAATGGCACAGTTATGATTGGTATTTTTGTGCTAGTTGTAATTGGATTGGTAGCAGCAGTTTTTATGCTGATGAATAACGATAAACCAAAAAAATAAAAAGTCTGAGTTTACTTACTCAGACTTTTATTATTGTTTAAAAATATTTTAAAATTATTTAAAAGCATTCAATCCTGTGATATCTAAACCTGTGATTAACAAGTGAATATCATGAGTTCCTTCATAAGTAATTACGCTTTCAAGATTCATTGAGTGACGCATTATTGAATATTCGCCTGTAATTCCCATGCCACCCAACATTTGTCTTGCTTCTCTTGCAACATTGATTGCCATTGCCACATTATTTCGTTTTGCCATCGAAATTTGTGCAGAAGTTGCTTTTCCTTCGTTTTTTAAAACACCCAATCTCCAAGCCAACAATTGTGCTTTGGTAATTTCGGTAATCATTTCAGCCAATTTTTTTTGTTGCAATTGAAACTGACCAATTGGTTTTCCAAACTGTTCTCTTTCTTTTGAATATCGCAAAGCCGTGTCATAACAATCCATTGCAGCACCAATGGCACCCCAAGAAATTCCAAATCGCGCAGAATCTAAACATTCTAAAGGTGCTCCCAAACCAGATTTATTGAGTAATAAATTTTCTTTTGGAACTTTGACATTGTTAAAAATCAATTCGCCTGTTGCTGAAGCTCTCAAAGACCATTTGTTATGTGTTTCTGGTGTTGAAAATCCTTCCATTCCTCGCTCAACAATCAAACCATGAATTCTTCCTGTCTCACTTTTCGCCCAAACTACCGCAATTTGTGCGAAAGGCGCATTTGAAATCCACATTTTTGCGCCATTCAATAAATAATGATCGCCCATATCTTTGAATTTCGTTTCCATATCTCCCGGATTTGATCCGTGATTTGGCTCTGTCAATCCAAAACAACCCATCCATTGGCCTGAAGCTAATTTTGGTAAATATTTTTTTCGTTGTGATTCATTTCCAAATTTATAAATTGGATACATTACCAAAGATGATTGCACAGAAGCTGTTGAGCGCACTCCAGAATCTCCACGCTCTATTTCTTGCATAATCAATCCATAAGAAATTTGATCTAATCCTGCGCCACCATATTCTTCTGGGATATAAGGTCCAAAAGCCCCAATATCAGCCAAACCTTTGATGATTTGTGTTGGGAATTCAGCTCTTTGTGCATAGTGTTCAATAATCGGTGATACATCACGTTTTACCCAACCACGAGCAGCTTCTCTGACCAGTTTATGTTCGTCTGTTAACAAATCATCAATATTGTAATAATCAGGTGCTTGAAATAAATCTGCTTTCATCTATTAAATTTTACTCAGTTTTAGTGCAAATTTATTGAAATCTCTAAAAAAAATCCCCTTTTTTTAAGAATAAAATAATTAAGTTTTTACGAATTTATCTTTTTTACATATTTTTTGTATTTTCAGTGCGTTTGAACTTTTTTTTTGGCAAAAGTCTCGTTAAGTTTGTTGCAATGAAATTTACTTTAGGAAAACTCGAAAGATTAAAGAGTAGAAAGCTGATAGAAAAACTTTTTGCTGAAGGAAAGTCTGTAAAAAAATTTCCTTTACGGATGGTTTTTTTGCAAACTTCGCACACGTCAACATTTCCTATGCAGGCGGGATTTTCAGTGCCGAAGAGAAATTTTAAGAGAGCTGTAGATCGCAATCGACTGAAAAGATTATTGCGCGAAACCTATCGTTTACGGAAAGAAATACTATATACGAAATTAGAAAAACCAACTATTTGTATGATTTCATACATTGGGAAAGAAGAAATTTCGTTTGAAGAAATGTATTCAAAAATGACAATTTTATTACAATTATTATTGAAAGAAACGAAAAATACAAATGAAAAACAATAATCTAAAAAAACAAATTTTCGCAATCGGATTGATTGGAATGATTTTTTTGTTCTTTTCATTCAAATCAAACTTTTTTGAAGTTGCCAAGCAAATTGAAATTTACAATACGCTTTTCAAAGAGTTAAACATGTATTATGTTGACGAAATCAATGCTGCTGAATTGACAGAAAAAGCGATTAAAAACACTTTAAATACGCTTGATCCTTACACAAATTATTATTCAGAACAAGATGTTGAAAATGCAAAAATCAGAAGAGAAGGAGAATATGGTGGTGTTGGCATCAATGTTTTTTATACCAAAGAAGGCATTCAAATTAAAGAAGTTTTTAAAGGATTTTCTGCAGATAAAATTGGATTAAAACCTGGTGATATAATTATTTCAGTTGATAATCAATACCTGAAAAATATAGAAATTGAGCAATTATCGATGTTTTTAAAAGGAATTCCAGAAAGTAAATTGTTGGTTGAAATCAATCGTCAAGGAAAAATCTTTCAAAAAGAAATCACCAGAGAAAAAGTACTGTTAAATCCAGTGCCCTTTTTTGAAATGATTGACTCAGAAACTGGGTATATTGTGTTGACCGAATTCAATGAAAAAGCATCTACTGAAGTAAAAAATGCTTTCAGAGAATTAAAGAAAAAAGGCATGAAAAAGCTTGTTTTTGACTTGCGATCAAATCCTGGAGGATTATTGATGGAAGCTGTTAATATTTCAAATTTCTTTATTGAAAAAGGAAAAATAATCACATCAACCAAAGGGAAAGTGAAAAACTGGAATGCGACTTATAAAACCTCTAAAGAACCTTTGGATTTGGAAATTCCTATGGTTGTTTTGATCAATAGACGCTCAGCTTCTGCATCAGAAATTCTGAGTGGCGCTTTGCAAGATTATGACAGAGCAGTAATTTTAGGCGAACGTTCGTTTGGAAAAGGATTGGTGCAACGTTATCGCGAACTCACTTATGGAACGCAATTAAAAGTTACCATTTCCAAATATTATACGCCAAGTGGTCGTTGTATTCAGGAACTAGATTATACAAATAGAGATTCAAAAACTGGTATTGTTCCAAAGTTTTCTGACAAGGGAATCAATACATTTAAAACCGAAAAAGGCAGAACTGTTTTTGATGGTGGAGGCGTTTTGCCCGATGTTGAAATGGCAACATCCATAAAATCAAAAGCCACAGAAACATTGCTCGAATCGAAAGCGATTTTTAATTTTGGGATAGATTTTTTTCATAAAAATCCAAGTATTCCATCCCTAGAAAAATATCATTTTACAACTTCTGATTTTAAAAAATTTACCCAATTTTTAGCCACGGATACTACATTTGTCATCAAACAATAAAAATTATTTAAAGAAGCTTATCAAGTAGCAAAAAGTGAAGCCATTTCGAAAGAATATGAAAAAATAAAGCAACAGTTGTTTTATGATAAAATCAAAGAAATTACGAATAATCAAGATATTATTATTCCAGTTATTGAATCGCAAATTATCAGAAATTATTACTACTCAGAAGGTGTTTATCAACATCATTTAAAAAATGATCAAGCTATTTTAGAGGCAGTTAAATTGCTTCAAAACAGCAAAAAATACAGTCAAATTTTATCTGGCAAATAATTTTATCTTTGAACCCCAAATAAGCGCCATGAAACCAATTAGAAACATAGAAAGAACGAGAGCCCAAGAATCAACAAATGCCATAGAAAAATTATACATTACTATGCGACATTTATTCACCAGAGGTTTTTATAAACCCATGGGAATTTCAGGAGAAACTTTACGAAAATCGTTGTTATTATTGCGACCAGAAATCTATGGTTCTATTGGTGAAGATCGGGTGGAATTGAATGGTTTGGTGTATGTTATTGAACGTTTGCCAGAAGGAATTGAAGAATGTCAATTTATCAATTTAACAACGGATGAAGGTTATAAAAACTCTCATTTTAAAGCAATAATTCCCCCAAAAAGAAGGCGAAATTGCTACAGAATTGACAAAGACCAAATGAATATTGAGATTACCAGAGGAAGATCTGAAATTTATGATATTTTGACTCATTTAACCTTTCTTTTCATTGAATCTCACAAAATATTTGGACGAATTGTAATCAATGAAGGAGAAGAATATGTCAGAGAATGGGATTATTTAGAAGACGTTGTTTTACATCAAAAACCAATTTCTGAGAAAGAAAAAGAAGTTTTGATTGTTCATTTGGGAAATATTTTAGGACGCACATTTGATGAAGTTTCTGAAGTTTACACAACTTTTTCAACAGCACAAAACCACCATAAATTTTTCAATTTGATTTACTGGTTAGGAAAATTGGCCATAAATGAAATTTTGGGATCAAAAAAACGAACCATTATTTTTAGTTCGGTTTTGATTGAAGAAATAGGACATCATATTTATGGCGAAGTTTGGGCAGATCGCATAAAACAAACGCTAAGAGACGCACAATTATTGGAAAGACCCATTCATATCATTAGCGCAAATATGCATAGTGTTTTAAATTCAATGTATGCAAAAAATGCTTTGCCAGATGAAGCTGAAAATAACCAAGGATTTGAATTATTTAGGTTGTTGAGCAATGCTGATAGCAAACCTTTACAAAATAAAGTAAAGGATTTTGCTACCGAAAATGGTTTGATTTCTATTGATGATACTTCAGGAACAAATATTGATGTACAAATTATTGATACTGATAAAATAAATTTCGATGTTTCATCGTTTCAAAAAATAAATTCTTTGAATGAAAATCCAGTGATTATTGTAATGGATTATGCTTTTGGAGAACAAGCATTTGAAACCATGGACGAATTGTTAAAACCATATAAAGAAGGAGAAAATAAAATCCATCTAGATGTAAAATCGATTTCAATTATGGGAAAAGCAGGGATTTTGGAAGGAGGAAAAGGGGATATTATGATTCCTTCTTCTCATATTTTTGAAGGAACTGCTGATAATTATCCTTTTAAAAATGAACTTTCAAAAGAAGATTTAGAAGGATTTGGAGTAAAAGTTTATGATGGAGCTATGATTACTGTTTTAGGAACATCCCTTCAAAATAGAGATTTATTGAAATTCTTTCACGAATCCACTTGGAATGTAATCGGTCTAGAAATGGAAGGCGCTCATTATCAAAAAGCAATTCAGTCTGCCTCAAAAATTAGAGGAAATATTTCAGAAAATGTGAAAGTAAGATATGCTTATTACGCCTCAGATAATCCTATTGAAACCGGAGCAACATTGGCTTCAGGCGGTTTAGGAATGACAGGAGTAGTGCCAACGTATGCCATCACACAAAAAATTTTAGAACAAATTTTATAACCAACTAGCAACAAATAGCATAAAATGTCAACAAACCAACCACAAAAAAGTAACGACGAGGAAGTAGATTTAGGATCGTTATTTGTTATTATTGGAAGAGGATTTTCTAAGTTTTTCAACTTTTTTGGAAGTATTTTCAAAGGACTTTTTCATTTAATTATTTTATTTTTAATTTTTGTAAAGGAAAACAGTGTAAAAATTGGAATTGCAACTCTAATTGGATTGATAGCGGGTGTTTTTTTAGAAGTTACTACTCCCAAAAAGTACGCCTCTGAGTTGTTGATTGAACCCAATTTCAAAAGTAGTTTACAGTTGTATAATAACGTGAATTACTACAATGATTTGGTAAAACAAAAAGACACTTTAAAATTACAAGAAACGTTTAATTTGACGAAAGAAGAGGCAGCTTCTCTTAAAAAGTTTACTATTGAACCTGTAAAAAATGAAAAAGATATCATCAATGCTTATGATGATTTGATATTATCTGTAGATACGCTAACCATCAAAAGTTACGAATTTGTTAAATTTAAAGCAGCATTTACCAATTTTGATTATAAAATTCATAAAGTTATTGTAACTGCTGAGAAAAGTGATGTTTTTGATAAGTTGGATGATGTAATCATTTCTTCAGTTGTTAAAAATAAGTATTTCAATCGATTAAAAGAATTAACTAACGAAAATTTAAATAGAACAGATTCCGTTTATAAAGAAAACTTGTCTCAAATAGATTCTCTACGAAAAGTATATATGCAGGTGATGTTGGATGAAGCTAAAAAAGTAACTTCCGGAACCAACATTGATTTAGGAGGCGATAAAAAAACTACCAAAGAAATAGAACTGTTTGAAACCGGCAGAAAAATCAACATAGATTTGAGAGAAATTGCAAAAGAAAAGTCCAATAAATACGAGGTGATTAATGTAATATCAAACTTTCAACCTGTAGGATATGAAATTAAAGGAGTCACAAAAAATTATGTTTTTCAATTAGGGGGTTTAGGAGCTTTTATCATGATTTTTTTCCTACTGCTAGTAAAATTAAACAATTTCCTAAACCACTATAAAAAGTAAAAAATGCAAACAGTTCTCATAACTGGTGGAGCAGGTTTTATTGGATCTAATTTTATACCTTATTTTTTGGAAAGAAATCCAACTTTTCAGGTAGTAAATTTGGATAAATTAACGTACGCCGCAAATACCGAAAACCTAAGTGAAGTTATTGATAACGAAAGATATATTTTTGTAAAGGGTGATATTTGCGAGCGAGATTTGGTAACGAATCTTTTTGAAAAATACCATTTTCAATCGGTGATTCATTTTGCGGCAGAATCGCATGTTGACAATTCAATTAAAAATCCGGATGAATTTATAAAAACCAATATTTTTGGCACCTTTGTTTTGTTGGATGTTGCAAAAAATTATTGGATAGAAAATGCAAACCAACCAAAAAAGGGATTGGAAAATGCCCGTTTTCATCATATTTCGACAGATGAAGTTTATGGAACTTTGGGAGAAACAGGCTATTTTTCGGAAAAAACTCCGTATGCGCCAAATAGTCCTTACAGTGCCTCAAAAGCTTCTTCAGATTTTTTAGTAAGAAGTTATTTTCACACCTATGGAATGAATGTTGTGACAACAAATTGCTCCAATAATTACGGGCCAAAACAGCATGATGAAAAGTTGATTCCAACCATTATTAGAAAGGCAATTTCAGGAGAAAATATTCCTATTTATGGTGATGGGAAAAATATTCGTGATTGGTTGTTTGTATTAGATCATTGCTCAGCAATTGAATTGGTTTTTCAAAAAGGGAAAAAAGGCGAAACCTATACTATTGGTGGAGATAGTGAGCAAAATAATTTGAACATTGCCCAAAAAATTTGCGCTATTTTAGATGTAATTATTCCTAAAAAGAATTCTTATAAAGAACAAATTACGTTTGTTACAGATAGGTTAGGCCATGATTTTAGATATGCCATAGACGCATCAAAAATCAAAAGAGAATTGGGATGGGAAGCAACAGAAAATTTTGAAACAGGAATTAAAAATACAATAAAATGGTATTTAAAAAAGTACAATAGCTTATGAAAGGAATTGTTTTGGCAGGAGGTTCAGGAACAAGATTGCATCCACTCACGATTTCTGTGAGTAAACAATTGATGCCTGTGTATGACAAACCAATGATTTATTATCCAATTTCAACGTTAATTTCTGCGGGAATTTTTGAAATATTAATCATTACAACGCCACAAGATCGGCCACTTTTCGAAAAATTATTAGGAGATGGAAGCAAAATAGGTTGTCATTTTGAATATGAAGTTCAAGAACATCCAAATGGATTGGCTGAGGCTTTTTTGATTGGCGAAAAATTTATTGGAAACGACAAAGTTGCACTTATTTTAGGAGATAATATTTTTTATGGAACAGGATTGTCAAATTTATTAAAAGAGAACACAAATCCTGATGGTGGAATTATTTTTGCCTATCATGTTGATGATCCTGAAAGATATGGAGTTGTTGAATTCAATAAACAGAAACAAGTGATTTCTATTGAGGAGAAACCGAAAGAACCAAAATCTAATTTTGCTGTTCCAGGAATTTATTTTTATGATAACGAGGTCATTCAAATTGCTAAAAATATTGAACCAAGCAAAAGAGGTGAGCTAGAAATAACAGACGTGAACAATGCCTATTTAAAAGCTGGAAAATTATCTGTTAGAATATTAGAGACAGGTACTTCTTGGTTTGACACGGGTACATTTACAAGCCTTATTCAAGCAGGTCAATTTGTTCAGCTTATTGAAGAAAGACAAGGATTAAAAATAGGTTCTATTGAAGCAGAAGCATACAAAAGCGGATTAATCAAAAAAAAGGAATTAAAAAAACTAGCCAAGCCATTATTAAAAAGTGGTTATGGAAAAAATTTGTTATGCATATTATGAAAGTAATAGAAACTAAATTAAAAGGTTGTTTTGTAATAGACCCAACCTGTTTTAAAGACGAAAGAGGTTATTTTTTATTGGAATACAATAAAAAAGGCTTTCAAGAAAAGACAGGATTACAGATTGATTTTGTTTTAGGAAATCAATCCCGCTCGCAGTATGGAGTTGTTAGAGGTCTTCATCTTCAAAGAGGAAAACATGCGCAAGCTAAACTGATAAGAGTTGTAAAAGGTAAAATATTAGATGTTGCTGTAGATGTAAGAGAAGGTTCGCCAACTTATGGAAAAAGCATCTCTGTTGAATTATCTGGTGAAAACCACAAACAATTATTTATACCTAGAGGATTTTTGCATGGTTTTTCGGTTTTGGAAAATGATACAATCGTATCTTACAAATGTGATAATTATTATTGTCCTGAAGCAGAAGATGGAGTGATGTATAATGATTCTGATTTAAACATTGATTGGAAATTAAAGGTAGAAGATATTATACTTTCTGAAAAAGATACATTTTTGAAACAGTTTAAGCATTTTGAGTTAAAAGATGCATTTCAAGATATTTTTTAATAAAAAATAAAGTGATTAATTTTAAAATAATCGATTTTTCCTTTTTTTTAAAATTGACAAAAAAGCTATGAAATGAAAAAAATTTACTGCTTAACACCTGTTTATAATGATTGGGAGAGTTTTCAAGTTCTCATTTCTTATCTTGAAAAACTCCAAATAAAACAAGCTCATAGATTTTATTTTTCGGTAATTGCCATTAATGATGGTTCGAGTGAAGAGAAAAGTTTCAATAAATCTTCTGTGGATATTACGATTTTAAATCTAAAAATAAATATTGGACATCAAAGAGCAATTGCTACAGGACTTCAATATATCTACAATGAAATTGAAGAAAAAGACTATGTGGTTGTGATGGATTGTGATGGCGAAGATAAGCCTGAAGATATTATCTTGTTGCTCGAAAAAGCTGAAAATCAAAATGATAAAAAAATTATTTTTGCCCAAAGAAAAAAAAGACAAGAATCTTTGTTATTCAAGTTTTGGTATCTTGTTTATAAAAAAATATTTAAATTATTTACTGGGCAAAAAATAAATTTTGGAAATTTTAGCGCAATTCCAGCATCACTTTTATCAAAAGTAATTTATCAAAATAATATATGGAATCATTTTTCTGGAGGAGTCATTCAATCAAAAATTCCTTATGATCGAGTTTTGTTAGACAGAGGAAAAAGATTTCATGGGGTATCAAAAATGAATTTTTACAATCTTACGATTCATGGGTTGAGTTCAATTTCTGTTTATTTTGACTTCCTTTCACTATGAAATTTAAAATTTACACTCTATGGAATTTTGCTTTGTGCATCTTCTATTGTATATATTTTATATCAAAAATTGTTTACAACAAATGCGATTCCTGGTTGGGCATCAAGTTTAACATTGGTTTTAACTGGAATCATATTGCAATTATTTACAGTAACTTTGATTGTATTATTACTACAACTCAGTTCTCGAAAAAATATTACGGTACCAAATTCAAAAACCTATTTAGATTTTATAGAAAGTATTGATTATGTTCAAAAATCATAAAACAATAAACCTGATTTTATCTTTAGTATTTATTTTAATACTATTTCATTTAAGTTATGGCTTTCAGATTATTTTGCCTAGCAATATTAATTGGTTAATGTCAGTTTATCATGATTGGGGACAGCACTATTTAGGTTGGGCGTATTTTCAAAATGAACCTTGGCATTTTCCAATTGGTAAAATTGAAAACTACAATTTTCCTGAAGGTACCAATATAGGTTTTACAGATTCGATTCCTTTATTGGCAATATTTTTCAAATCAATTTCTTTTTTATTGCCTGAAACATTTCAATATTTTGGAATTTGGTTTTTATCATGTCATTTATTGATGGGATATTTTACTTTTAAGCTCCTAAACCTATTCACCAATAATTATGCATTAATTATTTTATCAGTTCTTCTGATTTCATTCAATCCAGTATTGATGTATAGAGGAATTCATCCCGCACTTTGCGCACAATGGTTGCTTGTAGCTTCAATTTATTTTTATTTACTAACACCTTCAAAAAAAAATGTTGATCTGATAAACAAAAAACAACTCATACTTCTTTTAGTAAGTGCTTTGATAAATCCGTATTTATTTCTAATGGTTTTTGGTTTCAATTTGATACTAACTTTTAAAAATTATTTTTTTGACAAGGTAATTTCTTTCAAGAAAATGCTTGCCTATAATGCCATTGGTGTTGCTTTAGTTTTATTTAGTTGGTATATAATTGGTATGATAACATTCTCAGGGAATAAAAATATCGAGGTTGTAAGCAGTTATGGGCTTTATGGACTTAATCTAAACTCGTTTTTTAATTCTAGCGGATGGTCGTCTTTCTTTATAGCATTAGATTCTTATAATGTTCGTCAATATGAAGGATATGCTTATTTAGGTTTGGGATTAATGATATTTTTATCGTTAAGTTTCCTATTTTTTATTTTTTTAGTAATTAAAAATAAAGTTGAAATAAAAAAATATTACAAATTTTTTCCATTTTTAATTTTACTTATTGCCTATTTATTATTTGCTATTTCCAATAAAGTAACCTTTCATCAAACGTTGTTATTTGAATATCAGTTACCTGGCATAATCATTAAACTTGGAAATATTTTTAGAGCAAGTGGAAGGTTTGTTTGGATTTTTTATTACACAATAATTTTGTTTTTTATTATAGTATTCATCAAAATAAAAATTCACAAATCAATTAAAGTGACATTACTTTTACTAATCACGATTGTACAATTTTATGATATTAAACTATTTTTCAACAAAAATCTTGCATTTGGAAATTATGAAATCCAGCCTTTAAACGAAAAAAAATGGACCGCAATTTCATCTAACTTTGATAAAATAATAACGTATCCACTTTACAACAATAGTTTAGGGTACAACTCAGATTACCAAGATTGGTGTTTTATTGCATTGAAAAGTAATTTACCCATAACCAATGGATATGTTGCTCGCGAATCTGGAGATAAAAATGTAATTTATCAACAAAGAATTAAATATAATATTGCATCAGGAATTATTAATAACAATGATTTGTATGTAATTACACCTCAAAATCTGGCTGATTTTAACACTTTGATTTATAGACAGCAAGTTCATCTTGGCTTTTTGGATGGTTTTTATTACCTATATTCAAAAGAAAATACCAAGATGAAAGATCATCTTTTTAGTGAAGTTGAGTTGCAAAAGGAAGACTCTATTTTTAGTAAAATAAATAATTTGAGTCAAGTGCAAATCATTGATAGCCCTAATATTTCTGAAAATAAAATTCAGTTTAATCTTGAAAATTTTACTTTCAACAATAATGTGATAAATGCTCAAGGTTGGGCTTTTCATAAAAATAGTTTAGATAGTACTAAAGATGCTGTCGTAATTGCTTTAACAAGCCATGATAAATCCTATTTATTTAAAACAAACAAAGTAGAAAGATTAGATGTTTCAGGACATTTTAAAAATGAAAAATTAAAAGATGCAGGTTTTATGACTTCTTTTTTTACTGATAAATTAGAATCAGGGAATTACACGATTTTGTTAGGAATTGAATCTGAAGGTGCTATTTTATTTCAATCTGCAAATCAACAAATGATTGAAATTAAAAAGCAAGTCCAAGTAAAACTTTTAAAATCACTTCCAGAGTTTTCAGAAACAATAAAACATAATGTTGAGCTGGTTTCTCAAGAGGACGATTTAATTTATGTAATTGGTTGGGCATTTAAAGCAAATAAATCTGCTGTAAACTCTAAAATTCAATTAGTATTAGAAGGTGAAAATAATATTTATGCAATTGATGTCAATAACGTTAATCGCCCTGATGTGACAGCTTATTTTAATGATGATTTTAATTATGACAATTCAGGTTTCAAACTAACGTTAAAGAAAGAAAAAATAAAAAAAGGAAATTATAAAATTGGAATCATTATAACCACCGATGACAAAAAATCTTTTTTCAATAGGTCTGATAAAGTGATAAAAATTTAGAAATATGATAGTGTAAAAATAATAATCATTATTTGATGATTATTATTTATTCTTATGAGACACTGTTTAGAATGCAATAGAAAGTTGAAAATGGATAGAAAAAAAATTTTAATTAAAAATATTTCGCTAGGCTTGGTCTTCAAGTCTATAAATATGCTTATTGTTTTTACAACGATTCCAATATTGCTCAATTATTTAGACAAAGAATTATATGGAATTTGGGCAACAATTTTTTCATTAGTAAATATTGTAATATTTGTTGATGGTGGCATTGGAAACGGTCTAAAAACAAAATTATCAGAAGCATTAAGTCAGAAAAATTTTGCACTTGCAAAAACCTATATTTCTACAGCTTATGTTTCAATCATCGCAATTTCATTTCTTATTTTTATAATTGCAGCTATATTTATTTATGTCACTGATTTTCAAAAATTATTCAATACCACACTTTTATCAAATGGCGAATTCCAAATTATTTTATTAGTTACTTTTTTTCTAGTAATCATTGGATTTATTTTAACCCTTTATAAATCACTCTATTATGCAAATCAGCAAGCTTCAAAAGTAGAACTTTCTTTACTGATTTATCAGATAATTATTCTGATTTCAATCACTTTGTTAATGCAATTTTACACTAAAAGTCTTTTATTAATAGCCATTATTTATGGAGGATCAACTATTTTAATTGGAGGTTGGTTTTCGTTTCAGTTTTTTAGAAAGAACAAGCAAATTATCCCTAAAATCAGTTTTTTTAGTAAAGAAAAAGTGAAATCTTTAATGGGTTTGAGCCTAGAATTTTTTGTAATTCAGCTCTCTATGATTGTCATTTTTACTACTGATAATTTAATCATCACAAATCTCATAGGACCAAAAGATGTAGCAACTTATGACGTCGTTTTTAAATTATTTAATTTATTAATAACCCTTTCTGCTATTGCGTTAGATCCATTATGGGCATTGTATACAGATGCTTTTCAAAAGAAGGATTTTACTTGGATAAAAAAAACATTGGTAAGATTAAATAAATTATTTCTCGTAGTTGTTTTGATAATTATAGTTTTATATTTTATTGCAACACCATTTATAAAATTTTGTACACAAAAAGACTTGGAAATATTAAATAGCTTACTTTTATTAATGTCTTTATTTGTCTTAATTCGAATTTACGGTCTAATTTATATGGTTTTTTTAAATGCGATTGGCAACATAAAACTTCAAATGTGGATGTATATATTTGGCGCGATTATCAATATACCTCTTTCAATGTATTTGGTGAAAAATACTGATTTAGGTAGTGGTGCTGTTATTTTAGGAACTATTTTGAGTATCATAAGTTTATCGATACTTTTGCCGATTCAAACTTTTGCTATTTTAAAAAAATAACTTTTGTAAATTGATAAAAAGGAACTTCATTACTCATAAATTCAACAACCTAAAACGTATTATTTAATTTAAAAATGAGTGTATTATTGAGTGTCATAACAGTTTCATTAAATTCAGAATTGACGATTGAAAAAACAATTCAATCAGTTCTGAATCAGAATTTTACTGATTTTGAATACATAATTGTAGATGGAAAATCAACAGACAATACGTTGCAAATCATCAAAAAATATGAATCTCAATTTCATCAAAAAAACATACCATTTACTTGGATAAGCGAATCAGATACAGGAATCTATAACGCTTGGAATAAGGGTTTGCAACTTGCCAAGGGCGATTGGATTTCTTTTTTAGGTTCGGATGATATTTATTTAGAGGGTGTTTTAGCAAAATATGCAAAAGTAGTTTTGTCCAATAAAAATGC
>Ga0100379_10001841_pt1 | contig 20877 bp, 18 predicted proteins | sample CryGeymeta201503_FD_80418 | JGI IMG/M metagenome (GOLD analysis project Ga0100379, IMG submission 80418) | Groundwater microbial communities from Crystal Geyser aquifers in Utah, USA - Crystal Geyser metaG 2015-03 | ecosystem: Environmental > Aquatic > Deep subsurface > Groundwater | place...
AAATAGGAAACTCCTTTTTCCAGCTCACTGTGCCTCTTCGGCGCATCGGGCTCGAAAAAAGAGGGGAGATGGGAGGTTTTTATGGTGTTTTCTTAATCCATTGACTTGCTACTTTTATAGGATCATGCACGCCTTGGCATTTTTGTGCTATTAGTTTTGCTGCAATTATTGCATCCTCTTCTATCTCTGGTAACGATTTTTGGTATTTTTTCTCAACGGCTTCCAAATGCTCGATGAGTTCTTGTGTGTTTTGTTGAGGATTTTTTCTTTGCATTTCAAGTAATTTTTCTTTGGTGAACAATTTCATACCCGGATTATGTACTTGAACTCTATGTCTAACTTCGTGCACTGTGATTTCGAATTCGTGACTAGGGATCGCAATAATAGAAACTTCATACCATTCCTTTGTGGACTTTCTTCTTTGAACATTCCAATAACCCGCTGGTTTTCTTCCTTTCCAGACTATTTTTATAGGTATCGGTTCTCCTGGAAAGACTATGGTGTCCAGCTTTCGGAGATACCAATACCTTTTTATTAGTGAAATTAACATTTTTTTCATCCTCCCGCAGGCAAGAAACCATTCCTGATTTCCTCTCTGCGGGAGATGAATTCTCCTCCTTCCCCATATTCTTTTAAAGAGCTATATTATATTACATTTTCTACGATCATAGAAAACACACTATTCCCTGCCCTGAACTATGTGCTGTTCTAGTTCAGGGCTTTTTCCAACCCACAAATATTTATGGGCTCGAAAAAAGAAGGGGGATTATGGCAAGATACCCATTGTTTTTAGCTTTTCCTCGACTTGGTGAAGTTCTTGCAGAGTTTTTGCTTCAAGGATGCTTTTTTGAATTTGCAGGAATCTCAGTAGTGTTTCTTTCATGCCTTCCATAGTTATTGGCATTTTTTCGTCATTCTCCCATGGCGCTAGTTTGTAATCATTTACTGTAAGCCGTGCTAACAGAAGGAGTTTCTGACAGCCAAGTTCTGAAGAGCATCCTTTGCAACCGATATAACGACGTTGCTTGCATTGAACTTCGTTAATAAGTATAAGGTCTCCTTGTTGTTTGATGAGTTCGCAGAATCTAATGAGTTCTTGCCACGAAACTCGTTTTGGTATCCGAGGCATCTATTTCACCTCAAGCTGGCCACCAAAATTTGATGTTCAATTTGAGGCAAAATAGATTTCCCCCTATATATTTTTCTCAAAGAACTAATTCCTTTTTTCAGCTCATAAATTGACTTGTCCCGTTAGAAACGAAGTTTTCTAATGGGATTATGGGCTCGAAAAAAGAAAAAGGGGAAGGGAGAAAATTATTTAACGTCGAATTCCTAGAAATTCTTTGTACAGCTCTGGGGAATTTTTGAATTCATCTACATCCACTCGTCCTTCGTCTGGGCAACTGTCGAGGTCTGATTTCTTGATTTTGTAGAGGATAATGGCCACGAAATGTCCCTGTGCATACGCTTTGCGAAATGCTTCATATTCGTATGCGCTAGTTAGGTCTGGTGCAGTTAGCCATAGGGCATTACTAATTATCCCGATTAGAGCCTCGTCTTCTTTGATATATGGTTGTCCCCTAGGATTGCAGCGCATCCAATCAAGGCGTTCAATGTCTCCAATTTTTCTCCCTTTTCGCATAACGGCACGAACTCCATAATATCTTCCCATTTTTCGTCCCTCGGAGAAGAAATTATTTTTTAACTCCCTCTCTGCGGGACGAAAATTCTTCCCTTCCCCCTATAATTTTTTTCAAAGAACTATCTTATTCTTACACCTACATTATACACCCATACTTAAAACTTGTCAAGGGCTTTGACAAGTTTTTTATAAATTTTTATTTATTCTCTAAATTTCAATCAGTTTCTATCTTGGTAATTTCCACCTCCGTAAAAGGTTGTCTATGCCCTCTTTTTACCCTATATCTTGTTTTGGCTTTGAATTTGAAAACAATGACTTTTTTGCACTTGCACTATGATATTATTTTTCAAGCAACCTTTGCTCCTTCAACTAAAGGATTTCCGATTTCAATCTTCCCGCCTTTCTCCAATAACAAAACATCTTTGAAAGTTACTTCCCTTCCTTCTTTAGCATCTAATTTCTCAATTTTTATTTTCTGACCTGGGGAAACAAGGTATTGTTTGCCACCAGTTTTAATCACAGCTAACATAATTTGGACCGTGTTTTCTACGATCGTAGAAATCGCGGTTATTTCATTTTCTAAATTTTATTTGATTCTTTCAACTTTTTCTTCTCTTCGGGTTTTTTAATCTGGAGTTCCTGAAGCGAAGCCCTAATTCTGCTTATCATTTGCTTATAATCCAAATAGGCGTTTTGAACCATTGTTGAACCCCGAGCAATTTTGTTTTCCAAAATGTCTTCCATTTTGTCTAAATTTTTTGAAATTGCTATTAAATGATTTTGCAAATTTTCCAAATCGATGGAAATAGAATATTGCAAATGCAATCTGTACATATATAAAATTAAGGGTAAAACCATTGAATAGGGCATCAAAATCACATCTTCTTCTCTGGCTTTCAAATGGGCTTCTCGACAAACGCTATAAACCGAATCCGGAACAGCGGCGATGGCTTGTGACCAGGTGACCGCCGGGTCGATATATTGTCTGACCTCTTTAATTCTTTTTATCGTTTCTTTTTCAATCTCATCAATGATTTCTTTTCTTTTCTTTGGCTCTTTTTCATTATCTAATTCCAAAACTAAATTTCCGGCAGGCCATTTGGAATCAATGGCTAATCTTTTATTATTGGGCAAGACCAAAGCGAATTCAACTGTTTTTCCCCTAACGGCGAAATTTCTCTCAATCATTTCCGATGGCAATTTTTTAAAAGTTTCTCTTAAAATTTCTTCCCCTGAAATTCCCTTGGCTGAAGTTCCGGCAATGATTTCATCTACTCTTTTTATCCTTTCTAAAAATTCAACTTCTTTTTCCCGACGAATTTTTTCGGCCGTTTTCAAATCTTCTAACAAATCTCTGGTTTTTTCAATTCCATCTTTTAAATGATCTTGGAGCTGAGCGCCCAAAAGCAATTTTTCTTTGATATCCTGGATGGCTTTTGCTTGATCTAAATTTATCTGGCTTTGCTGACCGATTTTTTCACTTAACTTGAAAAGAAAAAAAATTAAAATCCCGGCTAGGGCAATGAAAAAAATAACGAAAATAAAATCTGCCATTAAACCTATATTATCATTTTCACCCCTACCCGTCAACCCCGTTAGAAACTCGTGTCCCGGTAGAGAAAATTTCTCTAACGGGGCGTGCGGGGCATGAAACCCAACCGCAGCAAGCTGCGGGGCATGTTTCTAACGGGGTCAATCTATCTTGTTAAAAAGAAAATTTGGCTGATGAGGAAAAGAATATAAATTGAAAATAAAATGAGGGCTTCTCTTCTGGTGATTTTTTTTCCAGTTCTCAAAAAAATTAAGAAAAAAATGGCAGATATCACAAGAAAAATTCTTCCGATGGCTAAAAGCGAAAAATCAAAAAAATTAATCGGACAAATGAGGGCTACCGTACCCAAGACTAAAGTGGCAGTAATCATTACGCTTCCCATCAAATTTCCTAAAATCATCCAATCTTGACCCTCTTTTGCCGCCCGAATAGAAAAGAAGGTTTCTGGCAAGCAATCGCCTATTCCAACAATAAAAATGCCAATAAAAATCAGAGGCAAATTTAAATTTTGGGCAAAGAATGAAGAAGATTTGACGATTCCCTGGGCTCCCAAAATTAAGAAAGCAACGCTTATAATTAACAAACCCAAATCTTCAAAAAAATATTTCCAACCCCTAATTTCTGGCACTCCATTATAAACTTTTTTAAATCTCTCTTCTTTCCTAAAAAGCCAAAAAACATAAAAAGCAAAAGTTAAAATCAATAAAAAACCATCGATCCGAGAAAGGTTGCCATCTAAAATTAAGATTAAGGGCAAAAGAGCGGCTGAAATGGTAAAAATTGAACTTCCCTGAACAGTCCGACTGGGAGCCGAAAGTCCCTGCCTGGAAATAAAAGCAGCCAAAGCCACGGTAACAGTTAAATCAAAGATATTGGCTCCAATGACGTCTCCCAAAGAAAGTTGGGGAATTTTGTTTAAAGCCGATAAAATTCCAACGAAAAGATTGGGTAAAGAAGCACCAAAGGCAATGGTAAAAAAAGCAACCACAAATTCCTTCCAGCCCAAAAATTTGGCAATTCTGGTCAAAGAATTGACCAGCCATTTACCGGAAAGGACGAGCAAAAAACAAGAGATAATGAAAATGAGAGCATAAAGAAAAATCATACCTTTTTCTTCCTAATGAAATAAAATTTTGTGGCTTCAATTAAAAATAGATTCAAAAACCCCAGAGCAATTAATAACCCCAAGTCATAAAGGTTTAAGGGTACAGTTTTTAATAAGTTTTGGAAAAATGGTAAATAAATTGCTATCAAAAGCATAACGATTCCCCAAAGCCAACTTAAATTTAAAATTAAATTAGAAAAGGGATTGAAATGCCAGATATTTTTCTTTAAATTCTTACAGGAAAAAACATAAAAAAGGGAATCAATAGCCAAGCCAGCAAAAATTATTGTTTGAATTTCTCTCTGAGGCAGATTTCGACCTAAGAGCCAAACAAAAAGAAAGAAAAGTAAAAAATCAGTAAAAATACCAATAACAAAGATTAAGACCTTCATTTCTTGAGTCAAAAGAGGCATTTTGGGATCTTCTGGTTTTCTTTTCATTATCCCTTTTTCCTTTGGTTCAAAAGCCAGAGCCAAAGCCGGTAAACTATCTTCAATTAGATTTACCCATAAAATTTGACCAGGCAAAACCGGTAAAAAAGGAAAAAAGCGAGGCGCTAAAACCGCAGCCGTAATCAAAATCATTTCAGTAAAACTATCTGAAAGTAAATAAGTAATTACTTTTCTGATGTTATCTAAAATTGCCCTTCCTTCCTCAACTGCCGCTACAATAATTGAAAAATTATCGGTAAGCAAAACCAAATCAGAAGCCTCTTTGGCAACATCGGTTCCAGAACCCAAAGCCAATCCAATATCGGCTTTTTTTAGAGCCGGGGCATCGTTTATTCCATCACCGGTCATTGCCACCACTTTTCCCTTCCCCTGCCAAGCTTGAATAATTTTTAATTTTTGAGATGGTTCAACTCGGGCATATATTTCAATATCTTTTAGTCTCTCTTGAAGTTCTTTTTCAGATATTTTTTCTAAATCCTGACCTTCAATTATATTTTCTTCTTTTGCCGGCAATCCCAATTCTTTGGCAATTGCCCTGGCTGTTAATTTATGATCACCAGTTACAATAATCGGTCGCATTCCCGCCTCTTGACAAATTTTTATTGCCTCTTTAACCTCTTTCCTTAAAGGATCGTGTAAAGAAATCAATCCAACAAAAACCAAATCTTTACATAGATCCTCCAATTTTTCATACTTCATACTTTCTACTTCATACTTTCTATAAGCTGTGGCCAAAATCCTTTGCCCTTTTCCAGCCAATTCCTCAAATTTTTTCTTTATTTTTCCAACTTTTTCTTCAGATAAAATTTCTTCTTTTTCGTCAAATCCACAATATTTTGACATTGCCAAAATTTTTTCTGGCGCTCCTAAAATATATAAAATAGTTCTTACCCCGTTAGATTTCGAAGGAATTTTTTCGGGGTCTTTTTCTGAAAATTTCCTTAGAGCTGCTGAATATTTATAAACCGGATCGAATGGCAATCTATCAATCTCTGGTTCTGCTTTTTCCAATTCTTTTTTATTTAAATTGTTCTCCGCTCCGGCTACCAATAAAGCCCTTTCGGTTGGCCGACCACGAATAATCCATTTTTCTTTTTCTTCTTCCGGATTTTCAACAAATGCATCGCTAGATAAAGTAGCGATTTTTAAGGCGAAAATGATATTGGTCTCGGGAAAAATTTCAGAAACTTTCATTTTAGCTTCAGTCAAAGTTCCAGTTTTGTCAGTACATATAATCGAAGTGCTACCAAGTGTCTCGGCTGCTATCATTTTCCTGACCAAACCCTGTTTTTTTAAAATTCTCTGCATTCCCAGAGCTAAAACGATTGTCACCGCCACCGGCAATCCTTCAGGAACTGCCGCCACTGCCACTGCTATTGACATTAAAAACATCTCAAATTTATCGCGACCAGAAATTATCCCTAAACCGAAAATTAAAAAACAAGCAAGAATTATTAAAATTCCAATAATTTTACTCAAGTGAATTATCCTTTTTTGGTAAGGAGTTTTTTCTTCTTTAGCTTCCCTAACCATTTCCGCTACTTTTCCAATTTCAGTTTTTAATCCCGTTCCAGTAACTATTGCTTTTCCCTCGCCATCCTCAACGATGCCCCCCATATAAACCATATTATCCCTGTCGGCTAAAGGAGTTCTTTCTGGTAAAATATCTACCTTTTTTTCAGCCGGAAACCATTCCCCGGTTAAGGAAGCTTCATTAACTTTAAGATTATGGACCCCAATCAATCTACCATCAGCTGGAACTTTGTTTCCTGGACTTAGTAAAAAAATATCCCCCGGAACCAATTCCGATTGATCGATCTCTTTTTCATTTCCTTCTCTTATCGTGTAGGTCTTTATCTTAACTATTTTTTTTAGTTCGGTTAAAATCTTTGAAGTTTTATTTTCCTGGAAAAAACCAATGATTGTGTTTAAAAAAACTGCGCCAAAGATAATAATGGAGTCGGCATATCTAGCTAAGATTTCAGAATTCTCTTTGTGGGGAAAAAAGAGAGCGACAATTCCGGCAATGACTAAAATATAAATTAGAGGGCTTTTGAATTGTTCAAAAAATAATTTTAAGCCAGATAAGAGTTTTTCCTCGGGAAGCAAATTTTTGCCAAATTTTTCTTGGCGTAATTTAACTTCCTTTTCAGTTAAGCCATCCGAGGCATTGGTTTCTAAAATCTTTGTTACTTCCTCTACCGACAAATTATGCCAATTTTTATTTGCCATTTTTTTATTTTTGAGGTAAATTTATGATTTTTGCCTCAAAATTTTGCTGATTAATTTCCAAAATTGAAACCGATGGCTGAGTAAAAAATGGAATTGTGGCTGAGCCAGGATTAATTAATAAAATTTTCTTTGCGCCGAGGTTTAATTCCCTTAAAAATGGCCGATGGGTGTGGCCAAAAATTAAAATGTCAAAATTTTCTTTTTCTGCCAATGTTTGTGCCATTTTTTCTTGAACGAAATTGAAATGAGAACCAAGCCAAAAAGAAAAGGGGCTATGGACAATGCCAATTTTCCAGTTATAAATTTTGAGCGAGATTCCCTCTGGCAATTTTTCTTTCGTTTCTTTTTGGTCCATATTTCCTTCAACAGCAATTACCTGAGCAACCTCTTCTAATTTTTCAATCGTTTCTAAATTTTCAATATCGCCTAAATGAATTATTAAGTCGGCATTTTCAAAAACTTCAAAAATTTCTTTTGGCAATTCTTTTGCTCTACCTGGAATATGAGTATCAGAAATTATTCCAATTTGGATTTCGTTTTTTTCTGTTTGAAATTCTTGCGCTTGAAAATTTTGAGGAATTTCTGGCATCTGATTTTGTTTTGAAACTAAAAAAGTTCCTAATAATAGCGGTCCAAAAATTATAAAAATTCCCAAAACTACCTTTCGGAAAAACTTCCTTGACATTATCTTATTTTACCCTGTTAGAAATATTATTTCAAACGGGGTAAATGCATTTGAAATTTTTTATCCAAAGTTCAGGGAATTTTAACAAAATTCAACCAAAAAGAGGTAAATAAAAACCTCTTTTTTATTTTTTTCCATCTTTTTTACCTCCTTTTTACCAATTTTTTACCTATCCTTTATCCTGTCATCTAAAATCCCTAATTCGCACGATCGTGCGCTTTATGTATTTATTTCAATGCGTATTTATTTCAAGTTGAAATGTTTTTTTAATTCTTTCTCCTCGGTTATTTTTTCTACTACCAAAAATCTTATATCTCCCAGAAATTCTAATTTCCAAAGCTTCAGCAAAGCCATTATTTCTTTTTCCGCATCGAAAGGGAAAATCCAGACACTCTTTTGAAGTTCTATAAATCCAATCCATTTTAATTCCCTTCTTAAAAAATCTCTATCTCGACGGCTCATTTCCGGAATATCAAAAATAATCACCCTCCATTTTCCATCCCATTTTTTATTTTGAAGTTTCTTCCAAAGAATAATTTTAATAATTTCAATTCTTCCTTTTGGAGTTAACTCCCAGCCATTTTCAGTTTTTCTAAGATAACCCTGCCTTTTCAATCTACTTATCCTTTGCTGAAACATTTTTTTAGCCTCAGACCTAGAAAGCAAAGGAGACCGATATAAAGAAAAACCTTTCATTAAACTCTGAGGATTAATAAAAATCCTCACTCCTAATTCGAGAAGATTTTCTAAGGTCTCCCCCAAATAACTAAAAATTTTATTAGTTAAACTTTCTTTCTCAACTCTCCTCATTTCTATTTTTGTCATAATCCGCACGATCGTGCGTTTTATGACAACTAATGTTTGCGTAATATTTGCGGGTAAATAAGGCGGTAATTTTGAATTAGTGGCCCCATCGGGAGTCGAACCCGAGTTTCAAGGATGAGAACCTTGCGTCCTAGGCCTCTAGACGATGGGGCCTTATTTTCAATTTACCAAAAAATTCAAATTTTGTAAAACCGAAAATGTGTGTCTTTCTGACAAAATAAATAAAAATGAAGCAGATGAAAAACCTGCTTCTTCTTTGAGAATTGATAATTGGTCCTTTTTCTTTTGTCAAATGTCAAATAAAGGGCGAAAAGAGCGGAGAACGGTTCTCCGCTACTCGTAGTCGGGGGGGATTTGCCAGAGAGTGATGATGTATTTGGCTAATTCGCCAAACATAGGGACGGCTGAATATTCGGCCGTTTTGGTCTTTGGATTGTCCAATTTTATTAAAACCAAAAATTTTGGATCAAAAGCCGGGGCAAAACCGACAAAAGTTTGAATTGTTTTTTCAGAATAACCTCTTTTTTCAATTCCTAAACTTGACCAGGGAATCTGGGCAGTTCCAGTTTTCCCGGCTATATAATAACCAGGAACTTTTGCTCTTTTAGCAAACCCGTTTTCGACATCAACCACGCTCACTAACATCGTTGTTAATTGGGAAGCAGTTTTTCGAGAAATGACAAAATTTTCTCCCTCATCAATTTTATTTGGCGAATTTTCAACAATATATGGCCTAACTAATTTTCCGCCATTGGCAATGGCTGAGAAAGCCCTGACTAACTGAATAGGAGTGATGGCAATTCCCTGACCGAAAGAGGCAGTGGCGAAATTTATCTCATAACCTTTTTTCAGTTCCTCATTTTGAGAGAAAACTTCCTCTTGCAAATCAATGCCGGTTCTTTCAAAAAATCCAAATTTTTCAATGTATTTTAAGAAGGTATCATGCCCAACCTGGCTTTCGGCAAAAACCGCTCCGGTGTTGATTGACTTTTCCAGAACCTCGGTCATTGTGATGTCGCCGGGATATTTTCTTTTTTCATAATTGAAAATTGTACTACCGCCAATTTTTATAATCCCGGGGTCTTGATAAGCGGTCTGGGGAGTAATTTTCTCTTCGTTGAGCCCAGCCGACATAACAATGGGCTTGAAAACCGAGCCCGGTTCAAATAATTCTTGAATGGTTGGATTTTGAAAAATTTGCCAATCTTTTTCTTCAATTTCAAAATAAGTATTTGGGTCAAAATTTGGAAAATTAGCCATAGCTAAAATTTTTCCGGTTTTTGGATCTAAAACAATAATTTGTCCTCTTTCGAATTCCAATTTTTCTTTTTCTTCGGCTAATAATTTTTCGGCCTTAAACTGAATATTGTAATCGATGGTCAAAATCAGATTTTTTTCTTCCTGGTTTTCCAGTAAATCTGAATTCAAGAAAATCAAACCGCCACCCAATCCTCTTTTGCCTTCCAAAAATTGGCTGTTCATTTTCAAAAAACTATCATAAAAGCCCTCAATTCCATATTGACCATTTCCTTCTCCGCCGACAAATCCAATGACCTGGGAAAGAAAGGATTGCTGGGGATAATATCTCAGGTTTTCTTGGCCAAGATAGACCCCTTTTAAATTCAATTTTTTTAAGTTTTCGACTTCTTCTTCAGTCAGTTTTGATTTAATTTTGATAAAAAGAGTTTCTTCCTTGATTTTTTCTAGAATTTCTTCTTTGTTTAAACCTAAAGTCCCAGCCAGTTTCTCGGCTGCTTCTTCTTGATTTTCAATTTCCTTTGGTTCCAGATAACAAAATTGAGAAGTTTTATTTGTGGCTAAGGGTAGTAAATTTTTCCCGTTTTTTAAAAAAATTTCGCCCCTTTTTCCTTGAACTTCGATTAAAAGGTTTTGTTGTCCCTGAGCCAGGGCTTTGTAAAATTTATAATTTAAAATTTGAAGATAAAATAAGCGACCGGTAATTGTCGCCCCAAATAAAAAGAAAAGAAATAAAATTAAGTTTTTTCGGAAATTCACTGACATTATTGCTTGACCATTTGGCTATCTAAAATCTGGATATAATGAATTTTATCTATTTTCTCAAAATTTTGACTGGAAATCAAATTTTCCAGGCTGGTCAAGGAGTTTAATTTTGTTAATTGAATCTCCAAATCTTCGTTTTCGGCCGAAAGTTCTTTAATTTTATCTTGAGATTCTTTAATTCGATAATTTTCAGATGTCAAATAATTAAATTGAAATATATAAAAAGCGAAGAGTGAAATTATGAAAAGAAAAGAAAAAATCCATAAAAATTTTAAATTAAATTTCAGTTTAAAAGGAAAACTACGATTAATTAATATCGGAAAATTTAAGGCCGAAATTTGGTTCATAATTTTAGGGCTGAACGCAACCTGGCTGACCTTGAGCGAGGGTTTGATTTAATTTCCTCGGCCGAGGGCCGGATTGGTTTTTTTGTTAGTATTTTACAAAGACCTTTTTGAAAGTTTTCTTTAAAAAAACTTTTGACGACGCGATCCTCAAGCGAGTGAAAAGAAATAACAACTAATTTTCCATTTCTTTCCAAAATTTCCAGGGCTTGGGGTAAAACCTTTTTTAAATTTTCTAACTCATCATTGACCGCGATTCTCAGGGCCTGAAAAGTTCTGGTGGAAAAATGAATTCTTTTGTGGTGGTACCAAATGGGGGTGACTTTTTTTATAATTTCGACTAACTGGAATGTCGTTCTTATCGGTCTTGTTTTTCTTTCCTCAATAATTTTTTTTGAAATTCTCTTGGCAAATCTTTCTTGGCCATATTCTCTCAAAATTTTCTCAATTTCTTTTTCTGACCACTCATTTAAAATTTTTCCCGCCGTCAATCCATAATAACTTTTTAACGATCGTCCAAAAGTTATTATGTTGTAACGCATATCCAGAGGTTCGTCTTTTTGGAAACTGAATCCCCTACCCGATTTTTCCAAATGCCAACTAGACAATCCAAGATCTAATAATATCCCGGAAACTTTTCCAAATTTATATTTTTCAACGATCTCTTTTAAATTAGCGAAATTCTCACAGACCAGAATGAGCCTTCGGCTCAACTTTAAGCTTTCAACTTTAGACTTTAAACTTTTTATCATTTCTTGATCCCAATCGATGCCTAGGATTTTCCCATCGGGAGCAGTTTTTTCTAAAATGGCCAAAGTATGGCCGCACTCCCCTATTGTGCAATCAATGAAATTCTGATTTGGTTTCGGATCTAAAATTTCCAGAACCTCTTTTTGCAAAACCGGAATGTGCATTATTTTATAAACCTAACTCTTTTAAGCGAGAGGCCATATCCCCGATTTCCCTTTCAGTTTTTTCTTTGTATTCTAACCATCTCCTTTCATCCCAGATTTCAATTCGATTCGATAAACCAATGACGGTAACATTCTTTTTTAAAAGAGCGTAATTTTTTAAATAATCGGGAATCAAAATTCGACCCAATTTATCCAAACCAACATCGACTGCACCGGCCAACATTATTCTGGCAAAGGCCCTGGCATCGGTTTGACTGGCTGGTAAACTTTCCAATTTTTTTGCCAACTTAATCCATTCTTCTAAAGGATAAATGACAAGGCAATTGTCAATACCTCGAGTCAAAACCGCCTTCTTTCCCAAGGCCTGTCTGAATTTTGCCGGAATAGCTAATCGTTTCTTTTCATCTATTAGATATGTGTACTCGCCAATAAACATTTCGATATCCTACGAAATTACGAAATTTTTACGCCCCGGAAGTAGAACGAAGTTCACTTCGGGGCTGCCCCGTAGCTCTGCTATCGGGGCGAAAGTACGAAAAAGTTTTCGTATATTCGTATCTTTTCGTATTTCGTAGAAGGGTTTTCCACAGAAAACCATAGTTATCCCAAAGTTTTCCACAATCCCCCACTCATATTTCTTTATACCCCACTCCATAACCTCAGGTCAAACAAAAATAAAATAGATTCAAAATAAAGCCAAATAAGTACTTTTTCCACAGTTTTTCCCCACCGGTACTAATTTTCTAAAAAGATATTTACATGCCAGCAAAACAAAAACCGCCTCGAAATAGAGGCGGCTAATTGGAACTTTTTTAATAAATAATTGGAGGAGCAGTCTTCTCTTCAATTTCCCTAATCCAATTCGGTAAATTATCTAAAAATTCCTCCGTCGATTTCTTTTCTTCGATTGGCAATTCTTCAATTTGTAATTTCCCCTTGCTAATAACTAAACCTTTTTCCGGAGAATAACTAAAGGCACTGGAAGATTTTAAAACTTTTAGATAGGGCGCAATTCCCTTATCTAAAAATTCAGAAATATAAGATGAGATAATTTCTGTTTCTGGCATTTCCGGGACATAAGCACCAATCATTCCGATATAAAAAATAGCCAAGTGTTTAATTACTCCTAAAAATCCATAAGGATAAGTAAAGGATATTTCGCTGACTTCCTTTGGAATTTCCTTGAATTGCTCTGAAAAAACTTTTGAATCTTTTAACTTTTGATTGTCTAAATCTTTTAGAATTTCAAGCAAGACTTCTTTTGAAAAAGTGAAAATTAATTTTTTATCTTTTATTGAAAAGTTTAAACCCAAATTATCAAGAATAGGTAAAGAATAAATTTCAAAACCATCAATAACTTCTTTTGAAAAACTAACCGTTTCCGGTAAAGTAATTTCTTCCGGTGGGGGCGTGCTTAATATTTTTGGACAAACAAAAGTTCGGCCAGTACAATAACCTGTTTGACCAGGATTAATATAAGTACTTATTGCCTTTCCGCTGCTATCTACACAGTAATATTGGCCGGGAGCATTTAATTTTGTATAGGCACAATATTTATTGGTTGTTGAATAGATAACGGGTTCAAAACCAACCTGATCTTTAATGTCCTGGCAAATTGTTTTTAAGTCGCCGTAACCATAAGTAGATTTATAAGTGCAGTTAACATTTCGATAACTTCCCTCGTCGTCATAAATTATTTCAGCCATCGTTCTTAATTGAGACATATCAGCCATAATTCTGGCGTCCTTTGCTTTGGCTCTGCTTCCTCCCAAACCCAGAAAATCAAAAGGTTCTTCAGGTTTTGGCAATTTTATTTTCAAAAGATTTTCTTTTGTCTTACTTTCGTCATCGATTTCCGAAACCAGGGCCAAAATTGGAGTTTCCTTTCCGGTTGACTCAGAAGAAACAAAAAGAGCATAATTTTTTTCAAATAAGGTTAAAATGTCTTTCTTCAAATCAACACCTAAATGTTCTTTTAAAGAATTAAAAATTTTTTCCAATTCTTCTTTTTCTTCCGGCTTCAGCTGCTTTTCCATCGTTTTTTCTACTTCTTCAATCGAATTTTTTAAGTTCCTTCCTTCTGAATAAAATACAATCTCTCTATTTCCAATTTCGGCTGGAATAAATTTTGCTAAAGAATTCTCAAAAGAAAATTGGGAAGGCAAAAATGCCTCCTCTCTCAAATCAAGAGAATAACTTTCTGATTTCAGTCCATCTTTTTCAGCCAAAATTACACTGGCGAAGGCAACTTTTTCCGGTTCTTTTATTTCGGTCTTCTTTAAAAACGGTAAATTCAAAGCCGCCTTTAGAGAAGTCAAAAGAGGTGAGAAAAACTTTTCTCCTTCGGTTGTTTCAACTTCAGTTTCTTTTAAAATTTTTGACCAATCGGTTTCACCGTAAAAAGTTAGGAGATAGACTTTGGGAAGATATTTTTTGATTTTCTGATAAGCAAAATTTGAAGTAATACCCTCGGCTTTTCCTTTCTTAAAAATGTTGGTTATTTTTTGGTCATCAGCAACATCAATAATCTTTTTGATATTTTCTGGCTTCAAAGCAAAGAAAAAATGACCATCAGTAAAGGTCATCGAAGGTCTTTCTTTTGGTTCTGGTGGGAGGTAATAATAAGGAAGGTTTGGTTTTTCTTTTGGTATGGGAACTGCTTTGACAATTGTTCTGCCTTTATAATTTTCTTTTTCTATTTTCCATTCCTTGCTTTCCTCGATTGCCTTTTGGATGTCTTTGGCCAATTTTTCGGCTTTCTTTAAATCTGGATTGGGCAAAATTAGAACGAGAGGTATCTCTTCGCTATTTTCATCAAGGGGAGAAATAATAGCTAAGATTAATTCATTGGAGATTGTAAAATCAAGATTTTTTAGGGCTGGAGTTTCTTCTTTCCATTTTCTAAATTCCTCCCCGATCTTTTGGGAAATTTTTTCATAATAAGGAAACCTATTCAATAGTTCTTTTAAATTTTTAACCTGCTGATCCTCGGGATTGATTTTAATTTTTAAATAAAAAGTTGTTTCCTTTGGTAATAAAGAAATGGGGTCAGGTTTTACCTTTGAATAAAAATACAAAGAAATCCCGGTTATTAAAACCAGGATAATTAAAATTATTAGCGGTAAAAGGAATTTTTTGATGGAAGTTTTTGGTTTTGGAGTTAGCATTTCAGTTTCCGGAGAAAGCTCTTTTTCTGGTTCTGGAAAATTTTTAAAAATTTCTTCTGGCATTATTTTACCCAGTAGAGCAACTTCGACTCGCTTTTGCGATATTAAGGTTTTCTTCCAGAAAACCTTGTCGAAGTTGTCTTACTGAGTTTATTATAAAACAAATTAAACCAAAAGTTAAAAAAGTTATCCACAACCCCCGAGGGACAGGAGGGGGACAGTCCCCCATTTATCGAAATGTAGAAAAAAACTAAGGATTAATTCTTAGTTTGAATTCTTCGGGATCAATTTCCACCCTATCTCTTCTTTTTAATTTTTCAGCCAAAATTGCCTGAGCCAAGGGATTTTCAACTTTATCCTGGATCACCCTCCTTATTTCCCTGGCTCCAAAAATTGGAGAATACCCTAATTCAACGATTTTTTCTTTCAAAGGTAAAGTTATAACAAATTCAATATCTTTTTGGACTAAATTTTTCTTTAAACTTTTGAGCAATAATTCAGCGATATCTAAAAGATTTTCCTTTGTCAGGGGTTTGAAAACAATAACGGCATCGAATCGGTTAATCAATTCCGGTCTAAAAATGGCGTTTTTGAAGAGAAAATCCAATAATTTCTCTTTAACTTTTGACCACTCGGTTCTCTTTTTTAAGGCCTCCAAAATTATTTGATAGCCGGCATTGGAGGTGGCAATAATCATGGCATTTTTAAAATTAACTCTTCTTCCCAAGCCATCGGTCAAAAAACCTTCATCAAAAACCTGCAAAAATAAATTCATAACATTGGGATGGGCTTTTTCAAATTCATCCAACAAAATGAGAGAAAATGGCCTCTCTCTGACTTTGCTCACCAAAATCCCCTCTTCTTCAATCGAGCCAATCAATCTGGGAATATCTTCTTGGGCTGAAAATTCTGACGCATCAACTCGAATCATTGATTCTTCAGATTTGAAATAGATTTCGGCTAGGGCTTTTGAGGTTTCGGTTTTTCCAACACCGGTTGGTCCCAAAAACAAAAAGGCGCCCATCGGGCCTTTTCTGACCGTAATATCAGCCCGGGCCCTTCTCATGGCGGTAGAAATTTCCTTCACCGCCTCTTCTTGATTAATAATTCTTTGATGAATTAATTTTTCCAAATTTAATAAGGTTTCTCTTTCTTTGAGTTCAATTTCGCCAACCGGAATTTGAGTTTTATCAGAAATAATTCTGGCAACGTGTTCTGGCAAAACCAACTTGGAAGTGGTAAATGAGGAAACATAAACGACTGTTTCATCAAGTAAATCGATGGCTTTTTTGGGAAAGGGCGTTTCGGTAATATAACGGGCAGAGTATTTCACCAGATCTCTTAGGGCCGGATAGGTAACAAAAACCTTATATTTTTTTTCAAAATAGGGCAAAAAGTTTTCTAAAACAAAAATGGTCTCCCTTTCCGAAATTTCGGAAACTTCTACTTTTTCAAAATAGTTCAAAAGGGCAAGATTTAGCTCAATGAATTTGTGGAAACCGGGAAAGTTGGTAACGGCAACAAGACGGAAATCGGGCAGAGGAAGATAATGGCTGATAATTCCCGAAATATCAATTACTCCCGGTCTGGTCACTTGGCTGATATAATTGTGAAAATCGTCGATAACCAAAATGACATTACCGGCCAAAACCACTTCCTTGAAAATGGTATCTAAAATCACTTCGGTCTCTTCGAAAGATTGAGCTCGAGATAAAAGGGAAACAATGTCCAGAGAAACCACCCTTTTTGAATTAATTTCGGGCAGACTGAGATTAAACAAAGCTCTTCTTGCCAGTTCTTCAACAATTTTCATTCTTCCTCCGCCCGGCTCGCCTATTAATAAAACATTGTTTAATTCGCTTCGACTCAAAATCCTTTCAACCTGGCGAATTTCTTTTTCCAAGCCGACGCTTTCTCTAAAACCCTTTTTGGAAATCACCTTTGTCCAATCGGTCGAAAACTGATCCAGAGTGATTGTATAACCGGCGGCGAAATCTCGGCCCATTGAACCCTTCTTGGCTAAATTTTGATATTCCCAAAATCTTTTTTCTTTTTCAATATCTTCTTCCCAGGATTCTAACCACCAAGTTAAATTTTCAATGTCTTCCGGTTTTAAATTAAAATTAATTAAAATTTTTTTGAAGAATTCATTGTTCTTTGCCAGAGCAGAAATGGCGTCACCCAAACTAATTTGATGATGTCCTTTCCTTTGAGCAATATTTAAAGATTCCAAAATTGTACTTTGAAAATCTCTTGAAAAAACGAGCTCTTTATTTTCCGATCGCGGAGATATTAAAAATTGGCCTTTTAAGGCTTCTTTAATCTCTTTTAAATTGAGAGTGGCTCTGGAAAAAACAAAATTTAACTTTGGATTATCAACTAAAAGAAAATAAAATAAAAAATTAGAATTGATTTCCGGATTTTTTTTGGCCTCGGCAAATTCAATTGATTTTTGAACTGCTTTTGCTACCTCAAAACTCAAAAATTGAGCCAAATTAAATCTCTCCGGACCTTCAGTTGCTTCTTTTAAAATTCTGGCTCCGTCTTTAAAACCGAAAACCCGAATTTCTGGTTTTTTTAATTTTGAATTAAAAAATGCCTCCAAAAGGAAACAAAATAAAGCAAAAACTAATAAAATTAAAGAAAGACCTAAAATTCTTTTGGTAAAAGATTTTTCCGACCAAAAACCACATAAAAAAATCAAGAAAAAAATTATAAAAAAGGTGAAAAATATTTTTTTAAAAACCGAGGTATATCTAAAAATCCAATATCTTTCCCATCTCACCGCCTGAAAAATGGCTGCCTTTTTTAAATTAAAATTAAAAATCATAGCAATAATTTAATTCCAAAAAATAATCCCCAAATTAGCAAAACCGGCAAAATCAACCAGCCAAAAAAGAAAATTAAACCAAAAATTAAAATCAAAATTTCACAAAAAATTCCAATAAAAATTAAAATGCTTCTTACCATTGCTCCCAAGATTCTGGAAATCAAATTTGAAAAAAAAGCCTCGGCATATCTTTTGAGATCAAACCCCCGGCCATAATCCCATTTGTATTGCCGCCAGTGTGAAAAGAAAGTTTTCAAAAGCAAAGGAATTGAAAAGTAATTCAAATTAAAAACTAAAAAGTTTTTCCAGCCCTTCAAAATCTCTCTTGGCACATCAGAAAAATACCAGCTGAGATAGGAAACCAAAATATTTCTTTGAATATAAATTTCCGCCATTTTTCTTTTATTGTATCAAAAATTCAACAAAAGGGCAAAACAAAAGCCCGAAAAATCGGGTAAAAGAATGGGCAATGCAGGAGTTGAACCCCGCACAAATCCCTTCGGGATTATACGGGGCAGGCCTGCGATCCCCTCCCACCAATTTGATGGGCAATAATTGATAATAGTCGAACCTATTTTAGTAAGAATTGATTTTTAATTTTCCTCTCGCGCGGGCGCTTGGCGCCCGCGCGAGAGAGACCTTTTCAAGAAAATTTTTATCGGGCGGTGCAAGATATTAATTGTACTTCTAAAGAATAGAGCTATTTAAAAAATCTCATTCTCAAAGTAGGATCTCCAGTTATAACTTCCTGAATAGGTAGGGAAACCCATGATTGTTTTTTAACAAATGCTTCTCCGAATGTCTCTTCCTGAGAAAGATACTCCATATAAAAATGGCTCTCGTCAGCTCCGACCATGGCAGGATCGGTATTGCCGAACACCACTAATCCATTTCCATCAAACAAATAGTGTCCGGCAAGATAATTTTCTTTTGAAAAATCAGCATTAGAGCATGATAATAAATAATAAAAATATGGTTTAGGTTTGATTCTTGCTATATCTTTTGAACTCACGCCTTCTCCTATTTCTTGGGAAAATGCATCTCCATGAGCGTTAATACTTGCCGACTCATATTCTTTAGATAATTCGCTTAAAAAAGAATCTCTCGAAATACCGACAACTACAGAAATTTGATCTTTATTGTAAAGTCCGGAGCGCGAAAAAGAATCTTTTATGTTTTGTGTGTATATTTCAAGAGTTGCGCCAGAGGACCCAGATTGTATATTTGGAGAATAGACTATTAATGATTTTTCTGTTTTAATCTGGTTAATTCTATATAAATGATTTCTATTGAAGTAACTTTTTAGTAAATTTAAATCATTATTGTATAATTTTATTCTTCCTGACCAATATAATTTTTGTGATTCTTTTTCAGCAAATTTACCCTGAAATTTTTCCCATTCAAACATTCCATTATTATCTTCATCAACAAAATCAGTTCGTTCTAAAAGCATATAATACCAATCCGAGGGAATTATATTGTCTCCACCTACAAAGGGCTTACTACTCTCGAAATATGGAATTGGTATATTACCGATTAATACCGACCCGGCTAGATTTTTATCTTTTAAACGGAGTAATTCGCTTCTTACTTGTTGGGGCGTAGTAAAGTTTTCTACAAATAACTGCGCATTTAAATTTAAATCATTATTAACATCAAATAAATATTGATCTACTTCCGATCTTAAAGAATTATATGTATTTGTATCTACAAAAACAGCAACTATCTTTTCTACGGGGATTATACAGTTTTCATTTCCTTGACATTGTTGTCCAGAAAGGCAACCACAAATAGAACATTTGTTTATTAAATTCCCACCTTCACAATATTTTGGTTTATTAATAGAGCACTGTCCATAAAGAGTTCCGTCAACGCATTTTTGTTGGACACAGGTTCCATTTTTACAAACAGTATTTGATGGACAAGCAACAACTGATCCCCATTCTAAGCATTTATCTTCATCATAATTCCCACAAATTTGGTAACCATTGTTAGAACACCTTTTTAAACCAGTTTGAGAACATTCGTCTTGACAAGTAGGAACAACCTCTTCTTCCGGGGTGACTTCTTCTGGTTTAATTACTTCTTCCTCGGCTGGTTTTTTAGTAATCTCTGGTACTTCTGAAATTTGTTTTTGAAAATAAAAATACAAACCACCTGTTACTAAACCAACCAAGATTATCACAATAATGATACCAATTAAGGTCTGCCCCTTGTTACAAAAACTAGTTTTCATAGATAAAAATTTTGAAGATAGATTTTTTGCGAAAAAAAATTGATGCACCGCCCGATAAAAATTTTCTAAAAGCCGTTTTCCTGCGTGCGCCTCTGGCGCACGCAGGAAAAAATCAGAATTTCTGGCTAAAATAGGTTCGACTATTATCAATTATTGCCCACCAGAGAGGAAATGTCAAATTTTCCGCACGAGAAAATTCGTTAGGCTCGCCCCGCCAGCGGGCGGGGCTCGCCAAAAATGAAGCTAAAAAATCATATATATATGGAAATTACAAATAAACAACCCAAAAATTGGTTTATGTATATTCGTAAATCTACCGACGAGGAAGGCTATCAAGTTTTAAGCGTTGAAGCTCAGATAACAGAACTGAAAGAATTTGCCGAAAGAGAAAATTTGGAAGTTTCAGAAATTTTCATTGAAAAGAAGACTGCTAAAATTCCAGGAAGAGAAATCTTCAATGAACTGATTTCAAAAATTGAAGCCTCTAAAACCCCGACCGGAATTTTAGCTTGGCATCCAGATAGATTGTCTCGAAATTCAATTGATGGCGGAAGAATAATTTATCTCTTGGATACTGGAAAATTAGCTGGCTTGAAATTTCCAACTTTTTCTTTTGAAAATACGCCGGCTGGCAAATTCTTTTTGTCTATTGCTTTATCCAATGCTAAATACTACATTGATAATCTCTCGGAAAATGTAAAAAGAGGAAATCGTCAGAAATTAAGACAAGGCGAATGGCCGGGCCAAAAACCATTAGGATATATTTATGACCATAGATTAAGAAACATCATTCCTGGTCCAAAAACAGCAAAAATTGTTCAAAAGATTTTCAAGGAATTCGCTACCGGAAAATATTCTTTGGAAGCAATTT
>Ga0100379_10001842_pt1 | contig 20858 bp, 31 predicted proteins | sample CryGeymeta201503_FD_80418 | JGI IMG/M metagenome (GOLD analysis project Ga0100379, IMG submission 80418) | Groundwater microbial communities from Crystal Geyser aquifers in Utah, USA - Crystal Geyser metaG 2015-03 | ecosystem: Environmental > Aquatic > Deep subsurface > Groundwater | place...
CGCTCGGGCTCAACTTTGGTGCCTGCCCCGTAGTAGGGACATGGACAGTTTCAACTTCTGAAGGAGGTCAATCATGGCTGACGATCTGATCGCACCGGACCGCATGGCGGTCCTCATCATCACCCTGGACGGGGAGCAGGGTGACTGCCCTGACCCCATCCCCTACGATGCCCCCGACGCGGACATCCGTCGCTGGGCAACGGAGGCTGTCAGCGGTGGCCTCCCGGGCATCGACCCCCAGGTGGTGGACTTCACGGACTTCGTGGTCCGTCGGCTGCCGGCCAAGGACGGCCTGCCCGACCGAGTGCAGGTGCGACCGAAGACTCCCTTCGGTCGCACTGAAAACGCGGCAGGCAGCGCCGGCTGCCCCACCTCCCTACGATTCGCGTGCGGACTCCGATAGAGGCACGCCCTGACGGCCGTCAGGCAAAAGAACTAGGGTGCTCGCAGCCTTTGACCAGGCAATGGTGGATGCGGCGGATTTGCAATCGGAAGCAGGCTTCGTCGCCCGGCTCCAAACACACTGAGGAACTTCTGATGCCCCTGAACCAACTCAACTTGCCCGAAGTGGGACGTAGCATCCAGCTCATTGGGGCCGTATACGCGGACTCTCACGAAGCGTGGATGGTGCTCCTGCCGAACACCGGGGTGACGGTGGCGGCCACGCCCGTCAACCTCACGGCGGACGAGTGGGCCACGTTCCTCCGCCAGACGGACCTGGTCGAGTTCGAGGCCACGGTCGAGGATGAAGATGGCAAGCTCAAGCGGGCCATCCTCCGCAAGTCCACTCGGCAGGTGAGCCAGCACTTCTCCTGGGAGGTCTACCGCCGGGACGAGTTCAAGTGCCGCTACTGTGGCAAGGACGATGTTCCTCTCACGGTGGACCACCTGGTGACCTGGGAGTCAGGTGGTCCGAGCATCCCTGAGAACCTCGTGGCCTCGTGCAGCAAGTGCAACAACGCTCGTGGTGAGATGGAGTTCACGGCCTGGCTGATGGACCCCTACTACAAGCGGGTGTCGAGCAACTTGACCCACACGGTCAAGTTCGCCAATCAGGCGCTCATCCCGACCCTGGCCAAGATTCCACGCATTCCCCTCAAGGAGGGGAAGAAGCGGAAGCGCTGATGGACCCTGACCTGCTGACCGTGCTGCAAATCCTCGCCTGGTCCTTCCTGGCCTTCACCATAGGGTGGTTCCAGGGCCAGCTCTATCTGACCCGCAAGTGGAAGAACCAGCGCGAGAACCCCACCTCCTGAGCATCAGGATGGAGACACTATGAAGAAGATCACCATCGTCGGGCTGGGTGCCCTGGGGTCACACGCTGCCCTTGGCCTGCGCAATGCAGGCCAGCTCCGGCTGGTTGATTTCGACCACGTCGAGCAGAAGAACACCCTGTCTCAGTTCCACACCAAGATGAGTCTGCGGAAGAACAAGGCCACGGCCCTCTCCCAGATGATGCTGGGGATGTGGGGCGTCAAGTGTGACGTGGTCCCTCACAAGATCACCGAGGACAACGCCAAGGTCATCCTCGCGGGCCAGGATCTCGTTCTGGACTGCACGGACAACATCGCGGCTCGAACCTGCATCAAGACCTTCTGTGATCAGGCTGGAATCCCACTCCTGCACGGAGCCATGGCAGCGGATGGGAAGTTCGCCCAGGCGGCCTGGACGGAGGACTTTGAGGCGGATGCCGAGTCGGGTGATGGGGCCACCTGCGAGAACGGGGAGAACCTCCAGTTTCACCTGCTGGTCGGCGGGGCTCTGGCCGTGTCCGCCAAGCTGTACCTGGACAAGGGCCTCAAGCACAGTGTTCAGGCCACCCCTGGCCAAGTGCGGCGAGTATGAACATCTTCCGTCTCTCACCGAGTGGCATCGACCAGGTCACCTTCTGGACGGATGCTTCTCATCCGGGTGGGGCGTTCGTGGGGTTCGATGGGGAACAGGTGGTCTACACAGTGGCTACCATCCTCCGAACCCCCAAGGGCACACCTGAGGTGGGATTGTTCCAGATGCCTCACCAGCTCTACCGCTACATGGGGCAGGAACTTCAGGAGCATTCTCTGGTGGACGTGGACATCGAGTTCGTGTCCGACCTTCGCCAGGTCTTCATACTGACCCGGCAAGGTGGAATGTCCCGACTGTCTGATGACCTCAAGCAGCAGCTTGATGCCCTGCACCTCGCCGTGCAGCAACCAGACATCGGGGACATCCTGAAGCGTGAGGTGCGAACACAGCAGATGGGCTACGGCACCAATTTTCACTTCTAGGGGCTCAACTCTGACCCCTGCCGCGTAGTAGAGGCAAGAGGGAGTAACCAGAGGGTTTGAGGACGGCACCGGACTGCACCGGGGCATGGGTACGATATGAGGGCTGCATCCCTCTCCTCCAGGGCTCCTTTACACACAGGGTGGTTTGAGCGCAGAAACTCCACCACCTGGCCGACCACCGAGATGGAACTGGGTTGCCTTCGGGGCATCTATACCAAGCAGGGCCATCATATCCCCTCCCGGCGATGCCTGGATCATGGCGTGGGGTGAGGTGTATGTAAACCAGGCTACAACCAGAGACGGTTTTTTGTGAGGCAACGGGGACCTGATGCCGGTCCCTACCGAATCTGGATCGGGGAAGGGGGCCTTCGGGTCCCCCAACCTGAACACCACACGACTCCACCAGCCGGATTCGAGGAAAAGCACGATGAGCAGAAAGACAGGCGCTGTGCACAACCACCCGCCGGAGCCCAATCCGCACAACATCAAGACGATGATCAGCGAGGAACTGAACGATCAGTTCGTGGCGTACATGGTCAAGACGGGGATGACCAAGGCTCAGGTCCTTCGCCAAGCGCTGACTGAGTTTCTGGAGCGAGCACAGAACGAGGCCTCGTAGCTCCTGCGCCTGTAGCTCAGTGGATTAGAGCTGTGAGTTTCTACCTCACCGGTCGGGGGTTCGAGTCCCTCCAGGCGCATCAATAAGAGGGCTATACCGCCAGCCTAGTAGGAGGGCGGTATGAGACATCATACGAAGGACAAGGGGGACATGGGAGTTGGCTTCGTTATTGCGGACGCACTCAAATCTGGGTTTCAGGTGGCCACGGTACTTAGTGAGCATCTCCCCTTTGATCTCATCATCATTTCTCCGCAGATGAAACTGCGACGACTGTCAGTCAAGTACAGTACAGCGACAGACGGTAAAGTTGTGGCTAAGTACGTCAGCTCTTGGAATGATCGCAAGGGTACTCACATCAAGAAAGCTGATCAGACGGAGTTTGATGCCACAGCGGTATACTGTCCCGACACAGGTGAGATTTACTACATTCGCAACAACGAGATAGACATCAGCCGCGCAATGGTTTTGCGGCTCACCCCACCCAAGAATGGACAGATAAAAGGGGTCAACCTGGCGAAGGGTTTCCTGGGGATTCACCGTCTGTTCGACTGAGAGGTTAGTTGTGAGTCTCTGGGTTTGTCCCAAGTGTGCATGGTCTGGCAAAACTCCCAACCAGGCATGGTTGAAGGTCCCACCCTATCAGACCTGTCCCTTCTGCTTGTCCGAAGTTCAACCTGAATCTTCATGTTTGGCCCCATCTGAACTGTTGGTTCATGATGCGAGTGTTTGGACGCAGGTAGGCTCAGGGTGTAAACGCACCAAATGTGGGCGTTCCACCTACAACTGGGTCCCGACTGGGGACGGGGACCTAATCTTCAGGGGGGTGGACCATTCTGGGTCCCCGTTCCTCTTCACACACCACAACACCCATCTCCAAGTGACTTGCCCAGCGTGCAAAGGAGACCTGGACATCCCCGAAAAAAGAGACCCCTCTTCAGGGGGCAATACGGATTAGCCCACCTCACGCTCTCGTAGCTCAGTTGGATAGAGCTGGAGATTCCTAATCTCTGTATGTCACAGGTTCGATTCCTGTCGGGGGCATCAAGACAACCACACCCAAAGGAGGGTACGATGTCGAAGTTGAAACGCAGGACCCTTGCCAGAGGTATGGGTCGCTAGCTCAGTTGGTAGAGCATCGGACTTTTAATCCGTCGGTCCAGGGTTCGAGCCCCTGGCGACCCAATTGCTCAAAGCGAGTTCAGATGACACGCCGCAAGAACATCACGGAAGAAGAGTTCATGGACATCCATGACAACCACCTTGTGCCCGTGGTTGAGCGGTTGAGGATGCCAAAGCCTCTTGTGGCCAAGCTGAACGAGATGTGCGAGGAGCGGGAGATGACTCGCTCTGCTCTGATCACGGAGTTGGTGGTGCTGGGGCTTCAGTCCCTTCGGATTGAGCCAGTCCAGTTGGAAGATTTCATCCACAACCCGGACAACTACCAGCACACCAGCGGTGTCGGTTTCGATTAGGTTTGCGAGAGTAGCTCAGTGGTAGAGCGTCTGGTTCCCATCCAGAAGGTCGCGGGTTCAACCCCCGTCTCTCGCTCTCAATCTTCTTGGTGGTAGTCATGTCCATGGATTGGAAACTGATTGACCGGAAAGGTCGGCGGAGCCTCGACATCCACGAGGTGGGCACAGAAAGCCTGGATGGCTCATAACCATCTCAAGCGTGGCGGCTACGTCAACGCCATCTTCAGGTGGGCAAATGAGAGTGAAGAACTGTACTTGTTCTCGGAGCATCAAGATGACTACGACTCCGACGACGGGTATGAGCAGTTCTCCTTGGGGTGTGGGAAAGGACACTGGAAACGGCTAGGTTATGGCCCTTACTAACAATGGCCCGTAGCTCACTTGGTAGAGCGCCGCTTTGACGTAGCGGAGGTAGCCGGTTCGAATCCGGCCGGGCCAACTTCCAAGGGCTCAACTCTGAGTCCAGGTGCGTAGTAGAGGGGTTCCAGACCTTGTATCGGAGGATGTTCCGTTGGCTGCGACTGTTGTGACCCGCAAGTGCAAGTGTGGCGAGAAGTACAAGACCAAGCAGAAGAAGCTGAAGGACACCAAGCTGTGTCCCGGCTGCGGGAAGGACAACACACCCCCACGGTAGGATCCCTATACGAGTGCAGGTGTAGAACTGGAGGCCCCATGTCCCTCGACCGGATCACTCGTCTTGCTGCCGATGTCGTGGCCTCCCTTCACGAGGCCCGTGTCACCGTCGAGCCCATCAGGTTGAAGTACGTCAACCTCGGTGACTTCGGCGGCACCAACCCGGTGCAGGACTCCTGGGTGCTGGAAGTCGCAGGGCCTTTCGATGCGATGCAGGCACTCATCCCGACGCTGAAGAAGTTCGGGTTGAAGTGGAACCCCCAGTCACGGTCCTGGCGGCTCGATGCCACCCTCTACAAGTACGGCAATGCCCGGTTGCAGTCCCTCTGGGATGCCGCTCGTAAGAGCATGGTGCAGGGCTACCCGATCATCAAGAAGATGGTCGATGAGTACAACGCCCATGCCAGTTCTTCATCAGGCCCTACCCTGACCGTCCAAGACCTGATGAAGGATATTCAGCACAAGGAGAGGCAGATCAGCCGGCTCACGGATTTCGGCCTGAAGGTTCAGTTCGAGTGGCCAGACCGCTACTCTGTGGCGGAGGCCAAGACCTGGGTGCTGGGCAACACGTTCCCGGTCAAGGGGGTGATGAGCCACTATGGGTTCAAGTTCACCTCGGGCAAGTTCGGCAAGGGATGGTGGCTTCCCACGGTGGAGTTCCACGCTGTGGGCGACAAGTGGGCCAACGACATCATTAAGGGGATGCCTGCGAAGCAGGCACCCACCGGACGGGCAGTGTTCACCGAGATGTCCATGTCCGAGCTGGTCAAGTATCTCGTCCCAGTCGTTGAACAGGACATGGAGGACAACGAGCACTACGACGGTGAGGTCAGTTCTCGTGAGGTCCTTCAGGGGTACATCAAGAGGCTGCGGGCAATGTCACCGCAGGCTCAACAGGACTTCTACGACCGGTGGGCCAAGGGCCATCGTAGAGCCTGAGCGTTTGCGGGAGTAGCTCATTTGGTAGAGCACCAGCCTTCCAAGCTGGGTGTGGCGGGTTCGAGCCCCGTCTCCCGCTCTTTGCAAGCCGGGTTGATAAAACCCGCAGGTATGCCTCTCCTGCCGATGATCGTGACGTCACCAGAGCGCCTAAAAGGTCGTGTGCCTCACAGGAGGCAGGAGGGGTTGAGCCCTGGATCAAGCCTCAACCAGGACGATGGCGGCCACGGCAAAGCCGACGCCCACCCATTGACGAGTGGTTAGACGTTCGTCGAGTCCAAAGTAGGCGAGCAAACCTACCGCCACCAGGTTGAGCAGGATGAACACGAGAAGAGCCTCTGTGAGTGGCTTCTCCTTGAGGCTCATCGCGAAAGTCAACCCGGATAGAGCGTAGGCTCCCCAGCCAATGACTAGGGATCCCTTCTCCTCGGTCCAGAGCTTCAGGGTGTAGTCCCCATACGTCTCCAGCAAAACGGTCAAGAGCAGCCAGAGGTAGGCCATCAGTACCGTCTCCTTCGCCCTCGGTAGGGGCGAGCTGGCATCGAGGGAGCTGCCTTTTCAAGAACCTGCTCAGTGTTGGTGCCGGTGACCCAGGGGTCCTGGGGACCGAGGCCACAACACCACGGTGAATCAGCCGTAGTCCACTGGGTACGGCCCACTGAGCGCTTCTTGTGCTTGAGAGCCATCTCAGCCTTGAACGCATCACTGCGGCCCCCGTAGGGGCCGTAGAGGGCCGCTGGGAGCCAGGGGCGATGCTGGCTGGTGTACTTGCCTCCGCCAGTGACCTCGCCATTGTGCTGGCGAAGGCGGCGGACCACGTCGGTGGTGGAGCCAACGTAGAAGACACCGGGAAGTTGCACACCCTTCGAGTTGAAGCGAGGCTTCTGGCTCTGGATGACGTAGACCCACCATTCAGTCGTCAGGGTCAATGGAGACTTCCTTTTTCAGTCGGTGGATAGAGATTCGGTGCTTGCACCGGGGAACCAGAAGAAGCCTCAACGGGATTTCTGGTTCCTGATGCGGTTGGGCTTGGTGATCCTCACGAGAAATCTTACCCAAGTGGGCTCTGTGGCCTTGTGCATATTTACCCTATCCGGGTGATGAACTTGGAGCCATCACTAGAAAGCAGAGGTTCAGAATGCCAAAGGATGAGAAGAGGCAGGCCCGGTTGGAGCAGTTGCGCAGCCAAAGGTCTGCTCGAACAGTCACCGCAATGGATGGAAACGTCTCTCTAGCGGCTCAGTATGAGTCCGTGAATAGTGAGTTCCTTCTGGAGATGATGCAACGGCTCCTGAGGATGGCCGCCCGCAAGACGTCGGTAGAAGGAAAAACCGGCTCATGGTGGGTTTCAGGTTCCAGCGTCTATGGAAACATGGCCGTGCAAGACTTAGGCACCAGCCTGAACATTGAGGCCAAGGTCGTCTCTGGGAAGATCCAAATCCTCATCGAGGGCCAGAAAGGACCTCGCCAGAAGTTTTCATTCAGTCTGATGGAAACCCCATCTGGTATCGCGATTTCCAGGGCCGGGATGGCAGCCCACCAGATCCTACTGGGGACGTGACCAGCCTACCATCAGGTGGGGCTCACGAAATCTTACCTGAGGGGCTCAACTCTGACCCCTGGGGCGTAGTATAGTCAGAGCGAGGGTACGGTACTCTCGACAACATGGGGATGAACCGGTTTTCGATTGGGGAGGGAAGGAGTAGGGAGCGAGCCGGGGATGTAGCCAACCTCGTAAAAACGACTGCAAATCGTTGATTGCCAACGACAACGGTGCTCTTCGGATGGCCGCCTAACAACGGTAGGTCCGATGTTCCCGCCCCTGGGGCATCATCAAAGGGGTAGTGCTGGTCAACCTCGCTTTACGTTGACTATGACTCTCATCCGGGTTCCCGGGGTGGGTTGTCGAGATAGACAGGAAACAACTTCTTCGGTCGGAGACGGAATCCGCCTGCCGAGGTCGCATAAAGGGATTGACCTACGCTCGTAGCGCCTGATCTAGAACTTTCTAACACAGGGGTTCGACTCCCCTCATCTCCACTCCTGACATCAGGAGCCTGGACTTGTCTGACTGGAAGTATCACACCACCAAGATCTGGAGGTCCTTTGACCGGACTGCTGAGCGGTTCTTCGACGGGTTCGAGAAGAAAGTCGAGGGGCTGTTCGAATCCGACCTGTTCGATGGGTTCACGGCAGAGATGGAGAACCCAGATGGGATTCGCTACCAGGTGGACAAGACTGAGGACAACATCACCATCAACGTCGAGTTGCCGGGCTACTCGCCCGACATGGTGCTGATCAACGTGAAGGACGGATTCCTGGTTCTTTCGCAGAACCTGGTGATCCCACGGGTGATGAAGCGCTTCAAGATCAGCGGGACCACCGATCTGAAGGACATCAAGGTGGTGATGCGGGATGGGCTTCTGACCATCGTGATCCATCGCACCTCCAAGGGACCTGGGCCTTCGGGTAACATACCGATCAACAAGGGGTAGCCGATGAGAGCTGTTCTTCGCTATCAGATGCTCATCGTGTTTCTGATGGCGACCAGTGCAGTGTTCGCCTTTATGATGATTGGGACGCAGGACCTGACTGCACTTCCCAACGCTCTGGGCTACGCGATCGGTTTCCTACTGGTCTGGCCGGTGATGGGATCCTTCCTGCTCGGGGCCGACACCTACAAGATGTGGTGAAACATCCGATCCGATGAGAGGGTCAGAGCCCAAGAGGAACGTACCGATGGCTGAGCAGTTCGAGTTCTTCTGGTCCGGTCCATTCTCGCAGTGGCACCCCTCCACCTTCGTCATCGACGGGGTGACCTACAACTGCGCTGAGCAGTACATGATGGCCGAGAAGGCTCGGTTGTTCGGGGACACCACACGGGAAGCCATGATCATGGCGAGTTCCGTTCCGAGTGACCAGAAGCGGTACGGAAGGATGGTCAAGGGCTTCGACAACGACAAGTGGTTGGCCAATGCCTTCGACATCGTGAAGCGGGCGAGCCGGGCTAAGTACAGCCAGAACACGCTCCTGCTCAAGACGCTGTTGGCCACGGGCACCAAGACCATCGTGGAGGCTTCCCCGGAAGACCGCTTGTGGGGGATTGGTCTTCGAAAAGCGGATCCACGAGCGCAACGTCGTGAGACGTGGCGGGGCAAGAATTGGCTCGGTCAGGTCCTCACCGAGGTTCGAGAAGAGTTGAGGAAGTAGCCATCAGGGGGCGTCGTCAAGCGGCAAGACAATGGGTTTTGGTCCCATCATCGCGGGTTCGAATCCTGCCGCCCCTACTTCCCTTTGCAAAGGGCCTATAGCTCAGCGGTTAGAGCCGCCGGCTCATAACCGGTTAGTCCCTGGTTCAAACCCAGGTAGGCCCACAAGGTATCCAAGATGAACGTGACCCTCGTCGGTTGTCCCTGCCTGAGTGGGAAAATCCTTCAGCTACGGGCACTACTGGTCGCCGAAGGGTTCACCGTTACCATCCAGAAGATCCGTCGTCCCGGTCATCTCCAGGTGATCGTGGGTGGCAGGGTCGTCTGGGCGTGGCGACTTTTTCGGAAGATGCCCACGCAGCAGGAGCTGGCAGCCCTGGTCCGAGGTGCGGTGATCTAGCTATGGCCCTCCCAAGGATGGAGGTGCCCGATGATCCACACCCTGCGCGATGGCTCCGAGTCCCAGGACCCCCGTTTGACCCGTCTGGTTCAGTTCGATGAACGGAGCCGGAACTACCCTGTGATGGCCACACTGGGGGAGGAGCAGAAGCCTCGTTCCTACACCTGGAGCTGTGACACGGTGCTCGACCAGGGTCCTGATGGAGCCTGCGTAGGCTTCTCGATGACCCATGAGCTGATTGCCCGTCCGGCTGTGGTTCAGGGCAAGGACGCGAAGTTCGCCAAGGAGGAGATCTACTGGGGAGCCCAGAAGATCGATCCCTGGCCCGGTGGCTCCTACCCTGGGGCCAGTCCCCGGTACGAAGGAACGAGCGTGCTCGCGGGCATCAAGATGCTCAAGAACCTGGGGTATGTCACTGAGTACCGCTGGGCGTTCAGCCTCCAGGATCTGGTGATGGCAGTGGGCTACAAGGGTCCGGCCATCCTGGGCATCCCCTGGTACACTGGGATGTTCAACGTGGCCTCCTGTGGTCGTGTCCACGTCACCGGTCAGGTTGCCGGTGGACACGCCATCCTGTGCAAGGGCGTCAACCTCAAGGACAAGACCTTCACGCTGCACAACTCCTGGGGTCCCGGCTGGGGCAACAAGGGCAGTGCCTTGATCTCGTGGACCGAGATGGACCGGCTGCTGCACGAGCAGGGCGAAGCGGTCATCCCGGTGGTGAGACATCGACTGTAGAGGGGCTCAACTCTGGGCCTGCCTCCGTAGTAGGTTCGGACGGCGACGTGGCCAAGCGGTAAGGCACAGGACTGCAAATCCTGGATCCCCGGTTCGATCCCGGGCGTCGCCTCTCTTAGTGGGTACGTGCATCTCGCACCATCTTGGCCAGGTCAACGATCCTGGTTCCCAGGGTGAACTCCAGACCCAACTTTGCTTGGAGTTCCACAAGCCACAGGTCTCGCTCCATCGGCGTCTGTCCGAAGGTGCGGAAGTCCCCCACCCAACTCTCATTTGTGATCAGAGCCTCGACGCCGATGGCGTTGAGGACAATCAGGACCCAGGGCTCCAAATCATCCACCTGATCGGTGGGTGCGAACTCGATGGTGAAATCTTTCTTGGTCATGGCTAGACTATACACGCCCCGGTAGCTCAGCGGATCAGAGCGCCGGCCTTCGAAGCCGGGCGTCGGGGGTTCAATTCCCTCTCGGGGTACTTGTGGCGAGACACGCCCTTATCGTCTATCGGTTAGGACACTGGCCTTTCAAGCCGGCAAGAGGGGTTCAATTCCCCTTGAGGGCACCTCACTAGCGGGTTCGAGCCCGTCTCCGCTACTTTTGACGGTTTCTGTTCGATGAGAACCCTCTCTTGAGGCACAGTGGAGTTGCGAGGATGTAATGGATACCTTGGTACTGAACAGCGCATACATGCCCATCAACCGCATCCCGTGGGTGGACGCCTTTGGCGACCTGCTCACCGGCCGAGCGGAAGTCGTGGACACCTACGAGGACAAGACCGTCTCCACGGGACCGAATGACCTCGATCTGCCCTACGCTTTCGAGGCCTTGCGGACTGCTGTGCAGGGCGTGTGGAAGGTCCCATCCATCATCCGGTTCGTCACCGATGCGGTGTTCTTCCGTCGTCGGGTGAAGTTCAACCGGCACAACGTCTGGTTGCGAGACCAGGGGCGGTGCCAGTTCTGCTTCGTCAAGCTGAAGTCCGACGAGTTCACCTACGACCACGTCCTGCCCCACAGCCGGGGCGGGACCACCTCGTGGAAGAACATCGTTGTGGCCTGCGTACCCTGCAACCATCACAAGGCGAACCGCACGCCGGAAGAGGCTGGGATGAGGCTCCTCCGTGAGCCCTTCGTTCCGATGCACCTGCCGGGTGTGGCTTCCCCTGCGCTGAAGTGGCAGGATGGGATGCCTCCCTCGTGGAGGAACTTCCTAGAGTCCGTGGCCTACTGGCACGGCCGACTCGACTGAGTCCCAGAAGGGGGTGACATCACGGTGTCACCCCCTTCTGCGTTGAGGCATCCTTGACCTCATCGGGAGGGATCAAGGACAGCAGCTCGTCCACTACCTTCTCCATGAACTCGGAGATGTGCAGCAGCCGGGAAGCACTCATCTGCACCTTGCCATCTTTGTCAGCGGTGCGGGCGACCTGCTCGAACAGGACGGCGTAGCCGTGGAGATCGACCGCAGAACCGGCTAGATCACGAGCCGTGGGTCTGCCCTGATCCGGGTTGGCCATCGAAGAACTCCATATGGGCACCCAGGGCCACCTTGGCGAGCCGACCGTAGTGGGCCTCGAACGAGGGGCAGGTGCCCATGGTGTGGATGCTCACACCACGACCCCCATCCGGGTTGTCGTGCTTCTTGTGCTCGTAGACGTGCTGAGCACAGGTTCCCCAGTCCGACTTGTCACCGAACTGGCCGTGCACGCAGATTCGGCAGACACCGGGGATGCAGTAGCCCACTTCGCGTAGCTTCTCGAACTTGTTGTCATCAGGCATCTGAAACTCCTCCTACACTCTACCCTCAGAATTTGACCTGCCGGAGCAGATCCCGTGCCAGGTTCATCTGCTCCGGGCGCGGCCGAAACTTGGGCTTCCCCATGTTGTGGGGGATGTATTTCTTGCAGCCTCCGCAGACCATGAAGTTCTTCTGCTCTGGAAACTGACCCGACCAGCCACACTTGGTGCAGAAGTGCATGTCCAGGGTGGGGCAGCACATGAGCTGTGGGTCGTGGATGAGGTCCTCCGGGCTCGCACCGTGCTCAAACAGGAGCCGGGCTGCAGTCACAGCCCAGGCTGTCTTCGAGGAGTGGATGGTGTTGTAGTAGCCCAGCAACTCATCGGGGCGTACCACCAGCCAGCCGCCAGGAACCTGAAGGATGGGAACGTCCTTGACGAAGAAGTCGATGGTGAGACGGAACTCGTCCCCAACGACCTTTTCGTAACGACGGAAGTCCTCCTTGGAGGGAACACCATCGTACTTGGTACGGACCTTCTCGAAACCGAGCCCCTTGAGGATGCTCATCACCGATGACACGGTCCTCGGCGGGACCATGAGGTCCAAGTCTTTGTGATTGTGGGCGTGCTTGTACTCAGGGTGCCCAGGAGGGCTCAGGAAATGCCAAGCCCAACCCCCGCTGAAGACCACGGAGTGCTTGAGCGCCGTGCAAACTTCCAGGTAGGAATTGATGCGATGCTGGGGCCAGGTCTCGCCGTAGCGTTCTGGGTTGTGCTCATCAGCCATTGGTGGACTCCAGCCCCTCCGGGGAGGGACTCATGTTGAGGAGAACTTGTAGTTGCTCCAGCTCATCCTTCGCGATGTCGATGTGATGACCCGACCTTCCCCAGAAGGTCGAACTGACTGCGAAGAGCAACACACCGATGGTGCTCAGGGTGTACGGCGTTGTCCAGCCAGGTTGGTCGGCGAGGAGCACCTCAGAGGCCAGCACGGTGGCCAGCAAGATGGTGGTCAGGAAAGAGATACGATGGTTCCTCTGGAAGTTCCGATTGACCTTGTTGAACTCCGCCTGGAACTGCTGATGCACCGCATTCATCAGTCCCAAATCCTGCTCCGCAGCCAGGAGCATAGGGAGGGCTCCCATCGTGTACGGAGTGGGCTCGGTCGTGCACATGCCTACGGCTCTGGCCCGATTACCCACCATCACCATCAGTCGGAGTCGGTGCCCAAGGCCAACGGGGCTGGCGACCCTCTTGCAGATTGCCCAAGCAGCTCGAAGAGCTACCAAGCCTGCCACACAGTAAATGGTGGCACAGATGAGGTTGAAGGTTTCCATGATCCTACTACGGGGATGAGGGCAAACTTGAGCCCTTGATCGGCCAATCGAGAATGGCCCCGACTGCGGACAGCAGCCAGGTCATGGCTGCCCCTGTCTCCGCTGGGAGGTTTCCAGGGAACATCCTGACGAGGACATGCCACTGCCCGTTGACCAGGTTCTCTGCGAGAGCGAAGTCCGGTCCCTGATTCTTGACATCCGCATGGCGGAGAACCGAGAACCTCACCACGTTGCTGTACAGGTCCCGGTAGATCTCCTGTACCTGCGCAACGTGGCCGTCCTTGTAGTCCTGCCGAAGCAGGAGCCGGAGATCCGACGTGGCAAGAATGCTCATCGTTGCTTGCGGGTGATAGCCCAGGCCATGAGACCAACCCGGCCCACCACCGTCCACCCCACCCACTTGTTGGCGGTGACGAACTTCTGGGGTGTCTGGCCTCCCGTTCGACCGTCGAGGACGAGTGTTGGGGCCATGTATGTCAGGAACCCTGTCACGAGGAGGGCGTGCATTACAGCCTCCCTCGGTGAGGGTCCACGGGCAGGGGAGGGTTGCCGGTGTAAATGATACCATCGACCGTCACGGGGATGGTGTCGATGTCCCAGCCCCGCTCCTTGGCGAGCAGCTCGATGAGATTGACGACGTGCTTCAGCACCCCCATTGGGCCGTACCCACGGGGCCAGTAGCGAACCCGGCCAGAGGCCAAACCCTCGGGGGTGGTGGTGTTGATGCTCACAGGACGATCAAACTTGTTCATCAGTCACAGCCTTTGATGTTGGCAAGGTCTCTCAACACCATTTCAAGCTCCTCCACGGAGGCATCATTTTTGAGGGTGTTGGCTCGGTTCGAGATGATCCGCACATTGCCCTTGACGTAGCCCGCATCGGGGTTGATGCGGTCAATGCTGGGACTGTTTGGAGCGCCGCCTTTCTTGCCGACCGGCCCCAATAGGATTGGGATGCCAAGGACCGGGCAAAGATCGGGAACATGGATGTCCTCCAGTTGGAGGTTGAACGGGATGCCTTTGCGTTTTGCCCGTGATTGGGTTCGGCCGAGAATGACTTTTTCGGGCTCATTCTGTCGTCGTTCCTGCCGGTACATCTTGTTGTAGGCAGCCAACTCATCCTTGTGATCGACGTAGTAAGCCGCGCTCCTGGCGGCCAAACTGCCCTTCTTCTGCTGGTAGTAGCGGTGGTTGTACTCCGCTTGTTTGTCGGCATCTTTTGCACGGCGGACCTTTTCACAATCTTTGCATCGGTCCCTCACCCCACTCTTGCTCGTTTTGGATGAGTAGAAATCGGTGAGAGGCTTGGCTTGCCCACAACCCGGACATCGTTTCATTTGGGACCCCTTGATGTTGGTGGCTACACACCAACATCAAGGGTATAGGCTAATCAGCTCCTTTCAGATTAGCGACTGGAAACAGGCGGGCCTCCAGTCGGGCCACACCGTTGTCGAGGAGGACCTGGAGCACGGTGTCCAAGTCCTTGTACACGTGGCAGCACTCATCCAGCGGGATGTTGGGGTGGTTTGAGACGACCCCTATCACCTCTACCCCACCGAGGGTCCTCTTGACCTCCGCCATCTCCGCGTTGATCTCCCCCTGGAGGCTGGCCAGCTCCCGGCGTGCTTCACCACGGGCCATCGATCGACCCGATCCATGGTTGACGGAGCAGCCGCTCTGGTAGGCCCCTTCCAGGGGATACAGGATAGCGGCCCCATCGTACATCGAGCCGGGGATGAGGCAGGGGTGACCAGTGTCAGCCCACTTCGTGCCAACCAGGTCCGGGTGCCCTGCCGGCATCGCCCGGGTTGCGCCCTTCCGGTGGACGAAGCCCTTGGTCGTGGTGCCGTCGGGCAACACGATGGTCTCCTCCTGCACGAGGTTGTGGCTGATCTCGTAGAAGACCTCGGCCTCCTTGCCGTAGATGATGCGGGTGGCAGCCTGAACCCCACGCACGATGGTGTGGCGGTTGGCGACGGCGAAGTTGGCAGCCGAGTTGTGCCAGGCCCAGTATTCCTGCCCCAGCGCCTCATCGGCGTAGAGCCAGGACTGCTCACGCCGGTTCGGCGGCAAGCCACGCAGACGACCACCCTCGTAGAAGAAGTGGTTGGCGACGTTCCAGCCATAGCCTCGCGAGCCACAGTGGACCATCACCCAGACCTCACCGGTCTGCTCATCCACCTGCATCTCTACGAAGTGATTCCCACCACCGACCGACCCGAGCTGAGGAACGGCCTTGGCCAGTGCCTTCTGGATCGGTCCGCTCTTGCGGGTCTCACGGTTCCCGCTGAACGCGGCTTCGTTCACCTCGATGAACTGGCGTTCACACACCTCGGCCTTGACACCCAGGGCAGCGGCCCCGTGTCGCAGGATCTCATCCATGTTCACCGTGGACTTCATGTACTCACGGGTCATCATCTCGGTCGGGTCCGCTCCGACACCGGTTGCGATGCGCAACTCGACCTCGGTAATCCACCGCTGACGACTGTCTTTGTCGGCAATGTCACTGGCGTGCAGGCCTGGAACCCGCAGATAGACCACCCCGCACGAGATGTCGTAGCCGGAGCCACTCTGGATGATGACGCCATCGGTGACGACGACACCACCGACGGGGATTCCATAGCCCAGGTGAGTATCCGGCATCAAATAAACACCCGTGACCCCTTCGTAGGATGCTGAGTCGAATGCCTGCTGCCAGAGGTTCTCCCCGGTCTGGGCGAACAACTCGGGAGACAGGAACGCCACCACAGGGGCACGCATCGTCTTGATCCGGGGAAGGACAAACCGGCTTGGGCCGTCCTGGGTCACCATGTTTTTGAAGCTCATCTCATGACCTCTTGTCGAAGGACACACGGGACTTGCCCGCGACGGTGTCCACAGCGTCGAGTGCAATTTTGGCTTGTTCGGGGTCGAGCTTCACCACCTCTGTGGTGAACTCGGGGCGTGGCTTGGTCATCACCCGTTGCATGAACAGTTGGTTGAACGTTCTCTCACCGATCTCCCGGCTGATGCTCAGGAGGTCCACCCCTGAGCGGAGAACCGGAATGGGCTCGGGATTCACGACCGTGCAAATGGAACGGTCATGGCCGTGCATGGTACGATGTCCAGGGGACGCCCCCGCTTCCATCCGAACACGTTCCTTGCACATTTCCATGGCGTGGGTCATAGCGCTGATGAGCCGCCACAGTTCTCGTCCCACACTGATGACCTCCTCCAGTGTGATGTCACCGTCGAGATCATTGGTCAGAATGGTGAGCCTCTGGAGGAGGCCCCGAAGCTCCAGGGTCCGATCGCTAGCTGGTGTTTTCATGGTCATTCCCCCCCCGAGCAATCCAGGTGGAAAAGTCCGCCCCCGTCCTGACCCGGGAGTTGGAGCACCCAACGACATCGAGCCCCCTTGGCGATGGGCAGCTCGCACTCCTGGCAGAGGGCCTCTGCCTTGTTTTTGATCAGGTCGGCCGTCGAGAAATCGAGGTCCGCATACCGCCTCACGGGGGCCGCCACAACATCGGGTGCTGTGGCAGGGGCCGTAGGAGTCACAGCCCCTGGGGTTCCAGCCTGGTCCTCATCGTGCAGGAGGGCCGCCAGCCTGGCGTACTCGGTGAACTGGTGGTTGCGGCACTCCAGATGGAGGGGACATTCCGAGCAGCCCGATCGCCCGTGGGTGCTGTGCAGCCCGAAGCACGGGGTTCGGTCGATAGCCAGCTTTCGAATGTAGGCGTCCGAGTGGTAGTAGGAGATGTCCTCCACCACGCTCGGGGCGGCGGGAACCGACATCACCTGGGCAGTCATGTTCATAGCCACCTCATCCAGATCCATGTCCCCGGACTCTTCGGCCAGCCGGAGGGCTTCCGCCAAGCCGGCTTCGGTCAGGCTCCAGATGCTACGACCCACCAGTTCGGTCAGACCCGTCTTGCGGCAGTCGTTGTTGGCCCACTGGATCCACTTCACGATCTGAGGCTGGCCCGAGGCCTGATTCAGGCCGGCATCGTCGATGCTGGTGAGGCCCATCATGTCGAGGATGCCCGGGTAGGCGTTCTCACTGGCGACTGAGAAACCAGCTTTGTAGTTCGAGAGCTTGGCCAGGGTTTGAAGGAGGGGTCCTCGGAAGTTCTTCGCGCTGAGATCCATGGTCTATCTCCAATGGGCCATTTCTCCCCGTAGGGAGATGGGCCTCCTGGTTGGTTAGATTTCGGCCAGCGGGTCGCCGCTGACGTGGCTGGTGTTTCCTTCGTTCAGGGCTCCACCCTCGAGATGAGGATCCATACAGGCCTTGGCCTGTTCACGGGCCTCCTTGTCGGGAAGGCCATCCCACCACGCACGAGCCCCTTCCGCGAGGAGTCGTTTGGGGACCTTGCTCCCTTCCTTGGTGCAGGCCAGGAGATCCTGGGCGTGACCCAGGATGGAGCAGAGGCCCCGGTGGGAGAACTCCGCGTGGAGGTCTTCCCCGTCGATGGCGTCCCGCAGCGCCTTGGTGATCTTCCCCATCCGATCGAAGACCCACTCGGCACGAGCCACGAGGAGAGGGAACTTGGCCCGCACGATGGGCTCTTCATCCCGCCAGTCCATCGCGTGAAACTCGAATTTCCGGTTGAACCGATCGAGGAGGGATCCATCCAGTGGATTGGCACTGATCATCCGCCCACGCTCGTCACCACCGCCGGGGGTATTGGCGGTGGCCACCACACGGGTGCCCTGAAGGACGATGTAGACGGTCCCCGTCGGGCCGCTGATGCGTCCCTGGATGGAGTCCGTAATCAGACGAAGGTACTCTGCCTGGTTGCGGTCCGCACGGTCGAGGTCCGAGCAGAGAAACAGGTACGGGACTCGGGTGCCATCCTCACAGACGTAGCCATCCCGAAGAGCTTTGAGGACGTCGCCCTCTTCCCAGTGGGTGCCTGCCTCATTGAAGCCACGGCTGAAGAACCAGGATTCGATGTCCGAGCCGGGGATTACCTGCTTGATGATCGCCGGGGTCCTGGTCAGAGCTGACCAGGCGTGCAGAAGGGCGTCCTTGCCTGTCCCGGGCATCCCCCAGATGTACATGGACCGTCCCCAGAACAGGGACACCAGGGCGTTGGCGATGTCCTTACCGAGGACACCATGACGGGGGAGGCGGTAGTTGTCGGGGAGGGGCAGGCACACCTCAGCGGGGACCCCGGCGTACACCGGGAACGACATCCCGGCGAACTCCACGTTGAGATCCTGAACGTTCGGTGGGTGTGCACGGCGTGTTGTGGGAGTAGTCTTCTCGTGCAGAGCCTTGAGGCGATCACTCACGATCGCCGCACTGGGATACGTGGCCATGTAGGAGGCTACATCGAGGCCGTGGTCTTCCACCAGGTGGTTACCCAGCCAGTCGGTCTCCGTGTGGGAGCACCCTGGAACCTGGCAGGCGATAGCTGTCATCGTTGTCGCTCCTTGGGCCTCCCCTCAATAGGTTGGGCCATCAGTAACGTTGGAAACTTATCTGAACCTACTACGGGGGGCTATGCAAAGTTGAGCCCCCCCCACTGTATCTTACTCATTGCGAGGGGGGATTGAACCCCACCAGTCTCCCATACTACGGGGCAGGCAGAAAAGTTGAGCCCTGGGGCTCAGAAAGTTCCGATGCTCCGTAGTAGGGTGAGTTCATCAACGGAGGCATTTGTGGCTACAGATATCATGGACAATCCCACCATCAAAGGTGCGGAGTACCGGAGCACCCATAAGCTCGCGGTACAGAGCGTCCTGGGGGACCTGACACCCCTGGTGAGTAGCCGTGGCAGCAAGTTCTACAACGTGGACCGGTGGACCTCGCGGTTCTTCGTGGAAGAGATGTGCAAGTGGGCCAAGGAGAACAAGGATTGCGTGCCCACCCGCACAGAGATCGGCCAGTGGGTAGGCGCGGCAAACCGGGAAAGCATCCCTTCGCGTGAGATCGTCATCGCCAACACGCCATCGAAGTTGAAACTCCGAACGGCCTGCGCCTTGACGGGTGGTGGCTACCACGAGGCCTTCCACACGCTGTATAGCTGCCGACGAGATCTTCTCGTGGAGGAGATGGCCAAGTTGGTGCTGCCCAGGTGGGCAAAGGTGCCGGACTGGTCGAAGTTCCACAAGGTCCTTCAGGATGGCTGGAACATCGTTGAGGACATCCGCATCGAGCGGGTGGGTCGCGAAGAGTTCCCCGGGAGCTTGATGAAGCTCTACGACCTTCAGGACTTCATCCTCAACCAGGAGACCGTGGGCGAGCGAGCCGCACGGGCAGCGAAGGGTCCCAACTGGAAGCCCAGTGCCCTCTCCGTCATGCTCGGAGTGTTCCGAGATGTGGGTCTCGGCTACAACACCCCCATCCAGCAGGAGGCTATGGCGAAGTACCGTGAAGCCAACCCTGACGCTGTGACCTTCGTGCTGGGCCAGGGCAAGGGCAATCCCGGCCCGCTGACGGGCCTTCTCAAGGAGACCATCAGTCTGGGTGCCACGGAAGACATGGGTGCCCTACGAATCATCTTGGATGCCATCGGCATCATCTTCAACGAATCCAGTGCATTGGACCCGGCCAACGACCCGAGCAACGAAGAGCACCAGCCTGGTGAGACTGTGAAGCCCTGCTGCCCAGCCTGTGGAGCCAAGGGCTCCAAACTGGTCATCCGTCCGAAATCGGATGGGCACGGTGGCAAGGTCAAGGACAAGGGCATCCTGACCTGTACGGTCTGTGGCTATCAGACCGAGGTGAATTTCAAGCAGGGTGCAGGAGGAAAGGGGAAGCCTCTGGATCCTGAGGACATGCCCAAGTTCGAGGGCTTCGACAATGAGGGTGACGGCAGTGGTGGCCTCGGTGAGGGCGAGGGCGAGGGTGAGGGTGAGGGTGAGGGTGAGGGTGAGGGCGAAGGAGAGGGTGAGGGTGAGGGTGGGAAGGCCGGCTCCGGCAAGGGCGGGAAGGCCGGCTCTGGCAAGGGTGGTAGCTCGACTGCCGAGGACAACGAGCAGTCCCTCGATGAGGGGGGGACCGTAGGGGCGGCGAGCGACAACAAGGCCAACACCGACAAGGACGCCACGGGCCAGCAAGGGGCCAAGGGCGGGGGCCACAACTACGAGAAGGGGCCGGTCGAGGGCAACGATTGGTCAAACCTCGCTGACGAGGCATTGGCCCAAGCCAACCAGGGTGCAGGGCTGCTGGACAACAACGCGGCTCTGGAAACTGCTGTGGCTGGGGAGACCGATGCTGAGCAGCGCCGTGAGGGTGGGGTCAAGTCGGGCGAGCGTGCCTGGAAGCCCTACGACTCCGCCCATGACGAGTTCCTTCTCGTGGAGCCCTCGCACAAGGGGAAAGACCACGACAAGGCACAGGCACGCCACCTGTACTCCAGCGTGAAGACAGAAGCGAACTACCTCCGGTCCCGTCTCCGTTCCATCGTGAAGGCGATGGAAATGATCAACGTCGTCCACGGCACCCGGTACGGCCGTCGGTTGTCTGGTCGGTTCCTGGTGGACTCCAAGGTCACTCTGCGGGATCACCAGCAGCCCA
>Ga0100379_10001868_pt1 | contig 20686 bp, 20 predicted proteins | sample CryGeymeta201503_FD_80418 | JGI IMG/M metagenome (GOLD analysis project Ga0100379, IMG submission 80418) | Groundwater microbial communities from Crystal Geyser aquifers in Utah, USA - Crystal Geyser metaG 2015-03 | ecosystem: Environmental > Aquatic > Deep subsurface > Groundwater | place...
GATATTGAACATACGCGATATTGAACATACGCGATATTGAACATACGCGATAATCAAATGTAGACAATTTGCTACGCGGCAATTATCTAATATACGGCATAACAAAAAAAGCCGCCCAACGATTGAGTGGCTTTCAAACCTGATACCCTGTGAGCAGAGTCTATTCGAGGATGTCGCTGGTGTGGACGCTCATTCTCCGGAAAACTCGTTGTCTTCCATAGCGGCTGGTATACCCGCGTCCAGCAGAATACCAACCATTGAGCATTCGGAGCGCTTTGCCGATTTTGATGGACTGGCGCTGGTCCAAAGATGCCAGATCCCGGCCGAGCATTTCGGTCCAGATTTGCACAATGCAAGTTTCGTTCCGGTAGACTGGCTTCCGGTTCCCGTCCTCTTCGTCGAAACCGTCACCGTCTCGTACCGGCAGATCGAGCCATCGTTCGATTTCACCTGACAACCCTTCTTCCTGGGTTTCCAGTCTGCGGCCTTCCTGATGCACCAAAGCCTCTTCCTGGGCGGCACTATCGGTGAGATAAAGCGGCAGGGTTCCGAAGGGCTGCCGGCTTCGCATCTGGTGATAGACAAATAGGGCTTCGGCCCACAACTGATCCCGCTCGACGCGGAGGTGATCGGTGTCGATCAAATCAACATGGCAGGAAATGGGCCAGAAGCGCCGGTTTCCCGTCTCGTCGCGAAGGTACTGATCTTCGTTGGTTGAACCAATGAACACGCACTGGCGGTCAAAGACAGAGGCGCGCTTCGCGTAGGCCATCCGTACTTTATCAGACTGCCGGGATATGAATCCTTTGATCGTGGTCACATCGGCTTTCGAGAAACCCTGCAGTTCCGGTATTTCGATGATCCAGGAACCTTGCATCTTTTCGACCATCCCTTTCACATCATGAAAGTCGCCTTCGAGTTCGGAGAACCAGGCGTCATTGCCTGCGAGCGTGGCCGCAAATGTCGATTTTTTCTTACCCTGCATTCCCTCAAGAATCGGTACAAAGTCAAATTTGTGCCCCGGTTCCATTACACGGGCAACGGCTCCGACCAGAAACATGGCAGCCGTCGAGCGATAGTAAGGGGTGTCCTTTGTCCCGAGATAGTCGATGAATAATCGTTCGATACGGCTTTCTCCGTCCCAGCGCAGTCCCATGAGATAATCGCGAACGGGGTGAAAAGAGTTCTCGTGGGCGACAATATCAATTGCGGCACGGAGATCGCGATCGCTGACCTTGAGAGAATAACCACCCTGACGAGTCGGAGCCTCAACAATTGTTCGAATGGAATGGTCGTGTGAGTCGGACCAAAGATCGCCATTAAGTTGATCTTTGAGCTGCCATATAGTGCCTTCGAGCTGACGAATGGGCTTGGGGGAGGCCTTGGCAAGTTTGAATACACCAGGGGAGGCGATCTGTACGACTTCCTGGCAAAATTCATTGTAGGCAGCAATACCGCGAAAACGGGTGTCGTTTTGAATGATCAATTCGACATTGTGGAGCGTTGCTTTGATGCCGCCGTCTTCGTTTATTTGCAGCCAGCTTTTCCAGTTTTTGTCATAGACTTTCGCCGGTGGACCCAACAATTCATCAAGGGCGATACCTGACGAAGGAATGTCGTCAAATTCAACAGCCAGATCAGATGGTTCAGTCTCGTTTATCTGCTCATGCTCCCGATCAAGCCTGGCTATCGAGGCTGCCTTTATCAGTGTCGGCATTCGAACAGGTCTGCCGCGATAGTCGCCGAATGATTTCCAGACGCGCGCCTGATCTTTCTTGTCGTATTTTTCAGAGCCTGATGCCCATTGACACCATAGAGCAAAGCCTTCTTCAGAACCGCGAAATTCGTGATGCAGTGCCATACCCGCTTGCAGCCAACCGTCCCTGTCGTCGCACCAGTCTTCGTCAGGGAGATCGTTGAGAACGCTCGTTGCTTCTGACAAAGATAGCCCGACGGGCTCGTTCAGGAATATACCAAGCAGGTCTTTTTCTTGATGTGGAGAGGGGGCCACGGGGAGGTTGGTGAGGGACGTTTTGGAATAAAAGCCGAGGGACACTGATATCAGGTCGAGCTCGATTTCCCAGCGATAGGCGTGTCCGGTATCTGGATGAACTGAGGGCGGAATGACGGCTTGTTTTCCGGTGCCAAAAAGTTCGATTTCCCAATCCCATTTTTTCACATCGCGATTTTTCTGTTTGTCGAAAATCATCGCGAATGATTCGGAATGGGCAAGTTTTTTCGAAGCGTAGGGGTCCTCTGTGAAAAAATAATAGTGGCGCGATTCTCCATCTGAGCCGGAAACGACTGTTGGAAACGAGCGGTATTCGGGAAGTATGGCAGCAAGAGCCGCGTGGGCTGCGCCTGCGGCATTCGGGTTGCGAATATCAAGATCAATCAGGTGAAGGTAGCCTGACGGCGTTTTTGACGGTTCGCCAAGTCTGACACCGATATTCTCCCCGTCACGATAATTTTCAGCGAATTCTTCGTACGACAGCACGGGTGCCGTTGACCACATCATGTCTTCGGGACGCTTTGACTGCGGTTTCAGGCGGTGAAGCGCGATTCCTGCGGACAGCAGGGGCTTCACGAGAGCGAGAACTGCTTTCGTGTCAGGGAGACCGGACATTGCAAATGCCTCAGTTCGTTAGCAAAATGCGAATGTCCGCAGGAGCATACGGCAACAATTCTTCCTTGGTCAGGCCTGTCTCTTCGACCAGCTTGGCAAACATTTTTCGTGACAATCTATTGGATTCGATAGTGCGATACATGTGCATTTTCGTATAACCGAGGGCGTCGGCGAAATCAGGAACTGAAAAACTTCCATGTCGATGATATTCTGTGAGTCTTTCGGACAAGAGTTTGAAAAGATCAGTTGTCGAGTATTTGCCGGCAGGCGACCCGTCATTTCGCGGCCGGCCGTTTATTTTTTCTGCCATCATGCGATCCTTCGTAGAAATCCAGAATGTGGACCATAAAGCCGGCGATGCTAAAAATCAACTAATGTGTGAAAAAGAATCACATACGGGTTGCATGTAGCGTGAAAATATGAAAATTAGTGGTTTCCAATGGACAAGCACAGGAGATAATCAATGTCACTTGAAGCCGCGATCACAAGCCTTGAAAAGGCAATTGTCGCCAACACTCAAACGCTGGAAAAGGTTGTTGAGGGCCAGACCCGCAACCTGGAAGCCATTCAGAACATGGCAGGCTCTCAGTCCAAACCGGCCAAACGGAAAGCCGAATCAAAACCGGCTGTGAAATCCGAACTTGCACTTGCACCTGCACCTGCACCTGCACCTGCACCTGCACCTGCACCTGCACCTGACGCAGAAAATTCCTATGTTGGTGACGAAGGTTTCGAGGCACTGAGGAAGATCGCACTGAACTATGTCAACGGCGCGAGCGGAAGCGAAGTGGAACACCGCAAGTCTCAGGTCGCCTCTTTCTTTAGAAAGCATGGCGTGAAAAACCTCGGTGAATTACCGGAGGGAAAGCGCTCGGACATGGTCAATTACCTGCAAGGTCTCGAGGCGGAAGCTGCGGAAGCGGCGGAAGTATCCGACGACATCGGGCTGTAGACCATGATGTTCGGAGAAGCTCTCGAACTGTTGCGTGCAGGCAAGGCAGTTGCCCGGCATCAATGGGAAGCGGAGGGAAGCACGGCCTTTCTGGTGTTGATTCCAAGCCGAGAGGTCACGGTTTCTTGTAAACCGATGTCAGACTTCCTAAGGGGAGGCACTCAGATGACCGTAGATGATCACATCGACGTGATCGACACGGATGCAGGTCTTCCGCGCTGTGCGGTCGGCTGGCAACCCTCGCAAACCGACATCCTGGCAAACGATTGGGTGGCGGTCGAGTTGTGATCGAAACTGCCGTCGAATCGCTGGCTTTTTGTGAGTCTCTGATGTTGGCCTGATTCTATGGTGGAGGTGGGATTGGGGACTTACAGCAGGCGTTTTAACGGCAGTTTTGTTCTTTGTTTTTGGGTTTCTGACGAGCGCCAAGGCCGCTGTTTTCGCGAATCTGGTATTTCTTACACTACACATACACGAAACGGAATGAAAATCATGGCAAATGACGAAGCGCGAATTTCCAAACAGCTCACTGAGGCCTTCACTCTCATTCAGAATGCAAGTCACGAAGCGGCGGTGGAAGCTGGTTGGTGGGATGGAGGATCTTATCTCTATACGGTTCCAACAAAACTCTGCTTGATCCACAGCGAAATTAGCGAGGCCATGGAAGGTCATCGCAAAGGCCTGATGGACGACAAGCTGCCGCACCGCAAGGCGATCGAGGTTGAGCTCGCGGATGCGGTTATCCGGATTGCCGACCTGGCTGGCGCATTAGGTCTTGATGTCGGCGGCGCGATCGCGGAGAAAATGGTTTATAATCGGGTCCGACCTGATCACAAGCGTGAGAATCGGGCGAAGGCTGGTGGGAAGATGTACTGATATGGCCGAAATTCGTGAAATTCACCTGCGCGACGGCAAATACACCGTTCGGTTCAATTCGGGGAAATACAACGGCTACGGTGCGTTTCTGCAGCCTTTGCGACATGGTGTGGCATGGCCAGCATACGAGCCTGATGGAATGAGCAATCTTGAACAAGCATTGGCTCGTAGAGTCATGGAGCTTGAAGACGAGCTTGTGGCGCTGAAAGGGGATAGGTGATGCTAATACTTGAACAACGGTCGCGTGCCGCAGCAGCCCACAGATCAGGCAGGATTTCAACAGGCATTCAGTGCCCGCAATGTGACGCTGAATTGAATCGGGAACCAGGTTTCCTGACCAGTGATCCGCCACAAATGAGGGTTTATTGCGATTGCGGATTTCGACAGAACGTGCCCGCCTGATGCAGCACGCACGTATAGGTCCATCCTCACTTGCACGAGTGATACGCTGTCCGGGGTCGGTCAGGGAGTCAGAGGGGCTTCCGCGCCAGACCAGTATTTATGCAGCAGAGGGCACGGTGCTTCACGAGATCGCGGCCCAATGCCTAGAGTTTGGTTTTGAACCAGAGGACTATGCCGGGCTGACGATGTCGGCAGATGGGTTTGATTTCGAGATTACGGGCGAGCTTGTGTCCTGTATGTATAGCGGGCTTGATTGGCTACGTGAACAAGCCGGTACGCATTACGTGGAGAAAAGGGTTTCTCTCGACAAATGGATGCCGGGGCAATTCGGCACATGCGATGATGGTATTTGGGATCCGGAACGAAAGCTCGTGACGATTTTTGACTGGAAATTCGGGGCAGGGGTTCCGGTTCAACCGTTTGAAAATGAGCAGGCCTGTGCTTATGCATTAGGATTTGCCGCAACTTATCTTGAACCGGAGAACATTCGGCCGGAGAGGGTGCGCATTATAATCGAGCAGCCGCGGTGCGCAGGCGGGGGGAGTTTTGCCGAACCCTGGGAGATTCCATATGACCGTCTGCTTGAGTTCGGAGGACTGATGCGCTGGGCGTTTACCCAAGCAAACGATCCGGCAGCACCGATTATCCCCGGTGAGAAGCAATGCAAGTTTTGTCCGGTCCTTGAGCGTGACCCTGCGCCCGGAAATGTGACCGGTTGTGGTGTATATGATCGTCACATGACGCAAATGTTCGAGCAGGAATTCGACGACTTGGACGAAGAGGTCAATCCGCCTCTGGATCTGACGCCCCGCAAACGATCTATTATTGTGCGCAATGCCAAGACTATCGAAAAGTGGTTGGCAAAACTGCACGAGGATTCCATTGATGCAGCACTGAACGGCTCCCCGGACCCAGGAATGAAGATGGTTGCGGGGAGGAAAGGGCACCGCAAGTGGGGTGACGAGGAGAGGGCGGAAGTGATTCTGAAAGATTGCTTGCATGAAAACGCTTTCACATATAAGTTGAAATCACCTGCGCAAGCCGAAAAAGATATGAGGCCGAGGCGGGCAAAACCGGGCCAACCCGAAGCGTGGGAGGCCCTTGAAAACCTGATTGTGCAGGATGAAGGAAAGCCGGTGCTCGTTTTCCAAGATGACGAGCGTCCAGCAATCCCAAGTCTAACCGATCAGTTCGATGACTTGTGAATAAACATTCACATCAAACGTGAGATTGGACAACCGAATGACTGAAAAAGTGAATGATGGACGAACAGTCCAGCTAAAGCGGGTGCGGCTGAGCTTTTGCGACAGCCTCTACCAGAAGAAGAAAACGGCGAAGGTTGAAGATGCCAAGGAATCGCATTCGTGCAATCTGATCATTGAGTCTGGGTCCGAACATTTCGATCAGAATCTCAAGGCGATCAAAAACGCACTTAATGCGGCCTGCGAAGTCAAGTGGACCGGTAAACCGGAGCGCTGGCAGCAGATTGCCGAGAATGATCCAAAACGTGTCTGTTTCCGCCGTGGTGAGCGTTTTCGTAACCAGGCGACCGGGGATATCTACGATGGGTATGAAGGCAATCTTGCAATTGTTGGCAAGGGTCCACGCGGGGGCGCAATGCGTCCAAAGTTGCTTGATCGCCACAAGCGGCCGGTTTCTGAGCAGGACATTCTCGAAGTGATGTATGCCGGCTCGTATTGTGACGCCATTGTATCGTTCTACGCGACCGAAAACGGCGGTTTGGGCGTTTTCTGTTCGATCGAGGCTATCCGGTCTCATCAGGAAGGCGACCGCATGGCAGGTGGCGTCGAAGTTGATCCAGATGTCTTCGATGATCTTGAAGACGATGATGGTTTCGACATGGGTGAATCGTCAATCGACAACCTGGGTCTGTAATTCGGCTGCAGAGAACCCGGCTGCTGCTGCTGCTGTGGCCGGGTTCTATTGTTCGCACTCGGGTGGAGGTGAGGTGTTGTCGTGACCGCTTACTACAATGAAATAGACCGCAGCGCAGCCGCATGGCTCCGGGAGTTGATCAGTCAAGGTCTGATCGCACAAGGCGAAGTCGATGAAAGGGATATTCGCGATGTCACCCCAAACGATCTGCGAGGATTTACACAATGCCACTTTTTCGCAGGAATCGGAACATGGAGCTATGCCCTTAGGAAAGCCCAGTGGCCAGATGGCCGCGAAGTATGGACCGGATCACCCATGCCAACCTTTCTCCGCGGCAGGCCGAAGAAAAGGGACTGCTGACGAGCGGCACCTATGGCCCCACTACCACCATCTCATCCGAATCTGCCGCCCTGGGGAAATCTTTATTGAGCAGGTTTCAAGCAAAGACGGACTTGCTTGGCTCGATCTTGTACAAGCTGACCTGGAAGGAGAGGACTACGCCTATTGGGCGCTCGATTGTTGCGCTGCGGGCGTCGGGGCACCGCACATCCGGCAGAGGCAATACGGTGTTGGCCGATGCCTTGAAGGGGTGGAATACGGCGAAGGCAACAGATGGTTCGAACGGTGGACCCAATCAGGCGGGGGGATCATTACCGGCGGATGCATCACTGTCGGGTTGGATCACAGCGTCGGCTCGGGATTGGAAGGACACGGCCGGCATGGCGACAGAACGGCCGGACGGACGATCGAGGATCGACCAGTTGCCGAGACAGGTACAAATGACCGGTTGGCCGACAGCAAATGCCTCGAACGGGAGTGGGGGAGGGCAAGCGAAGAGGGCGTTGAATCCGGATCGTTCGAACGACCTGAACGACTTCGTGATGCTGACAGGCTGGCCGACGACCTCCTGTTCGAACGACCGGACAGCCAGCGAAAAGCGGGCGTTGACGATGAAGAATTCCGATGGTTCGAAAGCACAGCAGAGACTTCAGGACATGGCCTCAATAGCGGGGTGGGGGACCCCGAACGCAAGAGATCATTTTCCAGCCCACACTCCGGAATATATAGCCGAGAAAAGAGCACAAGGCCACGGGATGTCCAATGTGAACGATCAAGTTCAATTGAGCAGCTGGCCGACGACTCGAGCGAACAATGCGGAGAAATGCGGCCAGCTTGCCCCCGATCCGAGGAACGGACTTCCGATGGTGGCGCAATTCATCGGACCCATCCGGATAACGGCTTCTGGCGAAATGCTGACTGGCTCTTCTGCCGGGATGGAAAATTCCGGCCAGTTGAATCCGGCACACAGCCGTTGGTTAATGGGGCTCCCGCCAGAGTGGGACGTTTGCGGGGTTACGGCAATGGAATCGTTGCCGAACAAGCACAGGCGTTCATCGAAAGCTATCTTGAAGCCGAAATTGCAGGCTTTGACGTTGATTTGGTTGATTGCAGCCTAGACGAGCTGTTGTCGTGAGAACCCTCGTCTGCGATATCGAGACTTTTAATTCTCAATTCCTTGCATGTTTTGAGGATGTCGAGACGGGCGGCCGTTTGAAGTTCGAGGTGCGCGGCCAGGGCGAGCTCGACTACAAGCGCCTTGAAAAGGTGATGATGAACAACCGTATCATCACCTTCAACGGCATGTCTTTTGACGTTCCGATCATCTTCAAGATGATCCAGCTTGCCTACAAGCACGAAGGTACGATCAAGTCTTCATGGGCACACAGTTGCGCCGCGCGCATCATCAAAGGTCAGTTGAAGTATTGGGAAGTGGGTGAGGTGCTTGATGTTCTTATTCCACGAAATCTCGAGCACATCGACCTGATCGAACCGCAGCCGAATCCTTTTGCCTCACTGAAAGTGCTGAATGGTCGCCTGCACGGAAAGTGGATGCAGGATCTTCCCTTCGCTCCGGATGCCGATCTCAATGACCAGGATATGGATCTCAATGAAGCGTATTGCTGGAATGACCTGAAGGCTACAAAGCTGCTGTTTGAAAAGCTTCAAGGGCCATTGGAACTGCGCACAGCGCTTTCAAAAGAATACGGGGAAGACTTCAGGTCCAAATCCGATAGCCAGATCGGTGAGCGCATTATCCGCAAGCGGGTTCAGGATGCCACAGGGCAAAAAATCGAGCGGGTCGAGACCAAACCAGGCACAACCTTTCGATACGAGCCGCCGGAGTTTATCAGGTTTCAGAATCCGCAGTTGCGCCGAATTTTCGAACGGCTGAAAAAGGAAAAGTTTGTCGTTCAGGGGAATGGCAAGGTCGAACTCCCGAAGTGGCTGAAAGAAGAACAGATCACGATCCGCAGTTCGACCTATGCAATGGGCTTGGGTGGACTTCATTCGACCGAGTCAAATCGTGCGCTGCATTCAGACGAGTTGTACGCTTACATTGATGCCGACGTTGGCGGCTATTATCCGGCACTGATTATCAACTCAGGCCTTTACCCACGGTCTTGCGGCCCTGAATTCGTTTCAGCTTTCCGGGGCATTCGCACTGAACGAATGGCAGCGAAGCGAGCTGGCGACAAGGTAAAGGATAAAGGCCTCAAGATCGCGGCCAATGGATCGTTCGGCAAGCTCGGCAGCGTTTACAGCATTCTATATGCGCCTCATCTTTTGATCGCCACTACGCTGACAGGTCAATTGAGTCTGCTGATGCTGATTGATATGGCCGACCAGCGCGAAATCGACGTGGTGAGCGGAAACACAGACGGCGTTGTGTTCAAGTGTCCAAGGGGCGAACACGGCGGTTTGGACGGAGTGCGTCTGACTGGCGGTCTTCTGAAGGAAATTTGTGACGAGTGGGAAGAAAGAACAGGTTTCGACCTGGAATTTACAGAATACGATTCGATTTACAATCAGTCCGTTAATAGCTATTTTGCTGTGAAGTCAGATGGTAAGGTCAAACAAAAGGGACCGTATGCTGACTGGTGGTTCTATGAAGAGGATCTGCGCGAGCAGATGATGCACAATCCGTCGGCCTCGATTTGTGGCCGTGCCGTAATCGAAAAACTGGTCAGGAAGACCTCTGTTGAGGACACAATTCGCGGATCGGGGGACGTGCGGGAGTTTGTCACTGTTGTAAAGGCGACAGGGGGCGCAACTTGGCGTGATGAATATCTCGGAAAGGTGGTTCGCTATTATTGGGGCCTTAAAGGCGGTCCTATTCTGCGGGCCAAGGCGAACAGCAGGGGCACCTTTAACAAGATACCAAGAACGGATGGCAGCCGCCCTTTGATGACGCTTCCTGACACTCTTCCGGACGATATTGATTATGATCGTTATGTCCAAGAGGCGGAGAAAATACTGCACGAGATTGGTTTCTACATACCGAAGCCTAAAAAACTGGATCGGCGCCGCAGGAAGATGACGTTTGAACGTGCGGCAAGTTGGGCACTCGTTGCATGACTCTCGAACGTGAGATAGAGTTCGAAGTTCAGGATTGGGCCGAACAGAACGGCTGGCATGTCAGGCCGCTTGAGTATCGTGGCCGTCGCGGTTGTCCTGACCGGATATTTTTTGGCCACGGCACAATTCGCCTCATCGAGTTCAAGAAACCCGGCGGCAGGCTTTCCGGAAATCAGCGGCGCGAAATAAAGCGCTTTCGAGAAGCAGGTATCGAAGTGCCTGTGATCGACACGGTTGATGCCGGTATAGCCTTCCTTCGGAGGTTTATGTGACGACTCCGCGCCCCCGGTCCATGCTCCGTGAACCACAAAGGTTCATATCCGATACGATTGTCGATAAAAAGGCAGTGCTGATCGTCTCGACGATGGGCTCAGGTAAAACTGCTGCGGCCTTGGACGGTGCAAAACGGCTGTTGGATGCTGGTGAGGTAGAACATGTTCTGATCATCGCTCCGAAGTTGGTGGCGGAACAGACCTGGCCTCAAGAAATTGCAGAGTGGGAGCATTTCCTAGACCTGGATGTTGCTTTGGCGATCGGAACTCCGAAAGTGCGGGAAGCCGGGATTCGCCGAAAAGCACAAATCACAATCCTCAGCCGGGATAACCTTGTTTGGCTCTGGAAAGGCTTGAGAGGAGAGGCCAATTGGTTCTTCGATATGGTGGTGATTGACGAATCCTCGATGTTCAAGGCGGGTCAGAAGCGCACCAAAGCTACAAAAGTCAAGCAAAAAGCCGGTGAACGATGGTTTGTAGCCGACGCTAAAACCGGCGAAGTGCTTCTCGATACGGAATTCACTTCTCGGGAAAAAGCTATAGAAGAAATCTGTTGGTTGAACGAAATAGACAAATTTATTCAATCAGCAGGCATAGAGCGCGAAGCTAAATATGGTGGAGAAAAAACCATCACACGAGTGAGGACGGGCAATCGGGCCACACGTTTTGGCGCTCTGAGTTCTGTGCGGAAGTCCATAGATCGTGTCTATGAGCTGACCGGCACACCCTCACCAAATGGCCTGCAGGACTTATGGGGACAGATTTATCTCCTGGATCAGGGTGAACGACTCGGCGCTAATCGAAGATACTTCATTAGCAGGTGGTTCGAAGAAAACAAATGGAGCCGCAAAATCAAAGCTTACCCCTGGGCAGAAAAAGAGATCATGGAGAAGGTCTCAGATGTGATGGTCAGCCTGCCTCCGCTCGAACTCTGTCCGCCGCCGGCTTATCCTAGAATCTATGTAGACTTGCCTCCGAAAGCCTTGAACGAGTACAAGCGTTTTGAGCGCGAACTGGTCAGTGAGGAATACGACGTTGAGGCTGTAAGCAGGGGCGTTCTCACAAACAAATTGTTGCAATTTGCGAATGGTAGCATGTATCGTGAAGATGGCACTATTGCCGAGATTCACACCGCCAAACTTGATGCTCTTGACGAACTGGTTGAGGACGCAAACGGCGATTCCGTATTGATTTTCTATGGGTTCAGGTTTGATCTCGAGCAAATTCGAAAGAGGCATCCGGATATCAAGGTTTTGAATGAAACCGAAAATGCGGTAAGGCTCTGGAACGAAGGTAAAATCAAAAAATTGGCAGCACACCCTGCGTCCTGCGCGCACGGTCTCAACATGCAGTACGGTGGTCATATTGATATCTGGTACGGTCTGACTTGGAGTCTCGAGCTCTATCTTCAGGCAAATGCCCGCCTGCCTCGCGCGGGTCAGACAGAAGTTGTAAACCACTATCATATCATGGCTAGGGATACGGTCGATGAGGATCTTTTTGCCCGCCTGTTGGAAAACGAAGCGACTCAGGATTCAGTGACAAATGCGGTAAGAGCTCGATTGGAATCATATATTTTATAGGAGGCAGGCTATCTATATCAGCCCCTTTTATGGTTCAGTGCGATATTATTTGTCTGGCACGACAAAAGGCAAACCGACCAGTGGAAATACGCTTATGTTCGCCACATATGAGATGTCAATAAAAAGCCCCGCCGAAGCGGGGCTGGAGTTTGTCATGGTGGATGTGGGGGTTCAGAAGGAAACCACGGACGCACAAAATCACATAATAAATTGCATGTCAATCAATATGTGATTTATAAGGGGTGTTGGTTGCAGAATTTGAGTAACGATATGATTGACGATCTTGAAGAGTTGCTGGGACCACGGGAACCGGTAGCAAAACTGAAAAAGCCTTTGAGCGGCGAGGACATCGAAGCGCGGTTGAAGGAACATACAATTCAGGCTGAGGCTGTGAACGCAGCCTCTTTTATGAAGCCGGTAAGTGTTCAGTTTCTTAGCAGGGTCTTTGGGGCGCACGCGAACACGATTCAAGCCAGGTTAAAAAATTGCCCGGTCGCAGAAATCCAGACTCACAAAGGTCAGCCGGTCAATCGCTATGACTTCCGAACGGCTTGTCAATATCTTGTTGAGCCAAGAGTCGAGCTTCATGATTGGATCAAAAATCAAAAGCAGTTCCCACCAGATTTGCAGAAAGCCTTTTGGTCCGGTCAGAGGGAAAAACAACGCTGGCAATTGGAGGCGGGGGAGCTCTGGCACAGTGAAGACGTGCTAGAAGTGTTGGGCCGTGCTTTCATGGAAATGAAAGTAGCAATTACTTTATGGGTCGAACGAATGCCGGGGGCGGAAGAGATGTTGACCGAACAATATGGTTTTTTTCAGGATCAGTGCCGAACCTTGATCGACGAAATTCACCATCGAATGATTGAGATGCCGAAGAATTACAAGACGAAAAATGTCAGAGACAAGTTCGAGAGCGAAAATGACGACTCTTGAGCGCTTGCTTGTATCTTCGGTAGATTCTTTGCGGCCGCCAGAGCGCCTCAATGCTTGGCAAGCGGCAGAGAAATACTGGCATTTGAGCGGCATCGGATCACGAAAAGGCCGCTATTGTATTGATTCTACACCATATTTACGGGAACCCATGGAGGTGCTCGACAGCCTTGAATACCGGGCCATGTGTTTCGTGGGACCGGCTCGAACCGGAAAATCCGCTATGGCGATGGGGTGGATCTGTAAAACCGTCATGTGCGATCCGACAGACATGCGCGTATTCAATATGACTCAGGACAGTGCAAAAGACCTGTCGAAAGGCGATATCAAGCGCATGTTTGAACGTGAACCAGCGCTTAAAAACGCTCTTCGATCAAATCAGGACGACAATGTTCACGACAAGTATTTTAAAAATGGAATGCGCCTTCTCATCAAATGGCCCTCGATCACCGAGCTTTCAGGAAACACGACTCAGAGAATCTGGTTGTTCGACTATGATCGTGGTGATGGCTACAAAAACGTAGGAGGTGAAGGCCCGGCCTTCCCTCTTGCGAGGAAGCGCACGCAGACTTATGGCCGGTTCGGAATGGTTGGCGTGGAGAGTTCTCCGGGTGTAGATGTTGAAGATCCGAAATTTATTCCAGAAACACCACACCAAGCCCCACCTATCAAAACCGGCATTATTTCGATCTATAATCAGGGCGACAGGCGCAGATTCTATTGGGAATGTCCTCAATGTCACGGTGCGTTTGAGCCTGATTGGCCGTTGTTCAGTTATCCTCAGTCGGAAGACCCTATGGAATCCGCCGAGCAAGTTGTGCTCGTGTGTCCCCACTGCGGTTTCTGGATAACGCAGAGTATGCGCGATGAGCTGAATCTCGGCGGCACCTGGGTCCGTGACAACATGGTGTGGATACCCGAGGAGAAGAAAATTGTCGTCCTGAATGGCAGGAAGCCGATCCGTTCGGACATCGCTTCCTTCTGGATGAAATCTCCTCCTGCCTTTTTCGCATCCTGGAAAGAGCTGGTCCTCCGCTATATCCAGGCGGAGAGACACCTTAATGAAACGGGTGAAGAGGGGCCGTTGAAGACGGTTTTCAACCTTGATCTTGGACTTCCATACGTCTCACGAGCAAGAGTGTCGGATCGTGTGCCGGAAGAGCTCAAAGATCGTGCTGAAAATTGGGGAGCAACAGAAGAAGTGCCGACGGTCCCTGAAGATGTCAGGGCGCTTATCGCTTGCGTTGATGTGCAGGCACGCTCTTTCGTTGTTCAGGTTCACGGTATAGCGGTTGGAGGTGACATTGTTGTCATAGATGGCTTCAAAATTCGCAAGTCCAAAACCCGGTTCGACAAGGATGGAGACCCGCTACCGATCGAACCCGGTTCTTATTCGGAGGATTGGGATCAGTTGATTGAAGACGTTATCGAGCGCAGCTATCCGCTCGGAGATGGTTCCGGCCGTAAAATGTCGATCATGCTGACGGTATCTGACTCTCAGGGTCAAACGGGTGTTGCCCCTCAAGCCTTGGAATTCTGGCGGCGATTGCGGAAATCGGAAGAAGGCCACCATCGCCGATTCGCTCTCGTGAAGGGCACGCCAAATCGGCAGGCGCCGATGGTGAAGTTTGATTATCCGGGCGAAACAGTTCGAAAGGATCGCAATTCCGGAGCTCGTGGTGACGTACCAATGCTCTTTTTGAATTCCAACAAACTCAAAGATCAACTCTCGAATCTCCTTGGCAGGACGGAGCCTGGAGGGATGATTCGGTGGCCTGATTGGATACCTGATTGGTTTTATACCCAGCTCTGTGCGGAGGTTCGTTCAGATGACGGGAAGTGGGAAAACCCACGCAAGCGGCGTAATGAATCATGGGATCTGCTTTGTTATTTTCTTGCAGCGGTCCAGAAAGGACGCGATAGTGGCCCTTGGCCCACTCTTCGCATGTTCGAAGTTGATTGGGAAAGTCCTCCGGCCTGGGCAAAACCATGGACCAGAAATGATTTTGTTTTTGATTCGACCAAGAGGGAGACAGCCAAATTTGTTGGCAAGAAAAAGAGAACGAGTTCGTTGAGGTCGCTTGGCGAAAATCTTGCTTGATAAATCACTTATATAGTGAAACTATAAAGAATTACTATAGGGTAGACAGTCACTATAAATGTGGTATATGAAGCGTGAGTCAACAGATCATAAAGCGTCCCATACATATGACCGAAACTCTTTCGTCGTTGAATACAAAACTTGAGAAAGCTCAAGGGGCTTATGAAAAACTCATGCTTGGTGAGTCCGTTGTAGAGTTTGAAGACTCCAACGGAGAACGAGTTCGCTACAATCAGGCGAACAGAGGTTCGCTCGCGGCCTATATTTCTGAAATCGAGAGAAAAATCGCAGTGCTTCAGGGAATGAATGTGCCGGTCAAGCCGATGCGGGTTTGGTTCTGATGACGTTCGCGCACATGTCTCTCGAGGAACTGCTTGGTCCGGCGCCGGGCGAACTGTCCCCGTCCAGCGTTGGCCGGGAAGGGTCGCCCACGGTTGCGGCTCCTGTGGGCGACCCGCTAATGATTGCGGGGGATGCGTATGAGGGGGCGAGCCGTCAGAGTCAGGAATTGGCCCGCTGGATGCCGTCCATGCAATCGGCTGATGCTGATATTATTCCCGAATTGGATATACTCGGTGCGCGAAGCCGTGATCTTTTTCGCAACGATGCCTATGTCAGTGGTGGTGATCGTATCCATCGCGATAATATCGTTGGGGGCCAATACCTGTTGAATGCCAAGCCGAAGTCCAAGATTTTGTTCGGTAGTATTGACGAGGTGTGGGATTTTGAATTTCAGGAAGAAGTTGAAGAGAAATTCATGTTGTGGGCCGAAAGTTCCCATTATTGGGCTGACGCTTCGCGTAAATCAACATTTACGGAACTGGTGCGACTCGCAGTAGGTGTGTATTTGGCAGGTGGAGAGATTCTTTCGACTGCAGAATGGATGCCGGCCGATGGACGCCCGTTCAGAACAGCCGTTCAAGTGATTGATACTGCCCGCCTTAGCGATCCATTTGATCGCCAGTTCGTTCAAGACCGGGTGCGGGCAGGCGTCGAAATCGACCGCCGGGGTGCGCCTCTTGCTTACTATATTCGCAATTATAACCCTGGCGATATTCGCCACCCGATCGACGTTGATGCCTACAAGTGGCGCCGTGTCCCAATCCGCAAGCCATGGGGCAGGCTTATGGTGTTGCACAAATTCGAGCAACGGCGTCCGGAGCAAACCCGCGGCACACCCTATACCGTTCAGATGCTGAAAGAGACGCGCATGGGACGAAAGTTCCGTGACATGGTTCTCGAAAATGCGATTGTGAACGCCACATACGCCGCATCAATTGAGTCTGAATTGCCCCAACAGGCATTCGCTGCCTTAGGTGGGGAAGATGCGATTGAAGGTGTCGTAGAGCCCTGGCTCAGCGCCATCAGGGAATTCTCTGGTGGTGCAAAAAATCTGTCAATTGGCGGCACGAAAATTCCACATTTGTTCCCAGGAACAAAGCTTCAATTGCGTCCTGCAGGCAGAGGTGGACCTATCGGGACAGACTTCGAGCGATCGGTTTTGCGCTATATGTCAGCAGCACTTGGAGTTTCCTACGAGCAGCTCTCAAAAGACTTCAGCAATACTAACTATTCCGGTTATCGCGGAGCGATGAACGAAACCCGCAAGTTCATGAATGCGCAGAAGAAAATGGCCGCAGATACAATGGCCAATTTTATCTATCGTTTGTGGCTTGAAGAGGCGATCAGCAAGAATCAGATCGAAGTTCTGAAGCGCCCCAACATTCCAAATTGGTACGAAGGCCTGAACGCCGAAGCTTATTCCCACTGTCAGTGGATCGGTGCGGCACAGGGACAAGTCGATGAGCTGAAAGAAACTCAAGCTGCAATTCTTCGCATGAAAAGTGGTTTGAGCACCCAGGAATACGAGGTCGCCCGTGCCCATGGCGGAGATTGGCGCGAAGTGAATCGCCAGATGCAGCGGGAAAAGCGGATGCGTGAAGAGCTTGGATTGCCATCTCTGGTGGAAGACTCCTCCAACATGGAGAATGCACTCACGGCCACCCCGAATGATCGAGGAGTTTCAGATGAGCGTTAAACCCAATCTGTTGGCAGAAATTGATCAGCAACCGGTACTCATCGCGCCAGAGCGGAGAGCTTATTTTGCGGCGTGCCTGCAAGAGGCTGCGGCTGAATTGGTCCAGATCAAAGCCGTTCAGAATGAATCAAAGCTTGAAGATGATTTTTGGTATGAAAGTGGCTCCTACATGGAGCGCTACCGTCCTTATGCCGTGAAGGACGGAGTCCTTCAAATCCCGGTTAAGGGGACGCTGCTGAAGGACTTTGGTTTCACTGCACGTTTCGCAACCGGGTACGACTACATTTGGAAAGCTTTCAAGCGCGGTATCGAGGATGCAGATGTCCGGGGGATCGCACTGGTTATCGACAGTCCGGGTGGAATGGTATCGGGTTGTTTCGACCTCGTGGATAAAATGTTCGAGATCCGCAGTGCAAAACCGGTTCAGGCCTTTGCTTCCGATCACGCTTATTCCGCAGCCTATGCGATTGCCTCTGTTGCACAAAACGGAATCACAGTCACCCGCACAGGGGGTGTCGGGTCGGTTGGTGTTGTTACAATGCATGTCGATTGGTCGAAATGGAATGAAAATTTCGGTATCGGCATCACATACATTTCCGCGCCAAAAGGTGGACACAAAACGGATGGCAATCCGGACGAACCTCTTTCCGGTGACGTGAAAAAGAGAATTCAAGCGCGCATTGAGGCGCTATACGACGAATTCGTGTCAACAGTGGCACGAAATCGAGACGTGGATGAACAGGTCGTTCGAGAGACGAAGGCCCTGACATTCACGGCGAAGGAAGCCCTGTCGAACGGCATGGCTGATTCAATCGGCTCGTTTGACGACGCCGTGGCCGACTTTGCGGCCGAAGTCTCACAGCAAAAAGGAGATGACCAGATGTCCAAACTTACGGACAACAATGCGGCGGTCGATCAAGCGGCCGTCGATAACGCACGCACTGAAGGCCACACTCAAGGTGTTGCCGATGGTGTAAAAGCCGAGCGGGAACGGATTAACGCCATTCTCGGTTCGGATCAGGCCAAAGCTCGTCCTAAGGCGGCTTTGTCTGCCGCCCTGAAAACCGACATGAGTGTCGAACAGGCGTCGGCCTTTCTCGCTGATCTGCAGGAGGAAGTGGTGCAGATTCAGGGGGCACCTCAATCTCAACCCACCGCCGGTGTATCGGCCAATCAGTTTGAGCAGGCGATGAATTCGACTCTCAATCCGAACATTTCAGCGGAGCCTGCCGGAATCGAAGATGAAGACGACGACGCTGTTGCCGTCGAAAGCATCTTTGCTGCGGCCGGCCGCCGGAAGTCATCTTCGGCTCGCGTCCAGTAACGATTGAAAGGTATATTTCAAAATGACTATCACTCCTGAAAATCGCGATCTGACGGCAGGTCTTGCTGGCCAGCGCAATGAAACGATTAGTCCGTCGCCCGATTCGTTTCTCACAGGTGACGAGCCGGCGCTTGTTACCACTGACGAGCTTCTCGCTCCGTCTCAAACTCTAGTGGCACGTACCGTAGTGGGTTTTGACGGGGGCAAGATCGTACCGGCTCGTTATGCCGTAAACGCGGCTGCCAAGGCGTCGAAAGACATTGTGTTCTCCGGCACGGGTACCGACGGTGATACCGTCACTATTGCGGGTGTTGTCTATATTCTGAAAGACGCACCTGCGGCTGCGTACGATGTGCAAATTGGTGCATCGGCGGCTGTCACGGCAGTCAACCTGAATGCTGCGATCAATGCTTCCGGTACAGAGGGTACGGAGTATTTCACCGGCACACTGGCGAATCCAGCAGCCGTTTCCACGGTGGATACCGCAACCGTCACGGTGACGGCCCGCGCAGCAGGTGCGAACGGCAATCTGATCGCTGTGGCCGAAGACTCCACTCAAGCCGCCTGGGCCGGTGGTGCAACTGCTTTGTCCGGCGGAGCTGACGCGGCCTGGATCGGCGTTCGGCCGATCGGCATTCTCGTTTATGCGCACACGACGGGAGGCAGCGATACAACTGTCCGGGCAGCCGTCTATCGCGCGGGCGTTTTCAATCCGGCCCTGCTGGTTTGGGATGCTTCGTTCGATTCCGACGAGAAGAAGCGCCTAGCGTTTGAAGGAGCACCCGCTCCGACGAATATCATCATCCGTAAACCGCAAGCCTTCACGACCTCGTAGTCGGCTGGATTGAAAGAAAGAGGAGCCAAAAATGGCTTTTGACATTTATTCTCCGACCCAGCTCTACCGGGTCATGTTTGATGAGCGTACTGTTGCGCCCACAAGCTTCTTCCTCGATAATTTCTTCCCGAACAGCTTCCTTTCCACGCAGGAAGAAATTTTGTTCGACAAGATTGAGGGGACGCGCAAGATTGCACCATTCATGCTTCCGAACGAGCAGGGCAAGCCGATCTACAAGCGTGAAGGCGAGCGTATCCAGTCATTCAAACCGGCTTATACCAAGCCGAAAGATTCGGTGCGCCCGTCCGAAATGCTGGCGATGCAGCCGGGCGAACTGGCAACACGCCAGAACCTCATGTCGCCACAGTCCCGCTACGCTTCGGAAGTGCTTCGGATTGTTGAGTATCACCGGAATGCGATCTATCGCCTGTGGGATTATATGGCAGCCAAAGCCGTTCTGGACGGCCAGATCACCATCAACTATCAGACCGATTCAGGTGTCGGTAAGGCTGTCACACTCGATTTCGATCGTGAGGCAGGCCATACGATTACCAAAGATGTCGGAACACGCTGGGGTGAAGCTGGTGTCAGCATCTTCGACGATCTTCAGAGCTGGATCGACACGGTGGCAGACGCTCCATTCGGCGGGTCTGTCAACAATGTGATCCTGGGATCACAGGCCGCCGCGAAATTCATGGCCGACGCCAATGCGGCGGAAGGTTCGTTGAAAGGCAAATTGGACACCAATTATCGCGGTTCTGAAGAAGTGAGCATCAACCGTGGTATTGTCCGTTCGGACCCGATCAATAATATCGCGTATCTTGGCACGCTCGGTTCGGGTGTTCGGGTGTGGCGTTACACTGGGACCTTTCAGAACAGCGATGGTACTTATTCCAACGTCATGGACCCGCGTGATGCATTGCTTGTCGCGCCGGGAATTGATGGGGTGAAGGCTTTTGGTGCCATTCTGGATACCGCCGCTAGTCTGAATCCGGCTGATATCTTTGTGAAGATGTGGGATCAGGAAGATCCGTCTGCCCGCTTCATCATGAGCCAGTCGGCACCGCTGATGATCCCGGCGAATCCGAACTGCACGCTGAAGGCGCGTGTCCTGGCCTAGAATGTGATCAGGGGCGGCGCTAATGCCGCCCCAAAGTCACGCAAAACGTGAAAAGGTAATAACATGAGCCAGCAAGTGAAAATTCGTGCATTGCATACCATTTACATCAAGATTGATGGTGAACAGACTGTAATTCAGGCAGGAAGTGAGGAATGCATACCTCGTGAACACCTGGATGGCTTGGTGTCCCGCAATGCGGTGCTACCTCTCGAGGATGTTGAGGTCCCCGTTGTGTCCGAACTTCCACCTGTCGTACAGATGGAGTCGGGTGAATTGGATGCTGATGCTGATGCTGATGCTGATGCTGATGCTGA
>Ga0100379_10001870_pt1 | contig 20675 bp, 19 predicted proteins | sample CryGeymeta201503_FD_80418 | JGI IMG/M metagenome (GOLD analysis project Ga0100379, IMG submission 80418) | Groundwater microbial communities from Crystal Geyser aquifers in Utah, USA - Crystal Geyser metaG 2015-03 | ecosystem: Environmental > Aquatic > Deep subsurface > Groundwater | place...
AGAGATACTTATATGATTAAAATTCTCTGATAGTTCTTTTTATTTTCTTAAAATCCTTTTCTATCGCCTTCTTTATCTTTGGAAATCTCATTCCAGCAGCTGGATGATAAGTTATAAAAAATTTTTTACCATCTTTTTCAAGCCATTTTCCTCTAAAGGAGCTAAGCTCCTTTTCGGAGAAAAAGACTGAAAAAGCCACTTCGCCAAGCAAAATAAATTTTTGGGGATTGATAATCTCGATCTGTTTCTTAAGCCAAGGCAGACAAGCTTCAATTTCTTTTTTGGTCGGTTTTCTATTCCTATAAATCTTTTTCATAATATTTTCTCCCACCTCTCGGCTGAGTGAGTTTTAATCTATGAGCAACTTCAAAAATAGTTTTAAGTGGTCTCTGTAATTTCTGAGCAATGAGCTTAGGAGATTCTGCATTGTAATTATTTTTTATATAATTTAATTCTTCAGGAGATAGTCTTTTCCATAAAAGTTTTCTACCCGGTTCAATTTTATAATTAAAACAAGGAATAATATAATTTTCAATCAATTTAAGAAATTTAATTGTATTTTCTGTATTAAATTTTAAATAGTGAGTGCCACTATCAGAAGTTCCAATAGTGGTTGGGAGATTCCATTTTCCCCTAAAATACCTTTGTATTATTAAATGTTCTTGATAGGTAAAACTATTTGTAGCTAACCACGCCCTTCCTCTAGATTTGATATAGGTCCCGTCATCCATATACCAAATAGCAAGAGAAAAAGGAATAAGGTTGTTTAGGATTTCTTTCAGTAATCTCTTTCGTTTATTTTTATAAAATAAATTATAATAATCTAAAAATTCTGGATGTGCGCGAGTATGAAATTGATAAGTTGGATAAATCTTGCCTTTTACCTTTATACTAATTTTCTTTATTCTACTTAAAACAAGCTCTTTCCAAATATTATACTTCCAAGAAACATAATCTTTTTGTTTTGCACTATGATTTACTTGAAGATGTGGATAAATTTCTTCTTTCTTTTTTAACAATGCATCATCGCCTAAAAGAGCACCGAAAAGATATTCTTTCTGGGTCTTGGTTAATTGAGGAATAGGGTGCCTTTCAAAATAGCTTAATCTTTTTATTTTGTATTTTCTTCTCCAATAATTTACTTTAAAGCCGGACACACCAAAAATTTTAGCAATTTTGTATATACTTTTGTGTTCTTGTTTATATAATCTTTTTAATTCTTTTTTTGGAATTGCCCAATATTTCATTTTATTTTTGAACAGATAATAGGGCGACATTTTAAGCAAGAAGTAATAAAAACCTCTTCCCTCTTAATTCCTGCTTTTCTTAAAAGTTTATCTAGAAACTTTCCAGACATTCCCACAAATGGATGTCCTCGTCTATCCTCCTCTCTTCCGGGCGATTCTCCAATTATTACAATCTTCGCATTAACTGGTCCTTCTCCGGGAACAGCATTTTTTCTCGTCTTCCACAAGGGACATTTTTTACAATTTCTAATTTCCCGAGCTAATTTTTCTAATTTAGTTTTTTTATTCACCCCGTTAGAAGTCTGTCGTATATAGCATATAGCTAATTTCAGATAGACCTTTGTTTTTTTATTATACCCCGTTATTATAGGTCAGAAAAAATTTTATTAAAATTTTTTCTGACCAAGACTTCTAACGGGGTTCATAGAATTTTTGTAATCAGGTAACCAATTATTGAAAAGAAGGCGATTGGGGGAAGGGCGGGAATTGGCTGGCGAATTTTTTGGCTGGTGAAAAAGTAAAAACCCACAAAAAGGCCAATGAGAGAAAAAAAGGCAACAATTAAGGAATTTAAAATTCCAACTGGAATTAAAGAGGCGGAAAAAAGCAGGGGAAAAACAATGTCTCCTCCGCCTAAAACTAAGAATTTCCCGCCCACCCGCTCTGCGGGTACCCGAATTTTTTCTAAACTTTCTTGAAAACCAAAAATATTTGGAGGAATAACAAGAGCTAAAATTGCTTTGCTTTCAATCATTTCTTTTGCCATTTTAACCATGTGTTTTGTTTTGTAAACGGCAATAAAATCGTAAATCGAAAAAATTACTAAAAGTCCAGCCACGATTTCAGGATTTAAACTCAATCCTAAAACACTACCCACCCCGGCCATTCCCAAAATCATTAAAATATCTTGATTTAAAACTGTGGGAGATTTCCACCACCAAAAATAAAAAAACACAATAAGAATTAGAGGCGCGGGTTCTGGTAACCAAGCTTCAAGAAAAAGTAATCCACCAAGAAAAGTTGATAGGGCGAAAAGGATTTTGAAAATTACCCCCTTTCCTTTTTGAAATTTCACAAAGTGCAAAATTAGAAGCAAAAGGAAAGTAGCTAAAAGAAAATAAAATATAAATTGCCAAAGAGAGATTTCGGGTGGAGTGATTTTTTTAATTTTTAAAATTTCATTTATTTTAAACGCAGCAGCAATTCCTAATCCTATGGTTAAACAAAATAAAAAAGCCTCGATAGCAAAGATTCGCCAAGGGCTTTGGATGGAGACTACTTCTGTCGGCTTTTGATTTTCATTACCTTCTGGCATTTTTGAAAAATGAAACGGTCTGGTGTCCGATAGGCCAACTTCCCCTTTTTCGCCCGTTTTGAAGAATAATTCTTCATAGCCTCACTAGTTTAAGAAGTTCCCTAATTTTGTCTTTTCTCTCCCAGGTAAATTCTGGTTCTTCCCTACCGAAATGACCATAGCAGGAAGTTTTTCGATAGATTGGCCTTAATAAATTCAGCTGTTTTATAATCCCTCCTGGTGATAACTCAAAAACTTTTGGAATTATTCTTAATAATTTTTCTTCTGGAATTTTATTAGTGCCGAAGGTATCAATGCTAAGCTCTGATGGCTCTACTCCTCCAATGACATAAGAAATTCTAACTAAACATTTTCCAGCCAAACCAGCTGCGACAATATTTTTAGCAATATATCTCGCCATATAGGCCCCTGACCTATCAACCTTTGTCGAGTCCTTGCCACTAAAACTACCACCGCCAATCGGAACTTGAGGTCCATAGGCATCAACAACATTTTTTCTACCCGAAAGCCCTGTATCAGAAACTGGGCCACCAATGACAAAGCGACCGGTATTGTTAATATAATATTTCGTTTTTTTGTCCAAAAGATTTTTGCAAACAGGTTTTATTACTTTTCCAATGATATCTCTTTTAAGTTTATTCAAAGAAACATTGGGGTCATGCTGAGCAGCGACAATGACGCTAGTAGCTCTTTTTACAATTCCATTTTTGTATTCCAGGGTTATTTGAGATTTTCCATCCGGCCTTAAGTATGGCAAAACTTTTTTCTTTCTAACTTCGGCCAACCTCATTACCAATTTGTGGGCCAACATTATTGGCAGCGGCATTAATTCCGGAGTTTCATTTGTGGCATAACCAGTTACTGAACCCTGGTCCCCTGCCCCTTGTTTTTTTGTTCCTGTTTTTTTCACTCCTCTGGCAATATCCGGCGATTGTTCAGAAACTGTATTTAAAACTCCAACTGTGTGGCCATCGAATCCATATTCTGGCTTGTCATAACCAACATCTAAAATTACCTGCCTAACTAAATTGTTAATATCAACCCAAGCCTTTGTTGTAATTTCTCCTCCAACAACGACATAACCTTTTGAAACAAAAACTTCACAGGCCACCCTGGCAAATTTGTCTTGTTTTAAAATCTCATCCAAGATAGCATCGGCAATAGCATCAGCCACCTTGTCAGGGTGCCCAATGCAAACTGATTCCGATGTTAAAAAATAGTTTTTCATACTATAGTTTTTATTAATCTTCTTTGGGCTTCGACTTTTTCTCGATTAGAAATTTTAGCCTTTTTAATTCCTTTTTCCATTATTTCTAAAGTCTTGTCCATGAGATTTTTCTCAACCGGTCTGGGAGTCCCGTCCTTACCCCCAAACGCGAAAGAATATCTGGCCGGATCTTCATAAGAAGGTCTAGCTCCGTAAATTATTTCTGAAACAAGGGATAAGGCCCGGATGGTTTTAGGTCCAACACCTTTTAATGACAAAAGTTGTTCAAAATTTTGAGGATTTTGTTCATTAGCAAGAAAGATAGTTTTTTCCAATCTTTTCAAATCAAATTTTTCTTTCAATACCGGATGCCGGTGAAACTCAACATCATTTAGTTCCATCTCAGTAAAATTGCCCATTCTTTTTTGTTTAACTAAAGCATCTGATTTATTGATAATTTTTGAGAAATCCTTTAAAAATGTTTTTGGTTCTTCCTTGACTAACTCTGTTGAAATTTCTTTGTTCCCCCTGCTTTTCTTTGCTACTAAATTTAGCGGTTTTGATTTTATATCAGAAATAATTCCTGAGTGGGGCTCTTCAGTAAAATCTCGAATGTTGGAGGAGAGCCAATGATAACGTCTAGCTTTCTGAATCTCCGTGGCCATTCCCTGTTGGACCACACACCACTGTCCCGATTTACTAAAAATCAAATTGTGGTGATAAATTTGGAAAGGATTTTGCAAATCTTGTAGACAGGAACTATCGACCTTAGCTGAGATTTTGCTTGCATAAACTAATTTATCAATTTTTTCCATTGGCCAACCCAAAAATTCTCCCCAATTTTGAATTTGTTCAGGTGTTTTTCGTGAAGTTTTTCCTTTCCCACCACAGACAAAAATACCTAATTCATTTTCTAAACCCCGAAGTCCTTCTTTCAAGGCTCCCATTGTAGTAGTCCCGAGGCCTGATGAGTTCCAGTCGAAACCTATCACGCAGCCCAAACTCTGAAACCAAACTGGATCCGAAAGACGTTTTAAAATCTCTTCCCCGCCAAATTTCTCAGCAATAGCTAAAATTATTCCCCGAGAAAGCCTCTTCATTCTTTCAAAAAGCCAATAGGGGCATTTACCATAATCAAGTGGAATTGTAGCAATTCCTGTTCGCATAACTTCATTCTATCAAAAAGCTGGCTTTTCAGCCAGTTTTGATAATCAACCACGAGTGATTAATCACGAGTGTTGATTAATGAATATTAATCAACCTCGGGTGTTGATTATTAAATTCAACCCTAAGAAGAAATAATGCGCTCGGCTAATTTATAATGTTTTAAGGCCTGATTTCCCCAAGAATATTTTTTGGCATATTTCAGTGTCTTTTTTTCTATTTCCTTTAATAAATTTTGGCTTGAAATAACTTTTTTTATTTTTAAAATTAATTTTCCAAAATCTTTATCCACAATTTGGCCTGCCTCTTTTAGCATCTCGCCTGAACCTTCCATGTCTCTGCCAGCAATAAGGCTCCCTGTTCCTAACATATGGGCTAAGATTCCACTTTGAGTACATTTCTTTGGCCAATAAAAATTTATATCAAGAGCCTTCTGAAACAGAGTTAAAAATTCTTCTGGTAGCCAAGTTTCAAGAAAAAAAATATTTTTGCCATCGTGCATTTTCTTTAATTTCTGTGAATAGTTTAATTCTTTTTTGCTTTTTTCTCTTGGAGTGCCAATGTATAAGGCCACCACCTTTCTCTGAGGAAAAGCTTTTTGTAGACGCTTCCTCATCAAAAAAAGTTTTTCAGTGTTTTTAGTTGGGGTAATAAAGCCAGCATTTCCTATTATTAAAATCTTTGGGTCAAGAAAAATATTTTCTTTTTTTAATTCGGACTTTTTTTCTTCTTCCAAATTGGATTTTTCAATCAAGAATTGGTATACTTTTCGTTTAGCTGTATCCTTTGACATTTTAATTGTCCTCGGGAAATAATGGATTCCGTGCCTTAGAATATGGGTTTTATTAATATGCTGAGGAAAAGCTTTTTTTATTGCTAAATAGGAACCCCGGCTAAAAACAGTAACAGCATCAACCCAGGGGAAAATATATTTCAATAAATTGTATTCCCTTTTCTCCATCCCCCAAGGCGTCTGCCCGCTTTGGAAATGAATCGTGTGAAAACTAACATTTTTTTTAATTTTTAATCCGTTTAATTCCCTAAGAAGTCTAGCAAAACCTCGGAGATTTTTCCAGATACCGAAAGTGTGCTGAAACCAAAGGAGATATTTCTCATCTTTTTTTTGAAAATTCTTTATTCCTTTTAAAATCTCATTTAAGGAAGGGGCTCGCCGATTAGTAATTCCATACCAAGCCTGCTTTGGACTCTCTTTTTTTTCGCAAGTTAAACGACCCAGGGAATCTTGGAATTTTTTCAAATTAAAAGATATTATTTTCCATTTTTCTTTTGGAACTCCGCTGAGAAGAAATTTAAGATAATCGGCTATCCCACAAAGAATTGGTTTATAAGTGCTAACAAAATAAATTGAGACCATGGGTAATACTTATTTACTCGAGCGGTAGCGAAGTGTAGAGATGAACGAAGTTCATCGACTAAGTTCTGAATCTGATGGTGGCGTTAGCTATTCTGGCTAAAAGTCTTTCGATTTCTGAATAGGCAAAGATATTTTTAGGCAATCTGACCTGCCAGTCCCTTCTTCCATCTCTCAAAAGCGAAGTTCTCATTCTTATTTTCGTTCCCTCGCCAGGAATAATATCAGTGACCACTTCTGCTGGCAGAGTCTTCACATTCGTTTCTTCTTTAACATTATATAAAAGAATATTTCTGACTAGCTTTCCTCTCTGAGTGAAAACTCCCTTAGCCTGAGTTGAAATTATCACTCCATTTTTAATTTTCGCCCAAAGGATCTTACTGTCGACTAAAATGACATTTTCTATTTTTCCTCCCCCAATTTCAGAGTTTATCAAAATTGAATTTTTAATCTTCAAACCCTTGGCAAATCTTCTCTTAATCAAATATTTCTCCGCCTCAAAAAATTCCCTGGCAGCCTCGCCCTCATCAGTCTTCTTAATCAATTTTAAAAGATTTATAAAATAAATTTTCAAATTACCGTAATCCCACCAGAAAGTTTTTTCCCCTAAATTTTTCTCTCCAATAATTCTTTTTTTGCCAGTTTTTTGAAAGAAATTTCTCCTAATTTTTTTTATCCTCTCCCAATAAATTCCGCTTCCTCCCTCTGTCTGATATTCTCTTTTCCGCGAAGTTAAGGGAACCCACAAATGAAAATCGGTGCTCAAATTTCTTCTTCTTAATTCAATCTCTTTAAAAAATTCCTCAAATAGAGTTTCCAAAAAGGGAAGCGAAATTGAAAAGCACCCCAAACTTTTAAAAAGGGTTACCTTTTCCTCCTGATCTTTTTGAAGATAACCCTTTTCTAAAAATCTTTGAAATTTTTGCCAAGAGATTTTTTCTCGCATTAAAATTCCCCTCTTTTTTGTTGGGATTAAAACTCCGTATTGTTGCCAATCTCTCTGCCAATCCTTTTTTGAAAGGGAGAGTCCCTTTTCAATTCCAAAAATTTCAACTGGGAGTTTGGTTTCGAGCTTAGGAGTTCTAAAGGGAAGAAAAACTTGATCTCCCCAAAATACACAAATCCTCCCTTTCCTGGATTTGGCAAAAATTTGGGTAGAAAAGATTGCTGCTTCCAAAACCCTTAAAAGGGTTTCCCTGTCGCCTATTTTGATTATTTTTGGAAGTTTAACTCCTGGCTTATTATTAACCTCTGTTCCACAAAGGGGAGCCATTCTTTTTCCGTAACCAGCGGCATGATAAATAGCGACCTTACCTTCTTTTTCTAAAAGTTCTTTGAGATTCAGTATTTCATTCGCCGATTTCCAAGCATAAAGAGTGCCTAAAAGCTGGCCAGCACCCCCCGGCCAGTCTTCTTCGATAATAATAATTTGGGTCTTGGGTGATAAAATTTCGTTTTTAGAAGCCTCTAATCTTCTTTCCCAATATTCTTTATTCCCGATTGAGGCAACAACAATTATCACATCAAAACCTTGATTTTTCTGGACAACGGTTTTTATTTTTTTAATAATTGAATATTTCATAACAGTAATCAAAAAACAAAGCTTATAGCTTTGCTTATTCTATTTTTGAATTTTATACATTTTCCTCCATTAATCTTATCCCTTTCTCACTTCCTGTCAAGCCGCGATATTCGAATTAACCCTGAACAGGGGATAATTTCTATTCCTCTTTTTTCCAATCCATCAAAAAATAGATTCATTCCTAAAGAATCAGAAGACATATGGCCGGCGATAACTACATTAATGTTAGCCGCTTCGGCTTCTTTTTTAGATTCTTCCTGCATATGCATTCCAATTATCGTTCCGATGCCAGCTTGAGCCATTTTTTCGTAAATTTTCGGTCCGGGCTCTGTCCCGCCAGTAAGTTCAGTGACGGCAATTTTACCACATCGATTTTCTGGATTGCCAGTAAAAATTTTAGGACCAGCGCCAATCTTTATAGCTTCCTTATATTCCGGAACCTCTTTTAACAAACTCATTAAATCCTCAATCCTTTCCGGGTTTTCTTTTCCAATTAAGTCTTTTATAAATTTAGCTGCTAAATTGTCGCAAGGAGTATGAGAATTCATTAAACTAAATCCTAAAAGCTTAGCAGTATCGACTGTTCTTTGATGATTAATTGCATTAACTCCCCGAGCGACTTCGGAAATTCTTTCCTTCATTAAGCCCTCAGCAATATTTATTGGCACTCCATAATAATTTAAAACATCGCATTGGAGATCCATCACATCGGCTAGGTGGGCCAATCCTTTTCCCAGCGGATGGTGGGCAATAATTAAATCTATTCCGCCAATTTCTTTGGCTAATAAAAGTTCGGCTGGTTCAATATCAATGCCAGCTAAAACCTTTTTTACCTCAGTATCTTGAGCTATATGATAAATTCTTGAGTCCAAATAGGGATTTTCCAGGGCTTCTTTATCAAACTCTTCTTTTTCTTTTTCCGAAAGCTTCTCATATTTTTCCTTTTTTCTTTTTAAAAGTTTTTCAATCCCTTCTCTCCCCCGGAAATCGACCTCAATTCCCATTTTTATTGCTAAGTTGTAAATTTCGTTGATTTTCATACTTTCTCTTTGATTTTTATTAAATATTTTTTATATAATTCATTTATTAATCCCTCTTGTTCTTTTATATCCAAAACTTCTCGGCGAATCCGCGCCTTCTCTCGACGAATAAATTTTCTGATGCTCTGAGGCATTCTTTTCATGAAACACACTATTTAAATTTCGAACTTTAAACATTAGAATTTGTTTAGAAATTAGAAATTTGGAATTAGAAATTTTCACTTATTACTCTCCTTTAATTACTGCTAATGGCACAAGTTTTGCCACTTTTTTTGACAAACCGGCGTTATGAACCACATTGACCACATCGTCCACGTCTTTATAAGCCATCGGTGCTTCTTCAGCGATTCCTCTAAGAGACCTGCATCTAACAATAATTCCTTTTGATTCTAAGTTATTTACCACTTCTTGTCCAGAGACCCTTCTCATTGCTTCATGCCGGGACATTGTTCTGCCCGCTCCATGGCAAGTTGAGAAAAATGCTTCCTCTCCTTCCTTTGTTCCGACTAAAACATAAGAGGCAGTACCCATTGAGCCAGGAATTATAACAGGTTGTCCTGTCTCTTTATATTTTTCCGGAATTTCTGGATGGCCAGCAGGAAAAGCCCTGGTTGCGCCTTTCCGATGAACAGCTACTTCGGTCTCTTTACCATCAATTATATATTTCTCTTTTTTAATAATATTATGGGCAACATCATAAAGCGGGGTAAGTGACGAAGCTTTTTCTCCCAAAACTGAGCTCCAGGCTTTTCTAACGAAATGAGCTATCATTTGTCGATTAGCCCAGGCATAATTAGCAGCCGATGCCATTGCTGCAAAATATCTCTGGCCCTCGGAGGAGTTAAAAGGAACACAAGCAAATTCTCTGTCGGGTACTTTTATACCGTATCTCTGCATAGCTGGAATCATAGTTCTTAAATAATCGGTGCAAACCTGATGGCCAAGCCCCCTACTGCCGCAATTTCCTACAATAAAATTATCGGCTATAAAATTATGATCTTCGTGTTCTACCTTAAAATCATATACGTATCCCTTAAAATTTTTAATTTCTTCTTTTTTTTCTACTATATCCCATATTATCTGAGAAGGTGGATTTAATTTATAAGTAGCTACAAACTCTGGAAAAGGAAGGCATGCGGTCGCCCGAGATAGAAAATTCGTCACAAAAAGTCTCGCTTTAGGTTTATTTGTAATAATTGCCTCTTTTTCTAATAAATTGTTTTTTAAATGGAGGTATTGCACTGCTTGAGCAGCCAGAGTAGATCTTTTTTTGTTATACTCATATCCAATTTTGGACCATAAATTAATTAAATTTTGTTCTTTTGAGGAAATTCTTAAAATTATTTTCACTGATTTTGCGCCTTTATTACTTATCCAAGAGTTTCTTACTAAAATTTTTGTTGATTTTACCTCAAATTCTTCTAATAAAGCTTCGATGTCTTTTAAAAATTTGTATCCATTAGCTTTAAGCCTTTTTACTTTGTTCAAAGAAACTGTTGGATTCTGAAATCTATAAGTTTCTCGTTTCCACTGATCTGGTTTTCTCATTTCTGCTCCAAAATAACCAGCCAAATATAATCTTTTTATCCAAAGAGGGGCTTTAAAGAGCCATTTTGGAACTCCAAATTTTACTCTACTTTTGTGACCAAATGGAGCTCCTAGACTCCGAAAAAGTAAAGGAAGGGCTATAGAATAAGTTACTAATTGATAACTAGTTCCTTTTATAATCCTCTTTTTTCCTTTATTGTCGGTAACCTTACTTTCTGTATAGAGTTTGTATATCTTGCTGCCCTTATACCCCAATTTTTCAATATCTTGTCGAATTTCTTTCAAGTCTTCTGGGTTTCCTATAAATTTTAACCATAATCTTTCTCGGTTTTTTTCTTTAACTTTTCCCAACCAGCCATCTCCTGTTAAAAAACCAAGTAGCTTTGTTAAAGTTGGCAAGCAAGGTGAGTTATATCTTAAGGGAAGAAGGCCTTTTTTCTTTAATTTCGTAATCGCTTTTTTGGTCCCACCTATTTTTTTGATGTCTTTTTCGTTTACTATAATTTCATCGTTCGGTTCTTTATAATCTACCCCCTCAAAAGGAGCAATTGCCACCTTCTCTTTTATTTTTATTTCATTAATTGTCTTCAATCCTATTGGCGTTAAAAGTGGATGGTCTTCTGTGGCCGTTATTTCTCTTCCTGTGCTGGTGGTAACTCTAAATATTTTGTTATAAGGCTTTGCTTTTATAAATTTTATTAACTTCGTATTTTCAATTCGATGAGTTTTTGTATTAAAACAACTGGCTCTTATTTCTCTCCATTTCTTTTTTAAATCCTCTATTTTAATTCGATAGCCATTTTGGGTTAATATTTTCGCATTACCAGGGAGGCAATGGATCATTATGATAATTTGATCTTTAAATAAGCCAAAAGCTTTAGCCACCTCCTCATTAAAAATTTCTATCACTTTTTGAACTTCCAGGAAATGATTTCCCGAGCCTAAAGTCCCAACTTGATCCCTCCCTCGATTTTTAGCATAATTGGAAACTGCTGTTGCATCTGCCCAATCTAAGCAACCATTTGCCTCACAATTTTCAATATCTTCTTTTTCACCATATCCCTTCTTAACCAAATAAGGAACCCCACCCTCTAAAATTTTATCTATTTCACTAATTGAAAGTTTAATCTGTCTTCCCCTGCCAAGGCCAGAGGGAACTTCTTTTTGAATTTCAGTAGCTAATTTATCTAAATAGGGTTTAATTTCTCTTTCCGAATATTCTGATTTCAGCAATTTCATCCCGCAATTTATGTCATATCCGCACATGCCTGGCGATATAATTCCATCAGAAATTCTAATTGCGGCTACCCCGCCAATCGGACTGGCGTAACCTTCATGCATATCTGGCATGGCTAAGGCATATTTCTGAATGCCGGGCAAAGTTGAAATATTTACCAATTGCTCAAGGGATTTGTCTTTAGAGCTTTCTTCCAACATCCTCTCTGAAACATAAGCCCGGGCTGGAACTCGCATATCTGGCCGAAAAGATTTTGGAATTTCCCAAAGCCAATCTGATATTTTTTTGAAATCCGCTTTTGAAATCATATACCGAGCTTCCGAAGGAAGCGAAGGTGAAGATGAGAACGAAGTTCTCATCGCCTGTTTTATTTTAACTTAAATTTCTAAAAAATAAAATAGGCCAAACTCTTTTGCTCTGGATCAAAGTTTGGCCTTTTTAGATGTATCGCCTCCAGTCAAATTCCTCCCGTTTCTTCGTCTCCTGCGCTTCTTTTTTCTTATTGAGAGGCAGCGGTTCTACTTCGGGCAATTTCCAAGATGGAGCGCCACAATGGTCGCAAATAAAATCTGGATGCCTCCTCCCTTCGAAGACCCTGTAGAATACTTTTGGTTTTACCAATTTCCCTTCATAGCACTTCGGGCATAGTGAGCCTTCCTCCATTATAGTAATTTACCTCCTTTCCGAAATTATTAAGGTGCAGAATTAAATTTAAATATCGAATAATGTTGTGGCTTGCCAAGTTTTATCTTTTTTTTGCCGCACTTCTAAATTATGATAGGTTACTCCTTTAATTTGAATTCCAATTCTTTTTAATTTTTTTCCTAATAAATTTCCTTCAATGTTTTTATTACTAAAATTTTTAAATTGAATATCGTGATAAACTTCTCGATTTACTTCGCTTAAATATAAAACTTCACTTAAAAAATCAACTAAAAGTGATGGCAAATCCAGAGAGGAAACCTTAATTTCTTTTTTTATTTCTTTGCCCGCCGTAGCTTCAGCGAAGGCGGGTTCATATTCAGCGCTTTCAAACATTCCAATCATTGCATTTTCAAAAAGCTCTTTTAAATCTTTCCCAAAAACCCTAATCTTCAAATCCGCCTTGTGTTCTAAAATTTCATATTTTTTCATAGAAATAATTTTTTAAATTCTTCTTTAACTACTTCCCTGTCGTCCCAGGGGATTTTTTTGCCACCAGCTACACATATCCAGGGCTCGCAACCCTTGCCGGTAATTATCACCACATCTCCTGGCTTTGCTAACGCAAGCGATTTCCTAATTGCCTCACGTCTATCTAAAATCTCATAAAAATTGGAGGTTGGAAATTGGGATTTGGAAATTCCAGATTTTATCATCGATAAAATCTGGTATGGGTTTTCGTCATAAGGGTCTTCATTTGTCACGATAACCTCATCACAATATTTTGCTGCAATTTCGCCCAAAACTGGCCTTTTCCATTTATCCCTGCCGCCGCCACAAGCTCCTAAAACACAAATTAGTTTAGGTTTTAGGTTATAGGTTTTAGGTTTTAGGTTATTTAAAGTCTGGTAAACTTTTTCAAGCGCATTTGGGGTAAAAGCATAATCAACGAAGACTTTAAAAGGTTGGGAAATCACCTCCTCCATTCTGCCGGGAATACTGCCAACCATCTCTAATACTTTTTTGCAAATCTCTAAATTAACTCCCTGGGACACTCCAGCGCAAGCTGCCGCTAAGGCATTGTAAACATTGAAGTCGCCTATCAGTTGGAGCTTGAATTGAAAATTTTTAGCATTAATATCTCCTTTATTCAACCCGTAAGTATATTTTTTCTTTGCCGGAAATTGCAAAAGATAATTTGCGTTTTCGTCATCGATATTGATGATGTGAATGTTCTTTGTTGCTTGAAATAATTTTCCTTTGGCTTTTTTGTAATTTTCGAAACCGCCATGAGCCTCGATGTGTTCTGGGGTTAAATTAGTAAAGACAGCCGTATCAAAATTGATGAACCTATGGCGATGTTGCTTAATCCCTTCAGAAGTCACCTCTAAAACTGCAAATTTACAACCGGAAGCCACTGCCTGTCTTAAAAATTTCTGAATTTGAAAACGACCCGGCATTGTCATCTTTAAAGTATTGGGCCATTCTCTCTCGCCAATTTTAAATTTTATTGAAGATAAAGAAACAACTTTATATCCTGCTTCCTCCAAAATTTTAGTTGTTAAATTGACTACCGTTGTCTTGCCATTGGTGCCGGTAACTCCAATTATTTTTATTTTTCGCGAAGGAAAACAGTAGAAAATTACTCCCAAAAGAGCTAAAATGTAATGGTACCAGTTTAGTAAAAAGGGAGGAATAAACTTTTTCAATAATTCCTTCATATCTATCTATTTTACCTTAAAATGGGCCATGTTCAAATTAAAATCCTCATTTAAACCAACTGGCGACCAGCCCCAGGCGATTGAAAAATTGGTTAAAAATTTAAAAGCCAGTGCCAGGCATAATGTTTTATTAGGAGTCACGGGAGCCGGGAAGACTTTTGTAATGTCTAATATTATCGAGAGAATCCAAAAACCAGTACTTTTGATCAGTCATAACAAAACTCTCGCCGCTCAAACTTATCAGGAATTTAAAGAATTCTTCCCAGAAAATGGGGTTCATTATTTTGTCTCCTATTATGATTATTATCAGCCTGAGGCTTATATTCCCCAGACTGATACCTATATTGAAAAAGATGCCAAGATAAATGAGGAAATTGATAGATTGAGACATGCAGCCACTCAAGATTTACTAACCAGAAATGATGTCATTATTGTTGCTTCAGTCTCTTGCATTTATAACATTGGTTCCCCCGAAGCCTACCAACAGGTTTCTTTAGAAATTAAACCCGGCCAAAAAATAAAAAGAAAAGATTTAATTTCCCATTTAACCAATTTACAATATCAGCGGAATGATATTGATTTTAAACCCGGCACTTTTAGAGTCCGTGGTGATATTGTTGAAATTTATTTAGTCACCGGCAAAGAAATTTTAAGAATCGAATTTTTCGGAGACGAAATTGATAAAATTTCGATAGCCTCGGCTTCCCTAACCCCTAACTACAAACTACTAACTACTAACTACCGACTATATCCTGCCCACTTTTGGGTCACTCCCCAAGAAAAACTAAATATCGCCATTGAAAATATAAAATTAGAGTTAGAAGAGCAATTGAAGAAACTGAAAAAACAAAAGAGGTTATTAGAGGCTCAGAGATTAGAACAAAGAACAAATTATGATTTGGAAATGATGAGAGAAACTGGTTATTGCCACGGAATTGAAAATTATTCAAGGCACTTAGAGTTCAGGAAACCAGGCGAAGCTCCCTATGCTTTAATTGATTATTATCTTCACCCCGTTAAATCCGCCGAAGGCGGTGCGAAGCAATTTAACGGGGCAAGGGATTTTCTAATCTTTGTTGACGAATCCCATATGACAATCCCTCAGCTCCATGCCATGGCAAACCAGGACCGAGCCAGAAAAGAAACCTTGATTGAATATGGATTTCGCCTACCTTCAGCTATTGATAATCGACCTCTAACTTTCGGAGAGTTTGAGGAAAGGGCTCCTCAGGTAATTTATGTTTCAGCCACGCCGGCAGAAGAGGAGAGAAAAAAAACTGGAAAAAAATATATTGTTGAGCAGTTGATTCGGCCCACGGGATTAGTGGAGCCATCGGTTGAAATTAGGCCAACCAAAAACCAGGTTAAAGATTTAATAGAAGAAATTAAAAAGAAGGTTAAGAAAAAGCAAAGGATTTTAGTTTTAACTTTAACTAAAAGATTAGCCGAGGCTCTCTCTGATTATTTAGCTGAAGAAGGAATTTCCAGTCAGTGGCTTCATGCTGAAGTAAAAACTTTGGAAAGGCCCCAAATTTTAAAAAATTTAAGGGAGGGGAAATACGATGTTTTAGTCGGGATCAATTTATTAAGAGAGGGGTTAGATTTGCCAGAGGTGGCTTTAGTGGTAATTTTAGATGCCGATAAAGAAGGATTTTTGAGATCAGAAACCACTTTAATTCAGACCATGGGTCGAGCAGCCAGGCATCTTGAAGGTCATGTTATTTTATATGCTGATAAAATTACTAAGTCTATGAAATTAGCAATAAATGAAGTTTTGCGAAGAAGAAAAATCCAGGCAAGATATAATAAGCTTCACAAAATTATTCCAAAACCAATTATTAAAGAAATCAGAGATTGGCCTTTTGCTTCGAGAGAAAAAGAAATTACCTCAGAATTTTGGATGATCAGGGACGAGAAACTTTTAGAGAAAGAAATGAGGGAAGCCGCCCGCAATTTAGATTTTGAAAGAGCAGCCGAAATCAGAGATTTGATAAAAAAGATAAAAACAGCAAAATAAAAAGTTCGAAACTAATTTTCCACCTATTAAATCTTATTAGAAATTTTATCTCAATAGGTGGAAAATTATTTAAGGAGGAGTTTGCATTATTATTAAATTTTGCTAAAATAATTAAAAGGATGAGACCAAAAATCCTTATAATTGAGGATGATAGGCCAACTATTAAGCTTTTCGAAGAAGTTTTCTCAATGGCTGGATTTGAAATTGAAGTTTTGGATTTGGGACAAAAAGCAATTGAAAGATTGAAAGAAATTAGGGAAGGAAAAAGGGAGAAACCAGATTTAGTTTTATTAGATTTAATTTTACCAGATATGAATGGTATTTCAGTTTTAAAAGAGGCTAGAAAATATCCCGAAACGAAAAACCTTAAAATCTATGCCTTAACCAACTATAGTAACCCTGAATTCAATCAAGAACTTACCAAAGAAGGAATTGATAAAATCTTAATCAAAGCTCAATATTCCCTCAAAGAACTAATCGCGATAATTGAAGAGGGCTTAAAATTAAAATAATTAAAATTCTCTTTCAAAATTCAAAAGGAAGATTTTGTTATTTACCAGTAAAATTAAAAATAACTCTGTCTATCGTTATTATCCGCCAGTTAAATTCCACCTTAACTGGTTTTTAATTTAAAAATATGGCAAAATTAATTAAAGGGGTTATTTTCCGGATTTCGGGTAGATATCAAACCGGTATGCAAAAAGAATATTTAAATTTATTCTCAATTTTAATAAGTTTTATAATAGGATTATCTGTATATTTAAAGGGGAGAAATAGACAGGTCGGGCTTCATTTTTTAATTTTCGCTATCATTATAACCTTATGGTCCATCTCTTTATATTTTTATAATATCCCTGTCTTATTGAGCGCATTTGAATGGTTAAAAATAACCTTATCTCTAACTATTATCGGCATTTTTGAACTTTTTTGTTTTATTATTGTGATTTCTAATATCTCCTTAAAAAAATTTAAGCTTCCTTTAATTATATCTTCTATTTTGAGTGTAGCTATAATTTTAGCACTTTTTGTAAATAATCTGATAACGGAGGGAAAAAGCTATTTAATAATACTTCATCCCCCCTCTGTGATCTTTTTTTTATTACTTTTTATCTATGGAGCTTTTGGAGCAGCAATCTTATTTGAAAGATCTCTTAAAAGTTTGGGTATCGAACGCTTACAGGCTATGTATATATTAGTTGGGTTTGGACTATTTCTTATTTCTACTACTGTTTTAAATGTTTTTATCCCGTTAACTACCGGGTCAGGGGGGCATCTTTGGTTAGGCCCCATCTTTGCTCTTTTGTTAGTTGGTTTTTTTGCTTTTGTTATTACTCGTTATTATCTTTTTGAAATTAGAGTCATTTTAATGAAGTTGTTTGTGGGAGTGATGGGAATGATTTTGTTAATCTTGCCTTTTTTAATACCGAGTTTTAATTTAAAAATTCTTACTACCATTATTTTTCTTTTATTCTGCATTTTGGGGCATTATTTACTTAAAGGGGTCGACGAAGAATCTAAAAGAAGAGAAGAGGCGGAAAGATTAATAGGAGAATGGGAAAAATTAACGCGAGCAAAAGATCAATTTTTATTATCCCTTCAGCACCATCTAAGAACCCCCCTCACCCCAATTAAAGGATATTTAGAGAGGATTTTAGAGGGGACTTATGGCAGAGAGGAAAACCCTGTCATTAGAGAAAAACTTATTGAGATGAAAAAGCTTGCTGATACCCTGTATTCTCTAATGGAAGGTTTATTAGATGTCCAAGAGTTGAAAATGGGGAAAAAAACTTTGAGTTTAGAAGATTGCCAAATTGGAAATTTAATTGAAGGTATAATTGAAGAATCAAGACCAGAAGCAAAGCAAAAAGGGCTTTATCTAAAATTTGAAGGAATTCCTCTGCCAATGATAAAATTGGATAAAAAAAGAATAAGAGAAGCGATCTGGAACTTAGTTGATAATGCCATTAAATACACAAATCGGGGAGGTGTTACTATTATAACTAAAATTGAAGATGAAAAATTAAAGATTGCTATTTCTGATACCGGGATTGGTATGGAGAAAGAAGAGATTGATTATTTTTTACAAGGAAAACTTTTTGAAAGAGGGGGGGAAGCTAAAAAACTTTACGGGCCTGGTAGGGGAATAGGTTTAAGCCTCTCTATTGAATTTGTTAAAGCTCACGGGGGTAAAATCTGGGCAGAGTCGGAGGGATGGGGTAAGGGGACAACTTTCTGGATTGAGTTACCCATTAAAATAGAGTAAAATAAAAATATATGCCAATTACTAAATCGGCGAAAAAAGCTCTCCGCCAGAGTTTAAGGAGAAGGGCTCGAAATCTTCAGAAAATGAGGAAACTAAAAAACCTCTTAAAAGAGGTTAAAAATTTAGTTACTCAGAAGAAAGTCAAAGAGGATAAATCCTCTTTTCCGCCTTCGCTTTCACGTGGCGAAAGCTCGGCGATTGAGGAGGCAAGAAAACTTTTGCCCCGGGTTTATAAATTATTAGACAAGGCAGCCAAAACTGGATTAATTAAAAAAAATACCGCGTCTCGAAAAAAATCAAGAATAACTAAGTTAATTTCTAAATCTCAGCAATAAGTAAATCTAAGGCAACTTCTGGTTCCACTCTTCCTGTTTTGATATCGAGATCTACCTGAAAAATTTTTTGGTAGATTTTTTTTAGTTCTTGAATGGTGAACTTTTGAGCCAGAGAGTAGCTTTTTTTAATAATGTAAGGATGAAGATTAGTAACTTTTGAAGGGATGTAAGGGGATCGATACTTTTGAATAAGGTCTTTGACAATTAGCAAATTCCGAAACTGAAAATTAATCATAGAAAGAAGATATAAAGGAGAGTCTCCTTTTTCTAAATGTTTGTGAACCAGTCCCAAGGCCTGTTTTTTATCTTTCAAAGCCAGGGCGTCAATAGTTTTAAAAATATCAGTCTCAATTTTTGGTTTCACCAAAAGTTCAATATCTCCGCTAGAAATTTCGATATTTTTATATTTCGATTTGTGGTCAAAGAGAACTTCGTTCTCTTTTCCACCTTCGCCCCGCTGGCGCGGGGCTCGGTAACTAACTAGTTTTCTTATTTCATTACTCATCTGCCAGAGATTGCTACCAACAAATTCAATTAATTTATCTAAAGCCTTATTTTCAATTCCGGTTTGATATTTTTCAAATTCTTTTTTTATCCAGTTTCTTAATCTTTGACCCTCCAGGGGTTTAAATCCCTGACATTTAGCCTGCTTTATTAAAAAATCAAATAAAGAATCCTTTTCAGGAATCTGACCGGTTTCATAAAACAGAATTACATCCTCAGCATCCCTAAAGATTTTTGCCCCCTTTAAAAACTTCTCCTTAAATTCCGAATTTGGAAAAGCCTCAGCCAAAATTATTAATTTTTTTTCAGCAAACATTGAGGTTTGCCGAACCTCGTCTTTAAAATCTTGAAAATTAAGATTCTCGTCATCAAAGTATTTTAAATTCAGCCCGCTTTTATGGACTTTTTTATAATGTTCAATTATCTCATTTAATTTCTGCCTTGACCTATAAGTATCGGGTCCGTAAAGAAAAATAATCATAGACCGAGCTCCGCCCAGCGGAGCGAAGGTGAAGATGAGGGCGAAGCCCTCATCGCCTCACTTTTGGCATCTTGGGCAAAAGTGGGCTGACCTGCCGGCTAATTTTGCTTTTTTAATTATTGTACCACAGCGGCTGCATTTTTCTCCCTCCCGACGATAAACTTTTCTTTCTTTATCGAAATAACCTTTCTCTCCAGAAATTCTCCGAAAATCGGAAATGCTCTCTCCGCCAAGCTCAATCGCCTTTGGCAAAATCTTCCCCATCGCTTCGTATATTTTCTTAATCTCTTCATCGCTTAATCTCTTTATCTCTTTAAATGGATGAACTTTTGCCATCCACAAAATCTCGTCAGAATAAATATTTCCGATTCCGGCAATCACAGTTTGGTCCATCAAAACCTGTTTAATTTTCCCTCTTTGTTTCGCCAAAACCCCTTTAAATTTTTCAAAAGTAAAGCTCCTTTCCAGAGGCTCAGGGCCAAGCTTCTCAAGTTCTTTTACTATCTCTTCCCTCTCCCCTAATTCAACCTTGGCAAACTTTCTTAAGTCAGAAAGGGCAAGCATTTGACCTGAATCTAACCAAAAAATCAAATGTAAGAATCGATTCATCGGATCTTCTGAAAGAGGTCCGGGAATTTTTGCCTGCCATTCTCCTTTTCCCAATTCCCATTTACCTAGTAGTAAGTGGCCAGTCAGTTTTTGGTGAATTAGGAGGGTTTTATTTTCAGATAAATCAAAAAGAATATTTTTCCCTCTTCGCCAGACTTTTTGGATTTTTTTGCCTTTAATTTCTTTTTTGAATTGCTCGAAACTCCTAGGTAGTTTAATCATTTTTGGGAAATCGGTCCAAATATTAAGAAAAGTCCTTTTAAGGACTTTCTTTTTAAAATCTCTGACTATTGTTTCTACTTCTGGTAACTCCGGCATTTCACTTTAGGGCGGCTTTGATTTTGTCAATAATTTCACCGGGAGTGAAATGGGCTTTAATTAAATAATCAAC
>Ga0100379_10001889_pt1 | contig 20588 bp, 14 predicted proteins | sample CryGeymeta201503_FD_80418 | JGI IMG/M metagenome (GOLD analysis project Ga0100379, IMG submission 80418) | Groundwater microbial communities from Crystal Geyser aquifers in Utah, USA - Crystal Geyser metaG 2015-03 | ecosystem: Environmental > Aquatic > Deep subsurface > Groundwater | place...
GATCTGAGGAGTCTGATTATTGCCATTTTAGGGGGCTCGAATCGATTGTTTTCCATCTCGTGAATCAAAAAATTAATAATTAAGAACACTGACAAATAGAAACCAAGAAATATCATAGGAAAGAACGAGCTAATAATTCAGTTTTCTTACTATATCATGGCATTTTCATTCATCTGTTCAGCTCTTTTCCTTGCCAAACCGATCAACAAAATCGTGTCAAGCTTAGCCAGGAATGCTTTTCTTTCTTCTGGCTTGCTGGTCTCCAAGGACTTGTTTTCTGAATTTTAGCTTATCTTAGACTATTCAAGGGGTCTTTCATCTGCAAACAGAAAAATATTTTATGAGTGTTCCTCTATTTGTTTTTACTATTCTTGATACTGAGGCAGGTGTAATAGTGATTGATAACACTTTTCTAAATCGCTAACCTATTTGGACTGAAGAGCTTTATATAATTCATCATCAATGGCATCTTTTGTGATCTGATCCACCATTTTCCACATTTCAGCCAATTTCCACTTAATATAATATAACTTTGGCTTGAATTCTATGCAAATGAAGTCAGTAGCTCTAACCAACCGAAATACTGTGATGAAGGGGCTCTGAGACATGATATTGAAATGATGATGATAACTGCGAAGATATGTGATTAACTAATTGATTTCTGAATAGAGCCAGAAACAGCTTCTGTAAGATAGAGGAACAGTTTGTATCGCCTTTTACTCCCGACTGTGATGAGGAGATAATCCTAGGATATAAAAGGACAATTCATAGAGATTTCTTAGTCTGTACTCGATGTCCACGATTCCTGTATGAATTTTCTTTTCAACTTAACTCAGCTATACTTATTTCCTCTCTTCTTCTTCTGACTCTAGTTATAACTGAGTGATAATATTCGTGTTCATTCTGAGTTCATAACCTTCTTGGATCATTTTACTGTACTTGATAAACTATAGAATTCTGCAGCAATTATTTGATATTTCCTCCCATTTTGAGTTATCTAAAATCTACTAACAAGAGTCAAACTTTTTTCTATACTTGTTGACACAGCTAAAGAAGGTAGCAGTACATATAGTTGAGATAATCATGCTTGTCCAAATGTCAAACAGAGTCATAAAAAATGCCAGCAGACATAGAGCTAAATACAATGATACTTCTTTCAGATTTTTTTATTTTCCAAATGCCTCCTTTACGATTATGAGTCTTACAATTTGTCCGTCGAGAAAGTTGACTATATCATTGATGATGAGGTATGTACAATGGCAATTTTTAAACATAAAGATTTAATTATCAATAGTATGTCGGGTCAAGATTACTTCCAAATCTACATAGACATCATCGCATAAGCCTTTCGTAAGGTTCGCAAGGTCGGCTTCAAAAAGTATAACCCAATCAAAGATCTCCTCGATGTCGTCTAAAGTATACCATCTTGAATGCAGATTTCCTCAACAAATAGGTCTATGGTCGTATTGAACCTTCTAACTATCTACTAGCCATGATTGTATTGTTGGGCAGCAAAACGCCTAAATTGTACTATCCCATCATATCGGCAATCCAGCGTCTGTTCTCTTACAACTTCATCTCAGCCAACGAGGACCTGTGGGGGTCTCTTAAATTGCTCAAATAATAACATAAAGAATTTCTCCTTTTGCCAATTGACGACTACAGTTCGAAATCGTTCAAGGAGGTCTATTTGTAAACTCTCATGAATTTGAATTAGAAAGATGAAGGATTGAGCCTCAATGTAGCAAAAACTATCAGTTTAATCTGGAGACTGGATCAGAACAACATTCCAAGACAACTCCTACCGAAAATATTCGACTACATCTTGGAGTGCATGTATTCTCTCAAAATGGACGAATAAGAAAAAACACTCAAATCTGTCCTTCTCGAAATGTTCAGACATTCACTCGAGTCATATCGATAGGCCAGCGATCGGAAATTTCTATATGACTACAATAGTGTATCCGTCAAAAGCGTAGTGCATAGGTATGGCAGAGTCTTGGCAGATATTGTCACTATTAAGCTCAGCATCTAAGAGCAACATCACATCAAAGATTATGTGATAGTGCCACCTGAAGGTGGGTTAGAGACCTTTAAACTGCTGCCATGTACTGAGGTCAACGAGAAAGGCACAAAGGCAGGTAAATTTGGGTGGTGCACAAACTGCAGAGCAAGTGCCAATTATTACTGCACGACTCATAGACTACCAGTTTGTTCCTTCGAATGTAAGCAAGTCATCTTTAACGACACGAGTACTATCTATCTTACTTAGATATGTTGGAGAAGTTCCTCAACGAGGAAGAAAGATCCATGGAAGTCTTTGAAGATCACTTATGTGTGATGTTCAGACTGTTCAAAAAATATCTGTTGTTGTCTGATGTCAAAAAGAGACATTGCTTTGCTGATATTTTCATGCTTATGACCTCAGAACTCAAAAAAATTGTTGACAAGCTAAGTACAAAGACATACACTGAACTAAGAGGTGTAGTGAGACAGGTTATTGTCAATGTCTATGCATAATCTTAAACTTTTGGGCCTAGTCTTGGTACATTGAGGAAATTAATGCATCTCAGAATATTTGTGGACGAAACTGAAATTCTTCTAAGGCTGTTTGCAAAAAAACTGTCTTATTTCTTGACTCAACCTAATGTCAGAGAGGACATTTTAAAATTCATCAAATAAATGATCAACAATCGTCTGCTTTTCGACTTAGCTCTTTCTCTCGACTGCTCTCCTGACCGCTATGATGCAGTAAAAGATATCATAGATGCAATGAGACAAGTATACATCGAGATTCCTCACCCTGAAACCGTCAACATGCCACCTGCTGAAGATGTGACTTCTAGAAAATTATCACTAGAGGCCTGCCTGCTGATGCTGAAGTTCTTCCAAGAGACTGATAAGAAGCTTTCTCATGCTTCGGCTAAATCAATAGTGGATCAGAAAAGGAATATGAACATGATTAGGACAAATTTGGAAAAATTCAACAAATCAGAAAAGCCAATCAAAATAACAAAGAAGCTCATCAACTAAGGATTTTGGGCTAGAGATGCAGAAAAGATTGCAACTTTTCTTCATTCAAATATCAAGAGTTTAAATCTGACTAATATTGGACAATTGATCGGGGACATTGACGAGTTTGCAGGTCACATCAGAAAGCATTACATTGGACAGATGGATTTCAGAGGACTCCCTCTTGATGAAGCTATGAGAGTCATGCTCAAAAATTTCATGTTACCGGGAGAGTCCCAAGTTGTCGAGAGAATCATCTAAACCTTTGGTATTACATACTTTGAACAGAACAAATAAGACACAGTTTTTGTACATTCAGATTCAGTCTATGCGTTCTCTTATCTGTTAATGATGTTACAGAGTAATCTTCATAACCCTCAAGTCGTTGAAAAAATGACTCTAAAGCAATTTGCCAATTTATCGAAAGGCATGAATGGTAGCCCTTAAGCAGTTTTTGGCTAATAATTTTTGGAGAGTATTTACAATAGTGTTCAGAAAAAACCTTTAGGAGTTCATTAAAAGTTAAAAGAAATTGAAATAATCATTGCCTATAATGTCAGTCCCAAAAAAGCTCTTGAGATTTACCTTAAAGATTTGTAAAAAGAGGCAATTGAGCATCTGGATATCGATGAACAGATACCCATACAAGACTTACCTCATGCTCATGCCTACCCTTTGGCTGTATTTGTCTAAGAGTATGTCCCTCAAATTATCGATATGCTATGCTACAAGATAAGCACTTTAGATGACAAAAATTAACGCTAGAAGTAGGAAATTGTAAAATATCTCGAAACAATAGAAGGAGCCATGAAATTATCTCACGAATGGATGGTTTCAAATGTCATTTAGAGAGCAATTGTTAAACTATGGGAAGAGATCCAAAAGACTAATTCTAACAAGAAAGTACTGTTAATGGAGGCCATGCTATAATGGGCTCGTAAATTTTCGTAACACATCAGTGAAGAGTGGAAAATTGTCATTGTTCTTATCGGAAAATTCAATAGATCTAAAGCTATCAGAAAGGAACCGTCCAGTAAGAAACACTCAGCCATCTATCTTCTAGAAGGAAAGGTCTACCTCAATGAATCATATGTTGAACATCTTATCCACAAAACACACAAAATGCAGCTCGAAAACGTTCGAAACTTCCTCAGAGCTCTTTTGGCAGCAAGCAAATAGGAAACCAACGAGACAGGAAGCTCATTTTGTCTATAAAAAATAAATGAAGTTCTGTAATTAAATTCGAGCAGGGCTGTTGAAATTTTAAACGTATTTTGGAAGGAGCTGAGAGACTATTACATTTAGTTGGGACAACACAAAAATTAGAGAGTGGCTTTGTTTGCTGCTGACTTCCTCAAACAAATTGTGACAAAATTCATCAAGAAAAAATAATTGTTGTTTCTTCAGAAAGAGTATCTCAAACCATTTTAATAAATTTTCACCTCTTCGAAATCTTTTCCTGTCAAGGAATTGATGATCGGTAGTCTTAGTTATTTTGTCAATAATCATCATGTCAATCTTAAATCAGGATGGAGAGTGGTCCTAGCAGTCACAAGTAACTGTTTTGAAGAAGAGGAAGACAAAGTTATCAAGGAAAAGGCCTTTGCCATTCTGAGAAAAATATATGAAAGTGGATTTACTATTTTCAACCTTTAAGAAAATTACAATGATATTGTTCAGATTCTTGGAAAGCTAACAAGAGAAAGATAATAAAGTTACGGGCTGGGATGCCTTCAAATCATTCAGCTTATTGTGGATTACTATCATCAAAAATTAGGTCTCAATCTTGATGAAGGCATCGATTCAAAAACAAATGAGGTCGATATTCATTTCTGGCAGACTGTTTTCCTCCCTTTGCTTTCTATCATCTTTCCTATGTGTGGAGATTGTCGACCTAAAGTTCAGGCTCCAGCAATCAAAGCTCTCTTTTCCATTCTCATGAAATATGGTAAATTGTTCAAATATTAATTTTGGAAAATGGTCCTCCAAGGTGTTTTGAGACCAGCATTTGAAGAAATCACCTATACCTCTCAGTCGAGACCTCTCAAGAAGGAATAACTTGAAAAGTGGCTCAACTATTCATTCACTGAATTGTTCATGTCAATCAATGAACTTATTGTCATGTATTATCATGATTTCAGACTTTTCCTTGAGGATGTCTTCAAAATATACGAAAACTGCATTCTTAACCACTCTCTCATGCTGCTGATTGAGCTCAGCTTAAAGGCCCTGAACTAGCTTCTTGAGAAGATAGCTCCCAATTTCTAAGAACATGATTGGTAGGTCTATCTTTTCTTTGTTCAAAGCCTCCTCAAGAAAACTCTACCTATATAACTTTCATCAATCGACTCCTGGAACAGAAGCAAAGATTTGCTTGAAAACAACCATGAGGCCAAATGTTTTGCTCTTCAAACTTTTCTCAACAAAATGCAGATAATTTTCCAAAAATACCCAGAAAGCATTACTGAAAAGGTAAGTTCTTGATTATTTAGATCTACTTAGATGTGCTGAAAGAGCTGGATCCCATTTATCGGTTTGTTTTTGAATTCAATTAAAATTTAGAGCTAAGATAGACCTTATGGAAAAATGGATTTTATCATGAGCAAAAATTTTTACCAGGGTTGGTACGACATCAATTTGAAATATTGGCCTTCAGGAGCAAAATATATTACAAGCTAATATAATTCGATTAATCATATCTCAAATCCTATTTCAAGTAAACAGCTTAACATTCAGACTTTTCTTCTCCATCCTCGAAGGACTCAAGGAAAACGTTCTCAAACAATGCCTCAAACAAGCAACCCTCAAAGATTATGAGAGAGAAAGGTCATCAGTCCACTTCCGTAATCTTGTTCAGAACATTCTTCTGAAACAGATAATGGCAATGGGACCTGAAACTATCAAAAAAGCCGAAATGACAGACCGACTGCTACAGGAATGCTTGAACCTCATGAACAGTAGGGTGTACTGCACCCGATGTAACTACTGCTAAGGCTGCCAGAAGAACGCTCCAGCATGGGAATCAATCAATAGCCAGTTAAGGTAGATAGTCATGATGTTATTCAATGCCCGGTGATCTTTATAAACTCGTACGTTCAAAGATAGATTTTTCGGCAGCCTCAATCTTGCGAATAATATTGAAATGATAGCATTTGAAATTAGATTTATATAATTATCAGGCCGCAACTATTTAGAACCGACCTCCTAGAACATATATCTACTCAGTGAACTCTCCTTAACGCCTTCAATTGCAAATGTGGCTTGCTCTGATTATCACTCATAAGATCCGTTGATGGTTGGGCTGTCCTAAAGAGCCTCTCTTCTTCGGCTTTCCTCTGGCTAACGACCCTATTATTATATTATCAATAGAGGAGAAAAGGTCACAAAATATCGAGACTCAAAAATGGCTTCATTGAAATTCTTTTACTGGAGTTTTTGCCTCAGAGTGTCTTCAATGGAGTGCCAAAAGGAAAGAATTTAGCAAGTTAACCAAAGTAAAAATCCCGATTGGCTTATGTGATCAGGAAGAAGATGATAATTCAGAGGAGTGTTCCAGTTGGATCTTATACTTTCTGGAAAACAAAATTCGGTGGTGACAATGCTAAAGATACAGCTATGAAGATTTTTGGCTCGTGGGCGATCTTCATCATCTTGCTAATTTGCCAACGGACTCATAATATCTGAAAGCTTCTCGTATTAATCAAGCTCACATGTTATCTCATTCTATTCTTTGGTAGTTCAACTTTTAAGGTATCATGAGGAACTATTGATGATGGAGATGAAGGGAGCCATCAGGATGGTCTTAACTGAATCAAAGCTGGGGGTTGAAAATTTATTGTAAACCTATCCAAGAAGCAAGGGGTACCTGGAAAGAATGGGAAGCGATATTTTGCTGTCTTTCTCAAATAGAAAGTGATTTCTGTGCCTATGGCGGGTCGAAAGGGAAGATCTTAAAATAAAAGGAAAGAATTTCAGCGGTTTTAAAAAGGCAATTCTTCTTGAAAGATATGCGAAGAATAGTGCTTAGAAGGCGAAGCTCTTCTACTGGTTTTCTGTTTTTTGCAAGGCAAGTGGTTTTTCAAATAATCGGTCTTGAGAGCGTTACTCCCAGAAAGTTTCAGAAAGCGCTCTGGCTTACGATATAATATTTTCCTGGACTTTTGGAGGTATTTAGAAGGGAACATGACGCTTATGGGAGGTTTGAACAGCTCTTGCCTCAGCTCATTTTATTATCAGATATTACTCATGATGTAAAAGAAGGAACGAAACGAAGCTCAAGAGGAAAGGGGCCTTGAAGAGAGGAACAGTTCAGACTGGGAATGCTCAGAGCCTTCAGAATAGGACGAGGGGCTGGTCAGTTAACAGAAAATAGACGACTTACATAGTTCCTTAGACAGACTTCGATTATTTGTTGGCAGCTTGCCTGAGGAGATAATTTCCTCAGTGCCGACTTGCGTGGCGGAGTACTATGACAAAGTGGAGGAATACAAGCTAGATCGCAGAGATTAAGTAGTGTTGTTGGCCTAGCGCCGGCTCACGAAGTAAAATTGATTTAAGATTAGAATGCTTCGGAACAAGAAAATCAAGAGGAATTGGAACAACGACGACATCTGTCTCTTAGTCTGGGTCGTTTCCCAAAGACTTCGGATGCAGGGGTACAACCACTTCTCCGAATTTGTAAAAACATTTTTATTTAGGCAAAGGAAGACTGGGAATTCATTTCGTCACTCATCTCAGGCTCTACATGGCAAAAGTGTAAATTTCGATGGCTGAGCCTCAAAAAGGTTAAACTTGTCACAAACAAATGGTCTAAAGCATAATCTAAACTCCTCAGCGAGGTCATAGCTTAGAATCCCAAAATTCACTGGAAGTCTATCGCTGAAAAATTATATTAACATAACAGTGCTAAAAACAAGGTTTTTAGGACTGCAAAGCAATGCAGAGAGCACTGGAATTGCTTTCTTAACCCGAACATCCAAAAAGGACCTTGGACCATCCAATAGGATAGAAAACTCCTTGAGTATGTTCAATAACTGGAGGGTTCTAAGAAGTGGTCTGAGATATCGAAGTTTATGGAAGGCAGGACAGAGAACGCCCTGAAGAATAGGTTTAATCTCCTCATGAATCGTCAGAAAAAACTCTCCAACATAAATGCTACCGAGAAGAGACTTGTGAAGGCTTGCCTCAATAGACTTATCCTCGAAGAAGGGCAGCAGTAACAGCTTGGTTCTGCTCCTCCAATTTCCTTCGAGGCTGCTCAGGAATCAGAAGTTGAATAAGAGAGATAGCTGCCTCCGACCAGGCAAGCTCCAATTGTCCCAACAGTAGTAGAAACGAGTCAGAATAACTCCCAGCAGTTTTCTTTTGGAGACCCGTACAATGGCTTTTACAATTACATGCCTTCGAATATGGGTCTAGGATCGGGTAACTCAGTTTACATCGGCTTTGTCTTTCCGAATCAATTTTTGTGATCATGATATTCTACCAGTCTTAGTAATCTATCTCTTTGCTTCGTCTTATCAAAAACAGTCAGCTTCCATGACATCGAAGAATATGTGATTTAACAGCGGGGGGCAAGCTGACGTTTTTATGCATTTTCGCTTCTTTTCTATCTAATCTTTACAGTTATCAGCACCAAAGAAAATGATATTGATGGCAAGTGATATTTTCCGATTTTTTCTCAATATGATAAGCTATAGAATTAGAATACAAACTCGATCGAAACTAAGTAACTCAACCATCCCAACTATCACAAAAAATGGCTAAAATAAGCAAATAGTATAATTCAACAGTACTAAGACTTAGAAAATGAGAACTGAGTGATGTAATAAGGACAGCTTAAAGTGTAGAATATTATGCTTTGTGGTTTATTATTTTAAAAGATATGATTGGAATCAACGGATTGGGTAGAATTGGTAGACTCGTACTTAGAGCCAGCTTCGAAAACCCCAGAGGACTCAACATCTCAGCTGTCAATGACCCTTTCATGGATCCCAAGTATCTCAAGTATCTTCTCGAGTATGATTCTGCCCATACTCGATTCCCTCACAAGGTTGAACTTTGGGAGCACGGAGTCACTGTTGACGGACAAAAAATCAGACTCTACAACGAAACTGATCCAGCTAAGATCCCTTGGGGAGAACACCAAGTTGCAACTGTTTGTGAATCAACTGGAAAATTCTTGACCACTGAAGGATGCCAGAAGCATATTCAAGGAGGTGCCAAAAAGGTCATCATTTCTGCCCCTCCCAAGGATGACACTCCTCTTTTCGTTTACGGAGTCAATCACAACGACTACAAATCCAACCTTAACATCGTCTCCAATGCTTCATGCACCACCAACTGCTTGGCCCCTCTCGCCAAGATTATCCATGATACTTTTGGCATCACTGAAGGTATAAATGCATATATGTAGGTCTCATGACCACAGTTCATTCTGCAACTGCTTCCCAGGCTGTTGTTGATTCAGCTGTCGGAAAAAACAAGAGCTACAGAGGAGGAAGAGCCACTGGAGCCAACATCGTTCCTTATTCAACTGGAGCTGCCAAAGCTTTGGGCAAAGTTATCCCCAGTCTTAAGGGAAAAGTCACTGGAATGTCTTTCAGAGTTCCAACCATCAATGTCTCAGTTGTTGACTTCACCTTCAAGACTGACAAAGAGTGCAGCTATGAAGACATCTCAGCTGCTGTCAAAAAAGCTGCTGAAGGAGAGCTTAAGGGAATCATGGGTTACACTGAAGAAGAAATTGTCTCTTCCGATATCCTTCATGACCCTCATTCTTCAGTCTTTGACAAGCAGGCAGGTCTTTCCCTGAACAAGAATTTCCACAAGGTCGTTTCATGGTACGATAACGAATGGGGATACTCGAACAGAATGATTGACTTGGCCAAGCATGTCCATAAAGTCAGCGGAATCTGATTCAATAAAATCTATTTTAAAGAACTATCAATAAGTTAGTAGCACAACAGAGTATAAAAATTTACAGCAATTATTTTTGGGAGATTATTGAACCTGATTGTCGCCTTCTTTCGCTTAACCTTTTGAAAAGTCATCAAAGATCGAAGTTGGTCAAGAGTTCTAAACGGTAGTGTTTGAGTTAGCTATAGAATTTAATTTATGCAAACGAACAATTACTCAGCCACTCATACAATTAGCAATTTCATGACTCCAGAAGCAATGCTCCAGGGATTGATTGATGCCCTGGCCAATCCTTGCAACTGCGCTTCATAAAATGCGGAATGTTAGTGCATGGAGGAATAACTCAATGAGGAGATCAAAGACCTTCAGAGTGAGTCAAACAACATTCGTTCATAAATAGTGGAGGTTTAGCAGTTACTTCAAGCTAGAGACCATCTATATACTGAACTGGATCAACTGCGGGAATAACGGGACCAGATTGAAACTGAGATTGATGGATGTATGAACTACGAGCAGACAGAAACCATTCATTGCTCAGGTTCTCGATAAATGAACGAAAGACTCAAGAGAAGAATCTATGAGGTAAGAGAGTACATTGAAAAAATGACTCACTAAAATCAAAAAATTGAAGAAAGCATCATCTCTCACCAATACCTTCAGCAGGAACAAGAGTTAGTTTTCAGGCAACAATAAATGAGGCCTCAATATCCAGCTTACGAAGGCAAACGAAGAAACACCTCAAACATTGAAACCCTTATTGAAAAGATTCATGGTAAACAGGAGTAAGCATGGAAAAGAGTGAAGAGGCAGGAAGAGGACATTCAAAGGAGGAACATGGATGCCAGAATGAGAAAGACAGGAATGAGTGGAACTAGAGCATATTATAGTCCTAACGCCAGGACTTACTATAGTCCTTCCCGATAAATATATTGACTTGTATATCAAATAGTAGTAGTAAATCAATCAATCATGTCCACAAAGCCTCAAAATAGTAATCGAGGTCCTTTTTCTTGATGTTCAATAAACCAGCCAGGTTGAATTTTTTTTCAATGACTGGTCTTACGTCCTTGACTTGACTCAAAGATTTCAGGAAAGGAATCAATTTTTTGAGCTCTTTGTCACCTTCCTGACCATAAAAATCCAAAATAGGAACTCCATTGTTGAGCTGAAGCCCAAAGGCTTAAACAGTGTTATCAAGAATAACTATATCTTTTAGCTATCTATTTTTCACAATACGCAGATCCTTGATGAAATGTCCTTTCTTCGTTTGAAAACAGTTGTCTCTGGTTAGCATATCATTGATCAGGACCTTATCCCGATTCAATCGGTTGATCACAGCCTGAGCATATGTTTTTGATGCTGCTGTGAAAACATGGATCTAGTAGAACTAAGACAACTCTTCAAGGAATGTGAGAGTGTAAGGTCGAATAAGTAGCCGATAGTTTGTTCCTGATTTTTATGTTCCCCCTGATTCTTTGGTTTTGATTATGGTTTCATCAAGATCCAAAAATAGAAATTTTTTCTTGCTATTGTTGCTCTCTTTTAATTGCTGTGAGCTATTTTAAATAAAGGTGGTGGAAGGCGGTTTCAAACGTTTGATAGCATACTCGACTCCAGAATGCAAGCGACTCAAATATCTTTTGTTAACGATTTCAGACTGGTCTTTGAGGAGGTAGCGGTGAATAGACTCAAGAGTTCGATTGGCTTCAACGATTGGTTTCGGCTAGGTGAGAGTTTCCTATATAAGTCCATATTTGAATTCGTCACTCCATTCGACTTTCTTACTCGGAATAAGAACTCCTTTCTTTCGAGATCGCCCAATATTTTCAGATTCTTCCTTCAATGGTTTTTTCGAAACAGAGTTTTCAACTAAAATTTATGTCGATTGCTCTAATATTTCAACCCCTTTTAAGTTAGAGTGTATTGTTTCTTTTTGTGGAGTTTTGTTTGATTTTTTGAGAATATTGATAACGCTATGCTGATTGTTATGGAGTCCTTCCATTATAAAACCCCTGATAGAATTAAATTATAGAGAATTTCTTCCATTTGCTTAGTTATACAATAGTCTGAACCAGGGGCAGCTGGCCTGATGGAGGAAGCAAACAGCAGATCCTTATAGTATAAGATATCTCTATGGATGAATCTCTAGAATAACTTTTTAGGACGTTATTTATTCAAAGCTATCCACCCAGTTTGGTCATCTTTTGAATGTTTTTTTCTATGATTTTAAGCAAAAGCAATCTAAATATTCCTTCATGAGCCAAGTTATTCATCAGAAAGTTGTCTGTTTTTGAAGGTGGCGAAGTAGCATATCGTTTGATTTAAATATTTTATTCAGGGCTAATAACTCTCACAAAATTGGCAGGAGCATACTTTGTTGATTATTCTTTATTATTTTATCGTGAATATCATGAGGTCATATTTCAGCAAGTTCGCCATGGCCCAGGCCAAGCCTAACCCATTCCAAAGGGTAGCAGCCAAACTTGAAGCAGCTGGAAAGGTCCCCCTTACTTACTATAATATCAGGGAGCTCAATGACGAAAGACTCGATCGTCTACCCTTCAGCATTAGAATTCTCCTGGAAAGTGCAGTCAGAAACTGTGACGAGTTTGAAGTCACCTCCAAGGATGTTTAGAACATTCTCAGCTGGGAAAAGCTTGCTAGCAAGCAAATCGAAATCGCTTTCAAACCTGCCAGAGTCATCCTCCAAGATTTCACAGGAGTCCCCGCAGTCGTTGATCTGGCTGCCATGAGAGGTGCTATGGCTCGATTAGGAGGTGACCCAAGAAAGATCAACCCACTCTGTCCTGTCGATCTCGTCATCGATCACAGCGTTCAAGTTGATAAGGCAAGAGTCAAGGATGCCTGGAAGGAAAACGAGTAAATATAATTCAACAGAAACTATGAAAGATTTGAGTTCTTAAAGTGGGGATCCACCGCCTTTGATAATTTCTCCATCGTCCCTCCCGGAAGCGGTATCGTCCATCAGGTCAACTTGGAATATCTTGCCAGAGTCGTACTTCAAAATAATCAAAACGTTGTCTACCCTGATTCAGTTGTCGGTACTGATTCCCATACCACCATGATCAACGGTCTCGGTGTTGTCGGCTGGGGTGTTGGAGGTATTGAAGCTGAAGCTGTCATGCTTGGTCAACCTATTTCCATGGTTCTCCCTGAAGTCATTGGTTACAGATTCACAGGCTCTCTCGGAGAAAATGTCACTGCTACTGATCTGGTCCTTCAGGTCGTCAACACTCTCAGAAAGAGAGGTGTTGTTGGCAAATTCGTAGAGTTTTTCGGTCCTGGTGTTGCCAACCTCAGCTTGGCTGATAGAGCCACTATCGCTAACATGGCCCCTGAGTACGGAGCTACCATGGGATATTTCCCTCCTGATTCTGAAGCCCTCAACTATCTCAGAATGACCAACAGAAGCTCCGACCGCATGGCAGTTATTGAAAAGACCCTTAAATATCAAGGCCTTCTTAGAGATTACAATGCCAACGATAACATCAAATTCACTGATGTTCTTGAGCTTGACCTTTCCACCGTTGAGCCTTGCATTTCTGGTCCCAAGAGACCCCACGATAAAGTTGCTCTGTCTAATGTCAAGAGAGATTTCACCGAGTGCGTTCCCAACAAAGCTGGCTTCAAGGGATTCGGTGTGACTCAGGATAAGATCAACACTGTCCACAAATTCAAATACTAGGGAGAAGAGCACGAATTGCGTCACGGAAGTATCGTCCTGGCTGCTATCACCTCCTGCACCAATACCTCCAATCCTGACGTGATGGTGGCAGCTGGTTTGATCGCCAGAAACGCGTTGGCAAAAGGTCTCAAGATCAAGAATTTCATCAAGACTTCTCTATCTCCCGGATCAGGTGTTGTCACCAGATATCTTGACGACTCAGGATTGAGTAAAGCTCTTGACGAGATTGGCTTCACCACTGCTGGTTATGGCTGCATGACTTGCATTGGTAACAGTGGTGAGCTTCCTCCTGCTGTTGGAGAGGCTGTTACTGCTTCTGATGTTGTCGCATGCTCAGTTTTGTCAGGAAACAGAAATTTCGAAGCTAGAGTTCATCCTCTTGTCAAGGCCAATTATCTTGCCTCTCCTCCTCTCGTTGTTGCTTTTGCTCTTGCTGGTAGAATCGATATTGATTTCGAGACATAACCAATTGGTAAGGATTCTAATGGCAAGGAAGTTTTCCTTAGAGATATTTGGCCCACCAGAACTGAGATCAGCAAGGTTGTCAAGGCAAGCTTAAACCCCGAGCTGTTCAAGGAAGTTTATGAAAAGATTGCCAAGGGAACCGAGAGATGGAACAACCTCAAGACTGAAAAATCTCTCCAGTATAACTGGAAGGAATCCTCAACTTATATCCACAATCCTCCCTTCTTCAAGACCACCGAACTTGCTCTTCCTAAGATTGCCAACATTAACAAAGCCTATGCTCTCTGCAGTTTCGGAGACTCGATCACCACTGACCACATTTCACCTGCCGGAAGTATCGCCAAAAATTCACCTGCTGCCAGATATCTCAGAGAAAAAGGAGTCAAGGATTCTGATTTCAACACTTATGGTGCCAGAAGAGGAAATGATTAAATCATGGCAAGAGGAACTTTCGCTAACACTCGAATAATCAACAAGCTGGCTCCCAAGGTCGGCCCTCAAACTACCTACATTCCTACTGGTTAAGTTTTGGATATCAGTGATGCAGCTTTCAGATACACAAAAGAAGGCCACCAAATGATTATCTTGGCAGGTCAAGAATACGGATCAGGTTCATCCAGAGATTGGGCTGCTAAGGGTCCCTATCTTCAGGGAGTCAAAGCTGTAATTGCTCAATCTTTTGAGAGAATTCATAGAAGCAACTTGGCAGGTATGGGTATTTTGCCTCTTGAGTTCACCAACGGATAAAATGCAGACTCTCTCGGTACCTTACATTTAATTTAGGTTTGACAGGAAAGGAGACTTTCGACATTGATATCAGATAAGGCAACTTACAGGTGTCGGAAAAGTTGAAGGTAACCACCAACACTGGCAAATCTTTCGAGGTCAAGGTGAGGCTGGACACCGATGTCGAGGTTTAATATTTCAAGAATGGCGGTATCCTCCACTATGTCTTGCGTAGATTGGCGAAGGAATCCCACAAGGAGCAGGCATGATTCACCACAAATATCATTATTTATCATAATACACTCATCACTCTTGCTTAATTTTCTCACGCTACTCGGCCTCCTTCTGGTCAGCCTGCAATTTGGTCGTGTACTTCTTGATTTTCTCGACGTAAGAGTCGTGCTCTTCCTTTTCGCTGGCCTCATTCGCCTCCCTCTGTAATTTGTTGTTGTATTATTTTATTTTGGTCAAGTAGGCATAATGCAACATCTCGCGAGATCCTCTGAAATCGCTCAACGATTTTTGCTAGCTGATGATGGTGATGACCTCAGCTAGGAACTTGGCCACTGATACAGTACGTATTTTTTTGTTCTAAATAAACCATATAATGTACCTCAACTGAGTGTTGGATTGAATTCGTCATGATGAGTTCCTTGATAGGATACTGGTCGATAATGTTAACGAGCTGATCATTGGTACAGTGAGCATGAAAACCGTAGCAATAAACATTCCTAGCTCCTCCTTTTTTGAGAGCCTTTGATAGATTCTTAACTGTATTACCACTTCTGATCATATTTGAGTATAGAACCACATCTCTGTCCTTAAAGTCTTCACCAATGTATACTCCCTAGTTGTAGAAACCCATTCCACAGTTGAAATTGAATAGCTTGAATGTTTTGTACAAATGGTTGACTGTCCTCAAATGCAATCTATTTGATCGTGAGCCCACAATCACTGGGTCTTTAACGCCGGCGTAGATCAGATATGGAGCAGCAAGTTCAGTAGCGTCGATATCTACGAATCTGGAAGTAAAAGCAAATCCTTTAGGGGCGCTCATGGATGTATTGAGAGTTATGATTTCATCGCATCCGAGAGCTTCCAGCATTTTGACCAAATCTGAGCCAAAACATGTGAAAAAGTCGACTCCTTCGTTAACGTCTGTCCACTAGCTGCTGGAAGGCAGTGCATATGGAAAAAAAGGCAGGATAGCTGTCACTGTCGCAGCACCATTTTTCTTCATAGTGGCCACAGTAAGCAGTAATTCGATGATTCCATCGTTGACACTCTTGTCTTCGAAGTTCTTTATGATGAAGACATTCTGTCCTCTTACTGAATCCAGAATTTGGATATTGATTTAGCCGTCATTGAACTTGGTACTGTTGAGGCGACCAAGACCGATATCCAGATGACTGGCTATTTATCTGGCTAGCTTTTAAGCATCAAGGGAGAAGAGTTTGAGGGTTTCGAACTAGCTTTGAAGAGAGGTCAGAAATATTTTATTGACTGTGGTTTCGATTTCAGTACGAGGTTCATGTTCCTATTCTTGATTATGGGGTTTCCAGTTGGCTAAGCAAGGAGCCACGAAGCCACCAATCACCTTCCTAAATAAGTGCCGCATAGCCACTCGATTAACTAACCAAATACATATCTTGATATAGGACACTATTGACAGTATTCTACCATCCAAAGGCATTCTTCACACCAAGCCTCCATACACACCACGATCAAACAAAATAATCGATTAGTTCCAAGAAATATCAATTAAATCAGCGCAACTGCACGTTCTTTAACTTTGTTGCTATCTACTCTCGAATCTTCATTTGATATCTGGTGATCTCGTTGTTCTACAAAGTGCGGTCTAATGAGCGGAAACAAATGCGGTATCCTTTGGCTACTCTCTTGGTTTTAGGGTCCTCGTAGGTCATAGTTTCTTCTACAGTTTCAATTAGATCACCCCCGATCTCCCTGATTATTTCAAAAAGGTCATTAGGATTGAAGTCTTTATCTATCCACATAGACAAATCTTTGTAGCATTGGGGGTATTTGCTGTACTATTGGAACTATGAAATTTGTCCTTGGGTGAATTGCCTGAGGAACCGAGGGTCCTGAGACCAGAAGAGCCTGACATCTGGAATTTTGAAGAGCTTCATGGCAAATCTTTCAAGGCCGAGGCCTGCAGCCCATCCAATCTAGTTTTGTCGACCACTTCTCTCAAGAACATTAGGATGAATGACACCACAGCCTAACATTTCTACCCACTTGTTATCGTAAAAGATCTCCAGCTCAAAGGAAGGATGTGTGAAAGGAAAAAACGCATCGACCCACCTCTTGTCGCATTTTCCAAACAAGTCGTCTGATATTTTTTATAGGGTTTGTTTGAGGTTGTCGACTGTCTCGTTGACCGATACTTTTGATTTATCTCCCATCATGCCGACAGCTTCCATCTGGTGGAAGACAGGATAGTGAAATCTATCAATTTCATCTCTCCTGTATACGTCACCTCAATTAATCAAAAAATACCGAAGACCACAAATCTATCTAGACCCTTTTTTAGCATTGTGAGCTGATGTGCACTGGTATGGGTTCGAAGTAAGGTCTTTTCGTTGAGATAGTAGGTATCACTTTTGGATCGCGAGACATGTTATTCAGAGATGTTCAGGGCATCGAAGTTGCTGAAGGTATCAACAATAGGATTCATGTCTTCTTAGCTCTGAGTGCCAACATTTTTACCACATACCTGTCTGTGAGACTGGCCTTGATAAGTTCCTTGATGATTGACAGAGGGTGATTGCCTATTTTTAAGAGTTTCCTATCCATGAGGTCGATGACACTGTTGGGAACATTGCTGTACTAACACTGTAAAGCTTGTATTTGTTGTTTGATTGACGTGAAATAAAACCTGCGAAAGATTTTCATTTTTTATATTAATTTAACAAATTAAATGAGGTGATGAACAATATTATGTGTGAGTGATGATGCATACAGAGCTTTTTAAAACTGACCCCCTATATTTTTACAACTAGACATAATTGTATTAAAGAGTGTGAAAGGGAGAATATAGGCAACGCTTCAGGATTGATAGGGATCAAGTAAAACATTAAAGGATGTCAACTCAGACAGATCAGGCCTCGAAAAAGAGCTAGGCTACTCCCTTGAGGTATATCACAATTTCGTTTTTGCCCAATTTGGACTTGCCGAATAATCGATCAACAAAAACAATGGGTACCTCTTCAATGCTTAAACCCATTCTTTTAGCCCTCACCAAAATTTCCATTTGGAAAGCATATCCTTTGGTGGTCGTTTTTTCCATCAAATTTTGGAGAACATCTCTAAATCATTTATTTTCTTACTTTTTGTACAATCTGAAGCTTCCTGTAAAGTCACTGCTATTGATTGATAGAACAAACTTGGTTACGAAGTTTGCTGTTCTGCTGGTTAGCTTCCTGTGGAAACTCCAGCCTTCAACTCCTCCGTCTTTGTGATAGCGGGTGCCTGTTACGATATCTGCATTGGTCTTGATTTGTCGTCTGAATAAGTCCACAATTTTACTCGATCATCACTGGAATATATTTTGGGTGATGCGACAAGTCTGCGTCCATGATGATCACGAATTGTCCCTGGCAGAGCTTGAGGCCGTCTCTGTAAGCTGAACCAAGTCCTAACTTTCCAGCCCTTTCCAGCACTTTCTGCCTAAATATATGTATACGATATTGAGTTTTTTGAAGTATGAGGCCAGGTCATGTGCAATTTACTTTGTGCCATCAGGTGAATTATCCTCGACAATGATGATTTCAAAATTGAGCTGACTAAGTAGCCATAAATCTTACTGTTTTTCTCTGACCCCGTCCAGGATGTGAATGATGATGGGCAAATTTTCTCTCTCGTTGTAGGTTGGCAAAATGATAGAGTATAAACTTTTGTTACTCATTCTCTATTTAATTTATAACACATCAATATCCAACACTATCTATATCATCTCAACACCTTCGACAACTCAAGAGCTATTGATTCAGGATTGTAAAGACCACTCTCTGTACAGAACATGGTTATGTACTCTGGAAGGGTCAGGTCGATTGAGATTGTCTTTACTTTTCGTTGCTTGTGTTAGGTGTAGCGTTGGGGAATGTCGCGTTGGCAGAGATAGGTCTTTTTGAGAAATTTGTAGGTTTCGGCAAATACGTAGAAAGGTTTACGAGCATTATGGGCCAACAGAGCTATTATTGAGGTACCTGCTCTATTGAGAATAGCCCCATTGTCCAGGATGACCTCAGCACCTACAAGAACACAGGTGACTTCAGGTATGTAGTAGGCGACCTAGTTATCATTGATGAGCTGGCAGTTGACACCTTCCAGCATCAGCTATTCGTATAGCTTAATTCTGAATATTGTTAATCATTACCCTTCTTCTAATGAGCCACTTTTACACACATAGACAACCAGATTGTTCTCAAGACTTTTAGCAAGCTTTTTGAGACTGAGACAAATTGATTTGGAATATGAGTACACCAATATTTTTTTGGCTGTATTGTCTTTCAGAAGGACGTCAGCATGCTTAACGATTCTGCTGGTGGCTGAGGATAAAATTTCAACTAGAGAGCTAGCTACTGTTTTGAGGCCTTCTTTGAATTTTTTGATATCAGACCCGTGGGTCTTGTAAACTGATCGGGTCATGGAGTGGAAGAATTGTCTCAAAGACTCGAAACACAAAGCATTTCGGTATTAGATTAGTTTACTTTAGCTGTTGTCTCCATTGAAATATTGGATAATTTCATCAGATTCCTTCTGAATGAGTTCGTAGATTTCTTGGAGGGTGGTGATGTCTATGTGAGCTGAAAATTACGAGTGTTGTTAGTGATAGTGTCAACTAGATGTCTGATGAAAGCCACGCTGTAGTGCTGCTCCTGAAGTGAAGAAATAAATCTTTCTAAATTGCCCTGACTGCTCATTTTTATGATTTCTTTTATTATTGTATTTAATGACAACAGAGGGCGATGCCTCATGGTCTTTCCAAATTTCATTGAGGCTAATTGTGGTCTTTCAGATTTGAGAATCTATTGAATGTTGGCCCTTTGTAAAAAATAATATGATGAAATTCGAAAAGCAAAGAATTGGGCAGTCGCATTCATCTAAACTTGAAATTTCCAATCCCGACTACCTTACTTTTAGGAACAATCCATGTGAAAATACGGGACGCACAGTCTATAGTCAGCAATTCGATTGCCGCAGTCTAGAAAAATACCCACCTGACGAAGAAATGAGTCCACTACCCAAGTACAACTTCAAAAAGAATAATCTAAGGAACGTCCGCAGTCAAGAAAAGTTTAGACAAATCCACGAGGAGCTGATATTCGAGAGGAGCAACGACGAAAACGGATAGATCGGAAGTAGTGTGTAGGTCGAGCGGAACTAAGAACTGAAAACAAGAATTGGGCAGTTGATAAAGAACATAAAAAGGGCACAGAAAAAGCATAATATTTTAGAGGAGGAAATACTAAACGTATAGAAAGCGATAGAGGACAACAGCTAGGAATTGGCTCGGCTCAACGGTGACATACATGAACTCACAGAAATTTCAGAAGAGAATGTCAATAACTACAACAGTATGCTTGTGAAGATCAATGAATTAGAGGAAGAAGCACGAGCTCTCAGTTAAAATGCAGGATTTCTCGAGAGAGAAGCCAAAAAAGGATAATAAGATATTCTGACCGTTCGAAGCAGAGATGGAATGTCAGGCTAAGGCTACAAGAAAATGATGGAAGGA
>Ga0100379_10001907_pt1 | contig 20469 bp, 14 predicted proteins | sample CryGeymeta201503_FD_80418 | JGI IMG/M metagenome (GOLD analysis project Ga0100379, IMG submission 80418) | Groundwater microbial communities from Crystal Geyser aquifers in Utah, USA - Crystal Geyser metaG 2015-03 | ecosystem: Environmental > Aquatic > Deep subsurface > Groundwater | place...
AAAACTTCTTCGCTCAGTCGGACCTTCGGCTGTTAGACTTCGATCTTGAGGTGACAAGACAACTAAGGGAACTAAACCGATTAAATCGGCTAGTCTGTTTAAAGGACTTTCGTTTACAAAAAAAGATTTTCCATCGCCTCGTTTGTAACGGCATCGAATACTAAAGTCAGAACGCAAAGCGCCAGAAAAATCACCCGATAAATCGTAATCACTCTCTTTTTTTTGGACAAGATACTGATCGGAAGTCGTGACAAATCCTCTCGACATACACAAGAGATGAATAGCATCAATTATATTCGTCTTTCCAGCTCCATTGGGTCCCAACAAAAGGTTTATATGTGGAGCCCAAGTACGAGTGGTATCAGTATGATTGCGAAATCGCTGTATTCTGCTTGCGTTTATTCTCATTTTGAAGGTGAAGGTTCTTCAGTACGAACAAAGTCCATCTCGTCAGTCAAGCGTTTTTGTCCGTAAAGTTCTTCAGTTACAAAAAGAATGTAACGTATATCGCAAGTAATCATTCGTTTTAATTCAGTATCAAAATAATAATCGCCAAAAACGCCTTCAATATTTCCATCAAATGCAACACCAACTACTTCACCATCAGCATTTAAAACAGGTGAACCAGAGTTTCCGCCAGTAATATCATTCGTTGATAAGAAGTTTACAATAAGTTCTCCGTTTTCATTGAGATATTTACTTATAGGTTCGCCAGCTGATTTTTTTGCAGCGATATAGTTTTTTAGCTCAGTAGGAACATCAAATGGTTCTAAGCCAGAGTCTTTAGCGATAACGCCATCAAGCGTGGTAAATGGTGTATAATAAACGCCATCTGCTGGTTTGTAACCTGCAATTCTACCACCGCTTAAGCGTAAAGTGAAATTTGCATCAGCATAAATCGTAGAATCTCCACTGAACTCCATAAATCCTTTTACGTAAGCAGGTGTTGCAGCCCCAACTAATGAATAATGGCTCGAAAAAACGGGACGGTTATCTGCAAGAGAAATTTCTAATAATTCTTTGAGTTGGTATAATTTATCCTTGGCTTCTTTTTTAGCTTTTGATTTACTCTTTTTGAAAAGTTTTTCCGCTTTTTTATGGTTGAATAAAAGAGATTCCTTTTTAAGCTCATTAATAAATTCTTGAGCTGTTAATTCGAAACTTCCTTCACGTTTAGTTGGATTTAGTAAAGCAGATACTCCATCGTGTTGTAAACTATCAGGCATTGAAAGTAGTAAAACAAGATGCCCTTTTAGCGTAATCCAAGTAGCCTGTTCGTTTTTCTTGAAATTAGATGCGTATTTTTTTAATTGATCTAGGAGAGCATTTCTCTGAGTTTTTGAGAATTTTTTTAAAGAGTCTGTTTCAAGAAAATTATAAAACGGTTCTAGAATGGAGATAGCTTCAAAAATGTCATTGTTTCTTAAGGTATAAACGCCTGAGTAAATTTTGTCTCCAGTACTATTCGCAATTTCATATCCTTTTTTCAAAGTAGGAATGGCAAGACCGAAATCAATTTCTCTTCCTGAATCCATTGCAATCCATACTTCGAAACGGTCTTCTTCAATTTTGCGTCTTTCAACAACATTGTATTGTTTAAAACCTTGTTGAATTCCTTCAAAATATTTTACTGTGTTAGCAATAGATGCTCTGTCTGATGCATTTGCAACAGCTATGCTATCATTAATTTTAGCAGACATTTCTAAGCCATCAAGCACCGATTGGTAAGACTGAATAATGTAGTTATTACGGTGATTTTGGTAGAAATTAAATGCATAACTGCTTTCAAAGCGGAATGTGCTTCCAGGAAAACCTAAAGTCATCATAAAGTCTGTAGGTTCAACTCCATAGGTATTTACCTTTAAATGTTTTGCAGGAACGTAAGGGACATTTAGACTGTCATAAGCAGTACCTTTTCCATCTGGTGTTACATAAGCTCTTAAAAAAGAAAAATCACCTGTGTGTCTTGGCCACATCCAATTATCAATATCTCCACCGAATTTACCAATTGATGAAGGAGGAGCAAAAACTAAACGAACATCACGAATTACTTTATAAACCGCTAAGTATTGGGCATTCCCACCGAAATAATCGTCAATTTCTAAAACATGATCTGGGTAATTTGCAGAAAATAAAGCGATTAGAGAATCACGAATATCGCGATCAGAAATATCTTCAAGTGTATTCTGTAAACTCTTTAGAGAGTCTGTAACATCGATTTGAGCTGTTGGTATATATAGATAATACCCTTTTGCAATAACTTCATCATTTAAGGTGTTCGCAAAAAAACCATCTTTTAAATAATTAGATTCTGCAGAACTAGCAGAAGCAATTGCGTCGTAGCCTACATGGTGATTTGTTAAAATTAGTCCTTGGCTGGAAATAAAAGATCCTGTTCCGCCACCGCCTTCACCAATATTTATACGAACGATAGCATCGTTAAGAGCAGGATTTAATGAATCATAAAATGCTTCAGATGGTAAGCGGAGACCTTTAGAAACCATTTCTGCATGAACAGAACCTTTTATTTGTGGTAAAAGCCACATTCCTGAATCATCAGGTGTTTTTTGAGCATTTAACGGAGTTTGAAGCGCAAGAGCCCCTAATAAAAGGAATAAAAAAAGACGAATCTGTTTTTTAGTAGATAGGATAAAGTTCTGTTCCATAGAATATAATCTGAAATTTTAAAGCCCATAAAATACAGACTTTTTAAACTTAAATTGGTAAAGTATGAAAAAACTAATCAAACCGACGATTTGAGGCTGATGAGATTGATGTGTCAAATCTCTTGGTATTCGATGCTGAAACAGTTATATTCGTCTGAAAAAAATTAACTTAAACACTACAAAAATGGCTGTATTTCAGGAAAAATATTTTTACTTATGTCAGATTCCTCTTTCTTCTGAAGGCGCTTCTGATGTTTCAGTGATTACTCATGCCGTGGACTCTGTTGATTTTCCTCGAGTTTTTGGAGAATATGAAGAACGCAGAAAACACGCCTTAAACGATGATGGGATTTATAGTGTAATTCGCGCAGATGAAATTAATTTAATTGTTAGAACTACAACTAAAGATGCCGCAAAAGCTTTGGCATTTGAGGAAGCAACTCCAGATTTGATAACGAATCTACAACATAGAGTTATGCAATCGAAAGACAAAAACGCTCAATCAATTTTAAAAGATGTTTTTGGAATCGAAGTAAACGTGATTGATTAAATAATCAAATAACTAGTAAAAAAGCTGATTCGTTAATGACTAATCAGCTTTTTTTTTGATACGAACTCGTAACTAAATAGAAGAATTGTTGGAGTTGTAGTATCTAAATTCGAGTAAAATGAATGTCTATGTTGATAAATACACGTAATGTATTTGGGCTTACTATTCTCAAATTAAACCAAATTCAAAATTTGTAATACAACTTTGAGTATTATTTTTACAGTTCCGGATTAATTTTAATCCTAGCAAATTCACCTTCTTTAGCAAATTGAATAGATTCAAATTGTGAGGAATAAGGTGCTAATTCAGAGTCAAGTTTAGCTAGGTAATTATCGGAAGAATCAGGGTCGTGATGGGTTAAATAAAGATGTTTAACATGTGTTTTTGCTGCAAGTTCAACGGCTTCTTCCCAAGCTGAATGCCCCCAATTTCTTCTGCTTGGGTATGTTTCTCGTGAGTATTGCGCATCATGTATGAGTAAATCTGCGCCATCAAAAAATTCTAATAAGTGGTCGTAAAATGAATTTCTAATGCCATTAGAAGCAGGGACTAATTCATTGTCAGGGCAGAATACAATTTTCTTCCCACCAACATGAACTTTGTAAATTGCTGTTGCTACAGGATGATTCGATAACATAAATTCAATTTTATATCCATCGTACTGCTGCAAATGGTAACTCTGCGTTTCGTATTGAATATCAGCCATTAACATTTCTGGGGTTACAGGAAAGTACGTATAAGTCATTTGTCCCGCTAAAACATCGCGACAATCTCCACCTAATTGTTGAGGTAGGTGAACTGTGAACTTATTATCTGGAACATAAAACGGCTTAAAAAAAGGAAAGCCCTGAATGTGATCCCAGTGTGGGTGAGTGATAAAAATTTGACCTTCTGCATGTTTTTTCTTCGCCATAATATGACTTCCTAAATTGCGAATTCCAGAGCCACTGTCTAAAATTAGATAGTTCTCTGTATTCGGCAATTGGAGTTGTACACAAGTTGTGTTTCCTCCATAAATCATATTTTCTTTATTGGCACAAGGTGCAGAACCCCTAACTCCCCAGAATACAACTTTAACTTCTGGAGATAAGGTATCAACAATGATGTCGGCTAATTTTTTTTGATCGATTGGCTTATGCAAGAAAGCTTCTGCCCCGTTTTTCATGGCAATTTCACGCTCAATGTTAAATTCGCGTGTGGTTAACATGATAACAGGTATGCTAGAAAACTCAGGATCTTCTTTTATGTATTGACACAAATTTAGACCACTACCATCGGGCAGGTGTAAATCGAGCAGAACCAAATCCGGTTTCAACTCTTTAACTTGCTTTAACGCACCATCATATCGGTTGAAAGAGTAATATTCAAAACCCTTGGCCACTACAATAGCTCCAACGAAATCACACATCGTGAGATCATCGTCAATCATTAAGATTCTTTTGGGGAGTGAGTTATAATCCGACATCAAAAGTTAAAATCGGGGTTGATAAAGTTAAATTTTCTCAAAGAAAATTGTTATTTGAATTAAGATGAACTTAGGAAGGAGATTTTCCAGATTCCATTTCTTGTTTCAATGTTTCAATTTCTTTGTTTAATTGATCGTATTCTTCTTGGAATGTAGCAATTTTTAAATCAATTTCGTCACGAAGTGCTAAACCTTTTTTATTAGGTTTAATAAATGTTTTTGTATCAGAATAATTGAGAATGGTTTCATTCACTTTTTCTGCTTGACGTTTTAGCTTCTGTAATTGAATAAACTTGCTTTGATTTTCTCTTTTTGCGTCGGCATCAAATCCTGTATTACCAGAATGAGTATGAGAATGAGAATAAGAAGAAGAATCTGAGCGCTGTTGTGAACGTAACTGTTTGTAGAAAATATCACAAGCTTCTTTGTAAGATTTGTTGATTTTGTCTTTGAACTTAATCGGAACATAACCAATACGCTGATACTCTTGTTGCAATTCTTTTACTTTAGTGATTGCAGCTTGCATATCTTCAGCATTTTCAAGTGCTGCAATTAGTTCAACGATATCTTTTTTACGCTGTAAATTATCTTTCTCTTCAGAACGCTGATCTTTTTGATGCTGTCTTTTTCTAGCATAAAAATTATCCATTGCTTTTTTGAAGCGCTGCCAGATTTTCTTTGTTTTGCGACGTGGAACGGGTCCAATTGATCGCCATTCTTCCAGCATTTCCTGAAAACGAATTCCTGCTTTTTTCCAGTCATCTTCTTCCGCGAGAATTTCAGCTTCATCGCAAAGTTTAACTTTAAGATCGTAATTGGTTTTTTCCTGATCTTTTATTTCATCAGTATGCTCATTTTTGTAATTATTGAAAGTATCTGAAGCATTTTTAAATTCATTCCAAAGTTCTTCAGACTTATCAGGTGTTACTGGGCCAATATCTTTCCATTCTTTATGCAAGCGGTTAATTTCTCTTGCTGCTTCAGCAAGATCTTCCACTTCAATAAGTTTTTGAGCACGTTCTATTAAATTACGTTTTTTGCGCTCATTACCTTCAATCTCTTTTTTATAAACGGTATTTAAAGAAAGTTTTTTTGCATGGAAAGCGTCTTTTAAATCTTTAAACTCTTTCCAGATTTCATCAGATTTTTCAGCAGGAATGCGGCCAATTTTTTTCCAAGAGTTTTGATCTTCTTCAAATTGATGGTCTAATTGAGCCCAATCTACTTCAGATTCTTCCTTAATACTTCCAACTAAGCTTCTTAGTTTGTCAAGTACATATAATTTACCTTCAAGATTTAATTCTTCTTGTTCGCGACGTTTTACGAAAAAATCTACTCGTTGCTTTTCAAAGTTGTCAATTAAAGTTGTAAAAGATGCATTAAGCTCTTCCGCAGCTTCATGAGGAATATGTTTAATTTTTTCCCATCGGTCTTGGATAGAACGCAATTCGCCTTGAGCAGTCCATTTTTTACGTTCAATAAGTTTTTGGATTTTTTCGAGAAGACCTTTTTTTATTTCTAAGTTGTCTTTTCGTTTTTTATCCATTTCTTCATAATGCACTTTCCGACGATTGAAAAATGATTGTTCAGCCTCATTGAAGGTAGCTTCCAGAGTAGCATATAATGCACCAAGGCCTTCAGGTATTTCGTTTTTGAGCTCGAACCACTTTGCTTTTAGCTCTTTTAATGTGTGTCCACCATTTTGCCAATCATGAGAAGCAGCAATATCTTTGGCTTTTTCAACAAGTTCGCTAAGTCCGGGGAGAGATTGTGATGCTAGTTCTTGAGAATCTGTTTCTTCAGTATTATCCTCAGCCTCTACTTCTGAAGTTTCCACTTCGTCTGTTTTTTCTTCTGTTTCAGATACTGTTTCCGATTCTTCAACCTCAGAAACCGTTTCCTCAGCTGGGCTTGTTGTTTCCTCTGAAAGTGTAGATGCGTTCATTTCTGTGTTTTCCGCGTGTTCAGGCGTGGAATGTTGTTGCTGATCGAGCTCCTTGTTTTCCATAATCAATACCTTGTGTGTACCGTTTAGGTACTTTGTTTCACCGGCGTTACCGGGCGTTCGTACCGTTTGAGATTAAAATGTTAATAATCGGAATGTTAATGAAGATTGGGCAATCATACAAATAGAATCATAGTAATCAATAAGACTTATGAAAACTTTTTTGAATAAATCGACCGCTTTCGAATTTAACAATTGAATTAGAGCAATTTTTTTGCTATTTACACCATGTAAATTCGGTAAAAAAAATTATGTTAAACAATTCTTTTTCAACTATTAAAGATACGGTCTTAGTTGTTGATGACAACAAGAATAATCTTGATTTAATGTTAGTAACATTAAGCGAGGAAAACTTTCGTTTACTTGCAGCAACATCTGGCGAAAGAGCTTTGAAAATTGCGCAAAAAGTTCCACCTGATTTAATTTTAATGGATATTCAAATGCCAGGAATTGATGGTTATGAAACAGCAAGACGAATGAAAAGTGAATTAGAGTTACACGACGTTCCCATTTTATTTCTTTCCGCACTCAACGATCTAAGTAATATTGTACAGTGTTTTGCTGCTGGAGGCGTCGATTATATTTCAAAGCCTTTTAAAAAAGAAGAATTATTAGCACGAGTTAAAACTCATTTAAGAATAAAACATCTTCAAACTGGTATTCGAAGCGAGCGTGATCGTATTGAAACTATCTTAAATTCCATTTTGCCAGAACGAATTATTAATAAACTAAAAACAGGTTCTGAACCAAAACCTGAATACATTGAAGATGCAACGGTACTTTTTACAGATTTTGTTGGTTTCACCTCTTTAATGAAAGATACTGGCGCTTCAGCTGGTATTGAACAATTGAATAAACTCTTTACTGCATTCGATTTAGTGATGTCGCATTTTGGTTTAGAACGAGTTAAAACAATTGGAGATGCCTACATGGCTGTTTCAGGGGTAAATACAAAACCTGAATATGCAAAACATAGATCTGTTTTAGCTGCTTTAAAACTTCTTGAAGTTGTAAGTCACTTTAATCTAATAAATGGTTTTGATTCAAGATGGTCACTTCGAATTGGAATTCATGCTGGCCCAGTGGTAGCTGGTATAATTGGGAATCAAAAAATTGCATTTGATGTTTGGGGAAATACGGTAAATGTTAGCAGTAGATTAGAAAATGTTTCTAACAGAAATAAAGTAACCGTTTCTTCTCAACTTGGAGAGGTAATTAGCGATTCGTTTGAATTGCTTTCAGTTGGGCAGAAAGAATTACACAATTGGGGCTTAATGCAAGTGTTTGAAATTGCTGATATTTCAAATTTAAATGAAGACTTGTTCAATTTGTTTAATGCAAAGTCTGCCGAGTCCTTCTTTGATTCTGAAAAACAAGAATCTGATTCCTTACTCAATCAGCTTTTTGATTTACGTTCTGCATCAGAATAGAGATTTGTTGTTTATTTGTACAGGATAAGTAGGTGATTTTATGTGCATTTGGCATCAAAATTGCGCATCTTTCAATGTGCCAAATAATCTTTATTCTTTTGAAAACCAAGCTATACTATACTAAATCAACCCTTGCTACAATTTTAACTAAATTTGGAAATTTAAATAAACAAATAATTTCCAATTTGATGGTATTGCTATGGGTATCCGTTTTAGTAATTTCTTGTGGTTCAATCCAAACAGGAAATCGTTATGATCCTGAACCAATTCAAAAACCTTTATTTGATATAGACCCTGAGACGGGTGTACAATATTACTTAGATGCCGATTTAGTTCAAGAATTTCCTCTACCGAACGGTGTTCTTACAAAAATGATTTTAATTCCTGGTGGAGAATTTATAATGGGTTTGAATGATGAAGATCCACTAGGAATTCAACCTTCAGGAAATATTAGAATTGCAGTAAATTCTTTTTGGATAGATCAGTTTGAAGTAACAAATGCTCAGTATAGAATGTATTTGGCAACTTTGCCAAAAGATGAGCAAGCTGAAATGCGACCGGATTCAATCGCTTGGGAATCTCAGGTAGGTGGAGTTCAATGGAGTTTATATTTCTATGATGAAGGCTACGCAAATTATCCTGTTGTTTGTCTTAATTGGTATCAAGCAAAAAAATATGCAGAATGGGCAGGAAAAAGACTTCCTTCAGAAGCCGAATGGGAGTTTGCAGCTAGAAGTGGAGTTAGTGGAAGAACCTACCCTTGGGAAGGAATTTATAGTAGAAATGCCAGAAATGGAGATGCTTTAGCAAATTTTGCTTCAGGTGGCGATTATTCATTAGATGGTTTTGTAATAACTGCGCCAGTTGGAGCCTTTGCTCCGAATAATTTTCGACTTTATGATATGGCAGGTAATGTGTCAGAGTGGTGCATGGATTCGTATTTTGCCTCCTATAAAGTTTTGAAAATGGCAACCAAGCAATTAATTACACCGACCTACAACTCACCATCGGAGTTAAGAAAAGTTGTTCGAGGTGGCTCTTGGGCTTCAAATGAGTATTTTATTGGAGTTGGTGTGCGTGATTATCGGTATGCAGCTCATGCATCACCTAGAATTGGCTTGCGTTTAGCAATGGAAGCTACTAATCCAATTATGCAAAAAAGAGCTCGTGAAGGGTATTTAACTCGTACAGGGCAAATGGTAAATCCAAATAGAGTTGAATACACAAAACCCCAGCCAACTCCAGAAGAAATAAGGGCTGCTCGACGTAAAAATCCATTTTATCGTTTTTGGGATAGTATTACGAATGTGTTCTCAAGAAAAAAACCAGAACAAACGAATACTGGAAATCAATAAAGTTTGATTGTTGTGTTTAGTTTTGAAGATGGTATAGTTGCATTGATTCATATCTTTTTAAAAGATAGATTTCATTTGATCTAGGGTGTAAGAGACGCGTTAGTTATAAGACCATAGTTAATACAATTAATTTAAACTCATTATAATCTGAGTGCAAGCTCATAGAATCAGAAAAAATAATTTGTCTCAGGGTTTGTTTGTTTTGAAATAAAATTCTCATTTAGGGCGAATTTTTCGTTAAGAATGCATAAATTCTGCTGAAGAAATGGTATCTCGTTAGTACGATCAGATTTTAAAAACCTTAATAAATAATAAAGCGGAACTATGTTAAGATTTAGACTTGCATTAATAGGATGTATGTTATTGTGTTTTTTTGGGCATCAAACTGGATTAGCACAACTTAAAGAAGAAATGCGTGCTGTAAAATTGACCAATGTTGATAGCCAAATTTTGTTTAGTGATGAAGCTATTGAAGAAGCTATTGATTATCTAGCTTCAATTGGAATAAATGCCATATTGCCAGTTACTTTCAATGCTGCAAAAACACAATTCCCAAGTAAGGTTATGCAGGAGTATTTAGGTGAATTAATTGATCCAAGAATGGCCGGAAGAGATCCTTTTAAACGAGTGCTCATTGAAGCACATCGGCACGGAATGGAAGTGTATCCATGGTTCGAATATGGTTTTGCTGCTTGGTATTCAGGAGCAAGTGACGCAAATGGTGGACCTTTTGGTTCAAAATATCCGCATTGGTTATCAGTTGATGTAAATGGAGCTATCACAAAAAAGAATGGTTTTGATTGGTTAAATGGATTACACCCTGAAGTTCAAACATTTATGAATCGTTTGGTTTTGGAAATGGTTGATACCTACGATTTGGATGGAATTGAATTTTCAGACCGAATTCCAGCTTTACCTGTTGAAGGTGGTTATGATTCTGTAACTGTTCAATTATATAGAAGTGAAAAAGGCACAAATCCACCAGATGATTATAGAGATTCAGATTGGAAACGATGGAGAGCGAATAAATTATCTGATTTTTATGAATCCCTAAGAGATTCTGTAAAAAAAAGAGATCAGCAGTTAATAGTAGCTTCTAGCCCAAGTTTATATCCGTGGGGATATGAAGAGTATCTTCAGGATAATGTGATGTGGGTTAATCACAATATTGTAGATCATTATATTCCTCAATTATACCGACAAAATTTAACTGATTATCAATATGAGCTAAATAAAACGATTGACCAAACGCTTCAACATAAACGAGAAATGATTTTTGCTGGAATATTGATGAATGTTGGTTCATATACTATTCCCGTTACGCTTTTGCGTGATATGCTGAACTTCAATCGTTCAGTAGGGTTACTTGGTGAAGCGTATTTCTTTTATGAGGGTTTTAAAAAAAATAATGGAGAAATTGGAGAATTTCTTAAAAATGAATTCTATAATGAAGAAGCAGTTGTGCCTCTAAGAAATGGTGAAATAAGAAGACCTAAAGCAAGTATTATTAAAGGAAAAGATGCTATAAATAAAAGTGAGTGGAACTTTTCAGGAAAGTTAAATGATTTTCAGAAAGACAGTTTATTTGTACGAGCTGATTTTAATTCAACAAACGGAATTCGTTATTCGAGTGCCGTTCCGGTTGATGGTTGGTATGATGTGTATTACTACAATCAACAGCAATCAGGATTGACCATTTCGGATTCAATTTTAGTAAAAACAATAGGAATTTTGGGTGACTCACTCATTACAATTCCATTTAATACAACTCAATATGGTTGGAATTATGCTGCAAGTATCCCAGTTTCGGATAAAACCGCATCAATAAGTATTTTCCCTAAAGAAGATGGCAAAGAAATGTATGCACCAAGTGTAATGTTCATTCTAAATAGAAAAAAATCACCATCAGTAAAAGTGCTAAATACAATTGTTGAAGAAGTTCGATCTAATCAGCGTTCTAAAAAAATTGATCTTAAGATTTATCCAAATCCATTCAACCCAACAACTACGGTTTCTTATAAAGCAACTAAAACTGGAATGTATAAAGTGATGGTTTTTTCAGTAATTGGAGAAAAAATCCTCGAAACAAGAAATCAATTTGTACAAAGAAATGGAGAGTTTGAGTATCAATTAAATATGTCAAGTCAACATAGTGGTGTTTATTTACTTCAGTTAATGGTTGATGGAAATATAATCGGCACTTCAAAATTAACTCTTATTAAATAAGTAAAATTTAGAAATCAAGATGATTGGACAGAAGTAGTAGACAAGAATTACAATTGAATATTAAAGCATTAGGATTTATTGTAAATTAGCGGCTCAATTAAAATGGAGTTCGTTCACTAATGTCAAAGAAGTTACTTCCTATCGATTATATATTAATTGGGATTACCCTTATATGGGGCTTTAATTTTACGGTAGTAAAGTTCAGTTTGCGTGAAATGACCCCCTTCTTTTTTAATGCTGTACGTTACACTATGGCCATTATTACGATGTGGGTAATCTTGTTGAGAAGTGGACAAGGCTTCAAAGTTATAAAAGGTGATCGTTGGCCAATAATGGGTTTATCCTTATTGGGACACTTAATTTATCAAGTATTTTTTATAATTGGTTTAAGTCTAACGAAAGCAGCAAATGCTGCAATTATGTTAGGAACTATTCCGATTTGGATAGCAATAATTTCTCATTTCTTTTTTGATGAGCAATTAAACAAACAAAAAACGCTGGGAATTATAGTTGCATTTCTTGGGCTCAGTTTAATCATTGGTTTTAGAAATGAGGGATTTCACTGGAGTTCAAAAGGACTTTGGGGTGATATAATGATGCTTACATCAGCATTTTCTTTTGCTCTTTACACACTGTATTCAAAACAATATTTAAAAAAATACGACACAACTGCATTGACAACTATTGCCATGACAGCCGGTGGAATATGGATTGTTTTTGCAGGATTTCCAGCTTTAATTACTACCGATTTATCATCTATTTCAGTAATTGCTTGGTCGGGAGCAGTTTATAGCGGAGTATTGTCAATTGCTATCTCCTATTTTATATGGAATCATGGTTTGAAACTTGTTGGAGCTGTCAGAACCTCAGCTTATCAAAATTTAGCCCCGGTTTTTGGAGTTATTTTTGGAGTATTACTCTTAAATGAAGATTTGAATTATTATCAATATGCTGGGGCCGTTACAACAATTATTGGCGTTATTATCACTCGTTTAGGGTGAAAATTTGTTCTTATAATTAAAAAATTATTTTTTTGTTAGAAACACATAAAAAAAGTGAATTCATCAAATTATTCGTTTGACATAAGAGTCTTATATCTTATATTGGCAGTAATATCTATTCACAAAACACGTTCAGAAAGCCCGACTGCAAAGCGCAGCCGCCCTGACTAACGCCCAAAATAAAGGTAAGTATGAAAACTCGTTACTCCCTTATATTATTGGCGTTTACTCTGATTACCACAACTATCAATGCTCAGTTGCTTTCCATTGAAGAAGTTAGACAACTGGAACTTGGTAGTGAAGTCTCGGTAATTGGTGTAGTCACAACGCCTGACTATGGTACAAGTGGAACCGCCTTTTTTATTCAGGATTCCACAGCAGGAATAAGCATATATAGTTCAACTACCATAACAGTTTCTTTTGATTCTCTCAGAAGAGTTGAACAAGGAATGCTTGTTTATTTAAATGGTACACTCGGTGTATTTAATGGTTTAATTCAAATCGTTCCAAGTTTTGTTGAACACATGGGTGATAATCAGCACATTCCTGATGCTATCCAAGTAAATGGAACAGATTTTATTGCAGAGACACCTCTACAAGGCTCAAGAGTCTTTATCCCAAATGTTCAGCTTAGTAGCCCTTTTATTCCCAATTCTAATTTTGCTTATAATATAACAGCAACAGATAAAGATGGGAACAATTTCGAAGTTCGTATTATTAAAAGTGAGCTGTTCGAAAATCCACCTTTAGGTCTGAGCTTCGATATGACTGGTGTTCTTGGTGCTTTTAATACTGGACAATTAGTGATCTATAGCCTAAGTGATATTATACCTCACGATTCAGTTTTTCATGAAGTTACATTTGCGGTTGATATGAGTCTGGCTATTGAATATGAACAATTTAACCCGGTAGATCGTTCTGTTTATGTAAGAGGTTCGTTTAATGGCTGGAACTTGATAAGTCCTTTATTAGACCCTGAAAATGATGGAATTTTCCAAAATACATTTATGGTTCCTGAGGGAAATTTAGAGTATAAATTCTTTGCAGAAGCAGTAGAGTTCGATTGGGAAGATGGCGATAACAGAGTGGTTTATGTAGATACTGCTATGTATTTTGAACATGTTTTCAATAAAGAATTCAGAGATTTACGAGGTATTGATTTCCCAGAATATGAATTAACTTTTTCAGTTGATATGTCTTCTTTAGCTGATGCTGGCCGATTTAATCCTGATTCAATGTTTACTAAAATGGAGATTCCTGCTGTTGTTGGCTCATTTACTGGTTGGAATTTCTCAATGGATGCTGAATATATTTCTATTAATGCAGATTCATTAAATCCTATGGTTTTTGATATGGTTTATCATGTAAAAAACCTAGAAACACCGCTTGAGCTTGAATATAAATTTGTACTGGTGGATTTCAGAAGTGATCCACTCATTATAGATTGGGAAGGTGATGACAACCGAAAATTTATGCTAAGTGGTACCGAACCTGAAAATATAGATGGTAGGAAAGCTTATAAAGTGAATATGAAGCCTGAAATGTACAGAGTAGGTGATTTACCAACATTTGACTTCAGATTAGGTTTAACCAATGCTTCAGGTTTAGTAGGGGATACGGTCGATGTTTATGTTCAGGCTATTTCAAATAGTGGTGAAGAAATTCAGGCTGTTGAAATTAGTTACAATTACGATTGGAATCTTGACTTGATAAGTGTAGATAATATTGGAACTATAGGCGAAATCAACAATTGGGCAATTGATTATAATATTAATAATGATATTCATTTTGTTCGTTTGGCAACAACTGGTACAAATGGTTTTACGGATGAACAAGCAGTTGCTAGATTACGGTTTGTAATTAAGGACGATATGAATCAATATGCTAATATCTATCCATTTGATCCTGTAGTTAACGAATATGTAAATTTCAATATCTATATAGAACCATTTTCAATTGAAATTATTCAAACTTCTATTTTCCCTATGGGTGATGTTAGTATGAATGGTGATGTTCGAGCTTTAGATGCAGGTTTAATCTTGAAAAAACTTGCAGGGTATATTGAATTAAATGAAGCACAAATGATTTTGGCAGATGTAAGCCAAGACTTTGAAGTAAGTGCTTATGATGCTTCCTTGATTCTGCAATATGTTGTCGGAAAGATTTATGAATTGCCTTATATCGAACAACCTGTTAAGGTTTCAGGAATGGCAAGCATGAAAAAATCACTTGAGATTGCCGATGAATTAGTAACTGTTCCAATAACTTTACAAACAGAACATGAGTTATTCGCATTCTCCGCAATGGTGAAATATGATCCAGCTTACTTAAGCTATAAATCATTTGCCCTGCCAAAAATATTAAAAGACAATAATTATCAAGTTGAAGTAAATGCTGTTGATGGAATTATAAAAATCATTGGGGCTTCATCAACTGGTGTAATCCTAAAAGGAGATGACTTACAACTTGAGTTCGAAAAAACAGGGACAATACCAGTAGAAGGCACCAATGTAGTGCTTTCAAGTCTGCGATTGAACGAAGAGGAAACCATACAGTCTGTCGATTCTTCGGTAATAACACCGATAACTTCTTCAACTGAAGAAGACAACCCGATTCCACTCGTACATAAACTGTATCAAAACTATCCAAATCCATTCAATCCAAGTACTATCGTACGCTTCGACTTACCAGTCACAAGCGATGTAAATATTACTGTTTACGATATTACAGGCCGTGAAATTGCTGTTTTAGTATCCGGTATCAAAGCTGCCGGTTCACATCAGGTAACATTTAATGCTGCCAGATTAAACAGTGGTTTGTACTTCTATCAACTTAAAACGAAGGAGTTTACAGCGATTCAAAAAATGATGTTAGTTAAATAGTACCCCAAATCGAAGTTCAGCCCCACTCAAAAGGTGGGGCTTTTTTTATGTTAATATAGAATCTGTTATTTAAAGAAAAATATGAGTAGTAAGTATTATATTATCAATTATTTATCTACTAGTCTAGCTTAATTAGATTGCTCTGCTGTATTTATTACTTGTGCTAAACTATCGCCTGGCAACTCTAATCGTGTTTCACCCAAAACCGTTCTATCTCTTGGTGACTCAATAGGTTCTACTTCGATTCTAACTTTAAGCCATTCTGTTTTAATAGGAATTATTTTTCGTTCAATAAATGGAATTAATTTTGCCGTTAAGCTTTTAAGCTGATTAAATCCGGGATCATTTATACGAGTAACGTTATCAATTTTATAAACAATGCTGATTACATCAGGATCATATTTACTCGGTTCCATTACTAAATTGGCGTTTTCATATAATTGAACCGCATTGAGTTGTAAGAATTCTTTATAAAGCGGTAAAATATCATCCATCATCGGTTTTAAATAGATCATGGCGTATTCTCGAGTAGTAATGCGCTTTCTTCCTCGCGCTTTTCCTTTAGCCTGATCCATGGTCACAATGTCTCCACCTTTAGGTTCTATATAATAAAAAGCGGCTTTAAATATGTTTGATTTTAAGGAGTCTCTTTTCGGTATCGAACCATAGTTTTTATTCACCCCAATCATCCATTGAATCCAAGTATTTGCTGCATTTTCGGATAATTTGGCATTTAAATGGTCGGCAAGCATATAAGCAATTCGTCTATGAACGGTAAATCCAGTATCTGCTTTCACAACTTTGGGAGAAACATCAAAAACGATTACAAGTCCGTCTTCATGAAGAGTCGATTCTGTAATTTTTAGATACATGTCTCTAGGGGATGTAAATTTTTGTTCTTCCCAAAATTTCTCATAAAAATCATTGTTTTTTTTCTCTAGATAGGCAATACTCAATAATGCATTTTCTCTGTTATTGATGTTTAATCTGTCTTTTCCTGATTTAGAGACTTTATAAAAGTTCATTGCTCCCACTTGGCCAAAAACGGAATTCGTTTTACTAAAACAAGTAAGCGTTAAACAAATTAAAATGAATTTTACGAACTGTCTTAAATAATCCTGAAAGATTTCAATACTTTTACATGTGTTCAGAGTAATTTTGGGTTTGTTTAATACCATCATTCGTAATTATTGGTAGTTTGGAGATATTGTTGTTTACACGTAAAAAAGCGTTCGTATTTGTATTTATTAGCTTTCTGATTAAGATTTTACCTCAAACTAGTTTTGCTCAACGTAAAGTAGAAGCAATTAAAGTTGAAAATGCTGAAATAAAGTTAGATGGAAAATTAACGGAGAAAGTATGGAATACCAAACCTCTACTTTCTAATTTGATTCAATCAGAACCCTTTCAAGGAACCGATGCAAGTTTCCCATTTGAAGGATATATTGCTTATTCTGAAGACGCACTTTATTTGTCTGGAAAAATTTTTAAATCAAAAGAAGATATTCAAAGTGTTGTTTCTCGCCGTGATAATTCGGCAAATTCGGAACGCATAATTTTTTCTTTTGATACGTTTAAGGATAAGATTACATCATACTCTTTTGGAATTACAGCCTCTGCGGTTCGCCTTGATTATTATCACCCGAGCGATAATGCTTTCGATCGCGATTATTCGTGGAATCCAGTTTGGGAAGCAAAAACATTTATAGATTCAACAGGCTGGACTTTTGAAGCAAAAATCCCTTTTTCCCAATTAAGATTTACTAGTTCTGAAGAGTTAGTTTTTGGTTTGAATGTGAATCATTATTCACCAAGTACAAATGAAGATGCATTTTGGGTTTTTATTCCACGTAACGAAGCTGGTTGGGCTTCTCATTTCGATGACGTTACCGGAATTAAAGGCGTTGAAAATCCCAAAAGGACAGAAATATTGCCCTATTACGCTGGCGACATAAAGCGATTTGGAAACCCAGATCCCGATAACCCATTTTCAGATACCTATTCGTTTAATAACAGAATTGGTGGAGATATTAAAATGGGAATTGGAAGTAATCTAACCTTCGATGCAACAATTAATCCCGATTTCGGTCAGGTTGAAGCGGATCCTGCGTTTGTGAATTTAACCCAATTTGAAGTTATTCAATCTGAGAGAAGACCATTTTTTACTGAAGGAGCTTCTTTATTTAATGGAGGTGGTTCTCGTTTTTTTTATTCAAGAAGAATTGGTGCAACACCTCATTATTTTCCTGATGCCGACTATGTAACCATGAGTTCAAATACATCAATTTTGGGAGCGTCAAAAGTTACAGGGCGTTTTTCTAATGGATTATCTGTGGGAGTTTTATCTGCACTTACTGGAAATGAGTATGCTACTATTTACTCCATCTCGGATGATAAAAAAAATAGAGTTTTAAGCGAGCCGCTTACCAATTATTCAATTGTTAGATTACAACAAGAGTTTGGTAAATATGGTTCAAGAATAGGCTTTATTTCGACAGGAGTGTTTAGAAATATGAATGAAAACTCAGCATTAGATAAAATCTTAAATAGACAAGCGTATTCAGCTGGTGTAGATTGGATGATTCGTTTACATAAACGAATGTATGAGTTTAGAGGGAATTTTGGTTTGAGTACAGTGAAGGGAAGTAAAGAAGTTATTTTGTCTAATCAAACTGGAAGTGCACGTTATTTTCAAAGACCTGATGCTGCTCATATTTCATTGGATTCATCAAGAACTTCCTTAACAGGATTCACAAATTCACTAAGTCTATCTAAAGTAGAAGGAGATTTAACATGGAATCTGTCGTATTCAACTGAGAGTCCTGAATTTGAATTAAACGATTTGGGTGTTTTACAATCGGCTGACGATGTGGGTATTTCCGGTCGGATCGGTTATCGATCATTGAATCAAAACGAATATTTTAATACAATCTCGGTAAATATTGGCGGGCGAAACGATTGGAACTATGGAGGTGTAATTACTAATCGCTCAATGTATTTCGATTTTCAATATACGCTCCCAAGCTTTTCTAGGGTTTCCATTTTTTATGAACATGGTTTTAATGCTTTCAGTGATGATAGAACTAGAGGAGGTCCTTTAATGAAAAGACCGTATGGAAATTATATTAATATGAATATTTCTTCGAATAGAGGAGCTTCAATAACTTCAAGAATTACAACAGATTATTATAGAAGTGGAGATGGTGGCGAAAGTTTTGGTGTTTACCCAGCTATACAAGGATTATTAGGTGGAAGATGGGAGTTTTCAATAAGCCCACGCTATTCTTACAATAGAAATAATAGGCAATACCTAAGCCAAATAAATCGATTAAGTGGCACAGGTACTTATGGAACTCGCTATCTATTTTCAGAAGTAAAGCAATTCACGTTTTCACTACAAACTAGATTGAATTTGGCTATAACTCCAGATTTGTCATTAGAATTATATGCAGAACCATTTGTTTCTGATGGGAAATTTAGCCGAATTGGTGAGCTCGCAAAAAGCAAAACAAATCAAATGGTAGTTTATGAAGAGTCTCAGACAATGAGTATTGAAAAGACTGATAGTGAGACATTTACAATAAAGGATGGGAGTGATAGTTTTACACTTTCAAATCCAGATTTTAGAGTTTTATCTTTCAGAAGTAATTTTGTAATACGGTACGAATGGATACCAGGATCAACACTATTTTTTGTTTGGCAGCAAAACAGAAGTCAATACGATTTATTGGAAAGAAAATCGCGTGCAAGCGATTTATTTGATACCTTTGAAGCAGTTGGAGACCATGTAATTGCTGCAAAAGTAAGTTATTGGATTCCCGCAAGCAGAATATTTCATTAGAAAGTAATTTTATTTAATCTGGGCTAATTTATTTGCTTAGATTAATCCGTTATTTTCTGTATCTTTATTTTCTGTCAAAAAAACCAGGAATGTAGAAATTCTTAATAAATACAATGAAACGTACATTTCAACCTAGTAGAAGAAAACGCGCCAATAAACACGGCTTCAGAAAACGCATGAAATCACACGACGGCCGTAAGGTTCTTAAACGTCGTAGAGCTAAAGGTCGTCATAAATTGACCATTAGTGATGAACCACGCGGAGCGAAATAAGTTTAATTTAGCGGAAGGAATTACTTTCAGCTTACCCAAAAAGGAAGTGCTGAGAGGGGAGACCTCTTTTAATCGTCTTTTCCAACATGGAAAGTCAATGCATGGAAAAGTTTCCAGCATTCGGTTCTTACTTTATAAGGATGAAGCTCCGCACAAACTCATGTCTTTTATTGTTAAAAAAAAGATGGGTAACGCGGTGCTTCGAAACCGACTAAAAAGGCTTTTACGCGAAGTCTATAGACATCATAAAATGATGCTTGATTCCGTATTAGCACAAGGTTATTCTATTGAAGCCGCTTTTATGGTCTCAAAACCTTCAGCCGGTATAACTGCTCTTAATCAAGATTACGAAACCATGATACAGCGAATTGTTCAAATTGTGGACCAAAATTCAACCAACGAATGACTGTATCATCCTTTGCCCTTCATTTTATAAACGGTTTCGAGTTTAGCTAATGAAATATATCCTTTTGGCAATAATTCGCCTTTATCAATGGTTTATTTCTCCCTTTTTTCCTAAAAGTTGTCGGTTTGAACCGACTTGTAGCCATTATGCATTTACGGCTATAGATCGTTTTGGCTTTTTTAAAGGCGCATGGCTTGCCACAAAACGAATACTTAAATGTCATCCTTATCATGCCGGCGGATTTGATCCTGTTCCGGATATTCATCAACAAAAACATTTTCAGGAGTAATTTTGGATAGAAATACAGTAATCGGTTTATCTCTGATTTTTGTCATTTTCTTAGGCTGGATGTATTATATGCAACCAAGTC
>Ga0100379_10001911_pt1 | contig 20432 bp, 26 predicted proteins | sample CryGeymeta201503_FD_80418 | JGI IMG/M metagenome (GOLD analysis project Ga0100379, IMG submission 80418) | Groundwater microbial communities from Crystal Geyser aquifers in Utah, USA - Crystal Geyser metaG 2015-03 | ecosystem: Environmental > Aquatic > Deep subsurface > Groundwater | place...
AGTCTTGGTCTCCTTCTTTTCAGTAAAGTTCTACAAAAATGTCAGCACTTGCTTCTATAAAGACACCAATCATTCATGCTTTAAATCCTGGCCTCCACTCTTTTAGATCTTTTCCTTCAGCTCGTCTTCTGTCTTTTTGATCAATCTATCGCTAATGTGGAAGTATTGCATAGCATCGATGATAAAGAATTTCTGAAAGACGGGATCAAGCTTGACTTTGTCTGTGTACTCCTGATCTTTCTTGATCATCGACCTAAACGCTCTATCTTTCAGGTTTAATTGCGATGCCAAATACATAAATCCTCCAAGATACAGTCCTCCAGCCAGCAATCCTTTCCATACACCTCTAGCTGACTTCATATTCGATAGCTGCAATCTTTATCCTTTGGGTCTGTCAATCTTGATTTTTACTGCTGCTTTCATGATTCCGCGATAGACGATATATGTCAGAATAGATAGTCCTCCTAGACAGTATCCTCCGAAATAGAGAAATGGCTTGGTCTCTGGTGTGGTATCGTTATCGTCAAAATTCATTTGAAGTTAAACACAGACTGAATTAATAATTAATTCTAATCAGCATAACACATCAAGTTTAGTAGCTATAGATTTATTGTTGGTTGCTATTTTTTTTGTTTTTAATAACTTCGTGACGTGTTATAATCAGAAGTTAATATCGAATGAACAAAGCCATCTTTTGTGTATTTATTCTAGCACTCCTTACCATCACTTTGGCTGATAGATACACCTATCTCTACGAACTACTGGAAGTCGATGAAAAAGCCAACAGTGATTAGATCAAAAAAGCATTCAGAAAGTTGTCAATCAAGTACCATCCTGATAGGCATTCAGGAAATCAGTAAATCCAGAAGAAATATGTTGAAATCAAAAGAGCATATGAGACCCTCATCGATGTCTCCAAAAGAATCACCTATGATCTGCACGGAGAAGAAGGTCTCAAATAATTGTAAAAAAATCCACTCAGAAAAGGTGGTGACTTCAGGACTTAAATGTGGATCCCTCTTCATAAATTCTATACAGGTGGTGAAGAAGTCTACAGCTTCAGAAGAGGATAAATATGTAAGCATTGCAAAGGAACTGGTGATCTGAGTGGGGTCAAACATCAGTGTGAAGCTTGCGGTGGAACTGGAAAAATTACAAGAGAGGTCAAAGTCAAAGACAAGGTCAAAAAGATGGAAATGAAGTGCAAGGCTTGTGGAGGTACTGGTTTTGGCTCAAGCCATAAATGCCCTGTCTGCAATGGCTAAAAGATCACCCTTGCTCCCAGAGATCTCAAATTTTAGTTGGAGAAAGGTATGCGAGCTGGTGATGTGGTTCTATTCAAAGGAGAATCCGAACAAGGCTTCAACTTCTATCCCGGAGATGTTTTTGTCAAGCTAAACGAGATAGCCCATCCTACTCTCAAGAGAGATGGCAACAATCTGAGAATCAACCTGGACATTTCATTGAAGGATGCTATTCTAGGTTTTGAAAGGAGCATCACCCATCTCGACGGTCACAATGTTTTCATTGAAGAGAGTGAAGATATCCAGGATGGTAAGGTGTTAGATATAGAAAACTAGGGGATGCCCATCCGCGGTGAGATGGACAAATATGGTAGCCTCCTTGTCACTCTAAACATCAAGCATAAACGTTTCAGCTAGGAAGAGCTAGCAAAGATCAAGAAGATCTTCGATGCTGGCAAAAAACAAGGCATCAATAGCGAGCTATGATATAGATAACTGGTAAAATATGCTAATGGATTGAGCTGATAATCATTCAAGTTGGAAGGAATGTTGTTCGAGCTCTAATCTCTTCTTGCTCTTGGCAGGTTTCTGCTACTCGAACAATTTTATCAAATCGGGGATACTCACCTGGCCGATTTCCTTCTCCTCGTCTCTCTTCCTCAGGTTGATGGCCTTGCTCTCGACATCCTTATTGCCAATGACTCCGATGTAATTGTATCCGTCTAGCTGTGCATTTCTGATCTTCTTGTTCAAGTTGTCCCCACTCCTATCAACGTTGACCGAAAATCCTTTCAAAACAAGAAGGTTGTAAACCTGTTCCGTGAACTCGTTGCATTCCTTGTTCATGGGAATCAGTTGCAACTGTCGAGGAGAAATCCAGAAGTCCCACTTTCCTCCCGTGTGCTCAATTAAAATAGCGATGAACCTTTATAAAGATCCAAAAATAGCTCTGTGGATGATAACAGGTCTCGTGAAACCGTTCTTCAGAGGTTTGATGACTGAATATCCTAAATAAACAAATTCTTACTGGCTTCCATTTCTTCCAAGGTCTCCTTTGGCTTCTCATGAACCTCTTCCTTGTGCTCCTTTACCTATTTTTCCAAGACAGCTTTCTCCTATTTCTTCTCAGCAGGTTTTTCTTCTTGAGCTTCCTTCTTGTCCTTTCGTTCGGCCTTCTCCTTCTTTCTCTGCTCTATCTATTCAGGGGTAAGGTGCACCTTTTCCTTCTTTTTCTTTCCTTTGTCGTCGCCTTCCTATTTATCCTCCACAACACCTGTTCTATATTGAAGGTTGAATCTAGCAGGCAGCTGGAAGTCAAGTTGAACCGTTCCGCACTGATGCTCTCTCTCGAAGACATCGAAAAGTTTAACATCGATTTTAGGACCATAGAAAGCACCGTCTCCTTCATTGATCTTGTAGGCCTTTCCAAATTTCTCAAGGGCTTCTTTGAGTTGAGATTCTGCTTGATTCCAATCTTCAATATTGCCTAAGAATTTTTCAGGTCGGGTTGATAGTTCAAGCTTATACTCGAAGCCAAAAACTGAGTAAATATAGTCAAGCAAGTCAAGAACTCCCAAAATTTCAGCCTCGATTTGATCGGTTCTGCAGAAAATGTGAGCATCATCTTGCTGGAACCTTCTCACTCTGGTGAGCCCAGATAATGCACCTTTGAGTTCGTTTCTGTGAAGGACACCGAAATCAGCCATTCTAATCGGCAGATCTCTGTATGACTTTTGGACCATGTCGAACATCAGACAATGCCCTGGACAGTTCATAGGCTTGAGTCCATGCTCCTCCTCATTGTCCTGAATGAAGAAAATATTTTCTTTGTATTTGAAGTAGTGGCCACTGCTTTTCCACAAATCAGAGCTGTACACATTGGGAGAAATGACTTCACTGTAGCCTCTGATCTTATACTCAGATCTCATAAGGTCGAGCAACTTGTTATAGATGACTGTTCCATGGGGGAAAAACATAGCACTACCAGCTGCCATCGTGTGGAAATGGAATAAATCTTGCTTAGGACCGATGTTCCTGTGATCACGCTTTGCAAGTTCCTCCTGTTGCTTGAGATATTCATCAAGCATGCTTTGCTTGGGGTATGAAACTGCGTAGACTCTCTGAAGATCATCATTGTTTTTGTTGCCCAACCAATAAGAAGAGGAATTCTTCACAACTTTGAAGCCTTTGACCTTGTCAGCTGAAGGCAAATGAGGACCCGTGCAGAGATCAATCAAGTTACCACATCGATAGGCAGAGGTGAGCCCGTCTTCTGGAATTTTATTCTTGATGAGCTGAACTTTGAAGGGATTGTAAGAAAACATTTCCAAAGCTTCTTGTTTCGTGAGGACAATTCTTTCAAATTGTTGCTTGTCTTGAGAGTATTTCTTAATTTATTTTTCAATGTTGTCGTAGTCAGTCTGAGAAATGCTTGCTTTTCCCATAAATGAGTCATAGAAAAAGCCGTGGTCAAGAGGAGGTCCATGGGTCAGCCAAGCTCCATAAAGATTCTCCAAGCTTTGTCCCAGCAAATGAGAGCTTGAATGCCAGAAAACTTCCTTTCCAATTTTGTCTTAGAAGGTCACCAACTCCATCAGACAATCTCCCTCCAAAGGTCTGGTCAAATCCCATAGTTCATATTCACTGGCCTATTTCTCAACTTATTCAGCCTCAGCACTGACGGGACCCTTTCCGAATGGAGACTCAATTCTCTTGGAGTATTTGACTCGTGCCACAATCGATGCTTCAGCCAAGTTTTTAGAGATAGATTTGGCAAGAGCATATGGCGTGGTTACAAAGGCTTGTCCTTTGAGTTATTTTCCATCTTTGAGCTGAATCAAAGAAATTTTACCGTGATGGTGATTTCAGGTTTGTCAGCAGCTTCAAGGATCTTGTTCAATTTTTCCTTGATTTGTGAGAAGAGATTGGTCCTGAATTATGAAGAGATTTTACCTTTTTTCAATAAAGGCAGGCTTTTTGGTTTCAACAAAACCACCTCCAAGTTTGACGTTCTCTTCAATCTTTTGTCCATGAGACTCAATTGTTCTTTTGCCTTCCATAAAGATAACAAAATACTTAAAATAATATAAAAGTAATGTAAAAATTGCATTTGTTCTTGAGATGTTAAAATAAAGTATTCTTTGAGTCCCTGGTCTGGACACTCTCTTTTGTGCTTTTTGCCATTATCAGAAGTATAATAATAGAATAACATGAAGATATCATAGATATCCGAACGAGTCCTTGACTTCTGCAATAACAACAAAATGTAAATCAGTGTGGCACTCCTTGCGTCAGCTGCCTACCAGCTCTATCAACGATTCACTCAGAAATAGGTTTAAGGGAAGAAAGAAAAGCATTTGAGCAAGCTCGATTAATTGAATGTCCCTGTCTCCTCAAGTAAAGAATAAACCACTCAGAAAATGTCGAAACCAATTACATCCCTGAATCTATCCTTCACTCTGAAAACGCTCTGCTTGACGAAATTCAGCACTTGTATAATCCTGCCTGCAAAATTATAAAAGTTCCCCATCTTGTGCTCGAACTGGTATAATTTCATTTATTCAGGGCTTTAGAAACATACCCTCGATCAAGTCACCACTTCTCAGCTAAAATCGGGACAAATGTAAAAGAGGAGGACAAGGATTTATTCCCGAAAAATCATTTATTTACAGAGGATCCTTTGTTTTGTCCAAAAACTCATATAGTCAAAGTTAGGATTTGATTAATCCAACTTCATGGTTATTGGCAGGCCCTCGAAAGTTCCTTCATTTCAAATCAACCGAAGTCAAAGCAGCCATTGTCACCTGCGGAGGTTTATGCCCGGGGCTGAACGTTGTCATTAGATAACTGTATAAAACTCTCACTCTTTACGGCTGTCAAGAAGTATGGGGAGTCAAATATGGCTTCATGGGTTTCTACTCAGGAGAGGACTACTGGATTCGACTGAACGAGAAGCTAGTCAGATAACTGCAGTATCAAGGAGGAACCATTTTTGGCAGTTCGAGAGGAGGTTTCGATGCTGAGAAAATAATTACTGCTCTTGTAGAAAAAGGCATCAATCAATTGTTCGTTATTGGAGGTGATGGTACACATCGAGGAATCGCTGCCTTGGCTCAAAAAATCAAAGAAAAAAAATTGTAAATTAGTTTAGTTGGAGTCCCCAAAACAATCGATAATGATATCCCCATTATCGACAAATCATTTGGCTTTGAAACAGCAGTCTCCTAAAGTATCAGGGCCATTAGGTCGGCTTATGTTGAGAGCAGAGGAGTCGACTATGGCATTGGTCTTGTCAGATTGATGGGCAGAAGTGCAGGATTTATTGCCATGTCTGCCACTAATGCCAGTCGAGATGTTGACATCTGTCTAGTTCCTGAGTTCAAGTTCGGTATTGACTGATAGATATAGATCTCAATGGCCCAAGTGGAGTGTTCGAATACATTTATGAGGAGCTCAAGACAAAGAGGCACTTAGTGATCGTAGTGGCAGAGGGTGCAGGTTAGGGAGTCCGAGACCTTTAAAACCTGACACAAGGAGTCGAAAAGGATTTGTCAGGTAACGTCAAGCTTCCAGTAATTAATTGTTCATTCAGGACATCGGCATCTATCTCAAAACAGAGATCATAAACTACCTCAAAGGAAAAGGTCTAAAAGCCACTCTAAAATACATCGACCCTACCTATATGATCCGGACAGTGGCCGCCAACAGCTACGATAGAAAGATGTGCTCTGTTTTGGCAGCAGATGCCGTCCACGGCGCTATGGCTGGCTATACATGCTTCACCATCGGACACATCAATGACTATGTGGCAATGATCCCCATTTCCAGCTTGGGTGCTCCCCACAAAATCAAGAGTACCAACAGGGCCTGGCAACGGTTGTTAGCCTACACGGGACAACCCTCCTTCCAAAACGAGTGATAATTGGATTAATTTAAATTATAAATGGACAAAAACCGAAGCTAGAACGAAACTATTCAAAAATTATGCATAAACCGCAAACAATAAAATTTCGAGTACCTGAAGTAATGGGACATGCAGAGAGCTAAAATACTGATGATCCACCGTAAGCTCATTGACGATTTGGACGACTCCATTCAGAGCAAATTGGCAGAGTCGAATGCATACATTGATGTGGTCAGACAATTTTTGACAGATTTGCTCACACAGAAGGTAGAAACGGTATGAAATAGATCAAATACGAATTGCAAGTGGTCAACAACCCTGAGTCTAAAATCAAGAACAACTTGGCAGGCAAAAGTATTCATAAAAATAGCGCAAAATCTCTGGGTAGATTGTACCAAATCACCAACAACTACAAAGGTTACAAAAAACTCAAAACTATCCTGTAAAATGGACTGGAAAAGCTTGAGTAGCTGTTGGTCGAAAGTAAAGATGTTGTGAGCTGTAGGCCAGAAACAAATATTTTAGACCAAAACAAAGATTGAACTCACCATCAACGAGACCCAGAATAACAACAGTGCAGCCCTCGACCTATGTAATTCGATTGTGAGCATTTTCAAGGATCAAAAGACTCTCAAAACACAACAGTGCGAAAAAGATATGTATAACGAAGAGCAGCAGTTCATCTATCGGGCCTTTTTACAGACAGAAGTTTAGAAATAACTCGGAAGAGAGATGATCAAGTACTTGTAGTACATTGAGTAGCTTGAGAAACAAAAATTGGTCCTCATCAAAGAGGTAATAGGCAGTTACCTGGATGGGATCAAGGAAGAGCATGAAGACGAGATACAACTGAGCTCCCTTCAGGATATTCTAAAGAAAGAAACTGAGAACAAGTACATTTAATAATGCTACTCATCTGATTAACTGTTCAGCAAAAGCGTCATCAAGGAATTTGCCTACGTTCAAAAGGTGCACTAAAAGCAAATCAACCTTAAATATATCAAAAATTTCCTCTGCAAGTACCAACTCAACTTATGTAGACTGTAGTTCGAATTTTTCAATAATCTGAGCTATCTCGTTTTGAAATAGTACCACATCTACGTCAAAATAGGGCCTTAGCTGGAGGAAATCAGTATTGTGGTGACCGTCGATGGCTTTTTGAACTTCTACTTCAATAAAAAAATAATCAACCTCAACAACAACTCCCAGTAGACCCTCCTCTAAAGCATCGACTACTCGGCTAAAATAGACAATTCCTTCCTTATGACTCGCAACGGTGACATCACTCTTTAGATCTAGTGTAAAAAATATACAAAACATTCCGATTTTTTGGCACTTGAAAAATTGATAATATTGGTATTCAACAACGAAGACCAAAGAGAGTAGTTTGTTGAGTTTGTCAACCACCTCATCAGCTGATTTATATTTGTGGTTATTGAACAAATACAATGATGGCTGCCCTATGACTAGATATTGCTATTGGTATGTGCTCTATCATTTCTTAAAGGACTCCTCCTCGACGTCGTCCTCATATTCTCCAGGAGGTGCCATGTGCCAGACGTTGCTCTCGACGGGGAAATCGGGGTAGTAGAGGAAACCATAGGTAGGTTTTCGGCCGATCTGCCTGCCTGTATAATATCCGAAGGGATCATTTTTCAGTTGCTCATCTGACCAAACGAAAGCTCTGCCGTTGTTGGGAGAATATTGCCTGGAGTCGTTGATGAGCATGGTAGGATCCATGTTGTCCCTGATCCTCTTCTCGAAGTACTCTAATGTCTATCCAAATTTGGCAGAATTTTCAGGTACATTCATGATGCCCTCCATCTTTTCTCTGGCGATTCTGATGTTTTTATGGTAATCGTAAGGGTCGCATCTGTTTTCGTTGACGGTCCACTCCTTTTCACGACGAAGAAGGCAACTAGATGAGAAGAGACATACCGATACATCCTGGTGATCTTTTGGGTGGAGGTGAGAGTATGCGGGTACTCAGTCATGTAGCACATCAGGTTGATAACCTGACTGATGTTGTAGTTTCTGAAGAAATAATGGGCTGATGCCATTCAATAATTATAAATAGTGAAGTCAACTTCAAACAGTATGGAGCAAAATCAGTGGAAGGCAGCCTAAACAACACTGCTGTTCTTCACCAGTTTAGAAGAATGGTTCGATCTGGCACGTAGAGACTCGGACGAACTAGATTTCAACCTTGAACGGACCAGACTGCTCTCAAGTTTACATTACAGCTTTATCTTTTCTATTTCCTGGCTGATCTCATCACATTTATCTTTATCTCGCTGGTACTGTTTGCTAAGGTTCATCTTCTTTTCCTCGAGCTCTTTGATTTTCTGACTATCGTAGGCTTAGAACTTCTGATAGCTCTGGATTCTTTTGTGATAACTGGACATCGCTGATGAGTTTCTGGTCTGGTAAAATTTATTGGTGCTTTATTTGACGTTCTTCTTGAATTTTTAGATAGATGTGACTCTACTCTGAGTTAGCAGTGAGTTACCCTATTGCTGTCCCACTATTTAGCAAGACTTAGCGACTTCATCTCCTTAATCTTGGCATTCTAATTCTTATGCAGAGAAGCTAATGATCTTTTATTTTGGAGCAAAATATCTCTAGCCTCCTGTATCTTCCTTACTGATTGACTTTTGATGACCTGAGCGTTGTGCTGTTTGTTTTATATGGTTTTTGCCTTATACTATTGAAACAGCTCCCTCTGGATATAATGTAGAGTACCCTGCGGTAATCGTTGAGGATTCGATTGTTGACCTCTTTGGTGTATTAGAGCTCCCTTTTCTTTTTTTGAAGGTTGCTCTGCATAGACTTTTCAATTCTTTCGATATAGCCGACGTCCTTGTTGAGCTTGTCCTTGATGAGATGAATCTTATCGTGTTCTCGTTTCTGGTGATAGTAGCGTTTGGCGATTCCTTCATCTTCGGGATTGATTTTATTGATATAGCTGCTTATGGCATACTGTTTGTGAAAACCTTTGTTCCTGTTCACACTCATTAATAAAATTAATATTTGTAAATTCGCCCTTTTTAAGACCAACAAGAACCTTTCTGTATTCTCCAAAGGACAAGGAAGATGACTGTTTGTTTTACTATCATATTCGAGATGGATAGATATAAAATGATCTCATGTATTGGCTCTGTGTGAGAAAGTATAATATAATCAAAGATCAGCAGTTGCTATTGAGGATCCTTCAAATGCATAGAGTAAACCGTAATTATACCGACACCTATCATCAACCTCACCCTGGCCACCAACAACTTCATAAATCACCACTCCGACGCCAAAATATCAATCAGCATCATCCTGCCAGATCACCCATCAGAAGCAGAACACCCACTCGACATGTCTCACCCCTCAAAAGCACGGGGCCCTTCCCTTCCTCAATCAAATACATCAGTCATGTGTCCCCATCAAGATAACCCTCAACAAACTATGAAAACAAATCTGAGTTATCCAACGGAAAAAACCTGAGGTTTATCAACAGCAACTATAATGATAAAATTTATTAGACCGTCAAGAACGACAAACCTCAGGACTACAACAAACGTTCTGAGAGAAAAAATAGTGAAAGCAATCGACTTTTTGGCAAATTGGTTGATAAGATCCAATCTGGAAAGAAACCAGGCATGAAAGGACAGGAAAATTATCATAAAACTTCAGCATTTATTGAAAATTCTGACACCAAATACAACAGAATGGAACAAACCACAGGCAGAAATGAAGGAGGTGTCTTCAGACAGCTTTTTACTCAGGTCAAAAACAATGAGCCCCGGTCCAATAAAAAACTATCGATGAGACAAACAACTAATGAGCCTGCGGAATAAGGTGAGGAGCTAAATTGTCTTGTCTACAAGATTAAAAATCCATCGACTCATGAAGATAGAGATTTGAGCCCTCAAGCGCCAGAAAACAACTATATTTCCGAGTCAGCAGCAGCCAATATTCCCACAATTTTCATGAAAAGAAAATATTCCAAGAATGAATTCGTTCCTGAGCAATTGAGAGTATCTCAGAAGACCCCTCCACCTCAAAAGAAGGTCGATGAATCTGAAGACATGGTTTAATTCAAGATGTTCCTAAAGATAATCGAAGGAGGAAGCAACGATACTTACAGAGCCAAGTGCCGCGATGAGGTGGTGAAGATGTCGATGAAGGTAGACGACAGTCTGAGCATGGACCCCTTTCTGTGATATCTATTGAGTTAATTTGCCTGATGCCTTTATTATTATAAATATAACTTCATGGAATTTATTCGACAGGAAGTGAACAATCTCATCGTCTAAAATATATTCAACTAAGAACATGCGCTCGAATTACTCGGTTCGATCAAGCCAACCTTCAACACCGTCATCTTCCGCAATGTTGGAGTCAAAATCATGAAATTGGTATACCCATGATTAATCTAGATCCTCAATGCATTTTAAGAAGTCCAGATAACTCACGTCAGCATCGACTATAACTGGAACCATATCATGATGTCTCCCAAGTTGGTCTGCTACGATAAAAATCAATGGAAGACCCTCCAGCAATTGAATAACTGGAATCGAGAATGGTCAGAACTTTTCACAAATTGCTATTTCCTCACCACAGTCGAGTTCAACATTCATTGCTCGTGGATGGATAAACAATTCGCCTCAGCATTTCTCTAAGGAGTCTCTAGAATACCTAATATTCAATACGTCAAAGCAAACCTCAGCTCGAAACAAAGAGAAGTCGAGCAAGTTGTGGAGGGAGTTCGCAAGGCTCAGATATTTGGGCATTTTGAAGGCAATTTCCAACAGTTATGCTGATGTTCGATAGCTTTATGCTTCAGATTTGTTGTGTTCTAATATTTGGCATGATGGTTGACAGAATAAATAAAAATAAATAAAAAAGGCCTGAAAAAAGAGATTTGGAGCCTTGGCAGCTTATTCGTCTAAAAATATAATCACTCCTTTTATTGTCGACTCATCCTTATTTTAGCCTCAGTTTATAATCAAAACTGGCATTAATTACGTTATTATTATTATTAACTTGGACCTCCTGAAAAACTCCTTTCTTTGTCTCCTCACACCCGATCTTCATTCTTTTAGGCATGTCAACAGTATTTTTGCTTGTCCTTCATCGTCCAGTGTTTTATATCCATAAAGAACGTGATTTTCATTGTGAACTGGATAAGAAAAAAGCCAAAAACAGAAATATGAATTCATTGAAGAAGCGATAGGAAAGAGTAGCTGACACATAAAAAGGAAAGACCTTCTTTTTTGATGCTGACATCCATAAATTCTTCACTTTTTGCTGAATTACTAGAAAATCGGGCAATTTTTTGTGTCGACAAGGAATTTGGTTGGCCATGAACTTTTTATCAAGACTATCCCCAAAAGGGATACATATTTTCATGAAATTAGGACAGAAAATGCCTTCTGATGGCTATGTTCAGACAGCATTTCCAGCTGCCAGAATCTGATTCAGCATAATTATGATGACGGCATATGTCAGCCACGACTTCTTTCACGATCTCCTAGTTTCATGGTACTCCTTAATAATTCCATCAACTTCTGCCAAAAGGAGAGCCTCTGTACTGACTGATCTCTTCTACTTCATCTTCAATCTATCTCCATCTTCATGCTCTTTGCCCCCTTGCCTCGAGGCCCAACACCCGCCTTTGTGTGTAAAGTGTGCAGGAGGGTGTGGATATCAGAAGGGTGCTACTAAGAGTCGCGGAGGTGAGAGGGCGTTGTTGAAATATGCCGAATGGTAGCTTTGAATTGAGCTAAAATACAAACAAGACTAATAAACGGAGGTAAATTAATACTAAAATTAAAAATTGAAATTAACTCCATAATTTTTTTTTACCGTAATCATTAGAAACAAGAAGGGCCGTTCCTGAAAGTGATATCTGACAGCAAAAGTTCAGACCAGTTTGCAGCCTTCGTGGACTTTAGGAAAGGGTCAGCTGGATAATCCTCTGGTATCGAAGAGTCACAAAATAGATGAAATCGGAGTGCTGAGGGTATGAATAACTGTATGGCGAGGAGCATAAGCTGGTAGGAGTCGAGGAAAGGCGAGAGGCAAAAGAACAGGCCTCCTATCTTACCCCCCTCAAAATAAACCAATCAAATTAAACTTATTATATTTCCGGGATTATAAGTAACGAAAAACCTAAATCATCATTAATAAAGATTACTCATGCCCAAAGCCGCCTCCAGATCCCAAGTACAACTACATCTATTCAGTCAAGAAAATCCGCCTCTAGACCCAAAGCCGCCAAGGTTGCTAAGACCTCCAAGGCTGCCAAGACTACCAAGGCTGCCCCCAAGAGAGCTGCCAGACCTGCAAAAGCTGCCGCTGTTGCTTCTCCTGCCAAGCCCGCCTCTCCCGCTAAGCCTAAATCCCCTGCCAAGCCCAAGAAGTCAGCCACCAAGTCTGCATCAAAGGGCAAGAAGTCTGCCACCAAGCCCAAGAAGTCTGCTTCCAAGTCCAAGAAGACCGCTCCCAAGTCAAAGAAGATTGTCAAGAAGGCAGCCAAGTCAACCGGCAGAAAGGGAAGAAAATGAAGTGAGTGATTCGCTTAAGCTTATCAATACAAGCATTTTTCCTGCATATTGCACTCCCCAAAAGAGAAACTATATTTACTGGTAAACCGTTTTTCCTCCTCTACATATTTTTTTCAGGCCCAGCCATGAATTAGCACAGTCGCACCAAGGGTCATCTGGCGATATTTCAGAAAATATCGTTATTGTATCATCGTCAGCTTTACCCCTGATATATTCCTTTCTAGGTTAAGAATGGCCGATCCGATTAAATTTCGATATGTTTAAGAGTGTGCTATATGCTAACCTTCAAAAAAAAGATGATAACGCATCATGAAAAATAATAGAAGATGTTGTCAGCTTGCTTAACAAGATGAACAAGTTGGAGATATATGTGGAGAGTATTATTAACCATTAAAAGATTATTTTCCTTCCAAAAAATTGAAGATTATCACAAAGAATATTCTATTGAATACATGTCAACAAAACCATAATCTCTGTCCATTTCGAGGACCCCAAGGCATCTTGACACCCTCAGGCAAGTCCAACTTGAAAAAGGAATCCTCCTCAAGAAAAACAGAGCTTCTCTTGACGAATCATCTCTCCAGAGATACACATCTCTCAATTCTACACAATACTCGGTTCCTAACAGCCAGAAGTGCTCTAACTCTTACCTTTCTCTTCAAGTCCTGAAGAATCAAACACAATAGCGTTGGAACCGGACCCCATCAAGAAACGTTCAGAAGTTCAAAGTCATCAATAGAAACATTGATTGGAGCCGCCTGAATATGAGTCAACATCGGCCTCGTTTTGATCGATGGGAGAGTAAGTTTGTGAAGAGATTGGCAAAAGTAGGCCAGTCGGATCTTGTTTTTAAGCTTCTGAAGTGATTTATAATTTATATTTATTACCGATGAAACAACCACTATAACTTGAACTCATACCTCCAGCCACCCTACATCATAGTACCAGCTATTCTTCTCATATCCGAAGAACCTACCTCTAAAATTTCAAAGAAAGCAACCATTTCAAACGTCTAAAGCAGATAATCATCATCAGCATGTGCCTCATCTTTGTCTGTTATCGACTATTCTGGTAGGTTGGAGTTGACGAGTGCATCAGAGACTTAGGGCACTACTACACAACAACCATAAACCGCATGCTCAACGAAGATGAACTATTTTATCAGGTGGTGATGATAATCGCTCAATAGTCTATTGAAATTAATATATTTTGCTTGTGCGTATTCTTCACTTGGAAAGTAAAAAATCTCAGAGCACACCTCTTCATCGCGCTCTTCTATGGTATCAGAGGAATCATGCTTGTAAATTGAATCATAATCAGAATATTGAGCAGTTCCCCTATCCTCCTTACATACGCTGGGATGCGCCGGTTGTTCCCACATTCACAGTGACTTATGGTATCACTCGCGATTATTTCTATAGCGGACACACAGGACTCATGCTGTTCAGCACCTTCGAGTGGAAAAGAGTAGGTATGACTTGGCTATACTATCCAAACTTGGTGTTGACCCCTTTTGTTGTGATGGTGCTCCTGTCAACAAGAGTTCACTACACCATCGATATCGTGGCAGCCTGCATCTTCACCTTCTGGCTTGAGCGAAACGTGTCCAAACATGTGGTTTTGTTCGATCGACTCTGGACTTTCATTTTGGAATAAGCAATAGCTTTGCTCAGAAAGGTCAAAGGGTTATTTTAGTGATTGTTACTTTTACTATAAAAGATTAACTTTAATTCTCTTATGAACTAAATCAGGTACATCGACAATCCTTTCGCCAAAATATTCAACATCGTCAACCCTGACCGCGATCAGCTCTATAACCTGCTCCTCAAATTGTTGAGAACCTTCTTCCAAGATGTAAAAATTCCCACCGCTCAAGCCAATGCCTCAGACCTGAAAAAATCAAGAGAAGACCCCTTTGCCTATGTGGGAACTGCAGGGTATCTGGTCATGTTCATCAGACTTCACGATTACTTCTCGACCAAATAAAACAGATAGAGTGAGGTTATCAGATCGAGGACTGACCTGGTGGGAGACGAGGGTTTGAATCAGCTGACAGACCCATATTTCTATCTCAAACTTGCACAAGAGCAATACTAGTATCTTGCTCACTACACCAACACTCACAAAAAGAAAAAAGATTGTTATTCTTTCTTTATGAGCGAAGTGGCTATCTGGGTCTGTGGAATGCACATCGCTTTCAGGATCAGAAATGCCGCCCTTTTCAGGGAAAACTAACACATAATGCTGCAGTGCTTCTAAAGTTTGAAGTAAAACTTGCACGCACAGTTGTGGTAACTACTCTATGGAGTTCCAGGATTTCTATATTCTGTCTTAGAATTGCAGAAAAGCTACGATAATGCTGAGGAACTGTTCAGAACCAAATTTGGACCGATCGCTGTCGAACTGACTCATCTCATCATCAAGGAAGGGATTACTAACTACGAAAGATAGAGCAAAAACAAAGTCATCTTGGACAAACTGCCCGAAGACTTCAGACTGGTCTATCATTTCCACAAGAAATAATATCTGGGAGGAGCTCACGGTCTTGGGGGTAATCTAAACATTCTGTTGATATCTCTCAAACAAAACGACTTCGGAGCTGACACCATGCTCCTTGTCAATCTGATCAAAGCTTCTATCGGTTTCTTACTGAGACATCTCATCAATGGAAACTTCTCCACCAGCAGTCAATCAAAAAACATAAAATTAGTCCATTTCTGCCATGGAGCTCCAGGAATCGTCACAGCACTTGCCAAATTTGCTGATATGTATCCTTAACTGGGAATTTCGATCGGCTTGAAGGAAGTTATTGAGGTGGCTCTCAAGCATATATGGAATTATGGAGTCCTCAAGAAAGGCTTTGGATTGTGCCATGGAATTTCAGGTAATGCTTATGCATTCATTTCGCCATCTGTTCAGTCCCTGTTTCATGACAGAACAGCTGAATTTACTAAAAAAGCCCAGTTCTTTGCTCTTCTGCATGAAGAACCCGATGTAATGAGAGCCATCAGAGCATACAACTTTGAGGACAGAATGACAGTCGGCAAAAGCGACGAGCCTTACTCTTTAATGGTTGGCATAGCAGGGGACGTTTGTTTCACAATAGATGTGCTCAAAGGTAGTGGCTATTTTCCAGGTTATGATTTGTGATGATGTGATTATAAAGTTAAACTTTGACTGGAATGATAGACTAGGAACGGCAGTTATTTCCCTTTTGCATCGTGTGGACAGTGATTCCCTGCATCTCCTGGCTCTTCCCCGTCATCGGACACACTGGCATTTGCGAGTACATTCATTTTTAGTCAGCTCATAGGGTATTGTCAATGACTTCCTGGGCTACCACATCAACGTATCTCCCTTCCAACTCAGAAAAAACACATGGCTTTTGGCCGACCCATCAAATACGTGCAACTATAACCCCAGCAGGCACAGTAGTATGACTAGGCAATCAAATAAGCCAATGGATTGTACTGCTAAAGAGCCCACAATCTATGCAGGTGAGTCTTCTAATACTCAGCAACAACTGTCACCACCACGTGGCTGATGTCTTGAATTGTGTACAATACAAAGGTAAGACAAATTGGAATCAAGTCGATATATGGTGGATGTGCATCTGGTCCTCGAGTTATGTCAACAAATGTTATGTCATGAAGGTCTACTGCCCCTTTGTTGTGATGGCCCTATTCGTTGCCTTCATAATCGCCACCATCAGAGCCACATGATATTTGTCCATTTTAAAAAAGGCTCGTTTTTCATATAAAAAGCGAGATTGAAGGAGAGAGGGCTATATCGCTTAAAATCGACAATTTTCATGAAAATTCTCCATTTGTGAATCAATTTGTGATAAAATGTAGAATTTTCAATAAATCCAGTTTACAACAAAGACGATGTAGGCCGAAGCTAATTCAACAGTCTTAATCTTCTTCATCAACGGAGTCAACGCTCTCCTCGGATGGAATGCTGTCCTAGCCGCACTCGATTACTTCGCTAACAGCTTTTCATAGTACAATGTCTACTCCTTCCTACCTGTGCCTCTCTTCGTAGCCTACATACTCGTGGGAGTCCTCTTCCACATCATCAGCAACCGCTTTCAATATAAAAACATCATCATCGTCGGAAATACTATCATCTTTTTATCTCTGATTGCCATCCTGTTGGTCTCTATCATCTTCGATCAAACAACAATAGGGTACACATTAATGTTGATCTGTGCCTTCTTTATTGGAATCGGTGGCAATTTATCCCAACTTAGTTTCTTCGCCATGATTAACTATCTCTCGCAAAACGTCGTTTCTAAATTCACAGTAGGAACTGCAGTTTCTGGCCTTTTCATAACCGGAGTGAGAGTCGTCATTACGCTAATATTCGGAGTAGAGGACAAATCAAGCACGCCCATCATTATATACTTCGTTATCGCTCTTGCCTTCAACGTCATGGACATGTTTCTCAACATTTATTTTTGCAACTCTAAAATCTACAAGAATACGATAGAGCCCTTCACTTTACAGCAGGACATGTAAACGTAAACTGCCAGTATGCTCTAGTCAGACTAAGCTAATAGTACAGATATACGTATCGGTAAGGTTGAGGATCAAAATTATTTCAAAACTCTCTATGACACTCTGATCAAAATCAAGCCCTACCCTTTCTATATCATGTTCACCTTCGTCATCACCTTCACTCTTTATCCTGGCCCTACCTTTGTCAAACCCTTCGATAACATCGATAACACCTGGGCTGTCATCCTGTTCAATGTATTCTATAACATCGGTGACACTGTTGGCAAATATGTGGCTGAACTCAAGGGAGCATTCAATCCTATGTCACTGGCCTATGTCTTTTTCGCTAGATTATTCTTCTTCTTTCCTATCACCTTTATGGCCAAAAATTGGGACAAAGACGATCCGATGACCAACAACGACTTCTTCCCCTTCTTTAACATTTTGCTATTCGCCATCACCAATGGCTTCTGCATCAGTACTTTCCTTGTTATATAGATGCCTCCTTCATTATGGCCTTTAAAGTTTCCCCACTGTAATACAAAAAATATGCGGGTGTCCTCTGCGGGCTGATTCTGCAGTTGGGCATCATTTTGGGAACAATCATATAAATTCCCTACTCCTACATCATCGGCATCAATTGATCTATGAATTTAAAATAATATAGAATCAAGTAAAAGAAGAGCCCTCTCCTTTGGCAGAACTCCTGTTTTGTGCCTCCTTGCCTTGCAATAGGTCCATCTCAACTCCAAAGCTGTAGTCTTTTATGAGCATGTCGGCGTTTGAACTCAGACAGTTCGGCCGGGTGATCTGGGATAGAAATTGATTTATTCTATCTCCATTTTGTGTATAAGGAGATGGAGAGCCGGTATCCACTGTCTAGATGGAAGTTTTTCCTGACAACTCAGCAGATTTTAGCATGTCGCTGCTTTTAACCAGAAAGTTGAAATTGTCTTGGTTGTACTGAGGGACGTGATCCACCATCGAGATATAGTTGTCTTCCCTTATGGGTATCTTTCCAGAAGCAAATAGATCAGCAGACACTTGATTCTTATCTTCTTACATGTTGACATCGCTGACCTCTCTGCATTTTGTCATATTGTTGATGTCGAAAATAAGTGGAGTTTCCCCTCCCAGGGGACTTGGATGGGTGAAAAACCCAGAATGTCTGCGAGCTATATCACAAGAGTTGGCTAGGTCGTAGTTCCAGCTGCCAGACATGCTCAGATTATTGCTCTGCATCAGTTGATTGTTGTTGTCTTCGATTGTCCGGAAAAAATCTTCAGCTTTTCCTGCAAACATTGACTGCATGCTAGCCCCGAATCCAGATACTTTTTTCTACTTTGAATCCTGATTTTACACCTTTTGGACAACAGGAACAAAAGACGAGTTGAAAACTGGGAGCTATTCTACTTTGAATGTTTTGGCTCGAACCTCCTCCACTGGAGAAAGTACAATTGTTTTTGTCTACCTGCTTCTCTGATCGGATGTTTCAGCTTGGGGACTAATATGAGGTGTCCTTGCCTTACTATTGTTAACCTTAGGAGGCTCAATAATCGAATCCTGCTCACTCTAGTGTTCTTACTCGATATTAGCCTAACTGTCTTACTTGTCCTTTATCTATTTCTTCTTCCCTTTTCTCTTTTTGCAGTTTTTGTTAAACTCCAAAATATCCCTCAGAAGTTCCTACTCGGAGTCATACTGCTTCTTTTACGGTTTCAGGTATTCCTCAGCATCAAAGGCCAATTCGACTATTCTTTTTTGAATGCCTGTCATTATGAAATCAATACATGGTGCAAGTTCTAAGGCTCGGGCTTTAACCTCATACTTTTCGTCGTAGTTTTCATCAACGACTGCAATCATTTTTGTCAAAAAGAGCTACTCGATAGTTTTGAACGCTTTAAATTTAACAGGATTGGATCTTTTTTTGATGTTGACGATGAATTTATTTATCTTTCTGAGCCCTTTCCTCAGTGTGGAGTAGAACTTGTTCTTGATGTTTCCATCTTCTTTGTCTGCCATTTTGGTGGCAATGATAGACCACTTATTCCCTAAATAAACCCTCGAGTACCATACTCCTGGTGCAACTTAAAAAGCAATTGCTACTCCTCCTCGCTCCAATTTTTCTTACGGCAAGACATTCTACAATTATTATTAATGTAGTTTATTTTAACCATTGAAATTACCATGAGAACTACAGTTTGTCATTAGACATCTATAATAGGGTAACATTTTCTTGATTAGTATATGTCAGGGATGTTTCAAATTGGATGTTTAGGAGTTTGATAAAATAAAAAATGAGGAGTAGACAAAACGGCCTCAAATAAAAACAGATCAAACACAAACTCGATCGTATTCATAACATCCAAGAACTCAAATAAATATACACAAATATCTAGCAACAAAACAACATTCTTCGCGAGGACAATCTCCACCTCAAGTCAAAGATAGACCTGCTCATGCAAAAACAAAAAAATAAGGTGGGGAATGTTGGTGCAGAAGATCCTGCTAAAATGAAATAAATCAAAATGCACCAGAATGAACTCAAATAACAGTACAAGATCATGCAGTAACTCAAAAAAAGAAAGGAAGCATGTCAGAGTGAAAGTGCCACTGAAGAGTTGGCAGTTCAACTGACTAGTCTTCAAAACCGGCTTAAAACTGTATAAGGAACCCTGGGACCTCTGAGGATGACTATAAAAGATTTGAAGAAGTAAGGTAGCACTCTTGAACAATCTTTAGCCGTTTTAGAATAAGAGTAACAAAGAAATCAGCCAAAGATAAGCTAATATTCTTCCTAGAATACCAACCTGAGGAAGAAAATATTTTCCTTGAGGAAGCTCTAGTCCTAGAAGGAATCTGAGTCATCCAAAATAATGAACAGCATGTACACTTTCAAAATCAAAATGAACAAAAATCAATAATTCGAAAGATCACTCTCCACTCAACGCCTGACAAAAGTTAATTAAACTATCAGCAAATCAAAAAGCGAACAGGTTGATGCTGAAGCATTGAAGAAAGAAGTTAATGCCTTAAAGGAGGAAATGCACAGAAGATAACAATAGTACAACAAGTTGAGCCTCCAAAACTCTAGAAGGAAGTAGTAGTTGATGGTTGCCAACAAAGAAGCCACAGTCGAGCAGAAGGAGCTGGACGACAAAAAGGCTCGTTTGCAAAGAGAACTCAACAAATACAAAAGAATATGGGAAAAGTATATCGAGTTGAAGAA